>OBZW01000189.1_pt1 | contig 57377 bp, 60 predicted proteins | sample 1477021 | NCBI WGS metagenome assembly OBZW01 (sample SAMEA2580262, study PRJEB22360) | human gut metagenome | biome: human gut; feature: human-associated habitat; material: faeces | place: Denmark | collected 2008/2010
TGGATTGAAATATTTTGACATTTAAGTATCTCTTAAATAATCCTGGTCGCTCCTTCGCAGGAGCGTGGATTGAAATAATTTTGACAATTCATTAACGGCTTCTGGTTTTGTCGCTCCTTCGCAGGAGCGTGGATTGAAATTCGTTTAGTTTTGAACGATAACTTTCCTCAAAAGTCGCTCCTTCGCAGGAGCGTGGATTGAAATTCCGTACCTTTTTAATATTCCTTCTCTTTCGTCGTCGCTCCTTCGCAGGAGCGTGGATTGAAATATAAAGTCGGGATGTTATAATAACTCTCCCGATGCGGTCGCTCCTTCGCAGGAGCGTGGATTGAAATTATCAGATTAAAACTTAGATGATTTTTGTCTGGGTCGCTCCTTCGCAGGAGCGTGGATTGAAATCAAAATTTTTGTTTTGGAACATAATGTAATCACGTCGCTCCTTCGCAGGAGCGTGGATTGAAATCTGATAACGCTTTTGTTGCGGAATTGTTAGCAGAGTCGCTCCTTCGCAGGAGCGTGGATTGAAATCAATTTTGGTCATAAATACTCATTTATTTTAACCGTCGCTCCTTCGCAGGAGCGTGGATTGAAATAGTCGATCCACGTGACCATCGCAAGAGGTCAGGGAGTCGCTCCTTCGCAGGAGCGTGGATTGAAATAAAATTGTACTAAATTTCCCATCAAATTTTGGTGTCGCTCCTTCGCAGGAGCGTGGATTGAAATCACTTGCTCCGGGAAAAGATTGGACAACCACGGGGTCGCTCCTTCGCAGGAGCGTGGATTGAAATATCGTTTTGTGTTATAATAGAGGTAGAATAAAAAGTCGCTCCTTCGCAGGAGCGTGGATTGAAATACCAGCAATACTAAAGTGTCCTTTTTTGTTTATTGTCGCTCCTTCGCAGGAGCGTGGATTGAAATAATAGTTAATGACTACAAAGTAATTTGTCAGATAATGTCGCTCCTTCGCAGGAGCGTGGATTGAAATTGACTACGCCGCTCAAAATGTATATCTTAATGGTCGCTCCTTCGCAGGAGCGTGGATTGAAATAACCCCAGTGTATGCGCTTTTTGCACCACTGTAGTCGCTCCTTCGCAGGAGCGTGGATTGAAATCAAAGTACGACAATTCCAAGTTATATAGCTATCCGTCGCTCCTTCGCAGGAGCGTGGATTGAAATTGTTTTTCATCGCAAACGATCATAAGTGGAGTTTGTCGCTCCTTCGCAGGAGCGTGGATTGAAATTGTTGATTTCATCCGCTCCCTGTCTCCGCGAATTGTCGCTCCTTCGCAGGAGCGTGGATTGAAATCGTTGCAGTCCACACCCCCACTAATTCCGGGCACACGTCGCTCCTTCGCAGGAGCGTGGATTGAAATCGTTTATTCCATTAGCGATGTTAAATGCATCGCCGTCGCTCCTTCGCAGGAGCGTGGATTGAAATATGCCAGATCGCGTTAAAATTGCCACTTAAATCGTCGCTCCTTCGCAGGAGCGTGGATTGAAATGAAACGAGCCATTTATTTTCGCAAACAAAAATTTCGTCGCTCCTTCGCAGGAGCGTGGATTGAAATGAAACGAGCCATTTATTTTCGCAAACAAAAATTTCGTCGCTCCTTCGCAGGAGCGTGGATTGAAATGTTATATTTTTCCGTTTCTGAAGAATTTAATTTGTCGCTCCTTCGCAGGAGCGTGGATTGAAATATTTGTAGAATATGTTTCAAAAGGATCAAAGTCGTCGCTCCTTCGCAGGAGCGTGGATTGAAATCCAAAGTATGACAACTCCAAATTATACAGCTATCCGTCGCTCCTTCGCAGGAGCGTGGATTGAAATATACAACTGTATAGATTTAATTATGAGTTGTCCTGTCGCTCCTTCGCAGGAGCGTGGATTGAAATACACTATGAATTATCAGAAATTTTATCCCACAACTGGTCGCTCCTTCGCAGGAGCGTGGATTGAAATTCCACCTATCGTACACTGTAAAAATAAGTCCCCTGCGTCGCTCCTTCGCAGGAGCGTGGATTGAAATAAAAAGCGTTAACTCAAGAAATCTTTGATCGATTGTCGCTCCTTCGCAGGAGCGTGGATTGAAATATCACCAAAAACTCGTCATAATTTGCCGCCGTGGTCGCTCCTTCGCAGGAGCGTGGATTGAAATCTTTTTATTATATATATATTATAACACAAAACGGTCGCTCCTTCGCAGGAGCGTGGATTGAAATTCCTTATCTTGGTTTTATATAATATTTTGTTGCAGTCGCTCCTTCGCAGGAGCGTGGATTGAAATATTGCAATCCACTCCCCCACTAATACCGGGCACGTCGCTCCTTCGCAGGAGCGTGGATTGAAATTGATGTGGGTGTCCTTTGCGACACCTACTTTTTGTCGCTCCTTCGCAGGAGCGTGGATTGAAATGCCATTATTTTATCCAAAAGTATTTTCATACTTGTCGCTCCTTCGCAGGAGCGTGGATTGAAATACAGGGTATGAATTCAATGGCGCAGTATTTTATGTCGCTCCTTCGCAGGAGCGTGGATTGAAATCACAACAGACTTGACAGCAGCAAAAGTATTATTCGTCGCTCCTTCGCAGGGGCGTGGATTGAAATCAACCACTACTGATCAAGCGCTATATCTAACTAGTCGCTCCTTCGCAGGGGCGTGGATTGAAATAGCTCATGTATAGCATAGAACCATTTCCCTGAAACTGTCGCTCCCGTGTGGGAGCGTGAATTGAAACCAATTACAAAATACGAGGGCCCAAAGAAAGGCAAAAGACATGACAAATGAATTTTACAAATATGAGCTCTCAAAAGAAATTTTGGAGTCGTTAAATGGACTGGGTTACAAAGAACCCACAAGTATACAACAGAAGGTTATTTTACCTATGCTTGCCGGAAAAAATGTTGTTGTGAAAGCCCCTACCGGCAGCGGCAAGACAGCAGCATTTGCCATACCTATCTGCGAAAGTATCAGCTGGGAAGAAAACGCACCACAAGCACTAATTATTGAGCCAACCAGGGAACTTGCAGTCCAGGTCAGCGAGGAAATGTTTTATATCGGAAGAAAAAAGCGGCTGAAGGTTCCGGCACTATTCGGTGGATTTCCGATCGACAAGCAAATCCAGACCTTGCGGCAGAAGACTCATATTGTGACAGGGACACCGGGGCGTATTATAGATCATTTGGGCAGGGAAAGTCTGAAGCTGGATATGGTGAAATGGCTGGTAATAGATGAAGCAGATTTAATGCTTGATATGGGGTTTATAGATGAAGTTAAAAGCATCCTTTCTCTGGTTCCTGCGGATAGCAGGATATGCTTGTTTTCTGCAACTTTAAAACCAGAGATCCAACAACTGGTTGAAGAATTCATCCCAGATATGACGATTGTGCTGCAGTGTGCCACAAATGAGCAGGCGGCAGCGATTACAGAAAAGTTATATTACACAGACCAGGATGGCAAATATGATAAGTTTCTTGATGTTCTTATCAACGAGAATCCACAAAGCTGCATGATTTTCTGCGGAACAAGGGAGATGACAAATGTTCTGTTTCAGAAGCTTCGCAGGAGGCGGATATTTTGCGGGATGCTGCACGGTGAGATGGAGCAGAGGGAACGGTTGAAGACGGTAGATGCCTTCAGAAGAGGATGCTTCCGATTTCTGATTGCAACGGATGTGGCGGCCAGAGGAATTGATTTCGAGCATATTACCCATGTTGTGAATTATGATTTCCCAACGAAGAAGGAAACCTACGTACATCGAATCGGAAGAACCGGAAGAAATGGAAAATACGGTACGGCAATTAGTTTGGTGACTGAGGATGATAAGAGGATGTTAAAGCAGGTGGAGGAGTATGCAGGGCGGAAACTGCCGTTTACAGAGCTTCCGTTATTGGATGCTGAAAAGGAAAAAAACTTCTGGAAATCACAGCGTATAAAAGCAGAGATAATGCCTAAAAAAGGGACGGCTCTGAATAAGGGGATTATACGCCTTTCAATCGGGGGAGGCCGTAAATCAAAAATGCGGGCAGGAGATATTGTTGGAACGATATGCGGTATTGAAGGCGTAGAAGCCGATGATATTGGCATAGTGGATATCAGAGACAGCCTTAGTTACGTGGAGATCCTAAATAGTAAAGGGGATCTGGTTATGGAATGTCTTCAGATGAGACCGATTAAAGGGAAGATTCGGAAAATCAGGAGATCAGGACTGAATGTGAATTGAACATTCAATGAAAGTTACAAAATTAGCATACCCAAAGGGCGCCCCGCAACTCATAACAAGATATTTCATTACTTAGGAGAAGAACCGAATGAAACCCTACGACTTCTACAATGCATTCTCACCGTTAGAATTCCAGAACTTTGCCAGGGATATGATACAGATTAGGGAGGATATTTTTATAGAATCCTTTGCAGAAGGTAAGGATATGGGGATTGACGGGAGGCATGTAAGAGCAGATGGCTACACAATAATTATGCAGGCTAAAAGGTTATTAAATACCAGTGAGAGGGTATTAAGTGTAGCGCGGAAAGAAAAAGCTAAATTGGATAATCTGGTGATACAGGGAATGCGGGTGGACCGCTATATCCTGGCATTATCTGGAGATTTGACGGTTGAGAAAAAAGAAGTAGTCCGGAAAATATTTTCCCCTTACATTCTGGCATCCAGGGACATTATCACGGGTAGCGATTTTAATAATTATTTAAGCACTGACCGGGAGAAATACTGGCCTGTTGAGGAGAAATACTATAAACTCTGGATTCAAAATACAGCTGCGCTAAAGCGGTCTATCTATGAAGCAGTACATACTCCAATGGTACGTCAATCTGAGATTTATCTCAATGAAGCTATCGAGAAAGCAAATTTATTTGTTGAAACCGATATTTATGAAGAGGCCATTAAAATGGTACAGAAAAATAAGGTTCTGATCATTTCGGGAGAGCCGGGAGTTGGAAAAACCACTTTAGCCAATCAGGTTGCGCTATATTATTATGCAAAGTATCAGTTTCAGGCGTATATATATGCTTCGTCTGTGGAAGATTTGTACACGGCCCAGGGGATAGATGGAAAAAAGGTAATCATTTTCGATGACTTCTGGGGAAGTAATGGGTTTGACATTTTTGGAAATGGAATGCACACAAAAGAACTAGTTACATTTATTGAATATATTCAAAAGAGGAAGGATTGTCTTCTGATTTTGACTACAAGGGAATATGTCCTGGAACAAGGTTTGAAGAAAAATGAGGATTTTAGAAGGAAGGTGGAATCCAATAAGCTGGAGTGCCGGCTTGAGCAATATTCAGAGGTAGATAAACTGAAAATTTATTATGGACATTTAAAGAATACAGTTTTAACCTGGGATCAGGTGAATACCCTTAAGGGGGCAGAAAGCAGAATTATTAATTCTAAAAACTACAATCCCCGTGTGATTGAAATGTTTACAAAATCGGTAACACCTGATATTGAACCAAAATGCTGTGTTGAAAACTTTATACAGTATTTAGAGTGTCCGGTTGATTTTTGGAAGAAGATTTATGCGGAATTATCCCAAGAAGCCAAAGTAGTGTATCTCCTAATGGCTATAATGCCCCTTCCTTTAGAAATCAAAATATTGGAAGAGAGTTATTGTAATGTTCTGAAAGCCAATAAAAAATCGTTGGAATGGAAAGGGTTTGCCGAGATTATCATTGAACTGGAGAAGACTGTCGTAAGAACTGATATGTATAATCTGAATTACTCCGAAAGGATTGTCGTTACATTTCAAAATCCATCGGCAAAGGATTTTATAATGGAATTGTTTCGTGAGAATTTCGAAATCTACCGGGATATTTTGCAACAAGGCTGTATATATTTTTCGCAGTGTGTGGAATATCTTAAGCTGCTGGATGGTATACCCGGTTCAGATGACCTATATGAAGCAATACTGGAAAAAGCAATTTCACTCATAGAATCTAAGTCTATCATTTTTTATAGCAGATACATACGCAGACTTGCTACAGAGGAGGAACGATATAAGTATTATCAAAGATATTATACGAAACAGGATTGTTCAGAACTGGGATTTGGAAGGTATTTTCAGTTGCTGCTTTTGTATAAGAGAATTAATTGTTTTAAGCTGAAAGGCTGGTTCGAAAAGATATTTACATCCATTACCCGGTCAATCGAGCGATACCCGGAGTCTGTATTGAGAGAGGACTTGCAGGTGTTTCCAGAGATTGCTGTGAAGCTGGAACAGGAAGGTATCTGCGATAATATTGAGTGGATGATGGACGTTTACGTGAATAGCCTGATGAAAAACCGCGAGGAACTGGATGGCAGGGAATTTGCTGAAGCATATGAAAAACTTTGGAATGCATATATCTATGCAAACAAGGAAAAGATTGAGCTTTATTTGAACCGATATTACAGCGCTGAGTTCTGTCTTGCGGCAGCAGAAAATGATGTGAATGAATTTGTTTATTTGGATGAGCGGTGCCATGAGATTTTTCGGGAGTTAGGGCTTAAAATATCGGATGACTTACAGAAAGAGATTGAACATTATGATAGCTGGATAGATGCAGATTATGAGGAATCAGACCTGGATGAAGAAATGATATCCGGGCTGAGAGAAAATATAGAGGAAATTCAACAGGACTTTAAGGAAAGTTTTTTGGATGTAATTTTACCTACCGAGGTTGAGGATATGGAGGCCTGGTTGGAAATAAATGCGGTGCCGCAAAACATACAGTCTGTTATGAAGGCAGCAGTATATAAACACGCAGACTTTTGGGATTTCTTCATCCATGACGAGGAATCCTTAGAGTTTTTAACGCTGCTTATATCATATTCAGGGCATTTACCGGAAAGCATCTTGGAGGCTTCCAGGGACATAGTCCGGTATATGTCAGAGAGATGTGGAGGAAATAAAGAAGCATTATTTCAAATTCTAAACTCTTTTAGCCCTTATGAAAGTGGATCGCAAATTCTATCCAGCGTTGAATTAGAGACGAAGTTTCCTGATATTTGTTTATGGGGAGACGTCATAATTGAAAAAATGCTGGAGGCTCATATTCTTGTGCGCAGGCATCATTGGTATCGCCTTTCTAATAGTATGTTATTGTTCAGTGCTTATATTGACCGTATAAGTCAACTGTCTGATGCAGAGCGCAAAATATATTATGCAGATGTATTTCAAAGGTCAGTAGATGAAGAACGGAAGGCGGTTTACTGCTTAGAGGATTCTACGATTGAGAGCTTAACTGCATCAGGAAGGTCATGGAAGCTGGCGGAAGATACGATGCGTTTATCCGAAATGGCATTATATGAGCTTGATCAGGAGCTTTTTAAAAGATATGAACTGATCCCATTGGCATGTGAATCATATAGTAATCTGTATGCCGATACAATAGATGAGGTGATTCATAATCTGATCGAAGAAATGGATATGGAATTTGATGTATTGGAAGATGGGACTCAAACGAGTTGGACACTCTATATGAATGATTTCTTCTTTGCTTTGGAGTGCATAAGTAACTTTTCTTTATTTGATGTAATACCGGACAAGTTTACGGAAGAACAGATCAAAATACTAAGGGAAAATGGTCTTTTGAAACCGGGAGAAGAGTTAGTAAGTTTGAAGCAGTTAGAAGAAATGGATCTGCTTAAATGCATGGGAATATATGAACAGCTGGAATTGATTTGGAATGAAATATGTAGATGGAAGTTAGAAGGTGAAATCAATGGATGGTGCTGATAATGTAAAAAACTTAAAAAAGAAATTGTTGTTTGCTGCAGGAAAATATTCGGATTATAGCAGATATAGTACTACATTGGCCGATCTGGAAAATGATTATGACGAGACGCTGGAGATATATGATCTGGCAATATGGGAGAATCAATCCAACGGAACAATCCGGGACAAGGCCGTGCATATGCTGCGTGTAACATCAGAACTTTTTTATGACTTAAGTAATAACGCTGAACAGGAATTGTATCATGTTATGGAAGAAATCATGGAACTGGAGGCAAATGAACAGAGACAGATATGGGATCTCGTAATAGATAAGGAACATATGACAAGGGAACATTTTGATGAAATGCTCTATGGCTGGTGTGACTATGAATACAGTCAAACTGATGCGCTTAATACCTTTCTGAAGGTATTAGCTGAATATGTGGGAAAACAGTTGGCTATTGAACGTGGATTGAAATAAGCTCTACCCTGCAGCAAGGTGCACGGACCCGAGAATAGTAACAACAAAGGGCCTTAAGTGATAATAGCGGAGATTTTTTTACACTTAAATTTTTCAATATGCCTTCAACAAATGTTTGTAATTTAGGTATGTCATGTTTTTTGGCAGACTCTATCCAGATATCTAATTACTCTGGTTTTTTAGAAAATATAACAATATAGAATTCTTTTATCAACGAATATATTTACACAGAAATAGATGGGGAGGTATGTCCGTGAACGAGAAAAAAGAAAAGGCAAAACCATTAGCACAGAAAGCAGCAGAAGAAATTATTAAAATAATAAAGGAAAATAAGATGGAGCCGGGTGACCGCCTGAAAAATGAATATGAGTTGGCGGAGTTGCTGAATGTGGGGAGGGGAACTGTCAGGGAGGCTATCCGCAGTCTTGTATCCAAAAATATTCTGGAAGTGCGTCAAGGGGCGGGAACATTTGTGTCTTATAAAAATGGAATTCCTGAAGATCCTCTTGGACTGGCTTTTGAGGGATTGAATGAGAGTCTTGCACTGGACATGATGGATGTACGCTTGATGCTGGAACCGGAGATTGCGGCTTTGGCGGCAATGAATGCAACCAGCAGACAAATTGATTTGATGTTGGAACAATGCCAGAAAGTTGAAGATTTGATTAAAGCGAATATGCCTTATCGTCAGGAGGATGTACTTTTTCATCAGAGGGTGGCTGAATGCAGTGGGAATAGAGTGGTAGTAAAACTGATACCGGTCATCACGTCTTCCGTTCAGTTGAATATCGGAGTGACAAGGGATCGGTACAAAGCACAGACGGTAACGGAACATCGGGCGATTGCGGAAGCAATTGTGAATCATGATGTGTATAAGGCTAAGTATAGTATGGTTTCTCATTTGAATATTTTGCGAACAGGAATTCTGGAGAATCAATAGAAACCGTGTATGATTGCTGCAATAATGGGATAAGGGAGGCAAAATCTTAGATTTTGCCTCCTGTATTTTTTTATGATATAGGAAATTGCTCAGGAATTTACTATATCATAAAAAAATACAGGAGGATGCACACGCCGCGATAAGGTAATATTCGCAAAGCGGCATCGCGGGGGCGCCAAATTGGGCAATGCTGTTCGTTTAGAATAGCGTTTTAATCAATTTGTTCCGTTCCTGATAGTCAGTGTCTGTTAGATATACTTTTTCACTGGTGTCTGTGAACGGCTGCCTCATTCTGAACCATTCTATTTTTTAGGATCGATATGCACTTGATAATGAGATACTAAATCTCTGTTAGTGGTATGGCTGTTATTTGACTCTTTTTTCTTGTAGGATAAGCCCACTATATCATATATGTTAAAAAAGTAAAAATAGATATAATGAAATACGTAAAAAGGTATGATGAATTTAAGGCAAAACATGAAATGGTTTTGTGCAAGTAATATGGAAAAACTATTTAAAATTGTGAAAAGTGGCAAAAAAATGGAAGATATGGAAATTGAATTGACAAAAAAGACACAAAGTGAAATAATAATGGCACAAAATACATCGGATGGATTTTTGGTAAATGTAGTATGATTCGGAGGTAGAAAGGATGAAGAAAGGAAAAATGTCCGGAAGAGTAAAACGGGCAACTGCAGTGCTTCTTACATGTACATTGATGGCTGTGTCAGCCGTCGGATGTGGAAGTAAGGAGAGTGCAGAGGGAGATGAACAGCTGGTATTCCGTATGGCGATTGTTGACGGAGAGTCTTCGCCAATTTATACGGGTGCCAAAGCAATGGCAGACAAGGTTTATGAAAAGACGAATGGACAGATAAAGATTGTTGTCGTTACCGGAGGTGCACTGGGAGATGAAAGAGGATCTACAGAATTATGTGCACAGGGAGATCTGGATATTGCAACCGCTGCAAATTCTGTTTTGACAAACTGGATACCAGAGATGGACATTCTGGATCAGGCTTATCTCTGGGAAAATGAGGAACAGGCTCATGCGGCAGTAGATGGGCCGGTGGGTGATTTGATTGAAAAAGCCGCAAAAGAAAAACTGAATGTACATGTGATCGGTTATCTGGAATCAGGATTCAGAGATACATTTTCGAAAGATCCAATTAAAAACATAGAGGACTTTAAAGGAATTAAGATCAGAACTATGCAGAATCAATATCATATGGCAGCGTTCCAGTCTTTTAACGCGATGCCGACAGCGATGGCTTACAATGAAGTGTTTACAGCATTGCAGCAGGGAACCATCGATGCATGTGAAAATGCAGTCAGCAACTGTTTGTCTAACGGATATTATGAAGTAACTAAAAATGTAACCTATACTCACCATGCATTTACATACATCCCTGTTATGATGTCTGACAAAGCATGGAACATGATTCCGGAAGACTTACAGGATGAATTTATGGAGGGATGCAAAGAAGGTTATATGGCTGAACGCCAGTATCTGGCGGATGCCAATGAGAAGGCAATCGAAGAGCTGAAAAAGAAAGGCGTGAAGTTCTGGGATATTGATATAGCGACATTAAAGGAATCTTATGAGAAAAAAGCGAAGGAAAAAGGATTTACCTTTGATCCGGAATGGCAGAAAGCTGTGGATCAGGTAATTGCAGAGACAAAGTAGGGAGGGAGATAGAATGAAGAAGATGTTAAAAGCATTGACGACAGTAGAAAATGTAATCATGGTCGTAACATTTGCAATCATGGTTATCAGCTCGTTTGTTCAGGTTGTCAATAGAAACTTCTTTAAATTACCAATTACATGGTTTGATGAAGCTTCGACTTATTGCATGATTTATATGGCATTAATAGGAACAGAGATCGGATTGCGAGATGGCACACAGATTGCTGTGACAGCAGTTGTAGATAAGTTTCATGGAAAAGGAAAGAAAGTGGTGGAAGTTCTTTCGAAAATTATTGTGTTGATTTTTTCTGTAACCGTTTTGATTTCTGCAGTTAAAATGGTAGGAACGCAGATTGCAACAGGGCAGACTTCAGCGGCATTACAGTTGCCGATGGCAGTTCCATATGCAGCATTGGTGATTAGTTTCGGAATGATAGTGATTGTTCAGGCCAGCTTGGTGATTGGAATGATCATTGATTTGCTAAAAGGAAAGAACGAGGAAGAGGAGGTGGAAGCATAATGGGAACAGCGTTGTTATTATTTGGAACGATGGCACTCTTTCTGATAATAGGAGTACCGATCGCAATGGCACTGGGGGCTTCTGTATGGGCGACAATCGTGTTTAGCCCGGACTTTACAGTAACAACAGGTATCATAGCACAGCGTATTTTCGGAGGGTTGGAATCTACTTCTATCATGGCAATTCCATTCTTCATCCTGGCAGGAAATCTGATGACAAAAGGAGGCATTTCCAAACGCCTGGTTGATTTTGCAAATAGTATCGTGGGAGGCGTTCGCGGCGGTATGGCACTGGCACTAGTACTTGCCTGTGCATTCTTTGCAGCATTATCCGGATCTGCACCGGCAACTGTTATCGCAATTGGCTCCATGCTTTATCCGGAGATGGTAAAGATGGGCTATCCAAAGGACAGAACTGCAGGACTTCTGGTTGTGTCGGGAGGATTAGGGCCAATCATTCCTCCAAGCATTATCATGGTAGTATACGCAACAATCACAGGTGCATCAATCAGTGATATGTTCACATCAGGTATGTTTATTGGGATTGTAATCATGCTGGTATTAATGATTGTTGTATTAGTCCTTGCTAATAAAGAAAAATGGCCGAAAGCGGAAAAGAGACCAACTCTCCAGGAGTTTGGCAGTACATTTGTGAAAGCGATTCCCGCAATTCTGCTTCCTGTTATTATTCTTGGAGGTATCTATTCCGGACTGCTTACACCGACAGAATCTGCAGCTGTTGCAGTAGTGTGGGCTTTGATTGCAGGAATATTCATCTACAGAGAAATCGGCATCAAAGATCTGGTACCAATTTTCCTGGATTCTGCAAAAGGTGCAGCGATGATTCTTTTTATCATTGCAACATCTACCGCTTTCTCATGGATCTTCGCATATTCAGGAATTTCAGGACAGCTGGTGCACTTTATCGTAGGATTGAACTTAAGTAAGACTTTATTCTGTCTGGTTGTTGCAATCGTTCTTCTGATATTTGGTACATTTTTGGAAGGAATTGCAACCTGTGTACTGATGGTTCCGATTCTATGGCCTATTGCAAACAGCCTTGGAATTGATGCTATCCACTTTGGAATGATTGTTTCTATATCTAATGTTATCGGAACGATGACGCCGCCGGTTGCGGTTAATATCTTTTCAGCGGCGTCCGTATCAAAACTGAAGATGGGAGAGATCGCGAAAGGACAGACTCCATTTTTTCTGGGATATGTGGCAGTGTTCTTTGCGGTAGTACTGATACCAGCTATAAGTACATTTTTTGTAGGATAAATAATAAGTTAGATAGATTCGGCGAAAAGGAGAATGTCATGCAGAATATTGAAAATAAAGAAAGAATGGAAGGCTGGAAAGTCCAGTCATCCGATGAGAATGGATTCCACAAAGTAATTACACCGGATACGTGCGAATGTAAAGAGGCTCAGATGTTCCGTCTGAATCTTCCGGCAGGAGAATCTTATATCCTGGAGTCAGGAGAACTGGAGATGCATCCGGTTCTCCTGAAAGGAAAGGCCAGGTTAAGTGGACACAAAGAGTTGAATCAGGAGATGGAAAAGTTTGACTCCTGTTATATTCCGGGAGATGAATATCTGACAATCACAGCAGAAGAAGATTGTATCTTCTATATTGCAGGAGCAAAATACGAAGGAATCGGAGAACCGCATTTTCGTAAGTTTGATATTTCTCTGCCTATTGGAGAAGTTCACCAGATACACGGAGAAGGTGTCGGACAGCGTGAAGTCATGTTTACACTTGCGCCGCAAGACTCTGCATCCAAATTAATATGTGGCCTTACATGGTCTGGAGAAGGAGCGTGGACAAGTTGGCCGCCGCACCAGCATGAGAAAGATCTAGAGGAAATATACTGCTATTTTGATATGTCACTTCCCAAATTTGGATTTCATATCAGCTATTTAAAAAGTGGTGAGGTGGAGGATATCGTTGCTCATACGGTTTATTCCGGGACGATGGTGCAGGCACCTTGCGGATATCATCCGACGGTTGCCAGCCCGGGAAGCCGTAATGCATATCTTTGGGTCTTGGCTGCGTTTACGCAGGAGAGTAGAAGTTATGATCTGGCTATCAATGATCCGGTATTTGATCATTAATAATATAAAGTGATATAGAGTGATGTAAGGAGCGAAAATAATGAATTTAAATAATTTAACAGGAAAAAAAGCAATTGTAACAGGGGCAGCGCAGGGGCTTAGCTGTGGTATGGCGGAAGGTCTGATGGAGGCCGGGGCAGAAGTATGTATCATGGATATTAATCCGAAGGCACCGGAGGTTGCAAAAGAGTATACGGAAAAAGGCTATAAATGCTCGGCAGTTGTAGCAGACCTTGGAAATGATGAGACTCGTGAGGCAGCATTCAATGAAGCGGTAGAAAAATTAGGCGGACATCTTGATATTATTGTCAACGGAGCGGGGGTTCAGAGAAGATATCCAAGTGAAGAGTTCCCGTTGCAAGAATGGGACTTTGTAATCAATGTGAACTTAAGAAGTGTCTTTGCTCTGTGTCAACTGGCGGGTCAGACATTTATAAAACAGGGAAGCAAAGGAAAAATCATTAATATTGCATCTATGTTAGCGTTTTTTGGAGGATATACAGTACCTGCATATGCAGCATCCAAAGGTGGCGTTGCACAGCTGACAAAAGCGCTGTGCAATGAATGGGCAGAAAAAGGAATTAATGTCAATGCACTTGCACCAGGTTACATGGCCACAGAAATGAATACGGCGCTGTTGGATCCTGCAAATCCCAGAAATGCAGCAATCACAAATCGAATTCCTAACAAGAAGTGGGGAACACCAACGGATATGAAGGGGCCTGTTGTATGGCTTGCATCTGATGCATCTGACTATATTAATGGAGCAATCATCCCGGTAGATGGTGGATATCTGGTTCGATAAACTCAAAAGACATGGACGGAAAGGAATGGATGTAGAATGAAAGTTATTATTACGGATTGCGATCACGATAGTATTGATATTGAAAAGAAGGTATTAGGAGATGCAGGGATGAGTGTAGAACTCAAACAGGCAATTACAGAAGATGAGGTCATCGAACAGTGTCAGGATGCGGAGATATTCATCGTACAATATGCGAAAATCACGGAAAAGGTTATGAATTACTGCCCTAAATTAAAATATGTGGTTCGTTATGGAGTGGGTGTTGATACCATAGATATCCCAGCGGCAACAAAGCACGGTATTCAGGTTGGAAATGTACCTGATTATGGAATGAATGAAGTGGCAGACCATGCAATCTCTTTTGCATTGTCCATGCTGAGAAAAGTTGTAAGAATGAATACATATACGAAAAGTGAAACTTGGGATTATACCAAAGCGCTTCCGGTTCACCGTTTCAGTGAACTGACGGTTGGTGTAATTGGCCTTGGAAGAATTGGACGTAATTTTGCGCAGAAAATGCATGCATTAGGATTTAAAGTAATCGGAACAGATCCATATTTTAAAGCGACACCAGAGACAGATGCATATGTGAGTGCAGCCAGTATGGACGAAGTAATCGAGCAGTCTGATATTATTTCTCTTCATTGCCCGGCAGATGGCAATCTGAACTTGTTCAATAAAGAGACTTTTGTCAGAATGAAAGAAACTGCAGTTATTGTAAATGTTGCAAGAGGCGGAATCATTAATGAAACAGATCTTGATGAGGCACTGACCAATGGTGAGATTGCAGGGGCAGCCCTTGATTGCATGCTGGGGGAACCTGTGGATAAAGATTCTCCATTGTTCAAGCATGAGAATTTGATTGTGACACCTCATATGGCATGGTATTCCGAGGAAGCTGCGAATGAATTAAAACGTAAAGTTGCAGAAGAGTCTGTACGTTTTGCAAAAGGAGAACCGATTTATTATCCGATCAACAAGCTGGTATAGGAGGGGAAAGTATGGAATTGCAGTTACTTAAGAAGATTCAGCAGTATGGAATCGTTCCTGTTATAAGATTAGAACACGCTGAAGATGCAGCGCCTCTAGCAAGGGCTTTGTGCGAAGGAGGACTTCCGTGTGCGGAAGTCACGTTCCGCACAGGAGCAGCTGAGGCAGCAATTAAAAATATGAAGACAGCCTGTCCAGATATGCTGGTAGGTGCGGGGACTGTTCTGACAGTACAACAGGTTGAGAATGCAGTGGCAGCAGGAGCAGAATTTATCGTTAGCCCGGGATTGAATCCTGATATTTTAAAGTATTGTGCGGAGCACAATATTTTAATTCTTCCGGGATGTGCAAATCCCAGTGACATCGAACAGGCAATTAAATATGGGGTAGAAGTTGTAAAATTTTTCCCTGCAGAAGCAGTTGGAGGGGTAAAAGCAATAAAAGCGATGGCAGCACCTTATAATCAGGTGAAATTTATGCCGACCGGAGGAATCAATCCGTCTAATGTGAATGACTACTTGAGTTTTGAACGCATTATTGCATGTGGAGGTACTTGGATGGTGCCGGGGGATCTGATTGCGGCCGGTGATTATAATGGGATACGGAAATTAACAGAAGAAGCCGTGCATACAATTCTTGGATTTCATTTGGCACATGTTGGAATTAACTGTGAAAATGCTGAGGATGCCCATGCGGTTGCAGATGCATTTGAACAGATCTTTGGGTTTAAAGCAAATGAAAATCCAAATTCCATCTTCTCTGCAAGCTTTGTTGAAACAATGAAGACACCGTTTCTGGGAGCTAAAGGCCATATCGCGATTGCAGTAAATTCTGTGGAACGAGGAAAAGCGTATTTGGAGAGAAAAGGTATTGTATTTAATGAAGAAAGTGCAGTGTATCGAAAAGATGGAAAGATGCAGGCAGTATATATGCAGGATGAGATTGGAGGATTTGCACTTCATCTGGTCAGAAATCCCAAATTAGCATAGATTCGCGAGGTGATAAGAGTGGAAAAGACAATATTATTTGGGGAACCGATGGCATTATTGATTGCAGATACAACAGGTGCACTGGAGGAAGTAGAGCACTTTACAAGAGCATTATCTGGAGCAGAGGTGAATGTATCGATTGGTTTGTCCAGGTTAGGACATAAAGTGGAATATCTAACCAGATTAGGGGACGATCCGTTTGGCCATTATATCGAAAAGACATTAAAAGCAAACGATATCGGAACTGCCCTGGTGACATATGATGCTGTGTATAGGACGGGAATTCAGCTGAAAAATCGTGTGACTGACGGAAGTGATCCATACGCACCCTATTATAGAAAGGGATCTGCAGCATCACATATTTCGCCGGCAGAGATAGATGGGATTGATCTTACGGATGTGAAACTGGTGCACGTGACTGGAATTCCACCGGCGTTATCAGAGACTGCAAGAGCTGCAGCCTTCCGTCTGATGGAACGGGCAAAAGAACAGGGAATCTTTATTACCTTTGACCCCAACCTTCGACCGGCATTATGGGAAGATGAGGATACGATGCGTACAGTAATTAACCAATTGGCTGCGCAGGCGGATGTGATCCTGCCGGGGATTGAAGAATGCAGGATTCTGGTGGGAACTACGGATAAAGAAGCGGTTGCAGAATTCTATCAGACGTTGGGTGTGAAAAATGTAATTATCAAGGATGGATCACGAGGAGCGTTTGTAAAAGAGGGGGAAAACTCTTACCTGGTGCCAGGATTTAAGGTGGAACAGGTAGTTGATACGGTTGGAGCAGGAGATGGTTTTGCTGTTGGCGTGATCAGTGGTATTTTGGAGGGCATGAGTGTAGAAGAAAGTGTCAGAAGAGGAAATGCCATTGGGGCGATTCAGGTCATGAACATCAGTGATAATGAAGGGCTTCCGACAAAGGAAGAACTACAGGTTTTTATGAATTAATTATGGCACTTGTCATGGTTTATGGTATGGTTGTCTATAACGTTGCATTAAATACGGGCACTGTTTCTGGAGAGACCTTTTTACTTGCTATCCGTGATCCCAATGGCTGTCTGCTGGCAGTTATTTTACTGCGGGCCGCTGGTGCGTTTAATATTCCGCATAATTTTTAGAGAAAAGAAAGCCCGGTAATCTATGTGTATCTTTCTGGCTGAATATAAAAATTTATAGCCGGATTTATAGCGGCGTCTGGGAAATTTGTTGCACTGGTGCTGCAATATGTTATACTTTTCTTAAGAACTAATCAGACTTAAAGATACGTGGTATGGTCAATTCAGGAAGAAAGGAATCACTACATATGACATCAGAAGAATGGAAACAAAGGCGATTTGAAAATTGGTGCAGGGAGATCCGTCTGCAGAGTCAAATAAAGAATAATGCTCTAAAACCAAAACTTAATACGAAAGACGTACTGGAAACCGCGGATTTCACATTTTCACCGATCAGGCCATTTGACCGTGTAGGTGACAGCGGCAATCTTCTGCTGGCCAAAAGAAAAGTGAGCCGCCGGGAACAGTATCTGGTTAAACATGAATTTTGTGACTGCGCTGCAAATGAATTTATATACTCAAAGCTTGCTTGTGCCATGGAGCTGCATATACCCGAATCAAAATTATTTCATATATCGGAAGGCGAAAAACGAAAGTATTTTAAAACGGGATATACTGTTGGTGCAAGATATCTTACCTTGTCAGACCCCGGACCGTCCTACGAACTAATCCGCAGCAGTGCGGTTAACTGGGAGGAATACTTTTCTTTTTGGGCTTTGTACCTATTATTTTTGGAATCAGATTCTTTTGAAGTGGTATTGAATGATGAGAATTATATATACCGTGTAGATACAACCGCTGCATTTCACCTGAGTGATTGGCAGTTGAGCAAAGCTGGGCTTGACATTGACAGTCCGAATGGGAATATTCAGCAGTTAACCAGGAAAATGATGCTGGATTCTTTGAAAGAAGATTATTGGGAATATAACCAGTTAGAGAAATGGCTGGCAGACACGATAGATAAGTATGGTGAGGAAAGCAGAAAAGGATTTCTCGCTCCGTTCTATGAGATTCAGGGGATTCAGGAGTCGTATATAGATGACTTTCTGAATACGCTCTGTTACTTTTATCCGGATTTTGTGGGTGACTGCTATAAACAATTTATCAAAGCCGCACAGAAAAAAAGTCATGATTTTTTACAGGCTGTAAAATAAGGCCAGGGTATCTAAATAAAATTATGGCAGGACTCATGGAAGCAAAACCAATAAAAGCGTTGCTGTTCAGACCTTTCGCACATGCACGGTCTGAGCAGTAACAAAAAAGCAGCATCTCAAGTAGTAGTAGGTATTTATTTTATAAAAAACATAATTTTGTCAATTGAAATAAATGGTGAAAAGAGAAAAGGACAACCACGTTAAAAGATTTTATGATGTGGCTGTCCTTTTTTAGCAAAAGCAACTAAAATGATTTAGTAAAATCATCAAAAACAAACTATAAGAAATAAAATAGAAAATAATATATGTAAAAGTATACAGAAACGTAAGGGAGAATATAGATATTATCACTAAAATTAAAATATTTTAGAAAAATAATTGACTTAAATGAAAACTGGTGCTAATATTAACTAAAATAATTTACAGAAAGCCGGCTAAAACATTTACTTAGGAGGGATTAAATGAAACCAATTATTGAGGAATCGGAATTTAAAAGGCGAAAGAAACAAGTACAAAACCTGATGTCAGACCTTAATTTAGACTTAATCGTGGCATATGCGGATGACAGATTCGTATATGGACAGGCTTACGCCAGATGGCTTGTGAATTATCAGCCGCAATTCGAACCGGCGCTTGTATTAGTACCGGCAGCAGGGGATACCGTTATTGCAACAGGTGCAGAATCTGTAGAATTTATTTTGAACTCATCATATTGCCAAAAGGCATATGCAATACAGGAGTTTTTACATCCTGATGAAGACTATCCATACTGTGAGATAACATCTTTGGATAAGGTCAGAAAAGGCCTGGAGGAGCAGATGGGGCGGCCAATTGAAAAAATAGGTCTGTGCGGCGGAAGCGCTGTACCGTACCCAACTATGAAAATGCTGCAGGCACAGTTTGGAAAAGAGAATATAAGTGATATAGACCGCGGGATGTCTATGCTGCGTGCCGTTAAATCAGAAAACGAACTGGAAGTGATCCGGTATGCATATAAAATAGCGGAGGCAGGCATGAATAGAATCCGGGAGACACTGAAAGAAGGGATAACCGAGAGGGAAGCCGCGGCTGAGGCAGAGTATGTGATGAGAAAAATGGGTTCAGAAGGCATGGGCATAGAGACAATGGTAGCATCCGGAATTCGCAATACGGCGCCAATCCTATCCAGAACAACTTCCCGGAAATTAAAAGAAGGTGATTTGGTGGTGGTTACCCTTGCGCCAAGGTATGAAGGATATCACGGGGCCATAGCCAGACCATTTTTCCTGGGAACACCTTCCGCAGATATGAAGGAGCGGCTTGCGCTGCTTAAAGACTCCCAGGAGCGGACAGCAGCAATTCTACGGCCTGGGATAAGCGCTCGGGAGGCAGATAAAGTATCCCGGCAGTTAATTAATGCGGCCGGACTGGGAGAGCACTTTACATACACAGGAATTCACAGTACAGGTGTTATCGAGTTTGAGTCCCCCATTCTATCCGCTGGAAGTGCAGTAAAAATTGAAAAAGATATGGTCTTTTCCATTGATATACCGCTGTTCCTCAATGACTGGGGCGGAATGCGCCTTGAGAATGGCTACAGGATCACAGAAGAAGGCGCAGAACCGCTGAATTCATTAGATATATCATTTCAGATATAAAGGAAGGGAGAGGATGAATATGGGGCAAAAAGACAGCGTATTAAATTGGATTGACGAACATCGGGATGAGGCGGTTCAATTCTTGCAGGAGCTGGTACAGATTCCAAGTGTGAATTCCTGGTTTGATACGAAAGCGGCATACAAGGGCGAAGGAAATGCACAGCGTCTGGCCGCAGAGTTTATGAAGGAATTAGGCGCGGCAGTGGACCTGTGGGAACCGGACCCGGAAGAATTATCAAAATACGAGGGACAGCCGGGATATTTTGCAGACCACACATTTCATGACAGGCCCAATATGGCGGCCACGCTGAAGGGCACGGGCGGAGGGAGAAGCCTTCTGCTCATGGGGCATATTGATACGGTAAAAGAAGGATCAGGATGGACAAAAGATCCCTTCGGAGGAGAGATCGAGGAAGGGAGGCTGTATGGGCGCGGGGCGGTAGACATGAAAGGCGGAATCGCGGCCATGATGATGGCTCTGAGAGCTGTCAGCAAATCCCAAATAGCCCTGAAAGGAGATGTGTGTGTAGGGACAGTTGTGGATGAAGAATCCGGAGGAATGGGGGCATTAGCTTTTGTTGACAGAGGGTACCGTGCGGATGCATGTATCATGACGGAAGCTACACAGATGAAGATCGCTCCTCTCTGCCGTGGAATCTTATGGGGAAAGGTTACGTTAACGGGACGCAGCGGGCATATTGAGCTCCCACAGAAAGATTGGAGAGAGGGAGGGACTGTGGATGCGATCCAAAAGGCCAGGCTCTTATTGGACTCGTTCGACAGACTGAATAGGGATTGGTCGCTTCGAAAAGTCCATCCACTGCTAAAAGTACCGTGTCAGCTCCTTGTAGGGCAGGTGGCTGCAGGTGAATTTCCTTCTACATATGCGAATAAGGCGGAGATCAGCTTTGACATCCAGTTCCTTCCGAAAGAGCGGGATCGCTTTGGCGGCGGAAAACTGGTGATGCAGGAAGTCGAGGAATTTATCCGGAAAGTAAGTGAAACGGATCCCTGGTTAAAAGAACACCCTCCTGTAGTCGAATGGATGGTTAACGCAGACTGCGGGGAGACGGACAGCGGACATCCGTTTGTGCAGACGCTTTGGAATTGTCTGGAAGAGATTGGGTATAAGCCGGAGCTGGAAGGCTCGTATTTTCACACAGATATGGGATGGCCTGAGAGAGTAGGCATACCTACCGTCAATTTCGGGCCTGGCGACCCAGCTGTGGCACATCAAGATAATGAATTTGTCCCGGTAGAGGAATACATAGAGGCTGTCAAGATGATTGCATTGGCTATTATGGAGTGGTGCCAAGTGGAAGGGTGAGAAGAATGGAAGCAATTTTATCCCTGAATGATATTTCAAAAGAGTTTGCAGGTGTGGCGGCATTAAAACACATCGACCTGGATATCTATCCTGGTGAAGTTCACGCTCTGGTTGGGGAAAATGGGGCAGGCAAATCCACGTTGATGAAGATTATTTCAGCTGTCTACAGGAAGAGTTCTGGCACGATGATATATAAAGGCAGTGAAGTGGACTTTAAGAGTACGGATGAGGCGAAGAAAAATGGAATATCGATCATACATCAGGAGTTTAACCTTTTTCCGAATCTGAGCGTCGCAGAAAATATTTTTATGGATACCATTAACCAGGATGAAGCGAAGAAAGCGCATAGAGGGAGAATATCGTGGAAGCAGGTATACGAGGAGGCAAGGGGGACGCTTAGCGGTATCAGTGACAAAATCCGGGCGGAAGATCTGGTGGAGGATCTGAATGTACAGAGCAAGCAGGTGGTGGAAATAGCGAAAGCACTGCATGCGCAGGCAGAGATATTGATTATGGATGAGCCTTCTGCTGCACTGCCCGAAAATGAGGTGGAAAATATGTTTCAGGTAATTCGCAACCTGAGGAACCAAGGAGCCGCAATCATTTATGTTTCCCACCATCTGGGCGAGGTTTTCGAAATTGCCGATAAAGTCACGGTTCTGAGGAACGGCGCCAAAGTAGACACTGTAAAGGTAAAAGACATAGAACAGCAGGATCTCATAAAGATGATGATTGGAAATGAGATTGGTAATCTCTATGGTTCGGATGCCGGACAATCTACGGATCAGGAAAAGAATCTCATTGAAGTGAACAGACTTAAGTTCGGTGAAACAGGGGAAGTGAGCTTCTGCCTCCATCCCGGCGAGATCGTTAGTTTGTTCGGTATTATAGGGGCAGGTGCACAGTCCGTATCGGAATGTCTGTTTGGGCTAAAAATCCACAGCGGAGAGATAAAAATAGATGGCAAGCCGGTCAGAATTGATACGCCGCAGGATGCAATGAAGTCCGGAGTAGGTTATATTCCGGGGGACCGAAGAAAATTTGGGCTGATTACTGAGCGTACAGTGAAGGAAAATATTACACTGCCGATCTTAAAGGAACTCTCGAACCGTGCAGGAGTGATCCAAACGGAAAAGGAAACACCCGTGGTGGAGGCATCTATTCAGAAGCTGAAAATAAAAACCACGGGGCCGGATCAGATTACGAATTATCTAAGCGGGGGCAACCAGCAGAAGATTGTAATTGCAAAGTGGCTGTCAATTCAGCCCAAAATTCTGATTATGGTAGAACCGACCCGGGGAGTGGATATTGGGGCAATGTCAGAAATCTATGAGCTGATCAGGCAGCTGGCCCGGTCTGGGATGGGAATCCTGATGGTTTCTTCGGATATGCCCGAGGTGCTTGGCATGTCGGACCGTATTTTAGTCATGAGAAACGGCAGAATTGTCAGCGAATATCCAAGAGGAAGTGTAACGCAGAGACAATTACTGCATGAAGTGACAAGATCAGAATAGGAGAGGCTTATGAAAAAAAGAAATTTGAGATCCGAAATTTCAATTGTAGTTCTGATTGTTGTATTGTTTGTTATATTCAGCTTCATGTCCGCGGAGTTTTTTACATGGAAGAACATAGCACTGATTCTGAGCCAGTCTACTTCGATTGCAATCATGGGAATTGGGATGACCATGGTGGTTATTTTAGGCGGCATGGATCTTTCCATTGGTTCGGTCGTAAGTCTTACGGCAACGGTTACATGTATCCTTATGCTTAAGGGGGCGCCAATAGCCGCGGCTATTCTGGCTGGGATATTGGCAGGGATGCTGTGCGGTTTCATTAACGGATGGATCATAGCGGCGCTTGGAATCCCGGATATCATTGTATCACTGGCAACCATGTACATATTCAGGGGAGCAGCCATCGCTGTGAGCCAGAGCCAGTGGATGACTAACTTTCCGGAGGCATTTGATTACCTGGGAAAGGGTACGGTTTTAAATATTCCGTTTCCTGCGGTTGTTACGCTGATCCTGGCAGTGGTTTTCTCATATGTACTCGCTTATACCATGTTCGGACGGAAGATTTATGCATGCGGAGGTAATCTGGAGGCAGCAAAAATATCAGGGATACACTATAAAAAAATAAAAATCACGGTGTATGTAATCAGCGGAATGCTGGCAGCCGTTTCGGCAGTGCTTTATGCATCTAAAGTAGGCAGCATACAGGCCTCCTCCGCGGGAACCACTTTTTCGAATGACGTGCTGGCGGCGGCATTGATCGGGGGCGCAAGTATATATGGAGGAATCGGAACCATCTTCGGCACAGTGGCAGGTGCTCTGCTGCTGGGTATGATAAAAAATGCGCTGATATTGATTAAGGTGTCCACTTACTGGATTGATGCCATAACAGGCGGGATGATTCTGGCTGCTATGCTGATTAGTACGTATCAGCAGATTCGGAAAAAGAAAGAGCTGGAAAGGGGGCTTGTCTGATATGACTTTAAAAGAAGGAGCAAAGCGCCTTATTAAATCAGACACATTTGTGCTGGCAGGAATCCTTTTCGTATTAATCGTGTTATTCAGCGTTCAGTCACCATTTTTCTTGAACTTTGATAATATCCTCAATGTTCTAAGGCAGATCACAGAAATTGCTATTGTAGCACTGCCGCTTACGCTTATCGTGGTCTGCGGTGCGATGGACCTGTCGGTAGGCTCCATTGTGGGTATGTCAGCGATTACACTGGGAATCTGCTTCGAGAGGGGGCTTCCGCTTTTCTTAGGCGTTATTGCCGCGTTCATCGTAGGAACCATGTGTGGTCTCCTAAATGGATTTTTCGTGGCAAAGCTGAAAATGATGCCTATTATGGTCACCATTGGCACTATGTCGCTGTTCCGCGGAATTATTTATGGAGTTACCAATGCAAGGCCGATCAGCGGATTCCCGAAATCTTTTTTTACTTTAGGCCAGGGAGATGTTTTAGGAATTCCGATTAATGTTCTGGTCACTGTAGTCATTTATATTATTGGAATATTTACATTAAATAAAACTATTATTGGCAGATATCTGTATTGTATGGGAAATAATGAGGGGACGGTCTTATATTCCGGCATTAATATCCACAGGATCAGGATGGTACTGTACGGTATAGAAGGCGCATTGTGCGCACTTGCCGGAATCTGTTATGTATCCAGGCTGGGGAGCGCTGAAACAACGCTTGGAATGAACATGGAACTGGAAGTGCTTACGGCTGTTTTGCTTGGAGGTACGAATATATTCGGCGGAAAAGGGAAATTATCAGGAACCATTCTTGGAGTACTTATCATAGGCATACTGCGCAATGGGCTGAACCTGTTGGGGGTTTCCGCATTATATCAGATGGTCGCTATCGGAGTATTAATATTGATAGCAGTCAGCCGTCAGGTGGAAAAGGAGCAAAATTAATGTAGTGGGAAAGGAAGGCAGTTATGAAAAGATTTTTAAGCGTTTTATTAGTATTGGTTATGGCCTGTTCTGTGATTGCATGCGGGGGTAAGGCTAAAGAAGAGGAAATTGTCTCAAAGCAGGAAGAAAAAGAGAACGGTTCATCAGCGGACGGAAAAAAGACATTTTTTATTAACCCTAAGAATATAGGGCCGGCTTACTGGGCGGCAGCCGAAAAAGGAGCGAAAAAAGCCGGAGAGGATCTGGGGGCGGAAGTCATCTTTAATGCGCCGAGCGATGCGGACTCCTCAAAGCAGATCAGCATGATCAATGATATGCTGGCAAGGGATATAGACGGGCTGGCAGTTTCTCCTAATGATGCGAATGCAATTGGACAGGTCATCGAGAACGCCATTGATAAAGGGGTAAATGTGATCACGTGGGATTCTGATGCCGCCGAATCAGAGCGCGCTTACTTTGTAGCTGCAGAGACGCAGGAACGCCTTGGTGAGACCTACGTGGAGCAGATGGCAAAGCAGATTGATGGCAAAGGGAAAATTGTATTCATGGTGGCAAGTTTAGGCGCACAGAATATGATTACACAGGTTGACGCAGCCAAAGCGTATCTGGAAAAGAATTATCCTGACATCGAGGTTCTGGAGGTATACGCCAGCAATGATGAACAGCAGAAAGCTTATGAAAATGCGCAGAATATTCTAGCCACATTCAAAGACCTGGATGGAATTGTATCCTTTGCCGGTGCGGAATCGCCGGCTGCCGCCGAAGCAATATCCGAGGCAGTTGAAAACGGACAGATAGAGAAGGGCCAGGTAGCCTTAACTGGTTTTGGAATGCCGAGTCTGGTGAAGCAATACGTGGAAAACGGGATTATTGAGAGGTTCTGTGTATGGGATCCGGGTGTACTTGGATATGCATCCGTATATGTGCTGAATGAAATGTCAAAGGGCACGGATATTAGTACATTGACAGAGATTCCGGATGTTGGTGAAATAAGAGTAGATGGACAGAATGTCTATACCGGTGTCATTGAGATAACAAAAGATAATATTAATGATTATGATTTTTAAGAACCCGTAAGGAGCACGCTCCCAGTCCCCAACCTGGGAGCGGAATTTTGCACTTATTGGTTACTGTTTGGTACAGGAATACATATTTATTGAGTATTTTTTGTGAATATCCCTGTCATGATACAGCAGTCCATAATGCTTTGCGTAGTGTGTTCATGGTTTGGGCAGATACTTTCATTGAAAGAATAAGCGGTATTTGTTATAATGGTAATAATTACCGGGAAAGTATTTTGGAATTTATGTCATACTCGAAGGGTACCCTGTAACTTATGCCCTGCGGGCGGATCTGCGGCATAGCTGCAGAATAATGTATAACCAAAGGGCACCCCGTAATGCATGTCCTTCGGGTGGGTCTGCAGCCTAGCTGCAGAATAATGTATACCCAAAGGGCACCCCGTAACTCATGCCCTGCGGGCGGATCTGCAGCAAGCTGCAGAATAATGTATAAGATAGGAGCAGTTAAATGGCTTTAAAAATTAAAGATATCGCAAAAAAAGCAGGTGTGTCCATAACGGCGGTATCCTTTGCGCTGAATAACAAAGAGGGAATTAGTGACGAAACAAGAAAAAAAATCCTGGATATTGTAAGTGAGTGCGGCTATACCCCCAGAACATTAATCAAATTTGATGAAATTGATCAGCTTCAGCAGGCGAATACTTCGAAGCTGATTTTATTGCTGAATTGTCCAAGCACTCCTTTTACAAAGGTGGAGAGCGGGAATGTATCCCTTTCTTTCTATGAGATTATTAAAGAGGTGGAGAGGAGCGCGAATCAAAACCAATATGATCTCGTGTTTAAATCCATTAATATGGACAGTTCCTTTCAGGAAGAAGTACAGAAGATCGTAACGAACTATCATGTGGCAGGTATTATAGTAGCAAGCACTGCCATCCCCTCTTTTTATATAAAACAGGTACAGGAACTGGGAGTCCCGGTGGTTGCAATTGACTCCTACTATTCTGATATTAATGTGGACTGTGTTGTTATGGATAACTATGCAGGCGCATATGCTGCCGGAAAATACCTGATTGAATTAGGACATAAGAAGATAGGATATCTGAAGTCTGTAGCCAGAGTTAATAACTTTGATGAGAGGCAGAAAGGGTTCGAGGCAGCCCTTAACGAGTGCGGCATTGATTTAGACCCTGCAAATATTTATCAGGTCGGTTCGACGATTGAAGACTGTGAGTCAGGATTAAGCGAAGCCCTGGCAGAGAAGCGTGATCTTCCAACGGCACTGTTTGCCGAGAGTGATTATCTTGCTGTCGGAGCGCTGAAGGGCCTCCAGGGGCTTGGAATTAAGGTGCCTGATGATGTTTCGGTAATCGGGTTTGATAATATTGCAATCTCTGAACTTATGACGCCCAAGCTGACCACGGTTAGTGTGCCCTGGGGGGATATGGCTGATATGGCAATAGAGACCCTGATGAGACAGATCAGGCAGGAGGGGAAGACAAATCTTAAGACAAGAATAGGTGTGGAGCTGATTAAGAGAGAATCCTGCCGGGTGATTAAATAATAAAATATCGGATTATTTCGAATAAAGAACAGTTATATTATGACCATAGGTAACTGTTCTTTTTCACGTTTTCGATAATCCCTTTACGTTACAAGAATATTAATAAAATTTCGAATATTGTTAGTCTATATTGAATTTTTATAATGGAAGAACGGATGGAATCGGTGACCACGTGGGGATTGTAGAGCGGCGTGAGAATGGTGAGTGTATACAGTTCATTTTTATACCAGAAAAAGGGGGACAATGCTCTTTTTATTTACGGTTGATTATGATGAGCTGATTGATTACGGAGAAGAAAATGAAAATGCCAGGCCTGAACTTGCAGAACAGGTAACAGGCATGGAAAATTATGATGTGGTGTTTCTTGGTTTCCCTAAAATGCAGTATTGTTTATGATGGTGTATAGAGTGCGTTGTGTTGAAAAAATGGTGAATATGGAACACGAAACACAAATGATAGATAAATATGTGTATCGTGTAGATGAAGATAAAAAGGAACTGGTATCGCATTAAAGCAATATCGTTCTTATATTAGTGTAACTAAAGAAGGTCGCAAATAGATAATTATTTAAGTTGCTGTGTCACAGTTTATGTGATGCAGCATTTTTTACAGGCAGCAATACAGTATACATTGTGACAGTAATGGGAAGTGAAATTCTTTTTGGAGGTGATTGACAAAAGTGGATTCATATAATAAGATCATAGTAAATTAATTGACCGTAAAGAAATTTACCGAAAGAGGGGCGCTATGACAAAGGAAGATAAAAAAAACGCATACCTATATTGCAAATTCAGAGATGAGCAGTATGCATTGTATGATGAATATGCGAAGAGGAATGGTCTGCTGATGAAAACGCTGCTGGTGCTGAATGCTCTTTATTATGCAAAGGATGGTATGACTCAGAAGGAAATCAAAGACAGTACTTTTCAGTCGAAGCAGACAGTGAATCTGATTATAAAAAATCTTCTGAAAGAGGCATACGTTACGGTGGAAGAAAACCCGGAGAATAAGAGAATTAAGTTTGTAAAATTGACGGAAGAGGGCAGAAACTATGCAAAAGAGCCTGTTGTTCATATTACATGGGCAGAGGATATGGCAATGTCAATGTTTACTCCGGAAGAACAGGAACAGCTTATCAGTCTTTCACGTAGATTTACAAAAAATCTGACGAAGCTAATCAATGAAAGTGAGGATGAAACATGATTATCAATACAGGGGCAAGAACGGATACTGTGCAGTTTTATACGAAATGGCTGCTAAAGCGGTTTGAGGAAGGCTATGTTCTTTCACGCAACCCGTTGTTTCCAAACAAGGTTACACGATATGAGCTGACGCCGGACAAGGTGGACTGTGTAGTGTTTTGCTCAAAGAATTATGAGCCTATTTTAGCAGATATTTCTAAAATCACAGAACGCTTCCATACATATTTTCACTATACCATAACTGCCTATGGCAAAGACATCGAACCCGGTGTACCCTCCATTGAAAAGAGTATGGATGTGCTTAAAAGGCTGTCTGCCATTGTTGGAAAGCAAAGGCTGGCATGGCGGTACGACCCTGTTCTTTTGACAGAAAAGTATACGATACAGACCCATTTAAAGACCTTTGAATATATGGCGAAGGAACTGTCACCTTATGTTGACCGCTGCATTTTCAGCTTTGTGGAAATGTATAAGAAGCTGGAAGCTAATATGCCGGAACTGATTCCTATGACCGATACAGACAAAGACAATCTTGCAAAGGGGCTGGGAAAGATTGCAGAAAAATATGGCCTGTATATTCAGACCTGTGGAACAAACGGTGATTATTCACGGTACGGAATCCATTCTTCCGGGTGTATGACTTTGAACATACTCGGCGGGGCAAACGACATCCTATTTAAGGAATTAAAGCATAAGGGAACACGTCAGGGCTGCCATTGCATGGAGAGTCGTGATATCGGCGCATATGATACCTGCATGAATGGCTGCAGATACTGCTATGCGAATAAGAACCCGGAGAAAGCATTTGAAAATTATAGCTGCCATGATCCGAATTCACCACTTCTTCTGGGGCATTTGAAGGAAACGGATACGGTACAGCAGGGTGCGCAGAAATCTTATCTAAAAGGCGGTATCACTTGTGTACAGCAGGAATTAAAATTGTGAAATAGAGACAGGAGGACGAAATGGGTGCTGTTATAAAAGAAATTGAAACAAAAAGCGTTTTGACAAAATCGAATCTGCCTGTCAGTGATTATTCGGTGAATCCTTATGTTGGATGCACCCATGCCTGTAAATACTGCTATGCCAGCTTTATGAAAAGATTTTCAAATCATGGAGAACCCTGGGGAGAATTTCTTGATGTGAAGCTTTGGCCGGAAATCAAAAACCCGCAGAAGTATGCGGGGAAGGAATTATTTGTAGGCTCGGTAACAGATCCCTATAATCCTCAGGAAGAGATATTTAAACGCACGCAAACCCTTTTGGAACAGTTGAAGGGCAGTGGCATTAAGCTGAGTATCCAGACAAAGTCGGACCTTGTACTGCGGGATTTGGATTTACTCCGAGAATTCCCGGATGCAAGAGTGGGGTTTAGTATTAACACACTGGATGAGGCATTTAAAGAGGACATGGATCAGGCAGTCAGCATTGAACGACGGCTCTTGGCAATGAAGAAGCTACATAATGCAGGCATCCGCACTACCTGTTTCATCTCCCCGATATTTCCTGGAATTACGGATGTTACGGCGATTATTGACAGAGTAAAAGACCAGTGTAATCTTGTATGGCTGGAAAATCTGAATCTCCGCGGCAGTTACAAGACGGCTATTCTTGCATATATAAAAGAAAAACACCCGGATTTAGTTCCTCTGTATGAGGAAATTTATCAGTATGGCAGCCGGCTTTATTGGGAATCTCTCGATGGGGTTGTGCGTTCCTATGCAGAAAAAAACGGACTCGAATATTTCCGTGATGACGACACGATGAAAAAGCCTTTTGATGCACCTCCTGTGATTGTGAACTTTTTCTATCACGAAGAAATTAAGAAGTCTGCAAAGAGGGGAGGAAAAAAGAATGCCTGAGATGCCGGAAGTAGAAGTGATCAGAAGAATTATAGAACCGCAGATAAAGGGGCAAAAAATACGGAATGTAAGAATCAATCATGCGCAGATTATTGCGTATCCTGAGGAAAGTTTGTTTATGCAATCTCTCATAGGGCAGACTGTAAAAAATATGACGCGCAGGGGAAAGTTTCTCACGGTTCATTTTGAAAGCGGTGACAGACTTGTACTCGCGGTGCTGGCGGATGATTTAGAAGACTGTGAAGTTACCGTTTTTAATATAAGAGAAAAGATCTGCAGGCCTTGCCTGGCATGCGGTGCATGTCAGGGTAAGGATACACAGCTGTGTGTACAAAAAGACGATGTGGAAAAACTTCTGGCTGGCTTTCAGAATAATAGAATATAGTGATCACATAGGCATTTGTTAGAAATTAGCAGGTGCCTTTTTCTATACATCTAAAGAGCCAATGAGGGCTCTTTTTTTCGTTGCGGAAAGGCAGGTGGGGAGCGTGGCATCCAGAATCCAGGGGATTACAGTTGAAATTGGTGTGGAGTATTTAGATACGGAATCGTTTACGCTGCGGGAGTTTTGAGAATCGGTTGCCGGGCCGTTCCAATAAGTGAGGACTCATGTTTGATGCAGGTACCAGTCAGGGCAGTATAGTATTATTTCATAGTTGAGTTTCAACGATAGGGTATGCACTATAAAAGGCGGCACGTTATTTTTAATATTGGGATTACACAATTTTTTTTGATTGAATATAGTTCAGTAGTATATAATTGAACTATATTCAGTGGAGGGCACGATATGACAAGAACAGTAAAAAACCGGATATACGCAGACAAGAATTATTGGATATAGGAGTGAAATTATTTTTTGAAGCAGGGGAGAAAGAAATCAGTATTCAGGAAGTAGTAAAACAGGCAAATGTTGCTACAGGATTGTTCTTCGGAGGTGACCATGAAATATAATATTAACGGTCAAAATTACGATCTGGTTTCTGATCTGATTAAAGAGACGAAAACTAGAAAGGAGTATTTTGCATTCGCAAAAAATGTTTTTGGATTGGACTTCTCAATATGGTATAATTCGGGTTTTTGGGGAGATAAATTTGTACCTTATACCTTATTTGATGGCGATAAAGCGGTGGCTAGCGTCGGTGTTTCGTTAAGTGAAATTGAGTGGGATGGTCATATAGGAAGATTCACACAGTTAAGTACTGTGATGACGGAACCATCTTATCGTGGAAAGGGTCTGAATCAGTGGCTGCTGAAGCTGGTAATCAGTAAATGGAAAGTAAAAAGTGACTGTATATACCTTTACGCCACCGATTCGGTTGTGGACTATTATCCTAAATTTGGATTTAAAGAAAAAATATCGTTGCCGCTACTACCGCATGCATAAGCGCGATCAGCAGGAGAATAAATGTGGTGTTTCCAGACAGGCTGTGACAAAGTGGGAGAATGGGAACGATACACCTGATTTTTATGATTTCAACTCTCTGCCTGCTGCTTTTGGCAAAAGGTCAGAAGTTTGCCGAATAATAGAAGAGAAAACGGTGAGGACAATTTGGAATAAATTGTACCTCGCCGTTTTTTAGATCGGATATTCTTGAAGCTCTTTCAGTTTCAACATAAATTTCTCCGCTGCCTTGGAAAATACCTGATATTTTTTCCATATAATATACAATTCTGCTTCTACCTTTGGCGTGAGCGGGCGGAAGCAAAGATGACTGTTTTCAGTAATATTTATGATTTTATCAAGACCGATGGCATAGCCCAGTCCCTCATCTACCATCAGGGAGGCATTGAAAAGCAGATTATAGGTAGCAACGATATTCAGTTTTGACAAATCTTGTTTCAGCCATGCGCTGAGTTCTGTATCCTGGTTTTTCTGATGCGAAATAATTAGGGGTTTATCCCATAAATCTTCAGGAGTTATAGAGTCCTTTTGGGCAAGTTCAGAGTCGCAGCGCATCAATACCCCCCAGGTATCTTTGGCAGGTATTTTCAGAAAGTTATATTTCTCAGTGACTGCATTTCCAAATATGATGCCGAAGTCAATCAGCCCTTTATCCAGTTGTTCCATAACGAATTCTGCATTACCGCTGGAAATATGATAGTGAATTCCCGGATACGTATTCTGCAGTTCTTTTGCTGCTCTGACAAGCAGTCTGAAAGCATCGGTTTCTCCGGTCCCGATGTAAACATCACCCATAATGATGCTGTCTGAAAGGGTGATTTCTTTTTCTGTTTTTTCTACCAGGTTTAAAATCTCTTCGGCCCGTTTTTTGAGAATCATACCTTCCTCAGTCAGAGTAATTTTCCTGGAACCTTTCGTTCCCCGGATTAAAAGCTGTTTGCCAAGTTCCTCTTCCATGTTCCGAATCTGTGTGGAGAGGGTTGGCTGTGAGAGATGCAGAGATTCAGCTGCCCGGATAATACTTTGTTCCCTGGCAACTGCCAGAAAATAGTTCAGTACTCGCAGTTCCATGTGATATCCTCCTCTTCTGATTTTTTTATAGTATATCCTAAATATGACTATGTTTCAACTATAGACATGTATTTGATATAAGTATTTGTTAATTGAAAGATTGGAATTTATAATTTGATTAAAGACAGGAAAATGAAAAAAGAAAGGTTGGAAGGGATGAAGCTGGAGAAAACAGTACATTACGGTTCAAGGGAAGCAGTAATCCAGAATTTGAAGGATGCCGGATGTACGCCGGATATGGTGGAGTGTATCATGAGTCATCTGGATGAAGATGATATGGGAGAATTGTTGAAACTCTTGGAACATCACAGAAGCTGTCTTCTGGGTATGGTCCATGATAGAGAAAAGCAGATTGACTGTCTGGATTATTTCGTTTATCAGATTAAGCGGAATAAGGAACAGAAATAAAAAGAGAAGAGGGCAGATGATTATGAATATAATAGAAAATCAGAATTTTGATGAGGAAAGAGCATTATATGGAAGCACGGAACTGCTGGTAAAAAATTGTTCGTTTGACGGACCGGCAGATGGAGAAAGTGCATTTAAAGAGTGCCAAGGAATTGAGGTGGAAGATTGTTTTTACAATCTTCGTTACCCATTCTGGCATGACAACGCATTGAAGATCCGGGGTTGTGAGATGACAGAACTTTGCAGAGCTTCCTTATGGTATACCGAGCATGTTGAAATTACAGATACAAAAATGTATGGAATTAAAGCCCTTCGTGAATGCAGCGATGTTGCAATAGAAAACTGTGATATCATCTCCCCGGAATTCGGCTGGTCAGTAAATGGTATTCAGATGAAACACAGTACCGCTCAGAGTGAGTATTTTATGATGCGTGCTGCAGACTTGTATTTTTCGGATGTGCAATTCAAAGGTAAATATTCATTCCAGTACATAAAAAATGCTGTTTTTGAGAACTGTGTGTTGGATACAAAAGATGCTTTCTGGCACTCTGAAAATGTGACCGTAAAGAACAGCGTAGTAAAAGGCGAATATCTGGCGTGGTATTCAGATGGCCTGACACTTATCAATTGCAAGATCAGCGGTACACAGCCTCTTTGTTATTGTAAAAATCTGACATTGATTAACTGCGAAATGGTAGATACAGACCTTTGTTTTGAAAGATCGGAAGTTCAGGCAATACTTACATCCTCTTTGGATAGTATTAAAAATCCACTTTCAGGATGGATTCAGGTTCGAGAAGTTGGGGAAATCATTATGGACGTAGCAGAGGCAAAAGGAAAAGTTATAACAAGTACTGTTGATTTTCAGACAGATGAATTTCAAATGACTGTTTCTGAGAATAAGGAATTTGTCAAAGAGTTTATTCGAAATAAAATTCCGCAACTGCAGGCAGCATCATTTTATGATACCTGCTTTTTAAGACTGGATATTGTAAAAATGATAGGAAGTGGATTGGAAGCAGCAGAATATATCAAGGAAAAGACAGGATTGTATCTTTCCTATGGAAAACAGAATGGACGGGGAGAAAAAGAGTTTTTACGGATCAATACTGCCTGTTCACGTTCTGTTTTAGAAAGAAGTCTTCAGCAGTTGAAAGATGGAATAACAGCGTATGAGAAATTTTGTGTAGAGCGTTAGAGGAACGGTTCTGGGAAGAAGATGACGATGCTGTTTATGTAAAGACATGGACACGACCAGTCTGCATAGGGGATTGGGTATGGATCGGCGGAGGCGCGATCCCTGCCGCAGTACAAAACATGAGAATAACAATGGAGCATCAACTTCCAATGTATTGAAAAAAATCAGGTGGAGGAACAAAAAATACTAATCGCTTATTTTACAAGACTGGATAATACCGAGGGAGATGCAGATACGATTGTTAAGGGAGGCGGGCCTTATGGAGAACTTGGTGATTCCCTTGGCGATGCGGATATAGATGCCTTAAGTTCTGCAAGTATCAATACAGATGGAGGAAATGTTTCCGGCAATGTGGAAATGCTTGCAAATACAGGAAAATGTCGGCGGCGATTTATTTTCTATCCGCTTCATACAGAGCTATCCGGTTAATTATGAGGAACTGATTGACTATGGCAATGAAGAAAAAAATGAGAATGCCAGACCTGAACTTACAGAACAGGTCACAGACATGGAAAATTATGACGTGGTGTTTCTTGGTTTCCCTAACTGGTGGTATTCAGTTCCCATGCCGGTGCTGACGTTTCTTGATGAACATGACTTGGCCAGAAAGAAGATCGTCCTGTTCTGCTCTCACGGAACCGGAGGGCTTTCGGGCAGTGTACAGGATATCACGGCAGAACTGCCGGATGACTGTGAGACAGAAGAAAATGTGATTGGCGTATACCGAGACGATATTCCTGGCACCCAGACGGAAATACAGGGGTAGCTGCGGGAGATCGGGTATTAAAAGATTACACGTTATACAGACTTTCAGAAATAGTAACAGATGCTAATTGGATGAAGGGTGCCGATTGTATGGCCAGACTTCTTGTTTCTGAATACGGATATACCGCCTGAAATTCAAGCGGAATTTAAAGCATACTCCGACAAGGAAATGCAACGGTTAACGCACATATAGCAAAGCTGGATGAACAGATTAAATGTAGAAAAGACTTATTTGTATAAAAGCAGATAAGTCTTTTTTGTGCCAGCTCTGCCATAAAAGGTAGAGAAGTATAGATTATACCCGGAAACAGAGATAACGAACACATATGTTAAAGTTTAAAAACTGAATCAATTATAGTATTCTTTTACGCATGCTTTGTACTGTAGGCAAAGTTCCTCTGAAGTATATATACACTGCTATACTTCTGAACTGAAATACTGTATAATAAGGCAAATACGAATTTGGCGGGCTGGTTTCAATCACCTGGTTAAGGACAGCATTGAAAATAAAACGCAGTCTGTTTTAGGAAGGAATAGCAAATGAATAAGTTAATTGTATCATCCCCATGCTTTGAAGATGGGGGACTCATTCCTGTTAAATATACTGGACATGGAGAAGATGTATCCCCGGAGTTAGTATTGGACGATTTAAGTGAAATGGCAGAGTCTATCGCAATCATCATGGATGATATGGGGCATCCGATTCCGGCATATAATCATTGGGTAATCTGGAATATACCCGCCATATCTTTGATTCCTAAAAATATTCCGCATGGTGAGCAAGTTGATTCCCTGGGCGCTATACAAGGATGTGGATATGGCAGGCATCGATATAGGGGGCCTAAGCCACCATTTAATTGGTCACATATTTATCACTTTAATGTCTTTTCGCTGGATTGTCGTCTTGATTTACCAGGCACTGCCAGAAAAAAAGATTTGCTGGCGGCTATGCAAGGTCATATTTTGCAAAAATCAGTATTGGCCGGACACTATCGCTGAAATGCACATTTTTGAATATGAGATGTACATAATAGAATGGGGGGATCGAAAGGGTCTATAATGAAAATAGAAACAGAGTGCCTTAATATAATTGCGCTTACTCCAGATCAACTTGAACTATGGACGTATAATATAAAAAATATTAATTTGTGGAGGTAATAATGGTTAAAGAAGATTGTCCGTGTAAAAAGAAAAATTGTGAACGGCACGGTAATTGTGATGCTTGTAAAGCATATCACGCAGAGTCTAAACGAAAGCGCCCATGTGAAAAAGAAAAGAATGCTTTTCTTTCGGTTAAGCATAGAGCTGATTGAATCAACAAATTTCAGTTTATTCAACTGTTTAGTAAGGATTAGTAATAGAGCTTATTTATATAGGAGAAATTGACAATGCAGGATTTTATCGAAGCACTAATAAGTGAGAGTAAAAACACAGCATTACCTGACGAGTTTAATTATTTTGGAAAACTTATCGGTAGTTGGGAAATAAACTATATTGAGGGTAACAATTCCCTTGCAATTAAAGGTGAATGGCATTTCTCATGGGTTCTTGAAGGAATGGCTATTCAAGATGTTATTATTCTGCCTGATTATGAATATGGGACATCATTGCGTATCTATAATCCAGACACGCACACATGGGATGTAGCTTATGGTTATACAGGAAAAATAATACGACTCGAGGCAAAAAAACAAGATGACATGATAATGCTTACCTTCGTCAATAATGAAAGAAGAAAGTGGGTTTTTACTAAAATAGAGGATGATTGTTTTCATTGGGAAAACATTACTGTAAAAGAGGATGGGGAATGGTATATAAATGCAGAAATATTTGCTGAACGTATCCTATAACCACAGTTTACAGTGTTACAAATACCAGGTTGTCGAGCTAAAATTTAATTTTGGAGAAATGAATATGTTATTAGATTTTAATGAGATAAAAGAAATTACCGTTCCAGGCATGAATAACGGAACGGGTATGATGACAGCAAAAATGTATATGGACGACCAAGGGAAAATCATTCCTTGTGCCATTCATGCTGGTGGTTAGATTGGTTTGCATAAGCATGAGAAGAGCGATGATATTAACTATGTGTTATCTGGAAATGGAAAAGCTATTTGTGATGGAAAAGACGAAATTCTAAGTAAAGGAACTTGTCATATTTGTAAAAAAGGTTCTGAACATAGTATTATCAATACAGGAGATGAAGATTTAGTTATTCTCACAATCGTTGTAGAAAGATAAATGCCAGTGTATTCTTCTTAGGGTATGGAATATATCAGGATATTAAGAAGGATGAAAATAAGTACTTTCAGTATGCTAAATAGTAAACAGGACATCCGATATGGTGTTCTGTTTTTTACGCTATATGAGTCAAGAAATAATAGAAACTGCATTTTCCTACAGTCTGAAGCTGGGATGAGATTATACTGATCCCAGCTTTTAATATATTTTAAGATGCTGCTTCCCGCTGCAGAGCTGGTATAACAGCATGTAGGTATGACAATGCAAAGTCTTCGAATATCACCCGATCTTATACCATAGACTTTTGCAAGATAACGGTCATACGGTCATGTACATCAGCGATGGAGCTATTCGCGCCGGTTGTAAGGTTGAAAAATTTATTCTCGCCATTGAATTCATAAAAAATCCCTGCCATATAAGGGATATTGTCATCAGACAGATGAAATCGGTACTTTGTTTTGTGACCATTCGCAACCCCCGGTGCTTGGGATTACACATCTGCGGGTATGCCGAATTTTCCGGAACATTGGACGCTCGTCAGCAGTTTCGGAGCGGACGTTGATAATTATTTCCTTCCTATGCCGGTATTGACATTTGCAGACGAACATGATTTAGCCGGAAAGAAGATTGTGCTTTTCTGTTCCCACGGACCTGGCGGGCTGACAGGCAGCATACGGGACATTACAGCAGAACTGCCGGATGACTGCAGGCGAAGTTCCTTTGAAGTATGGCAGTACATATTTGAGAATAAATATGTACTGCTATACTTAAGACCGGAAATACTGTATAATAAGATAAACTTGAACTTGCAGCGATACGGGAGGGAACGATGAATCTGACAACAAAGAGGCTGACTCTTAGAAAAGAGAGAATGGAAGATGCGGAAATTCTTTATCACGCACTTGGATGCGATTCGGAAATCACAAAATACACAGGATGGAATCCATATTCAACTCCTGCTTCTGCAAGAGAAAAAGTAGCGGAGGATATCAGTAACTATAAAAAAGAAGGATGCTATGCGTGGATTGTTCAGTACGGAGAGGAAGTTGTTGGAACAATCGGTGCGTATGATTATGAACCTGATATTTCCAGCATCGAGATTGGATACAGCATATTCAGATCTGCATGGGGGAATGGTTTTGCAACAGAAGCGGTTTCAGAAGTAATCCGTTTTCTTTTTGAAAATAAAAAGATAAACAGAGTTCATGCCTGGTGCCACAGTGAAAATATTGCATCCTCAAAAGTACTTGAAAAGGTCGGCTTCAGACAGGAAGGATTGTTGAAACAGGCAGTGAAAAATATAGATGGTTCTCTATCTGATCAAAAATTGTATGGATTAATCCGTGAGCAATGGAAATGATAGAATCACAGTTATTGTATCGGCTGCAATTCATGCTTCCAAAGAAAACGAAACAGATATTGGAATGTTATTGGTAAAAGGTCTAAACCAATGGCATAACCCAGACCTTCTTCTACCAGTAAAGATGCATTAAATATCAGATTATAGGTGGCCGTGATAGCAGGGCGTCTGTTTCTCCTGTCTCAATATAAATGTCCCCCATGATTATATTATCCGAAAGTGTGATTTCAGTCTCCGTTTTCTTTACCAGTTCCCGTATTTCTTCCTCGCGTTTCCTTAATATCACTCCTTCTTCGGTCAGCGTCACCTTCCGTGATCCCTTTGTTCCACGTATCAGTAACTGTCTGCCCGGTTCCTCTTCCATATTTTTTATCTGTGTCGTAAGCGTTGGCTGGGATAAATGAAGGGACTCTGCCGCCCGCTCGATACTCTGTTCTCTTGCTATCGCCAGAAAATATTGAAGTACCCGTAATTCCATATGGCAATCTCCTTTGCAATCAGATTTATTCTTAGCAGTTATTGGCATCTTATTTCTATAAAAGCTTTAGCTTGGCTTTAATATAGAATTCCATAGGTCCCTACTATACTAATGACTAAGATATAAGTATTGGCTATTGTAATGAATCCAGACTATAATGTAGTTGAAAACAGAAGTCGTTTTATAGTGGCGAAAGGAGGCAGAAAATATGTTAGGAAATTTTGCGTATTCAAACCCAACGAAACTTTATTTTGGGGAAGATTCTTTAAACTATCTGAATGAGGAGCTGCCGAAATATGGAAAGAATGTACAGCTTGTATATGGCGGCGGTTCCATTAAAAAGACGGGTATTTACAATAAGGTTGTGGCAATCTTAAAAGCCTGTGGAAAAGAAATCTTTGAGGATGGCGGCGTTATGCCAAATCCAACAGTTGAGAAGCTCTATGAGGGCATCCAGATCGCAAGGGAGCAAGAGGTGGATTTAATTTTAGCAGTGGGAGGCGGTTCCTGCTGTGATTATGCCAAAGCAGTCTCCATATCCGTCAATTGCAGGGAGGATCCCTGGGAGAAGTATTATCTGAAATTCGAGGACGTAGATGCAGATACTGAAATCATTCCGGTAGGATGTGTGCTGACTATAGCTGGCACCGGGTCTGAGATGAATGGCGGAGCAGTGATTACAAACCATGAAAGTAAGCTGAAAATCGGCCATGTCTTCGGAGAACAGGTATTTCCCAGATTTTCTATATTAAACCCGGTCTTTACCTATTCTCTGCCGAAGTACCAGATGGTATCCGGAATTTATGACATCCTGAATCATATCTGTGAACAGTATTTCTCCGGTGAGGATGATAACACGTCTGATTATCTGATGGAGGGACTGATGAGATCACTGATACACAGCTCCAGGATTGCGATAAAGGAGCCGGAAAACTATGAGGCCAGAAGCAATATCATGTGGACGGCTGCATGGGCGTTGAATACGTTGGTTGCTATGGGGAAATCCACAGACTGGATGGTGCATATGCTTGGCCAGGCAGTGGGAGCTCATACAGATGCCGCCCACGGGATGACGCTTTCGGCAGTATCCCTGCCATACTACCGGTATATCATGCCTTATGGTCTTGAAAAATTCAAACGCTTTGCCGTGAATGTCTGGGATATTGATTCAGAAGGAAAAACGGATGAAGAGATAGCAGCAGAAGGTTTAAATGCCCTGGAAACATGGATGAAAGAAATTGGAGTAGTTATGAATATTACAGAACTGGGTGTGAGGGAAGATATGCTGGATGACCTTGTGAAAAGTACCCTTGTCATGGAAGGCGGTTATAAAGTGCTGACACAGGAAGAAATCAGGGAGATCTTTCAAAAGAGTTTGTAAAATGACAGAAAAAGCAAAAAAATAGCGTGTTTGCAGTAATAATCCTGTTTGCGGCATTTGGCAGAGGCGCCTGCACCTGAGACGTTAAAATGCACAGTAATATTTTCGTTCGGCAGGTTATTTTGTGGAATCTGATGAAACTGAAAAAAGTGCTTACGAGCAGTCAGGAGATCTGTTAAAATAGCATCAGTATAAGCGAAGGCAGTCGTTTTCGCGCCGGGGTTTAACAGAATATTGGTTTAGATGAGAATGGTAGTGGTGATTATAGTTCTGTAATCATAACGAAAGTTATGAACAGTCTTTAGTCCCGCTGCCTTTTATTTTGACCAAAATTATGCTGTGCGGAATCTTCTGAATGCCAGGGCTTAGAGAAAATATTTAAATACGAGGAGAAAGAAATATGCCAAAAACAAAATTTCAGGAAATTATTTTTACGATTATCATGGTGATTGTGATGGTGTATGCACTGGTTGTATACAATATCGCTCTGGACAAAGGGGAGTTAACGAATCAGGTGTTTGTTATAGCACTCCAGGAGCTTGTTATTATGGGAATTATCGGTTTCATTCTGGAGATGCTGATTGCCGGACCACTTTCTAAAAAACTCGCATTCCGGCTGGTGACACCGGGAAAAGATAAGCCGGTTTTTGTGATTCTTGCCGTATCCGCGATGACGGTCTGTCTTATGTGCCCGATGATGAGTTTCGCTGCCACAGTATTATTTAAAGGTGCGGATGCTCAGTTGATTTCAAAATGGCTGCAGACTTCTGTAATAAACTTCCCAATGGCGTTCTGCTGGCAGATATTCTTTGCAGGGCCACTGGTAAGATGGATATTCGGGCGGCTGTTTCCGGTAAAAATGGAAGTATAATAAAACCTCCATTGCCAGAGGTGAATAATTGCGATATGATATTTTTATAAAATCAGGCAATTGTGAGGTGATCAGGTAATATGAAGGAAAATGCAATAGAGGATCAGACAGCTGAAAATCGAATGGGGACAGCCCCGGTAGCGCCGCTGCTGCTTAAGATGGCATTACCCATTATTCTTTCTACGCTGGTACAGTCGCTTTACAACATTGTGGATGGGATATTCGTTGCCCAGATCAGTGAGGAGGCAATGACAGCTATTACATACGCACAGCCTCCGGTCATTGTTCTGCTGGCTGTCGGAACAGGGATCGCGGTTGGTATGAATACCATGCTTTCTCATGCATTGGGTGAAAAGAATCAGAAATGTGTGAACGATGCAGCGCAGACTGCGATTTTCCTGACTGTGGCAGCCTCTGTAATTTCGTTTGCAGCTTCGGTAACACTGGTGCGCCCTTATATAATGACACAGACAGAAAATCCCGTGATTTTTGAGATGGGGGTGAAGTATCTGAGAATTTATATGGCTCTGGGAATTGGAACTATGGGGCAGCTTGTATTTGAGAGAATGCTGATATCCACAGGAAAGACCATGTATAGTATGATTTCACAGATTACCGGCGCCGTATTGAACTTAGTTCTTGATCCGATTTTGATTTTCGGGTTACTGGGAGCGCCCGCCATGGGAATTTCAGGCGCGGCGCTTGCTACTGTGCTCAGCCAGATGGCGGCATTGATTATCGCTTTGGTGTTGAATCTGAAGAAGAATCATGAGGTGTCCTTACAATTCAGCATAAAACCGGCAGGTTATGCCGTAAGGAGACTGCTGTTTTTAGGAGTCCCTTCTACTATTTTTATGACATTAAATGCCTGTATGATGCTGGGAATTAACGCCATATTGAGGAGCTTTTCAGAGACGGCTATCGCGGCGATAGGCGCCTGCGCGAAAATTACAACCCTGTTTATCAATGTGGTGAATGCGATGGCGAATACACTTACGCCGATGGTAGCATATAACCATGGAGCAAAGAAGAAAAAGCGTATTGATCAGGCCCTGAAATACGGTTATCTTTACAGTCTGATATTAACTGCCGCGGGAACACTCGTCTGTCTGTTGTTTACCAGACAGATTTTACTGATGTTTAATGCAAAGAATGAGATGATGAAGATCGGCATAAACGCAATGCGGCTGATGAGCTGCGGTTATATGATGCTGGCGATCCGGAATGTCAGTACCGCAGTAGTGCAGGCGCTTGGACACAGCGTCCAGAGCATGATCGTAGATTTATTCAGAAGTTATGTAATTCTACTGCCTTTTGCATGGCTGTTTGCAAGATCAGGTAATGTAAACAGAGTATTCTGGGCATATCCGTTGGCTGATAGTTTGACCGCACTTGTCGGTATCCTGCTGTTGTGGTACTTTTACAGAAAAGATATCAGGGCGATGCAGGACGTTTGCGATGTATAAAGAAATTTTAAGACAGAGATGACTATTTAAATTTTGTCAAATCTGTCTTTTTTATTTAATTATAATAGAAATCCTTCTTATATGATGCAAATTGCGGCCAAAATCTGCAATGTAAGGCCAGAATCTTGAAAAAACCACCTCTGAGTAATAGATTTAAAGTCATAGATTAACTACAACCCACTGTGTAAACGCAGTGAAGACGAATAAGAGGGAGGGCTTTTTTAATGAAAACAACAAAGAAACGATTTGCAGCAGCGCTGTTCAGTATCTGCCTGCTTGCCAGTATGCTGCCGGGCACGGGCATGGCAGTATTTGCACAGGACAGCGTCCGCGATGCATGGGACGGAACTGCCGATACCGGCTGGTACGATGGAACCAAAACAGAGTATGAAATCAGTACGGCGGAGGAGTTGGCAGGTCTGGCTGTTCTGGTGAATAGCGGGACGAAATTTGAAGGAGAAACAGTCTTGCTGTTATCGGATCTTGACCTGGGGGGATATGAATGGGTTTCCATCGGTACGGGAAATAATTCGCAGGGATATTTTGGCGGAACATTCGACGGAAAGAATCATTGTATCTACAACGTCACAAGTACGGAATCGCCTGATTACAGCGGATTATTTGGAGTGATATCCCATGGCGGTACGATACAGAATCTCGGTGTGGCCGATGCTTACTTTACAAATTCGCCCAACTTCAATATGGGCATCCTGGCCGCCTGGGCAAACGGTGGGAGCATAAGGAATTGCTATACCACAGGAAATATAAAGAGTGCTCATGGTACGGACGGTTTCCGGATCGTGGGAGGCCTGATCGGCGCATGTACTTCAGGTACACAAATTATTGGGTGCTATTCTACAGCAACGGTGGAAAGCCTTGCTTTGGGTGATGATGACGACACGGTTGGCGGTTTAGTCGGACAGTGGGAAAATGCTACATCGGATTCCCTGATATCGGACTGTTGGTTTGATGGAAAGATTGTCTGTGAATATACGGAGTCCGCTGTTGGAGGAATATTGGGCGCAAATATTGATTTCTACGACTATCAGCCGGGAGTGACTATCAATAACTGCTTTGTTTCCACAACGGATATTACCTGTGCCAACCCTGATAATATTACCTGGATAGCGTCAATTGTTAACGGTCCGGTGTCAAACTGTTACTGGCCGGAAGATCCGGATCAGCAGTATGCAGCGGTAGTCAGGTTAATTGTAGATTGGGATAAGGGGGAGGCTTCTGCAGATGAGAACTTTGATCAGTCCGTATGCGGTGAAGCGGCTGCCGACTGGAAAAGTACAGAACTTTTGAACTCCTTAAAGGGCAATGCAGCGGCCGGCGTGGAATGGTGGATGGGCATCAGCCATCCGACATTCTCCTGGGACTCGCGGCATATACCGGCAGATTACTCCCTGGTTAATGAAGCTAAGGCAAATGTTCCTGCTGATTTGAGCGTTTATACAGATGAAACAGTTCAGTCCCTTAATGATGCCATAAATGCTGCCATTGAAGGTAAGAGCGTACTGGAGCAGGACGAGGTCAACGCCATGGCAAAAGCCATCAATGATGCAATCGGCGCGCTGGAATACAAAGGCGCTGACTATAGTAAGACAGACGAAGCCATTGCGAAAGCAAACGCTTTAAACAAAAATGAATATAAGGATTTTTCGGCAGTGGAAGCCGCCGTCAATGCGGTAGTCCGAGATAAGAACATTACGGAACAGGCTGCGGTAGACGGATATGCTGCGGCTATTGAAAACGCGATTAATGCGCTGGAATATAAAGACGCCGACTACAGTAGAGTGGATGCTGCCATTGCGAAGGCTAATGCTTTGAAAAAGGATCAATATAAAGATTTTTCAGCAGTGGAAGCCGCCGTCAATGCGGTAGTCCGCGGCAAGAACATTACGGAACAGGCCGTTGTAGATGGCTATGCTGCGGCTATTGAAAATGCGATTAATGCGCTGGAATATAAAGACGCCGACTATAGCAGGGTGGATGCTGCAATTGCGAAGGCTAATGCTTTGAAAAAGGATCAATATAAAGATTTTTCAGCAGTGGAAGCCGCCGTCAATGCGGTAGTCCGCGGCAAGAACATTACGGAACAGGCCGTTGTAGATGGCTATGCCGCAGATATTGAAGCCGCCATCAAAGCGCTTGAAAAAAAGAAGGACAGCCCGAAACAGCCTGCTGATACGGCAAGTCCGGCAAAACCGGGGAAAACACATAATTCCAATGTCCCGCAGACCGGAGACAACAGCAGCCTTACTTTGTGGCTTGTGCTGATGCTTACGGCAGCCGCAGCCTTAGCCGGAACGGCAATTTACATCAGAAAGAAAAAAGCAAACAGATAATAGCATATCAGGAAATTGACAGTCCCTATGCGGGGCATTCTGATTCAATTGAATCAGAATGCCCCGTAAAAAATTTACTACCCAGAAAGACAATTATGAAAGCCTCAGTCTTAGCTGGTTTGTTAAATACTGCGAACTATATTGCAAATGAGAATAAATAAAAGTATAATATCCCATCTTTGACAGTTGAGTAAGAAAAAATCGCTGTAGATCCTTGCTCGCCACCGCATTCAGTACCTTTGGGAACCCGGACATACCTTATGATGGACAGGCCGTGAAAATGGGTACGCCATGCCATATTATTGGCGTCAGGAAGGACATCCGCAAAAAAATAGGGAAAAAACCGGGAGATAAGCTTCATGTGACGCTGGAAGAACGGGAAAGAGGAAAGTAACTATTTCTGTTGAATCAAAGTGGTTGTATGATATACTAGAAGCATCTTAATGAACGGAGGCTGCAAATTATGGGAATTTGGACAAATAAGCACTAACGGCAAGGTGTTGGTGTTTTTCCAGGCCTTGCTAATCAGGAAGCGGAAAACAGATCAGTGATTAGGAGGCAAATGATGTCATATTTTTATTATCAGTCAAAAAAGATTTATTACACAGAAACGGGGAGTGGAAAACCAGTGCTGTTTTTGCATGGCAATACGGCATCTTCCAGGATGTTTGAGCTGCTGCTGCCCTTGTATGAGGATCAGTTACATGTCATTCTCATCGATTTTCTAGGGCACGGGAAATCCGACCGGCTTGAAGAGTTTCCGGCGGATCTTTGGATGGAAGAAGCCCGCCAGACCATCGCATTGCTGGAACATCTGAACCTTGGAAAGGTGGATCTTGTGGGCACCAGCGGCGGTGCCTGGGTTGCCATCAATGCTGCATTAGAGCACCCGGAGCTGGCAGGAAAGATTGTAGCAGACAGTTTTGACGGCCGGATATTGGCGGACAATTTTTCTAAGAACCTGGTTCAGGAGAGAGCGAACGCCAAAAAGGATGAAATGGGAATTGGTTTTTACCAGTGGTGCCAGGGAGATGATTGGGAAAGCATCGTGGATATGGATACAAAGGCATTGATTCAATGTGCCGGAGAAAAGCTGCCGTTATTCACAAAACCACTGTGCAGTCTGCAGGTTCCGCTGCTGCTCATGGGGAGTGAAGGAGATGAAATGTCCAGGGAGGATTTTCAGGAGGAGTACGCTGCAATAGCCGGTGAAACAGGGGCTGAGATTTGTATTTTTCCAAATGGAAGCCATCCTGCAATTCTTTCTAATGCAAAGGAGGCTGCAAAAGCCATCTGCAAATTTCTGGAGACGTAGAAATAGCCGTCGTCGCGACATGCTCGCGGTATATTCTTTTTGTTAAATAATGCTGTGGCAGGTTATGGCACAGAAAAGGCATGGACAAATATAAAAATAAATGTTCATGCCTTTTTATATACCGGAATTAATGAAAGCTGCAAAGGGAATTTCCAGTGATGGCTGCTCAATAGAAATTCTAAGTTTATCCTTCAAATAAAATTGATTCTTAAAAAACAAAATTGGCCAGATAAAACAACAGGAATGTATGGGCGGGATAAAAAATATAGAAGAAATATTTCATGCCCGGCCCCTTTTGATTATTGTATTTCAGCATGATTGGCAGGGCCAATACCATCAGGCACTGCAGTCCGTAAATACCATCCAGCATTTCCATGCTAAACTGATTAATACAGAATATGATGTACATGACAATAAAGCAATCTTTTTTCTCTTTCAGAAAATACATCAATACCCCAAGAGCAACAAATTCAAACCCATATTCATTTAAATAAATGTTGGGGATAATTCCGGTCAGCACATCGCCGCTCAAATTACGTGAAAACGGTAGTATATAGAAAAGAAACTGAACTGCAAAAATACATCCAAGCAGTATCCAGCCCTTTTTATGGTCCCGCAAAAATATTTCAATTGTACTGATTAAAACGCCTACTATAAACATAGTAAGAAAAATATTGTGATTACCATACCCGTATTCGGTTGGCATAAAGTAGTCAACAGCATAACCGAAAATTGTCATGAACACACTCATTAGATATAAACGAAATAAATATATCCTGCGGTTTTTTGTATATTGGTAACCCCATACCATACAAAACAGGAAAAGAGGAAAACTCGCTCTGCCCAGCCAGCGAAACCATATTGGCGTTCCTTCAAAATAGTAGCCTATATGGTCTATAACCATTAGAATCAATGCGATTATTTTAATCTTAAATGTATTCATGTGTGATACCTCGCTTCTGTGATTATCGTTTTTATGAACGCCTAACCTGCCAAAAGCGGGTATCTTACCTCGATCCATTATGGCTCAAAACGGTTACTGCATGATTCATATTTTATCATATTTCCGCAGCTTCGTCTATCTCGCCTTTTTTGAGGTTTATTTTGTCTCCCAGCTGATGAACTGGCCTAGTACTACAGCGAACATGCAATATAATTCTAAGCAGCTGTGTGATTCACGTGGGAATTCCTTTTATTTATCAGTGAACAATATATCATCCAGTATGGCGGCTCGGATCCATCATTTATTTTAAGAAGATTGATTCGATAATCATACCCCTCAATCGTAATTGTATTGTCGTCATCGTCTGGATGTAGCCTGTAAGTTAAGCTGTGTTCCCAACAGAAGTGAGTAATTAAATCCAGAATCATTTTATGGTGATTTGGCTGTTGTTTACTGAAAAGAATATATGCTGTTTTCATAAGATACCTCCGCTTATAAAAAATGCTTATAAATTGTGTTTTAAAATGGAACCGGCATTTCCAGGTGTATGAACCGTAACAGAACGAATCGGTTTCTTACAGTTCAGCAGATTGTATTTCTGCAAAGTAGAATATAATTTCTCTGCCATTGTGGAATCCATGTCACAGAGGGGCAGACGGCAGTGTCCTGTGTTATAGCCCATTGCGCGCATGGCCTGTTTGACGGGGATGGGATTGACATCCAAAAATAAAGCCTCAATCAGCTCCAGATATTTTAACTGAAGGCTGTCGCTTTCGTCACTGTTGCCGGCAAAATAAGAGGAACAGATGGTATGCACTTCTCTGGGCACGAGATTGGAAAGGACAGAAATGACTCCCTTTGCCCCCAATGCCAGTGCCGAAGTAATCTGATCATCGTTTCCGGAATATATGGCAAGGTCGTCCTTACAGAGTGCTGCGATCTTGGCAATCTGGGAAAAATTGCCGCTTGCCTCCTTGACGGCCACGATATTATCTACTTCACTGAGACGCTTGAAAGTAGCCGGATAGATATTTACTCCAGTGCGGGAAGGCACATTATATAAAATTATCGGCAGATTCGTTGCATCCGCACATGCTGTAAAATGCAGGAATAACCCCTGCTGTGATGCCTTGTTGTAATACGGTGTGACATGGAGCAGCGCGTCCGCGCCGGCTTTTTCGCATTCCCTTGACAGGTAAACCGCATGGGCGGTATTGTTGCTTCCGGCTCCTGCGATCACCGGAATACGCCCGTCCACATGTTTGACTGCGCGGCGTACCAGCTCAATATGTTCTTCATCTGTCAGTGTGGAACCCTCCCCAGTTGTTCCGGCAACGATGACAGCGTCTGCATTTTCACGGATCTGCATATCCAGTAAATTTTCAAAAACAGGAAAATTAATTGAAAAATCATTTAGCATCGGGGTTATGATTGCAGTACCCGCTCCTTTAAAAATCAATTTTTTCATTGTGATGGCCTCTCCTTTATTCATAGCTAATTTAGATACATTTATCATATGGATTCTTTGATTAAAAAGGGATAAAAGTCTTAGCAGAAGATATTAAAACGATATAAATATTCCGGGACTGGCTGAGCGCGCCCGTGCAGGTTATTCGAGTTTGTAACAAAGTCACAGTAAAAATCGCCTGCATCGTGTATACTGACAACAAATAAAGTCGGAGGTTATTGATTGTGGCTGATAAAAAATTGCGTAAAAAGGCTTTTATTGTACAAAATGAGTGCGTGGCATGCGGATGCTGCGTAAAGGTATGCCCGAAAGATGCTATTCATATTGAGAGAGGAATTTTCGCAGACATTGATTTGGAAAAATGTGTTGGCTGCAGCAAGTGTGCACGAGAATGCCCTGCATGCGTAATTGAAATTCGGGAGGTGCCCGCATGAAGAAACAATGGTATGATTATCTCTGGATATTTTCTACTGTTTACCTGGTGCTCGGTTTTTTCAACATCCTTTTTGCATGGGTTGGGCTGCTTTGCTTTTTTATCCCTTTGATTATTTCCGTCGCCGGAGGCGGCAAGGGATATTGCAACCGCTACTGCGGAAGGGGGCAGCTTTTCTCCTTACTGGGCGGACGGTTTGGCCTGTCCCGCAGAAAGGATCCGCCGAAATTTCTGCGAAGCAAATGGTTCCGCTACGGGTTCCTGCTCTTTTTCTTTACCATGTTTTTTCAGATGCTTTGGAGCACATGGCTGGTGTTTAGTGAAGCGCGCAGCCTAAGCCAGATGGTGACGATCCTTTGGACGTTTAAACTGCCCTGGCACTGGGCGTATGATGGAACGGCGTTTGCGCCGTGGATTGCGCAGTTCGCCTTTGGATTTTACAGCGTGATGCTGACATCCACGATACTGGGTATGATTACAATGGTGCTGTTCAAGCCTCGTTCCTGGTGTGTGTACTGCCCAATGGGGACCATGACACAGCTTATTTGTAAAGCTAAGTCAGGTAAGAGCGTGAGCTTACTCCAAAATACAGAACATAGCTAAAATGTCAGTTGTAGCCGGGTATAGTTTTATAAAACTATATTCCGGCTGCAATTTTATGATATACTAGTCTGGTACGCGGAGTGTTAATAGAAATTCATGGTGATGGTCTTATACGGCTCAAAACCCTGATTCAGACAGTAGTGAGAACCATATATATCAAGAATAATGGAGTTGGGTGTGCCATTTATCTTTGTATGTTCCCGCACAATTAGTTCTGTTGTATCTTTGATCGTCCAGAACTTGTAAATTACAACGCTGAGCCTTACTTCTCTTGATTGATCGGTTGTAATGTTCGATTCATTTGCGATTTGATAGTCGGGAAGCATGTTGATTGTTGTTAGAATTAAAACGAGAGCTATAAAAATAATACATAGTTTCTTTTTCATCAATAATTCCCCCCTTACAAAAATGATAGGGCTGAAAATGATGCAAATCTACAGGTAAATAATGGGAGATCTATGTGTTGCGTACATAGTGGAATATAAATAGGACTGGAAGGGAATATAACAGGAATGTACATAGGATAGGAGAGGATACGGATAATATGGGAAAGGGATTAATAGATTCATTATTGGATCATATTTTCCTATTTCTAAGTGCAGATATGTATGCAACGCAGAAGAATGATATTAGAGGAGATTTATATGAAAGCGATCGGTTTCATAATATTGTTGGTTTTCTATTTTGTCTATATTGGGAAGATGGTTCTGCAGAGAAGGCAGGGCACTCAGACAGACCAGATTGCAAAAGGAAGCCGCAGAGATAAAGTGTTTTATATAGAACTTATCATGAAGGCAGCTACATATTCGGTAGTCATTATTGAAGTGATCAGTATTGTGTTTGTGAAGCCGGTGGTGCCGTCTCATGTGAGGTTCCTGGGAATGATACTAGGATTCGTGGGAGACGTGGTTTTTGCTCTTGCGGTTATCACAATGAAAGATAACTGGAGAGCAGGAATTGCTGAGAATGATAAAACGGAAATGGTAACGGCGGGGATCTATCAGTTCAGCAGGAATCCTGCGTTTCTGGGATTTGACCTTGTATATCTGGGGATAGTGTTGATGTTTTTCAACTGGGTGCTGCTTTTGTTTTCTGTATTTGCTGTTGTTATGCTTCATTTGCAGATCTTGCAGGAAGAAAAATATCTGCCGCAGGTTTTTGGGGAAGCGTATTTGCTATACTGCAGCAAAGTCTGTAGATATTTGGGGACTAAACGATAGGAGAGAAGAATGAAAGAAAGATTTGAGACAGAGCGTCTAATTCTGAGGCACTGGAATAACGGGGATGCAGAAGAATTATACCGGTATGCCAAAGATGAAAGGGTAGGCCCACCTGCGGGATGGCCGGTGCATACCAGTGTGGAAAACAGCCGTGAGATTATAGAAAAGGTGCTTTTGGCCGAGGGAACCTATGCGGTTGTATTAAAGGAAAGCAATCTTCCTGTGGGCAGTATTGGCCTGCTGCTGGGCGGCGCAAGTGATCTGGTGACGGCAGATACAGAGGCGGAGATCGGTTACTGGATCGGCGTCCCATATTGGGGACAAGGATTCATTCCGGAGGCCGCGCGGGTTTTGATACAATATGCCTTCGATGAACTGGGCATGGATAAGCTCTGGTGCGGCTATTTCGAGGGGAACGATAAGTCGCTCAGGGTACAGCAGAAGTGCGGTTTTGTATATCATCATACCAATGAGAATATTTCCTGGCCGCTTATGGGGGATATTCGGACGGAACATATTACCTGTCTGACAAAACAGCAGTGGAAAGAGAAAGACATAGTAAAATCTGATCAAAATGAACTGCTTTTAAATTTACATCGGCTTCATACGACAGAATTGGGTATTGAGCGAATTAGAACAAACCTTTGTATACAAACGGAAGATGTTATTGGATGGTGCAGAGAAAAGATACGGGACACGGGCAGCAGTGTTACCAGAAGAGGGAAGAACTGGTATATTAGTTCTGGCGATTGTATTATTACTGTTAATGCGAATAGCTTTACCGTTATTACGGCACATAAGCGTAAATAACAGGCGGATTACAGATTCAAAAATGCAGAAGTGAGAAAGGTTTTGGCAGCTATATGGTGAATCATATTGAAACGAAACGATTAAGTATTACTGCCTTGACGCCCGGACAGCTGGAGTTGTGGATAAACGATATTCCAATGTTGGAAAAAGAACTTGGGTGCAGCTATCAGGCGGAGCCGATGAAGGGCGTATTTAAAGAAATTGCTGCAGGTCAGTTAGAATTAGCGAAAAACGCAGGAGAAAATTATATTTGGTATAGCTTTTGGTTTATGATCCGAAAGTCGGATAACGTAGTAGTGGGTTCTGCGGATTTCAAAAACCTTCCGGATAAAAATGGAGAGGTTGAGATTGGCTATGGCCTGGGAAAAGCATTTGAACATTGCGGATATATGACGGAGACTGTTCAGGCAATGTGTGACTGGGCAAGGAAGCAGAAGGGAGTCAGGCATATCATTGCAGAAACTGATATAGACGGTTATGCTTCCCAACGAATATTACGGAGATGCGGGTTCAAAGAATATAAAAGGGATACTACGGTGTGGTGGAGGCTTTGAAGAGAGAATCAGGAGATGTGTATTTAATCAGATCTTCTGTGATCAGAACTGCCCATTTATCCATAAGTTCTAAAAATCTGGTACAGATTCTAAAATATGTGACATATAAGCGCCTCACTTTTTATGATACCCTTAAAAAAAGTGAGGTGCTTATATTATGAAAATAACAATTTTAGGCGGTACAGGCTGGCTTGGAGCAGAGATTTCTGCAGAGGCAGTAAAACGGGGGCATGTTGTGGCAGTAGTTTCACGGCATCCGGAAGATATCAAATATACGCTGACTCCGGATGTGGAGTCCCTGAAGGCGGATGCGGGCGATTATACACAGTTGATAGAAACCATTCCGGTAGACAGCGACATAGTCGTTAATTCTCTGATACCTGATCCGTTTCAGCCGGAACAGTTCTCCAATTTATGCAGCAATGTGATACGAGCTTGTAAAGAAATAGGGATCCGAAGGCTGATAGCCATTGGAGATGCGTGCGTGTTTAAAGTGACTCCTGATAAAATGTTAAAAGATACGACGTTTTTGACACCAATGTACAGAACCTGGTTTGGAGAACACGAGAAGACTCATGAGCTCTATCTGAATGAAACAGAGCTTGAATGGGTAGAAATTGCGCCGGCAGCAAAATGTCTTCCGGACAAAGGCGGACAGGAGTATATGATTGCGGAAGATGCGCTTTGCACATTAGATCCGCTGGTTGCTGAGTTAAAGACTCCGGATCCGGATCATTTTCCTTTTGCGGACAGCAGCTATATCTCCACACAGGATTTTGCCCGTGCTGTATTGGATGAGATAGAGCATCCAAAATACAGCGGGAAACGAATCTGTGTGGCGTGGAAGCAAAAACATGAAATGTATTGGGAGGGGGAAGCAAAGTGAAGATCGCTATTTTAGGTGCAAGCGGAAGAGTAGGCAGCAGAATTGCAAAAGAAGCGCTTATGCGCGGACATCAGGTCGTCGGAATTGACGTAAATATAAAAGAAGAATTGAAAAACCAGGTGGAATTCCATAATATAGACATGGAGGATACAGAAGGTGTTGCGGAGGCAATCCAGGGGTGTGACGTGTATATTTTTGCCGTGATTCCGGTATTAAAAGGCTTAGACAGGATTATACCCGTAGTTCAGAGTGCGATTGATGCATGTAAGATAGCGGGAGTGCCGCGGATGATCTATATCTGCGGAGGCGTGTCCTCGTGGGTAAGGCCCGGAGTGTATATGCTGGATGACCAAAAGGTTCCGGGGCATCGGCAGACCCATAAGGCAAACGATGCGATCATAGGAAGCCATGAGATTGCATTGGAGTACCTGCGGACGGTTCATGATTTCGACTGGTGCTGTCAGACCGCTCCACTGTGGATGGAGGAAAATATGGGGGGACGAACGGGGAAATACCGGATGGGGACGGAATATCCGGTACTGATAGACCCGGAGAATAAAGAGATCAGTATTCAACAGAACTGCCATATTTCTATGGAAGACTTTGCAGTCTGTATGATAGACGAGGTGGAACAGAAACGTCATCACCAATGCAGATATACAGTAGGATATTAAGGTAACAGTTCAGACAGGTCTGAGCATTTACTGCGCAGACCGTGCGGAAACATGGTGGTTGCAGGCATCCTGTCTACGCTCTGCTTCGGTTCGTGCTAAACGTGCGCCACTGGCGTACAGCATCCTTCGCCGCAGCCGAATTCCTATGGGCTGGATGCGTAACAGGTCAGGCTTGCCTGAGCTGTTATATTAAGGAAAAGGCACCCCTGAGGGTGTCTTTTTTGGATTGCTGTGATATACTGAAGACAATCAGCCTTGTGGTGTGGAAAACTATATGTGGACAGGTGAAAACAGATGAAAAATGTAATCATTGCAGATGACGAAGTACATGTAAGAAGCCTATTGAAACATCTGGTGCATTGGGATGAATATGGGCTTAATCTGGCAGGCGAATTTGATAATGCAGAAGATATCATTGAATTTATGCAGCATGAAAAAGTTGATATTGTAGTCACAGATATTATGATGCCGGGACTCAATGGGATTGAGATGATAAAAGAAATCAAGAAACAGCAGATCCAGTGCCGTTTTGTGCTGATAAGCGGGTATCGGGATTTTGAGTTCGCGCAGGCAGCAGTTAAACTCGGCGTATCGGATTATATTCTGAAACCGATCAACGAGGATGAGGTAAATGCGGTCTTAAAATCCCTGGCGGAGGAGAAGAGCGAAGGCGGGGAAGAAGAATTCAGAAGAAAGGCAATCCGTCAGAAGTTCCGTGAGGTTCTGGCGGGAGATACCGCGGTACCGGATCTTGAAACGGTGGAGAAAAAGTATTGTCTTCATTTCCAAAAAGAAGGTGCATTTTTCCGGGTATTGCAGCTGGGTTTCTGCGGCTGCCGTGAGGGAGAAGAGGTTGAGCAGGTGGCAGGCGATATCTGGAATATCCTGCGAAAAAACATTTCTGAATGCTGCGTGGAACAGGAAATGTTTCCGTCTTCCTGGCTTCGCTATAACATCGTGCTTCAGATTAAAGATGATATGAAGAGCCGGATTCTGCGGATCTTGGATACCACCTACCGGGGATTAGTTCAAAATTATAGAGATAATCTTCCGTTTCATCTCTATCTGGGCGTTGGAAAAGCGGTAAATGAGTTAAATGACCTCAGAATATCTATGGAAACCGCTGCGTTTTTCATGAGCGGAAGACTACGGTATGGGGACAGCCGGATGTATGTGGCGGACATTCTTCCACAGGCGGATAAGCTTCTGAGAGAGAACCGCCCAATTGATTCCTCACAGATGCGGCGGTTTGAGAGTTCTGTTGAAGCGATTGACGAGAGCGGAGTGAAACAGGTGATACGGGGCCTGTTTGAGGAATATCAGAAACAGAGTGATCAGAACTATATTCAGTACTTTTATATGGTAACGGAATTGGGGAACCGGCTTGCGGATGTTCTGGGCAGGCTGAATATCCATCCCCGGGAAACCCAGGAAGTGAAACGGCAGCTGCAGAGGCTCTCAGAGAATTGCGATACGATAACAATGCTGAGAAGCGTAACAGAAAAGTTCTGTGTTGATAACATGAATAAATATCTGGCTGGGAAAAAAGACCATGTGCTGGTTTATGTACATTTCGCAAAGCAGTACATTGAAGAACATTATGCGGAAAATATTACCCTGAACAGGATTGCAGAAGAGGCCCATGTGAATCCGGTTTATTTGTCTACCATTTTTAAAGAGAGTACAGGGATCAACTATTCGGCATATCTTACTTCAATCAGGATTGAGAAGGCAAAGGAATTGTTAAAGAAGCTGGATTTGAATATATCTCAGATCGCCAATCAGGTTGGATATGCCAGCACCCGCTATTTCAGCAGGATTTTTGAGCAGGAAAGCGGGATGAAACCAAGTGAGTATCGAAGAATATATTTGAAAGGACTGCGGGATGAAATGTAGAAAATTACTCGGGGGAGACTGCATAAAGCGGGAAAGAAGCATCCTGCATGGTCTTTATATTCAGGCAGGCTTTGCTATAGCAGGAACCTTGTTATTCCTTCTACTGCTTCTGTGGGCCGCTGATTTCAAAACAGCAGTATTGCTTTTGGTGTATTACGTGCTTTTTCTGAGCCTGTTATGGGTTTCTGTCCGTAATACCAGACGTATGCATCGGGTGATCCTGCAAAAGGCAGAGTCAGAGAAGAAAGCGGTGGAGGCAGAACTTGAACAGAAACGCCAGCAGCTGCTTGCGCTGGAAAACCAGATAAATCCCCATTTTCTGTATAATACGCTGGATACGTTCCGTGGGCTTGCGCTTGAGAACGGAGACAGGCATCTAAGCGATATGATAGAAGCTCTTTCGGTGATGTTTAAGTACAGTGTGAATTACGATGTGGAAATGGTTAGTATTAACGCAGAACTGAATTATCTTTCCAAATATATTCAGCTGCAGCAGTTGAGATTTCCAGATCGGTTCGAATATCAGGAGGTGATTAACTGCACACCGGAACAGCTTCTGCTGGAGATGTGTCCTCGGTTTGTGTTGCAGCCGCTGGTGGAAAATGCCATCCGGCATGGCCTGAGAAATGTGCGGAGAGGAGGATGTATTACAGTTTCATTGGAGATCCGGGAAGGTGATTTCTATATTGATGTGGAGGACAATGGATGTGGGATGAGCCAGCAGCAGGTAGCAAGTATAAATCAGAGATTCAGAAAGCCCGAACAGCCGGAGGATGGAAACAGGATGGCGGAAGGGCAGGAGGATACGAAAGTGAGAAAAGGGCAGGGCGGGATTGGCCTTGGAAATGTAAACAAGCGGATTAAGATGTTCTGCGGGGAAGAGTATGGCCTTAAGGTTATTAGCACGCCGGAGGTGGGAACTCAAATCGTAGTGTGCCTGCCTCTCTATAAAGAGGCAAGAGAAGAATAAGAGTCCACGCTGCACGGCATCCGAGCCAATAAAGTGATGGGGACGGGCATCTGGCTCCTCGCCACTGGCGACTTTAAATGAGCCAGATGCCGTTACTATGCACGG
>OBZW01000207.1_pt1 | contig 53001 bp, 48 predicted proteins | sample 1477021 | NCBI WGS metagenome assembly OBZW01 (sample SAMEA2580262, study PRJEB22360) | human gut metagenome | biome: human gut; feature: human-associated habitat; material: faeces | place: Denmark | collected 2008/2010
CAATTGCACATATGCCGCTGCAAAATGTAAAGCGGCATATGTGCAATTGGGCGGCTTGCGGCTATCCCTACCTTTCACGCTCCCCTATCTACTACTAAAATGCTATCACAGACTTCACCATTTCGGACTTATGGTTGATGCTGTCTTCGAGAGCCTGGCTTGTCTGCTCAAATGTATACGTATTTGTTACAATTTTTTTCAGCGGCAGTTGGTAATCGGATACCGTATGTATGGCCGCCTCATACAGATTTTGATAACGGAACACCGTATGCAGCTTTACTTCTTTGTTCATAATCTTCCCGAAATCATACTGGAAAACCGGATTTGCCGCCATTCCTACCATTACGATGGTCCCGCCTCTTGCCACCAAATCGGCTGTCTGCTGTGCTGTCTGTTGGCTCCCCGCGGTTTCAAAGACCAAATCCACGCCTCTGCCTTTTGTGGCCTCCATGACTGCCTGTACGGCATCTTCCTGATCTGCCCGGATTGCTTTCCTCGCTCCCAGTTCTTTTGCCATATCAAGACGGCTCTGTATCACGTCCACCATGAATACGTTTTTTACTCCCATTGTCGACAGCGCCAGCAGTGTACACAGTCCGATGCATCCAGCCCCCAAAATAACGGCGCTCTGTCCCGCTCTAACCTCTGCCTGCATAGCTGCATGCATTCCCACGCAAAACGGTTCGATTAGCGCTCCCTCTACGGTATCCATTCCTTTTGGAAGCTTGAAAACCATATCCGACGGGTATCTCAAATATTCTGCAAAGGCTCCGTCATAAGGAGGGGTTGCCAGAAATACGACGTCCGGGCATAAATTGTATCTTCCGCTTTTACAGAACTCACACTTTCCGCACGTATAACCAGGTTCCACAGCCACGATATCGCCAATTTCCAGGTTTTTTACCGAAGATCCGACTTTACAGATTTCCCCTGCACATTCATGGCCTAATACCATCGGCTGGTTTACTACAAAATCCCCGATTCTTCCATGCTCATAATAATGGATGTCAGAACCACAGATCCCGCAGTGCTTTACTTTAATCAGAACCTCGTCATCCCCGATCTGTGGAATATCCCTCTCTTCCATCACAACTTCTTTTATTTTCGTCATTACCGCTGCCTTCATAGCTGCCTCCTATCCTAATCAGTTACCCTATTCGTTACTATGCACGGCCTATGGGCCGTGCATAGTAACCCCTATTCCCCCTTGTTTGATGCCAGAGCAAGAATTTTTTCATCGCTGACATCCTTATGTATAAGCTCACCGGTGATCTGCCCCTCATACATGACAAGCACTCTGTCGCAGAGCGAGATGGTCTCCTGCATCTCGGACGATACCATTACGATACTGACGCCCTCTTTTACAAGTTCATTCATAATCTGATAAATCTCTTCCTTGGCGCCCACGTCTATCCCCTGGGTCGGCTCATCCATGAATAATATTTTCGGATGGTTCATCAGACATCTTGCAATTACAACCTTCTGCTGGTTACCGCCGCTTAAGTTTTCAATCAGCTGTCCCTGTGAAGGAGTCTTGATGTTCAGCTTCTTAATATACTGCTCCGTCAGGCTCCTGCATTTGCGGGTGTTTAAAAGCCCAACCTTAGACCTCAGTTTCCTGAGATACATAACCGATGCATTATCCTGGACACTCAGCTTCAGGAACAGCCCCTGGGTCTTCCGCCCTTCCGGCACCAGCCCCATTCCCTGTTCAATCGCCTCTCCGGTCCTCTGCAGATGGCATTCTTTTCCCAGGACTTTTATGGTTCCGCTTCGTCTTGGGTCAGCACCATACACTGCCTGCAGCACTTCACTTCTGCCGGCCCCTACAAGCCCTGTAATACCCAGAATTTCTCCCTCATACAGTTTAAATCCTACATGTTTCACTTTGTTGCCTACGCACAAATCCTCCACTTCCAGTATCACACGGCGGTTCTCATAATCATCAAGGAATCTTTCTCTCACTGTTATCTTGCTGTATTCCCTGCCAACCATATAGGAAATCATCTTCTCAATTGTCATATTGCTTTTGTCGTCAGTCACAATATGGCGGCCGTCTCTCAGCACCGTGATTTTATCCGCCAGACGCATGATTTCATCGAGCTTGTGCGAAATGTAAAGAATTGTCACCCCTGATTTTTTCAGCCCCAGTATGATCTCTTCCAGAAAGTTTGCTTCACTGGCCGTAAGAGAACTTGTGGGTTCATCCATAATAATCAGTTTTGATTTCAGTGCCAGCGCCTTTGCAATCTCCACTAACTGCTGCTGAGAAGTGCTGATATCCCGGATCAGGGTATGGACATTTAAATAATCCAACCCAACTTCTTTCAGCGCCTCCTCCGTTTCAGTATACAGTTTCCGGATATTCAGGAAACCTCCCTTTCCTTTCGGAAGTCTGCCCGCAAAAATATTTTCGGCTATATCCAGCGCCGGGGACAGGGAAAGTTCTTGATGAATCATGGAAATCCCCATATCCTGTGCATGGCTTACACTCTTTAGCTCCAGCCCCTCCCCTTCAAACACCAGGCTGCCCGATGAGGGCTGGTAAACGCCTGATATGATATTCATCAGTGTAGACTTACCCGCCCCATTTTCTCCTACTATTGCGTGGATTTCCCCCTCCATAATATCGAAGCTGACATCATCCAATGCCTTGACACCGGGAAAATATTTGCAGATATTCTGAAATTTATAGATTGCTTTCTGCTCCATATGCGCTCCTTTTGCCTTGCAACATTCTTATCACCTGCAGTCATTATTTATTCCGGAAAATATTCATCAACATTCTCTGGTGTTATTACATCTAAAGCGGTAAACACATTACCTGTTACCTCTGGTTTTCCTGTAACCACTTGGTTGTATCCATAGACGATCGGATCTGCCCCCTGGTCAAATGGGCCCTGGCTTATGGTTGCATTGATTGTTCCTTTTCTGAGAAATTCAATGACTTCATCCATGTAGTCGTAGCAGACGATTTTCACTTTGCCTTCCAGTCCTAAGTCTTCAATTGCCTGAGCTGTCCCAATCTGGCCGTTTGCTGTACAGATGATCCCGTTCAAATCCGGATTGCCCGTCAGAAGATCTGTGGCCACATTATAGGCTACTTGGTCATTGTCACTGCACTCTACCGTCTCCAGTAATTTAATATCCGGATATTTATCTTTAAACTGGTCTTCGCTTCCTGTTCTGCGCAGTTCATGGGCATTGACGCTGAAGAGTCCTGTAATGATACCCACCGTGCCCTTTCCGCCAAGTATATCTGCCATCAGGTCAGCCGCTTTCTGTCCCGCTGCATATAAGTCCTGACCGATAAACGCTACTCTTGAACATTCCTGGGCCGTGTCTGAATTGTAGTAATAAACCGCAATCCCAGCGTCCGTTGCTTCGTCTACGATGGGGCAGATAGAATCGGATACGCCAAACGTGCTGATCACATCGTATTCCTTTACGATACAGGTCTGGATTGCGTCATAGAACAGCTGACCGTCCAGGGATTCCAGCGGGATCAGGTCTACCGTACAGTTATAGTTCGCTAGCAGTTTCTTTGCGGATTCCATTCCGTTTACGACTTCCAGCCAGAATGGGCCGTAAGGTACACATAAAGCTGCAATTCTGATCTCTTCCCCGGAAGTGTTTTCTACCGGTTCCACCGTGATTCTGGTGGTATCCACCACGACATCGTCCAGAATATTGTCGTCTCCAGCCTCTTCCTCTGCATCATCCTGCTTCGTTACCCCGGTTGTCTTTGTTTTCGCCTCCTTTTCTTCTGGCGCCTTGTCTGCTCCGCATCCTGCACAAAGGCAGATTATCATCGCTGCACTTAAAATAAATCCCAACATTCTTTTTTTCATAAAATAATTCCTCCCTTTTTAAATTCCTTTGTTGATTTTCCGCTGTTTAAAAAATGCCTTGACCGGATCGATTGACACCGCAATAATGATTACGATTCCAATGCTTGCCGTCTGCCAGTAGGAGGGTAATCCCAGGAGCACAAAAGCATTTTTCAGTACCCCCATGATTGCCGCCCCGACCATGACGCTCCAGATCTTTCCTTCACCTCCACTCATACTGAAGCCTCCGATTACGACGGCAGCAATGACATCCATCTCATACCCGTTTCCAAGCTGGGAATCCGCACTTCTCAGTTTGCCTGTGGCGATAACCCCGCATAATGCGGCCAGGAATCCCTGGATGACATAGACCAGCACCTTAATACGCGCTACTTTGATTCCCGAGATCTTTGCTGATCTTTCGTTATTTCCCACGGCATAGATGTTCCTTCCGGACAATGTGTACTTAGAAAAGACTGTTCCTACTATAATCACCAGCGCCATAATAATAACGGCAACCGGGAGCTGTCCTACTTTTCCATTTCCCAGCCAGTTCAAGGGCGTATTTACGCTGATCGGCATTCCATTTGTAATCAACAGGATTAACCCTTGCATAATCTTTCCTGTGCCCAATGTTACAATAAATGGAGCCAGCTTCATATATGTAACCAGGACACCGTTCACTGCGCCAATAAAAATTCCCATCAGCAGGACTCCGATAAACGTCAGCCACATATTGCTGCCCTTACTTATCATGCTTGCAAGCATACAACCGCAGATTCCTACCGTGTATCCCACCGACAGGTCTATTCCGCCTGTCAGTATGACAAATCCCATACCGATTGCCAATATGGCATACTGGGATACCTGATACAGAATGTTTATAATGTTCGAGCTTTTTAAAAAATAGGGACTTAGGAATGACATCGCTACACACAATAATGCCAGTGCAATGATCACGCCAAACTCGCTGGTGCTTGTAAATTTATTGATGGATTCTTTATTTTGAACCTTTGCCTGCTCTCTCATGCGCCGTCCCCTCCCTATTTTGCCATCCGGTTATAATCCCGGACAGCCTCAAATATCGCATTAATATTTTCTGGTTTGGTGGGACCCTGGATGTTGTGTATTGTATTAAATATAAACCCTCCGCCCGGTGCAAATATCTTCAGCCGTTCCAGCACTTCCGCATAGACCTCTTCCGGTGTCCCGAAAGGCAGTGTCCTCTGTGTATCCACTCCCCCGCCCCAGAAAACAAACTTGTCTCCCCATTTTTCTTTCAGCATCCTAGGATCCATGCCGTCCGCTGAACATTGTACCGGATTCAGGATATCAACGCCCGCCTCATATAGTTCGGGCATCAGTTTTTCGATCGCCCCGCAAGAATGAAAAAAGACTTTCCAGTCTGTATTCTGGTGGATCCAGTCGTTCAGTTTTTTATGGCGGGGAAGGTAAAATTCGCGGTACATATCGTTGGATATATACTGTGACCGCTGTGTCCCCAGATCTGTACCGCTGACAAATACGGCCTGGATTTTATTCCCCGCTATTTCTTTTAATAGCTTCACGTTTTTCATCGCTGTTTCTAACTGCATCTCATAGCATTCATGGACATATTCCGGAACTGTGTAATGTGCTCCCAGCCAGTCCTCCGGGGATCGTATTCCCTTTGGAAGCTTCTGTGCCGGTCCCGGTATATAAGCCATATCCCCCATAGCCGTCAGTGCAGCCGCACCAAAGATTGCGTAATCCGTATTGTTATAATAATAATCAATCTGTTCTTCCATGAAGCGAAGCTGCTTGTCTGTATAGACCTGATAATCGTTCTTAAAGTCCTCTCTGGCATTGGCATTATCTTCGTCGAACTCTCCTACTGTATGGTCTACATTATCAAAAAAATATCCGCCCGCCGGAAGCTTTGCGACAGGCTGCGCATGCCTGTCTCCGCACGGATACATGTATGTGTTATTCTTTTCATCAACCGTGTAAACGAAACCTGACGGCACCTCCACCTCCAGGCCCTGTGGTATATGCCAGGACTTCCAGCCTGCATTTTCGAAACCATAGATCGTCGTGTTTGTGCCGATTCCCACAATATCAATTCCAAGAGCCTTCCTGATCTCCTCATCTACCTCGCCCAGCAGCTGAAAGGGTTCGCTAATCCGCTCCCTTTTAGGAGTCAAACCCAGATAATTGCGCAGATTAGACAGCGCTTCTGCATGAATGCCGGTTGTAGAAGCAGCACCCAGGTCCACCACTACTTGTCCAGGGTCCTGATGATGAATCGTTTGAATAAATCTTTCTCTCGATGTACCGCCCATTTTGCACCTCCGAATAAAGTAAAATACTTTATTTAAATTGTTTTATAAATGTATTATATTGAATAAGTGTGGATTTGTCAATTCGTGTTTTTTACTAATCTTTTCTTTTGATTTTTTGCTATTTCTACCAAAAAAAATGCCATTCGATAAAAATCGAATGACACTTCAAAGCTTTTCTTTATATCGTTTTTTCCACAAACTCAAATTCTTCCTGCATAACCAGCGCCGCCGCACCTATGGCGCCCAGATCCGGGCCAAACTCAGAACCAAGTATCTGCAGCCCTTTGTAATTTTCTTTTAACGAGTTCTCTTTTACACATTTTCGCAATATTTCAAAAAATGGCTCACCAATCCTGACCATCTCGCCGTAGAATACAATTTTCCTGGGGGCAAATATATTTACTAGCATACTGAACGTCTCGCCCAAATACCCTGCCACCTGTTTCATCAGATTCTGCGAATCAGGATGCTTCAAAAGTACGGAATCCACAAAGGTCACGATTGTAATTTCACTCAGATCGCCGTTCACCATATCCACAATTTCCCGAAACCGTCCTACTTTGATACCATCTTTAATCTTACTCACGATTGCAAAGTCCGATACTTCCGTGTTCAGGCAGCCGTAACGCCCGCATGAACAGATCCGGCTCCCTCCGCTTACCTTTACATGGCCAATCTCCCCCGGAAAGCCATTAATGCTGCTGACCGGCATATTATTGATAATCGGCATAACCCTTGCACCGGTACGGACAGAAAAAAACAGCATATCTTCACATTTCCCATTGTATACCAGACATTTATATGCATAAATCATACCGCTTACATTGTTCTCCATGTAACACGGAAGCCCAAACTCCTCTTCGATCATCCTCTTCAGGGGTATATTATCCCAATCCCTGATGTGGCTGTACGAAATGGCGATTCCCTTCTTTTTATTGCTGTACCCGGGTACACCCAAACCAATACCCAGCACTTTCCCCTTTTTTCCATGCAAAATATCCATAGCACGGTAAATATTCTCTTTCAACATTGTTAGAACTGCATCCGCATGGGTTTGTGACTCTGCTATTACACTTTCTCTTGAGTATATAACATTGCCGGCAAAATCCAGAACAACACAATGCATAATCCGGCCGTTGAATTCCAGGCCGATAAAATACCCGCCATCCGGATTGATCCGCAGCCACACCGGTTTTCTCCCCACTCTTGCTTCCGCGCATTCTTCCTCATAAATCAAACCTTCGCCAAGCATCTCTTCAATCGTATTCAATACGGTCGTCATACTATATGCTGTTGCTTTTTTCACATCATATCTGGAAACATCCTTCTGATACCGAATAATACTCAGCATTTTATTTCGCTGATAGTATTTTCGACTTTCCATGATGGATTCCCTGCTCATAGCCTTAACCTCTCGGATTCATGAATTTTATATATATTCTTCATATATCATACTCTTAATCCATCCGGCATGCAAGCTTTGGCGCCCATTTTCAGGGGCTTTCCTATCCTTTTGCAAACAGTTCGGTCCCGTCTGGACTGTTACCCCTTTACTGCCCCTGCGGTCAGACCCTTAACAAATTGTTTCTGAACGATAATATAGAATACAAGCATTGGTATCGTAATCAAAGTCAGCGCCGCAAATAAAGTCCCCGGCTGGCTGAAATAAGCTCCATTGTACTGCTGTGCGATCAGCGGCAGTGTTTTCACAGACTCCTTGGTCAGCGTACACATGGCAAGGAAGAACTCATTCCATGAAGTCAGAAACTGCCAGATGACAATGACCACAATACCCGGCTTCAGAAGAGGACATACAATCTGCAGGAATAGCCGGATAATCCCGCACCCGTCAATCACCGCGGCTTCCTCCAATTCTTCCGGAATTCCTACCATAAAGCCTTGAAGAATCGTAATGGCAAAAGGGATTCCGAGCGCTGCATATGGAAAAATCAGCCCTAAGTAATTATTAATCCAGCCCAGTCTGCTGTTCAGCTGCGTAATCGGAACAACAAGCCCCGCTATCGGCACCATCAGAGTACATAAAAGAATATTGTATATCAGAACCTTTCCATGCACATTCTTTCTGGAAAAGCCGAACACAGCCATACTGGCACAAATTGTAACAAGCGCCACCGATGTGACCGTAACGATCACACTTCCCATAAAATTCTTCCATAGATCAGGATTCTGTCTCAGCACGTTTGCATAGTTTTTAAACGTCACGTCCGAAATAAACAGCTGCGGTAACCCGATTGTATCCGGTGTCCGTAGAGACATGCTTACCATGAAGATCAGCGGAACCATAAAAATCAATGTCACGATTATGAGAACTATACTCCAGATTATCTGCTTTTGCTTCTCTTTGGCTGTCATGGTTTAGTCTGCCTCCTTCCTCATAAAATCGCCCGCTCCAAGCCCCTTCACCTGGAATACAGTAAGCACCAGTGCGAATAGTAATATTACCACGGATAAGGCGGACGCATATCCCATCTGCTGATTTGTGAACCCAGACTGGAAAATGTAAGTTCCCGGCATCTCTGATGCATGATTCGGACCTCCTCCTGTCATGGTATAGATCAGCCCGAATGTCTGAAGTGAGCCGATGATGCCGAGCATCAAAAGGGATTTATGTGTGGATGCCAGTGAGGGAATATAAATATATAAAATTTCCTTCCACCGCGTCGCCCCGTCTATTTTTGCCGCTTCCTTCATATCCTCCGGGATTTGGGACATTCCTGCCACATACATGATCATGGACCATCCCGTCCATTCCCATATGTTTGCGATAATACATCCAAAAATTGCAGTATTGGGCATTCCCAGGATATTTACCTGTCCTCCGATACCAAGAGCCGACAAATAATGTGTAATGATCCCCTGATATGGCTGCAGCATTTTTCCCCAAACAATAGCTACAACTACTACAGACGTAACTACCGGAAGGAAAAATACTGTCCTGAATATACCTTTTCCTTTTTGAAGCTGCTCTTCTATTATATATGCCAGGAAAAATCCGACTCCTGCCTGAATCGGCACTGTCGTGATAATCCAGAAAAGAGAATTTCTCATAGTCGTCAGGAATACTTTATCCTGGAAAATTCTGATATAATTCTCCATTCCGACAAAAGTCATATTTTTCAGAGTAGACCAACTGAACAAACTGCTCCAGCCTACAAACCCTATCGGATATAAAATATAAAACAGGAAGAACAGTACAGACGGAAGAATAAACAAATACCCTGGGATATTATGTTTTTTCTTTCCCTTTGCCTTTACTGCTATGTTACTCATCTTTTATCCTCCTTCCAGCCGCATTACTGTATATGTTCACACTGCCGTGTTCAAATATGGGAGAACCTCTGCCTCATAAAAAGGGGTTGGTTCTCCCAGTTAAGTTCACCTAAGACTTATCTGTTTGGGATTATAAACATTGTCTCCGCCGCCTATAATGCGTCCTGCGCATCCTGTACTGCCTGGCATCCCTGCTCTGGCGTAAGTTCGCCGGAACCAACGCCTGCAAGTGCATTCTGCAGTGCTGTTTCAATCGTAGGCTCGCCGATTCTTTGATTCATTGCGCTGTTCAAATCTTCTGAGAAGCTGTTATACTGTTCAACCAGGTCTTTGTTCAGTTCTGTATTCTTAGGTTCAATCCCTTTGAACGCCGGAAGGTTGTTTACATCATCCACACATGCCTGGATACCTGCACCTGCGCTGAATGATTTGAGTGCTTTCCATGCAGCATCCGGATTTTTACAATTCTTTGTGATTCCATAACCAAAGTCTATACCGCCCACAGGAGTTGCCGGATTTTTAGCCGTTCCTACAGCCGGCAGATAGAAGAACCCAAAATCCCAGTCAGCAATCGTTGTTGCCGGATCTTCCGCGGTAAATTCCTGACACCACCAGGAACCAAGCGCCATCATCGCCGCTGAATCAGATACAAATGCAGGAGTTCCGTTCGTATTTGCATCTGCAGACATCGCTCCCGTCTGAACGATCCCATCATCAAACATCAGTTTAAAGTTGCTCATTGCCTCCACCATAGCAGGATCTGTCCATTTAATTTCGCCGGATTGTGCTTTGTCAAATATCGTTGTGTCCAGCTGTGAACACAGCATAGTAAAGAGATTTACACACTGCCATCCATTGGCTCCGCCAAAGAACAAAGGCGCCACGCCATTATCATTAAGTGTCTTGCAAACCGCTTTAAATTCGTCATATGTTTTCGGAATATCAAGGCCGTATTTTTCGAATACGTTCTTATTGTAAACTATAGAAATCACCTGTGCCTCTACGGGAAGTATGTAATTGCCTTCATCTCCCGGCTTATTCCCCATCTGAATCTGGTCTGCAATCATATCCGGGTAATTATCTTTCCAGTTATCGCCCCACTCCTCCTGTGCATAAGAAGAATAATCCATAAGGTAATCCGCATACTGCGCGGTCAGGGAACCTGGCTGAAGGCCAATAATGTCCGGAAGATTGTCCGATGCGGCTGCTGCAGACAATGCTGAGAGATATTCCGGATCATAATTATAATAGGTAAACTCAATCTTAATATCCGGATTTTCTTTTTCAAAAGCCTCAATCATCTTGTCACATGTACGTGTAATCGGGGACCATGACCACATGGTCAATGTCGTCTTTTCTGTTCCGTTGCCACTGCTTTCACTTGTTTTGGCATCACCGCTCTTGCTGTCTCCGTCTGAAGAGCTGCCGCAGGCTGCCAGGCCTGCAACCATTGTCAATGCTAATACTACACTTGCCACTTTTTTCAACTTCATACTGTTTTCCTCCATCTTTTTCTACGTGTTTTCACTTTGTTCTGCTGCATTCCCGCAAAACGGTTCCCTCCGGGCGTGAATGTCCGTATGCCCTTCGGTTATATTACTCTCCCACTAGTGGAAGTAGGATTCCTCCCTGTTATTTCACTCTGCCTAAACGGTTCTCTTTATATATGTCAAAGAATCTAGCTATTTCATCCACATCTAATGAAGCTTCTCCGCCAAGAATATATTTTGTAATCAAAATCTGTTCTGCTATTGATTCCGATGCTTCCACTACATTCATGGCTTCCTCCACAGTCCTGCCTACCGCAAGGCTTCCGTGGTTTCCCAGGAGTACGATTCTGTATCCCTCCGCAAAATAAGGCTCTGCCATCGTCATAATGAACTTTGTTCCCGGCGCCCCATATGGCGCACACGGGATCTTATGGAAGTTTCCCATCATCTCCGGAAGCGCCGTTGTCTCAACATCCAGCCCCGCCATAGAAAATGCAGTCAGTACTTTCGAGTGGCTGTGAACAACGCCTCCCACATCCCAGCCGTTCTCTTCGCAGATATCATAGGCCATACTGTGCATGATAATTTCCGAAGTTTCTTTCATCCCAAAAATGCGCTCCCCATCCTGATTCACAACAGCAATCTTCTCCGGTGTGAGAAGGCCTTTATTTTGTCCGGTTGGCGTAATATAAATTTTGCCATCCACTTTTGCAGAAATATTCCCTGCAAAGGAATTGACCAGCCCTTTGTCGTCCATGCGCTTAGCTACAGCCAGCACCTGATTTACCACCTCCTCAGATATTCCCAGTTCTTTCATTTTTTCCATGTAATGTTCGCTCATCTTTGTCCTCCTTTTTATTTACATGTACGATACTTTCCGTACTACTTGCAGATCCCTTTTTCTGTCATTTTCTGCAAATCCGCTTTCCATCTTTCTTTTTCTTCTGTATGAGGCTGGTATTCCTTCATTTCGAATGAATTTGCGGCTAATTCCCTGATCTGGCTAACCGATGCCACCTCCCTCATCGAATACATCTGTGTCATCACATTACCGGCCAGTGTTGCATATGGCATCCCCCCATAGACAGGCATTCCCAACGCATCGCTGATAAACTGCATCAGCACATAATTTCTGCTCCCGCCATTTACTCCCGACACCTTCTCTACCGGAATCGCAAGCTCCTTTTTCAAGTACTCAACACAATACATGACTTTCAACGCAATGCTTTCCAATATACAGCGGACAAATTCTGCATCTGTCTGTAGTGTCTGCTGCCCGGTTCGTTCCAGATAGGCATTTATTTTTTCTTTTGCATTGCCCCCCGCATTATTTAGATGTGTATCATCGGCATCCACATACACACGCTTTGATTTACATGAAAGAGCCATTTCCATAATTGTGTCATACTCATAATCATGTCCCTCGGCCTTCCAGGTTCTTCTCAGTTCATTCAGGAGCCAGAATGCTGCAAAATCCCGATATAGTATCTTCCGGTCTTCTATGACTCCCGCATTTTTAAATCCGCCTTCATAGGCCTTATCACTGACAATACAGTGGGAAAGTTCGATTCCCATATTAATATTGGTTCCAATGCTCATGTATACCTGGTTTATGCCGAAGCCCGGGATTCCAACCACCGCCGACGCTGTATCATGTCCCGGGACTGCAATGACCTTCGTATCCCCGCTTCTTGTGACAGAAGCAATCTCAGGGAGAACGCAGCCTTTTACCGACCCTGTATCCACAATGCCCGTCAGCATCCCTTCCTGTATGCCAAGCCTTCGGAACACCTCCCACGCCCAGTCATCCTGCTCCGGCTTCATGAGCCCCGATGTTCCCGCAATCGAACGCTCGGTTGACATCTCCCCACAGAGAAAATATGCCAGCAGATCCGGCAGAAAAAGCATCTTATCTGCCAACTCTATGATCTTATCCCCATGTTCTATGTACGAGTAAAGCTGAGGCAATGTATAAGAACGATTAGGCTGGCATCCGGTGAGTTCAAACAGTTTTCTCTTTGGAAGCACTTCGTAAGATTTCTCCAAAGACTGTTCTGTGCGCAGATCCCGGTAATGATAAACCGGCTCCAAAAGCCTTCCTCTTTTATCCAGAAATCCGTAGCTTGCCCCCCACGTATCAATACCAATCGTGGCTGCCCCCTGCTCCCCGGAGTAAAAGTCAAGACCTTTTAATATGCTATTGTAAAGCGCAAACAAATCCCAGTATAGATTTCCATTCAAGGACAAGGGCTGGTTTGGAAAGTCAAAATAGTCTCCAATCTCGACGTGATCCCCGTCAAAATATCCTTTTGCCATCTTACCGCCGCTGGCTCCCAGGTCTGCCGCAATAGATATCTGCTTCTTCATTGCTTTCCTCCTGTTGTTTTTTCTTTTTCGATAATATTATTCTAGCTAATAACAACTTAAATGTCAATATTTAAATTCTATATCGGTTATTTTTAGTATTTTTACCCAATATTATTATTGTTTTCGATACAATTGAATGCTGAAATCCTATTATTTTTCTATAAAAACGCACAAATTATGGGTACAAGGCACTTTTACAGCCAAAAATAAGCGTCATTAAAAAAATAGGAATATGCCGTGAAAAATCACGTGCTGGAAAGCACTCAATTCCACGGCATATTCCTATTCTTTAGTAAAGGACTTAAAACATGTCAGTTCAGTACAAAGTTCCCACATATCCATCTGCTTCCTGCTGCATATAACATTCGCAGTACTGATCTGATTCTATGATCTTCAATGCATACTCCATCCCTGCTGCAAGTTCTTTCTCCTTTAATTCGTCCATCGGGATCATCTCCTTCATTTAACAAATTGTGTATACTAAAATAAATGTACCCCCAGCAGCTCCAGGATTTCATCATGCGGGCGGTCTGCGTCCGCCTGGAACACAACGATATGATTCAGATCCCCACATCTGTCTGTAAACGCAGGGAATAAGAAGCCGCACTCCGGATTCCCAGGATTATATTCCCCAAGAAGCGGGCATACAGCGCAGATAATATATTCAAATACTTCCTCAGACTCCCATAGGCGTTCATGATCAGATGCCTTTGCCGGTATGTCATAGCGGTCATGAAATAATAGAACAGCGTAATCTGATTTGGCATGGTATTGTTCCATCACAGTTTCATAAAATGTGTCCAGCAGGGCATCATTTTTCAACCCGCATTCTTTTATTGCCATAAGCATCTGCCACATACTGCCAGGTTTTTGCTGTTCTTGCGGAAATTCATATTTTTTCAGATTTACATTCGTAGGCGAGTAAGGAATTGCCTTCGCCAGCGCCAGCTTATTTGTCCGCTCCGCTGGGGACAGTTTTAAAAAATTTATATTAAAACTTCCGTCGAATATTCCTTCTCTGTCTGCATAGCACCCGGCAATTCTTGTAACAGAATTACGGGCGAGGGTCATACGTCTGGTCAGTTCCAACATGTCTTTTCTGTTTATAATGTTTTTTGTTTTTATCATTATTATTCTCGCTTTGATTAGTCACTCTATTTCTGTTGAGTCCGGGGGCAGATTTCTTATAAGTACTAAAAATGCTCTTGCAGCTTTGCCTTCATCCTGATTGTAATCGTAACCGCTATGTTCTGCTACCCAAAGAGCTGTGTTTTACGCTTCGCATAGGTATCGTTAGATTTTCCCTTTTTAATTTTTAAATGAAACAAATAAGACAATACCTATTTGTCAATTTTACTCTTCATAGTATAATCCAGTTTTAAAGGATATTCAATAAAATATTGATCCATTCCAGAAGCACTTTTTTGTTTATTGTTGAATCAAGCGAAAATAAAAATGCCTACCCTGTCCGGCCAAAAACGGGGTAGGCGCGTCCTCATGTAGGTCGTAATCCTTAACTGTAAGGCTCGAGAAAATCAAAAAGAAAAGCCTGGAAAACATATCCCCACTGGAAATTTCAATGCCGCTAAGTATTGATTACTTAGGGATACTTTTTGGGTAATCTATTTTTCAGATCCTCCAATCTCTCTTTTATTGATCATACTTTAACAAAGGTTCTCTTGATATTCTTTTATGCATTCATCGAGATACATTTCTATCTCCTGTACGGTATCCATTTGAAAAACTCTTTCTTTAATGGCATCTGCCTTTTTCCCAGTAAGATTGCGTATAATATATTTAATGGCTGCTGTTTGTGAAGAAACCATGCTCAATTCATCAATTCCAAGGCTGACCCATATAGGAACCATTCTTTCATCAGAGGCAGCTTCTCCACAAATTCCGACCTGAATTCCAGCGGCATGTGCATCTTGTACCACCTTGCGTATAGCACGGAGGACAGAAGGGCAGCAGACAGAATATAGGTATTGAGTCTTTTCATTCATACGATCGGAAGCAGTAATATACTGAATTAAATCGTTAGTTCCAATGCTGAAGAAGTCTGCCTCTCTGGCTAGAATATCGCTGATAAGGACTGCAGCAGGAGTTTCGATCATGATTCCTATCCGGATAGAACCATCATAAGGTATGTTTTCTCTGGCCAGTTCCTGCATACATACTTCAGTAAGATGTCTGGCTTGCCGCAGTTCAGTCAAGTTTACAATCATTGGAAACATAATGGACAAATGACCATAAACAGATGCTCTTAAAATAGCACGCAGCTGAGTTTTAAATATGTCTTTTCTGTCCAGACAAATCCGGATAGCACGATATCCGAGAAAAGGATTGGATTCTTCGGGCAGCTGCATATAATCAATGCTCTTATCACCGCCAATATCAAGCGTGCGTATGATGGTTTCTTTCCCCCCAGTTTTTTTGGCCAGATTCTTGTATATCTGAAACTGTGTTTCTTCGGTAGGATAATCTGATTCAGCCATATAAAGAAATTCCGTACGGAATAGTCCTATTCCGTCATAAGCTGATATGTCTATTGAGTTGATATCGTCCTTTTGACCAGCATTTACGCAGATTTTTATGTACTGGCCGTTTAATGTAAAAGCTTTTTCTTTCTCAACCTCACGAAGCAGTGCTTTTCTGTTCTTTTCTGCTTCCATATTTTCTTTATATTTCCGTATAATACTCTGATCGGGTTCAAAGACAACTTCCCCGGTCTCACCATTCATCCATACAGATTTGCCTGAGTCAGCATGGGAAAGTGCGCCTTTGGCACCGACAATGGCTGGAATGCCAAGCGTTTTTGCTAAAATTACAGTGTGGGAAGTTTGTCCGCCCTTTTCTGTGATGAAGCCCCGAAGCCAGGTTTTGTCCAAACGCACAGTATCTGCTGGGGCAAGGTCCTCAGCAATAATGATAAATGGCTGATCCATGTGAGAAAGCTTGTCAATAGGGGATGTGCTGCCCAGCATTTTGTCAATTAAGGCATTACATACATTCTCAATATCACTCCCGCGTTCTTTCATATAAAGGTCATCCAGCCCGAGAAACATCTGCATAGTCTGATTTTTTTCTTCATTTAATGTATACTCAATGTTTATGAGTTCTTCTTTCATCCTTTTAAGCGGATTATCAAAAAATACATCATCGTTTACCATTTCAAGATATGCCCGGAAAATAGCGGCTTCATTTTCACCGATTTCCTGTCGGGTTTTTTCATAAAGCTGGGACAGCTCCGCCTGATAACTTTTTCTGGCATCATTTAATTTTTTCTCTTCGGCTGCAATTTCAGATTCTGATATGTGAATACATTTCAATTCCTGTATCGCATTTTGTATAGTAACAATAATTCCGCAAGCCTGTCCCCGTGTCCCAGTTAGTCCTTTGATTGACTGCATTCTATTCACCTCATTCAAATAATGATTCTGTAACTGTAAAAGGTTATGGACAGCTGCATCAATCTTTTAGCTCTTCAATAAATCGGACAATTTTCTCTCCGGCCTCTTCTTCATCCGGGCCTTCTATTTCTAAAGTGAACCTGGCTCCTTGTGAAAGACCGCTGGCCAGAATACTAATGATACTTTTGGGGTTTACAACAGCGGTTCCTGTAATCAGACGGATATCGCTGCTGATATTGTGGCAAAGTGCGGCAAAATCAGATGCAGGCCTCGCATGAAGCCCTGTTTCATTTTGGATCGTTAATTCTTTTCTGTACATGTTACAATCTCCTTTAATCTTCGCCTTCATTTTGGTATGCTTCTCTTAAAATTACACGAATCTGCTCGGTACATTTTTCGGCATTCATACCGGTTACAAGTGGAAATACATTCAGGCAATATCTGGTTCCTTCCGGAAACTTGTAAGGCATAGTTGTAAACTGTACGTCATAGTTTTGAGACATGGCTGGCAGTTCCATGGAACTGCAGGTTGAGACTTCAGCCGGAATCTTCTCTGACTGTGCCAGTTCACTAATGATGTTTTTGCAAAGCGTTGATGTACAGCATCCACTGCCGCATGCGATGATGATTTTCAGTGTTCTTTTCATAATGTTTGATCTCCTTTTTTTGTTATGCATGAATAAGGATCTGGTATATTTCCATCTCACTTTTTGCATTCATAAGTTGTTCCCATGTTTTTGGGTCTTTGGCAATTGAAATTACCTTTGTAAATGTTTCCAGATACTTTTTTGAGTCTCTTTCGGAAACTGTAAACAATAGATGGATTGGGTCATGTTCTTCAAGCCCAAAAGGTACTCCATTTTTATAGATCACCAGACTTAAGCCCGAATTGAGTGCTCCAGATTTTGGCGCTGAATGAGCAAAAACAAGGTGGGGCATGACAGAGTAATAAGGTCCAAATTCTTGTAATGTATTTATCATTGCGGTTATGTATGATTCTGTAATATCACCATGCTCCAAAAGCAGCTGCCCGCCTGTCCGGATTGCTTCTTCCCAGGAACTGGCCGAAGCATTCAGACAAAGCCGGGATGGATCTGTCAGAGAATGCAAGAAATTAACTCCTGTGCTGACTTCATTGGAAGCCGGCTTCATTTGACGGTAGATCTTATTTGTCATAGTAAGTATTTTTTCATAATCATTGATGTTCAGGATTGAATTAACAACTACTGTAGGTATCTGAATATCCGGCAGTTTTTGTGTTGAAATTATGAAATCAATCTGCTCAAATACAAGCTTGTTTATCTTGCTGCGGTCAAATGCACCTTGAACACGCAAATTAAAGCGGGATTCAATTTGTGCTGCAAGCATTTGTGCTGTTGCCATGCTGCCTGGTGCAATAATACAAATATTTAATTTTGGCTTTTTTACCAAATTCCTTTCATACGCAGCACAGATATGCATGGTGATATAAAAGATATCATCTTCACTGTAGGTGTGATGAAAATAGTCTTCTAAATATAAAATGTTTCTTTTTACAGCGTCAAAAATAATGGAATACTGACCGGCAAAATCATGCTTCTTTTGCGGGCTGGAGGTACATAACGCAGAAGTGTTCGTCCGTCCGGAATTCATCATGTTTTCAAAATGATTTACTAAAAATGCAAAAGATTCGGTTTCATTGCAAAGTGGAACTCCTACAACGTTTGATATTTTGTATAAAAAGTCTGCAATGACAGTATATAAGTCAATCATAAAAGCGGAGGGTTTCTCCGTAAATATCTGATGCGTCATGAGGTCTTGCGTCATGGACTGGATCTCTGCAATAGAAATAATACCCAGTTCTTTAAAAATAAAGGACGTAAATTTATACTCAATATTATTTTCAATAAAGTCATCACCTGCTGCAAATTGTGTGAGGCATTTACCGCGTACATAGCGGTTGGCTGCAATAAAAAGGTTCAGACAGACCTTTGTGAACGAATACTCTGTCAATGAGGAAGAAACAGTGAGTTCAGCAATATGAGTAATTTCTGCTATACTTTCAAGAGAAATACTGCGGGCAACTTCATTTAACAGCATCTGCTGAAATGTGGTTAGATTGTTTATCTGCCCGATTGCATGGACTAATACATCTGCGATAAGATTTCTGGTCTGCTTTTCGTCACACAGTATAAAAATTCCAGTATCAGAAGAAAAAGAAATCGTTGCTTCAAATTTACTGATTCTTTCTTTGAGTTGGTTTAAATCATAGTAAATAGTGGTTCTGGATACGAACAGGAGCTGTGTCAATTGATGTACAGTCAACGGCGTATCAGATGATAAAAGTTTTAACAGCAGAAGCAGGCGGCGTTCTTTAGCAGACAGATGATACTCATAGGTATTAATTGTTTTTAGATACTGAAGTATTTTTGCAGTATTTGTAGAAGGATCAATTACTATGCTGCCAGCATTGTCTGTATGTATTTTCTTTAAATCCATACTATAAAGCACTTCATTAATTTCATTAATGTCATTATAGATGCTGCGTTCGGATACACCATATTTCTGTGAAAAATCCCGGATGCTGTACTCTGGATTTTCAGAAAGAAACAGATTCTGCAGAATTTCTACGCTTCGACCTTTCATGAATTCCACCCCTCTCTTTGTTTGGATAAGTTTTCCATAAAAAATTGCAAAAAATCAATGTTTTATTGTGAATTTAATAAAATGCTAACATAATAATTTTACGATTTCAACAAAAACAAAAGTAAAAAACGTCATTTTGTTGTTCAAAAAATTTCAAAAATTTTGAAAAAGACATGACATGCGAAAGTGTTTACATTTTGGTAATGTTAGTATATATTTAACAAAATAAGGGACAAAATTTTGTATGTTAATGTGCACTTTTTGGCAGGGCCCGTCAGAAATGCCCAAGCAAAATTTCCGAAAAATTTTAAAAGAGAAAAGGAGAATTTAAAATGAATGCTATTATTACGGGTATTAAAGATGCTATTTTAGCAGTATATAGTTCTGGGGCATCTGTTTTCCTCCCAGTTATTTTTATCCTGGTTGGTTTGTTTTTTCGAATGAAATTCGCAGATGCATTAAGAGCTGGCCTCCGTGCTGGAATCGGGATCGCTGGTGTGGGTTTGGTTACAAATTATATGATTACGACATTAGGACCTGTCACAGAGTATTATGCGGCAAAGGGTTCCGGATTTACGATTGTGGATATCCCCTGGTCTGTATCCGCAGCGCTGCCGTTTGCGTTACCTTTTGCTGTATTTCTTATTCCGGCATTTGCAATTTTGAGCCTGCTGCTTGTAAAGTTCAAAGTATTTAAGACGCTGCAGGTTAATATTTGGGATTATGGCATTCCTCTTGTAGTATCAGGATTCGCATATGTTATGTTTGACAGTCTTGTGATTGCTGTTATCTGTGCATTTGCTAACTTTATCTGGGGAATCTGGCTAGGAGATTTGTTTGCTAAGAAATGGTCAGGTGCCCTTGGGATGGAGGGAACAACAACCTCTAACACAACCCATATGAGTCTTGCAGGACCAGTATGCTGGCTAATTAATAAAATTCTGGATCACGTCCCGGGAATTAATAAAATCAGCATTACACCAAAGACAATACAGGAAAAACTTGGGATTGTTGGTGAGCCTGCAGTAATCGGCCTTATAGTCGGCATGTTTATGGGAGTGATTACGGGACAGAATCTGACAACAATCTGCGCAATAGGGATGGGAATATCAGGAAGTATGATGTTGATTCCTCAAGTACTGAAAATTTTTCTGGAAGGATTAGGAATGATTACTCAGGCGGCGCAAAAATGGGCTGTAAAACATATTGGGAAAGATGCAGAGTGTTATATCGCATGTGATATGGCTATGTCAATAGGGTCTCCGGTTGTAATTACTATTAACAGCATTATGCTTCCTATTGCTGTTGCATTTGCGCTTATTGTCCCGGGATTCTCTTATTTTCCTACAGGTTTAATGGGTGGGATTATTTATATGGTCGGTTTTTGCACTATGTATTGTAAAGAAGATTTTCTCCGTTCACTGTTGTGTTCAGCGGTTTATGTATGCTTCATAATGGCACTGATGAATTATCTGGCTCCGGAAATTGGAAGTGTATATAAATTCTTAGACCCGTCTTTAGCAGGAGACGTTACTTCCGGACCTGCACTTGACTGGTTTACAATCATTATGTGCGGAATTAAAAGATTCTTTCTAGGAATATAAAAAAGTAACTAATTTAACAATACATCATAAAGAGGAACTATTTCGTGAAAAAAATTATTAATGCAAGAGTAATAACTCCATTTCGCTGTATAGAAAATTGTGAAGTGGCATACGAAAAGGGAAAAATCACAGGAATCGGAGAGAATCTGGGTACGGCAGAAAGAGTAGTGGATGCAGAAGGAATGTATCTTTCGCCTGGGTTTATTGATTTACATATACATGGAGGCGGAGGCTTTAGTTTTTGTGAAGCAGATGAAGGGAAAATCAGGCAGGCTTTATTGCTGAGTGCGGAACATGGTGTGACTTCTGTTTTTGCATCCCATATGTTTCCGCTCCCGGAATTAGGAAAAATATTGTGGAAAGTTATGAACGACAGCTCAGGGCCGGAAATTCTGGGTATGCATTCAGAGTGCCTGGATTGGGATTACATATATGGAGAGCCCTGTAATCAGGGAAAAGAAGCTCCCGCGTATACACCGGATAAATATGTACATTTGATTAAGCAGATTCCTGCATTACGGAAGATCGGCGTGGATCCTTCCCTTAAGGGGGCAGCAGAGTTTACACGATTTTTTACTTCTAGCGGGATTAAGGTTGCGATTTCCCATTGTGGTCCTGCCACATATGAGCAGGTTATGGAGTGTGTGGAAGCGGGAGCTGACTGTGTCACACATTTATATACAGGAATGTCTGGTGTTTACCGGGATCAGCAGACAGGAGAGCGTTTTCCTGGCGTAATTGAGGACTGTTTGATGGAACCGGAACTTATAGCAGAAGTAATCGGAAATGGCAGACATCTGACTGGACAAATGCTGAATCTTATCTATCGTTTCAAAGGCACAGGCGGTATGTATCTTACCACGGACAGTGCGGTTCAAAAAGAGCCTTTTAAAGAAGGGGAGGAAATGGTGGTTCCAAATCATTTGCCAGACAGGATATCAATTAAGACAATGGCTCCTATGGATTATATCGTGAGAGAGACCGTGAAATGTTCGGATATCCCCCTTCTTCAGGCAGTCCGTATGGCGACGTATAATCCTGCTAAAATGGCCGGAGTGTCAGACAGAAAAGGAAAGATTGGCATAGGTTATGACGCGGATCTCATTGTATTTGATGAGGGAGTGAATGTAAAGCTGGTTATCGCCAGAGGAAAGGTTATGAAAAACGAACTGGAATTCATCTGATGGTTATCCGGCTAAGAAGAAAGGACGGGACATAAAGAAAGGACGGGACATGAAGAAAGAAGATATATTAGTTGTGGATGGAACAGCGGATAGCTGGGAGCAGGCTATTCATCTTGCCGGAGGTACATTATATGAAAATGGGTTTGTAAAAGAAGGGTTTGAACAGGCCTGTATAGACAGGGAAAAGACATATCCTACAGGACTTTTAATGGATACCTCGATTGCAATTCCGCATACCGATGACCAATTTGTAATAAAAGCTGGTGTCTGTATACTGCGTCTGAAGGAACCGGTAGATTTTTACCGGATGGATGCGCCAGATGATATTGTATCTACCAGACTCGTGTTTAATCTGGCACTTCCCAGAGGCAGCCAACAGATTTCGATTCTGCAAAAAATAATTGCAGCAGTATCGAACACAGAATTTACACACCAGTGCATGGAACTCGAAACAGAAGACTTACGGAAGATGTTTGTGAAATATTCACTTTGTGAAGAAGTGATCTTAGGCTCGTAGACTTACAGGTTTCCAGGTTTGCCGGCTATTGAAAAATTTATACAGGGCATCATGGTTCAAACGAATCTTGATGCCCTGTATTGTAGTTATCTATTTTCCGGCTCCGCTGTAACAGTATTGGTTATTAATTTAATGGACACATTTTCCTAAACAACAGCATTAACTGTTTCTCCATGTAAATAGGATTCTATATTGAATATTGTAGTGTTCATAATGCGCTGCCTGCATTCTATAGAAGCCCATGAAATATGCGGTGTTATTAAACAATTCTCAATATTTAACAGTGGATTGTCCTCAGTGATTGGCTCTGTTGAAACAACATCCAAACCTGCAGCCCCTACTTTCCCGCTCTTAAGAGCCTCTGCTAAGTCTCTCTCATTCACCAATTGTCCGCGTGAGTTATTAATAAGTATTACACCGTCTTTCATCTTAGCTATTGAATCCTGATTAATCATACCCTCATTATCTCTTGTCAAATTACAGTGTAAACTAATCACATCGCTTTTCTTATACAGTTCATCTAAGTCTGTATATTTCGCCAGTTTCATTCCGCTTTCATTTGGATATGGATCGTATGCAATTACATTCATTCCCAAAGCCTGGGCAATTGCCCCTTCTGCCTGGCCAATCCGTCCAAAACCAATAATGCCGATCGTCTTTCCTGACAATTCAATAAGCGGATAATCCCAGTAACACCAATCTTCACACTTTGTCCATACGCCATTTTGGACGGTATCATTGTGGTGGCCAATATGGCAGCATATTTCCAGTAAAAGAGCAATTGAATATTGAGCAACTGAATAAGTGCCGTAACTTGGAACATTGCATACGGTCACTCCGGCGGCCTTTGCTGCTGCAGTATCGATAACGTTATAGCCTGTAGCTAATACACAAATTAACTTTAGATCTTTGGAGTATTCAATTACCTTCTTTGAAATCGGTGTTTTATTAGTCAGGACAATTTCTGCACCTGCAATCCTCCCTGTAATTACATCGTCTTTATTTTCGGTGCGGTCATAAATCTCAACTTCTCCATATTTATTCAGAGATTCCCAACTCAGATCACCTGGATTTTCTGTATATCCATCTAATACAACAATTTTCATATCATTTATTCCTCCTATTGAATTCTTGCATTGACACCGTGTTCAATAAAAAAATGGGCTATCGGTTCCAGCTCTTCACGATTCATATTTTTCTTATCTCCCATCGGCCATTTCATGCCGAGAGGCTCATATTTTGTTTTCCCAAATGCATGAAAGGGCAGCAGCCATACTTGCGGATTTGCCTCTAATTTATTTATAAACTGAACAGTTTCTTCTAGCATTGGCGCTGAGTCATTGTAGTCTGGAATTATTGGCATCCTTATTTCATATGGTTTACCCACTCTGTCCATATAACGTATGTTGTCTAAAATAATCGAATTAAACACACCTGTCATTTCTTTATGTTTTGAATTAAACACGCACTTTAGGTCAACATACACCAGATCAATATATTCCATTACTTCTTTAAAAGTCTTTAGATTACAATATGCAGTTGTATCCAGCAGCGTATGGATACGTTCTTGTTTACATTGTTTTATGATTTCCAGTAAAAATACCGGCTGTCCTAAAACCTCTCCTCCGCTGAATGTTACTCCACCGCCAGATTCTTTATAAAGCAGCTGGTCTTTTCGTATCTCCTCCATAACTTCATCTGATGTCATTGATTTACCAACCAGCTTTCTGGCATTATAAAAACATTCTTCAACACATTTTCCACATCCAATGCAGCCTTTATTTGTAAGCACTGCGCCAGTCGGGCATACTTTAACGCACGCATTGCAATGTACACACTTATCTCTATAATACATAACCTCCGGTTGGATATTTTGTGACTCTGGATTTGCACACCATAAGCACCGCAGCGGACACCCTTTAAAGAACACGGTGGTTCTCAGCCCCGGTCCATCATGCAGGGACAAATTTTGAATGTCAAATATAATTCCTGATTCCATACAACTCTCCTTTTCACTTTTATAATTTCGCCAAAGAACTCGCAGTAAGCTGCAGGACTTTGACTTTCGCGGCAGTCACCAAGTTCAGGCAATTTAGACTTTGGCTCTTTGCGATCAGGAATAAAGCTGCGCAGTCTGAATATTATCTAAGCCTGCACAGCTTTTTTAATTACTTACATTACGTTAAAGTTAATTTTTTGAGATCAGTTGGCTTTCAGCTGCTTTTTCCAGATACGGTCTTAAAGCTTCTTTCATCTTTTCTTTCCCGCTTATCATATTTACAACAGAGATAACGTCAATATGTGACTTGACGCTGGCAGGAATTCGTTCGCTCAGACCGGATGTAGTAATAATTAAATTACAGGAAACAGATTCTACTTTAGACAATGATGCTTCGTCAATTTCTATATCTTTGATATTATAGCCCAGTTCAGTAATACTATTTGAAACAAGCTTTTTTGCCATTATACTGGTTCCAACTCCGTTTACACAAATTGTCATAATTTTATACATACATTTTCCTCCTGAAATAAAAATATTTCCTCAATTGTTCAAAACCAAGAACACTTATCATACTGCCTTTATTCTATATAAATAGTCTGAATATCATGAAGATAATACTTGGGATTAAGTTGCTATCAATGGATGGCGCTGCTATACCCTCTGCCAGAATCCCCATCTCATAAGCCAGAACACCTCCAAATATGTGTGAAATTAATCCACAGATAAATCCAACTGCAATAACAGCCTTCCAACCACCTTTACGGTTCGCAAATACGCCGATAGATGCTGAGTCAAAAAAAGCAGAAGGCACAGCGAAAAACAAAAAAATCGGAGTTTTAAATATCAGGCACATTACGGTACACAAAATTCCAGCACTCAGATATGAGATAAACGACAGGATCACTGAAATCGGAGAAAAGCCAAAGTACGCAATACAGTCTACTGCCGGTACGCTTCCTGGAATAACCTTTTCAGAAATTCCCTGAAATGCCGGAATCAGGGATGATAAGAACATATTTACACCTTGCAGTAAAATTACTGCACCAGCTCCAAATTGGAAACCTTGAATAATCATATAAACAAATGAATTATATTCTCCGGCAGACTCATTCAGAGCACCAATGGCTGTTGGATTTCCAATGAAAGTCACAATGCCCCAGGTCAGCAGGAATGTAATGACCATTGAAATAGTTAAATTCATCGTAGAGTCACTAAAGATGTTCAAAAAACCCGGTAAGTGTAAATTGTTCGTATCATCTTTCTCAGGATCTCCAAAGAAACCACCAATTTTATCTGCAATGAATGCTCCAAACTGGTTTCCATGTCCCAGACAGAATCCTCCATCTGTAATTTCCATTGATGTTTTGTATGTCAGCATTGGTGAAATTGTCCACCATAAAGCAGAAAATGCAACCACGGGGATATATAGCATGATTCCCTCCCAACCCATAACGGAGTAGAAGAAAATCATTAAAATACACATAAACTCCAGTGCTTTGTGAACTGTTAAATAAACTGCTTTAAAAAATTTATTAAATATTTTGACAAGTAAGATGTGTACAAACCATGAAACAATAAATAATGGCATGATTCTCGGAGCCAGATATTTCATTCCCTCAGCAAGATAAATCATAAACGTCCCACTGGTTTGTACGATTCCACTTTCAACCCCCAGAGATGGTGTCAATGTAGTATTGATAACCTGCAGCGCAGAGATTGCCAGATTGCTGCCTGCTGTAAAAATGTAGTAACCTAATATAGTTTTAATAACACCTATGAATGTTTCCCGCGCATTCTTCTTTTGAAGTAGTAGACCACATAATGCAATAAGACCAAGAAAAATAGCGTTTTCTCCAATTATATTGGCAAACAGCCAGTCTATTACAGTATTCATATTATACACCTCTTATTGTGTTTTTTAATTGTGTATCATCATTGGCATTAAAAATATTTTTAATATTGCTTTCATCGCTCAGAAAATCTGCAATAAATGCCAACAAATTAACATGTTCATCATCGCCGGATGCCGCCAGCACTATCATGAGCTTTACCGGATCGTTTTCTGTACCAAATATTATTGACGGGGCAAGCGTTGCTATAGCAATCCCTGTTTTTAGCACTCCATCGTCCGGCCGGGCATGAGCGAGGGCAATCCCTTGATCTATAACAATATAAGGGCCATATTTCAACACAGAATTAATCATACTGTCAATGTATCGTTCCTCGATGCAATTTTCTTGTAACAGTAGATTTGCTGCTTTTCGTATTGAATCCTGCCAGGAATCCGCTTGCAAATTCGTTTTACAATAAATATTATCTAACAAAATAGATTTCACCTGCTTTCACCTAATTAATACCTTCAAATTCGACTCTTGCAATCAAATCATCCTGCAGATCCCGTGAAATTTCAGTGAAGAATGCTGTATATCCAGCCACTCGGATTATCAAGTCTTTATAGTTTTCCGGATTCTTCTGAGCATCTCTTAGTGTCTCTGCCGAAACAACATTTATTTGTACATGGGCAGCGCCATCGTTGTGTTGTCCCATTTGAGACAGGAATACTTTTACTAAAGTGGACAGCTTTGCTATGTCATCCGGATTTTCAAATGTGCGTGGGTGAAATTTCTGATTATATACAACAGAATTAATCTCTTCATAATCCCATTTTGAAGCACTTCTCATCGAAGCAGAAGGGCCTTTGAGCTCCAGTCCCTGCATTGGAGAAATCCCCCCCTCAGCCAAAGGCATTCCTGCCATTCTTCCATCTGGTGTTGCGCCGATCATACTGCCATACAATACTCCTGCAGATAGATGGATATATACCGGATTTTTTCTCAGCCGTCCAAAACGCATGGGATAATTGAGATATGTATGGTCTAAAACCCTCTGGATTTTCGGAATCCACCGATCCGCATATTCGTCATCATTTCCATACTTTGGAGCTTTGAGCAGCCTGGCCTGCAAATGTTCATGGCCGTTGAAGTTATCGTCTAAAGCTTGAATTAATTCAGTCATTGTAGCCTTTTCATCATCAAAAATAACTTTCTCGATTGCTGACAGTGAGTCAATGACGTTAACCAGACCTACGGAAACCTGTGTAGCACTCATGTGTCCAAGTGAACCGCCTTTGGTAATATCCTGTCCGTCAGTCAGGCAGGTCCCCTGAAACATTGACGTATACGGTGCCGGAAACATTTCCTCCCAAACCTTATAGATTGTGCTGGCATGCATGCACGCCATTTGAATCCCATATTCAATCTGTTTCACTAACGCATGAAATATTTCTTCTACTGACTTAAATTTCGCGGGATCTCCTGTCATTGGACCTATCTGCCTGCCTGTTTTTCGGTCTTTTCCATTTGTAAACACATACTCCAAAGCAACTCCCGGATTAATATCGGCACAATGATCCATATTGGGAAGATACGGATTCCACATAAATGAACAGCAAACAGAATCATATTTTCTGGCAGCTTCTTCCGGTAATCCGCATAAATTTTTGAAATGTCGAATTCTGGATTCGGCACCCAGAAACATTGGCTTTCCGCCGCCGGTTCCAACAACTTTCAATGCTGTCTCAATAAAATCCTTCGTAGTGGATTTGTCGATCCAGATGCCCGTATTAGGCTGATCTAAGTGAACAAACTCCTCTACTTTCAAACACAGGTAGCTCAACTCGTTAATTGCACAGTTTCCTTCCACATCTTCTCCACCAAGACTTATGTTTTGGAACATTGGATTTCCCGTTCTGAACCGGGATTCTGCTTCTGTGTAAACTTTATTCGTTTCTGCAATCTTCATCCAGTAGCTGCAGAGTATCTCTTTTGCCAGTTCCAGCGGCAGACTCTTTTCATCAATGACATCTTTCTTGAAGTAATTATAAAATTTTTGATCGATACGTCCCGGCGATTGTGCAACTGAATTATTCTCGTAATAGTAGATCAATTGCATAAACCATGCAGACTGAACTGCCTCATAGAATGTGTCTGGTTTTTGCCATGGCACTTTTTTCAATGTATCAGAAATCAATAACAGTTCATCCTTCCGCTTTTCGTCCCCGGTCTCATCAGCCAATCGTTTCGCCTCATCAGAATAGCGAAGGGCGAATGTCCGAATCGCGTCACAGATTATAATGATTGATTTCCAATAGTGATATTTATCAATATATTTTGGATCCGATTTGTCAGACGTATCAATTAATTCCTGCGCTCTCGCCTTATACCAGCCAATCCCTCTCTCCAGTCTGTGCTTATCTAACGACAGGATATGACCCACATGCTGCTGCATGCCAATTCCGCAGCTCCACAGGCCACAGTTTTGTTTTTCTCTCACTTCATCAGGAAGCTGTTTCTGAATACTTGCAAAACTACACCTGTCTTTCCAGTAGGGATGAACTTCATTCAAATAGTATTCCTTGTCTTCTTCTGAGATAAAGGTCGGATTATACTCACGGGTACAGATAGTATCAATCTCATCAATCAGCCAGTCAGATACTTCTGGAAACCACAGACAGCCTCTCATCGTCGGAGTGACGGATCCTACAATCAATTCATCCTCACGGATGGTGACTGGATAGTTCTCTAACACACTTGCCAGGGCCTTTGCGCATCTGATATTCACATCTTCTCCAAGTGTCTGCTTGTAACTTTTATGAATGAGCATGCACCGTTCCTTAATATAAATTTGCTGTCTGGAGTTCAGATATGTCTGTCTCATCCGCTCAAGGCGGTCACTCTTTTTAAGTTCTTTAATATCACAAATCAGAGAATCACTGACCTTCCAATTCTTAGCTCCAATAGGATCCGGATATTCCTCCATGCAGCGTCGAATATTTTCCCGCTCTGTATCTTTTACCGTCTTAACTGTTATTGCTGCCATTTTTCCTCCCTTTTCAAAATTCATTGTATTTCATTGTTCCAAAATATTTGATATGCTCACGGATAATTGCTTTTTGTCCTTCCATACCTGCCTTCAATAGTGTATTGAATTCCGCCGGTTTATCCTGATTCTTTTCGATCGCTTCTTTCATGTATTTTCCGCCTTCCATGAACATATATGTAGCAAAATTAATCTTAGTAATTCCGCGTTTTGCACATTCGGTATAGTCATCTGGAGTTAAGCCGCTCCCGCCATGCATAACCAGGGGAATTGGAATATATTCCTTTAATTCACTGATTCTGTCGAAGTTCAGCTTTGGCTTTGTAAGATATAGGCCGTGTGTTGTGCCTATGGATACGGCAAGCATATCAACACCAGTCTGTTCATAAAAATATTTTGCTTCTTCCACAGTCGTATAAACATCTTCCTTCACTACATCATCCCCGCGACCGCCGACATGTCCGATTTCCGCTTCCACAGAAACACCACAGGCATGGGCTGTATCAACAACTGATTTCGACAATTTAATGTTTTCTTCCAGCGGTAACTCAGACCCGTCAATCATAACAGACGTACATCCCCATTTGATAGCACGCATACACCCTTCGTACGTTTTACAGTGATCCAGGTTTATCGCTGTGGGAACGGTAGACGCTTTGCACCGGTTGACCAGATAGTCCATAAAAGTATCTGCCTCAAACTGAGATTTGCGGCGGGCAGCTGCCAGGTTTGGATCAACCCAGTCGTTAATCTGAACGATCACAGGCGTATTTGTTTCTTCTGCGACACTTAAAATAGCTTCTACGGTAGGATGCGATAACAAATTAAATGCTCCTACTGCATAACCCCCTTTTTTTGCTTCCTGTAAGATATTCTTTGTATTTACTAACATTTGTCTGCCTCACTCTTTTTAATTTTCTTCCGGTTCTTCATTTACTTTTACATTAGCTAAAGCTTCATAATACTTAACAACTGCAATGCTATGCTCCTGTCCAAATCCCATTGCGCGCGTAGCACCAAAGGCATGCAGTGCAGCCGGTCCGATTGATACAGGCAGTTTCAGTTCGTCAGCCGTCTGTAAAGCAATGTTAATATCCTTGTAAAACAAGTCTGTCGCAAAGCCCGGTTTAAAGTTTCTGTTCTTCAGGAAACCTGGAATTGCATTTTCTGATGCAAAATTACGTCCTGTACTTTTGTTTATTATTGAGAATAGTTTTTCTAAATCCATATCTAACTGTTTGGCCATAACCATAACTTCACAGCATGCCACTAAATCCGCTCCGCCCAGGTAGTTATTAAACATCTTTACAGCCGAACCGCTGCCGAGAGGCCCTGCATGCATGATATTCTTCCCCATAGGAGATACAATCTCTTTAACTTTCTCAAATTCCGCCTCTTCGCATCCTATCATAATAGAGAGAGTGCCAGCCTCTGCGCCTGCAACTCCTCCGGCAATAGGGCAGTCATAATAAGCGTATCCCTTTGCCTCCCCCTCTCTCCCCTGTCTTTTAGAAAAGCTAGGCCCGACAGTGCTAAAATCATAGATTTCTTTAACAATTGATCCCGGGACTTCCATAATTTCACTGACTACCTCTTCTACGATATTTCCATTAGGCAGACACAAGAACACACGCTCCGCATTTTTACCTATTTCGGCATTAGAATCAGTTTTGACAGCCCCCTCATTTACCATTTCATCTAATTCTTTTTGATATACTGTATTTGATGACACAATCATTTCATACCCAGCATCGATACAATGTCTGGCCATAAAGTGTCCCATGTTTCCCAATCCAATAAAACCGTATTTCATATCCGATTCCTCCTTTATACTACTTTGTACATAAGATTCTCATTTTTAAAGTAACGTAAGATCTCTTCCATCATGATCCGTACTGACAGCAGCATAACATCTCCGGCATTTCCTGCCATATGTGGCGTAATAATCACATTGTCTAACTGATGCAGGATATGATCATCCGGCAAAGGCTCTTCCCGGAAGACGTCCAGAGCAGCCGCCTTGATCTTATGTTTACTTAAAGCTTCGATCAATGCCTCCTCATCTACAAGTCCTGCTCTCGCGGTGTTCACTATAATTGCATTCGGCTTCATTAATGCTATTTCGTGTGCACCGATCAAATTTTCAGTAGAGGGTAATAATCTGGCATGCACAGAAATGATATCTGCCTGCTGCATGAGTGTATCCAGATTTACTAATCTCACTCCATATGTATCTGCATCTTCTTGTTTAGCAAAAGGATCATAAACGAGTACGTTGAAATCAAATCCACTTAATTTTTTTACTACTTTCCTGCCAATAATGCCAAAGCCTACAATGCCCAAGGTAGTCTCATATGACAACTTACTGCTTTCGACAGCCTGAAAACCTGCTCCCGGCTTCCAGTTACTATTCATTAAGGTAATTCCCCGCAGCGCATCAAGAATCATCGCACATGCCATTTCAGAAACAGGTTCTGAAACTTTCCCCGGGCAATTACTTACTGTGATTCCGCGCTTTTTACATTCTTCTATGTCTATGTTTTCTAAACCGCTGCGCATGACAGCAATAAATTTTAATTTAGGAGAATGCTCTAATAAGGTTTTGTTTACCCCATTGTACATAATGACCAATGCATCTGCATCTTCCATAATTTTTAAATACTCGTCAGAATATTTCACCCAGTCAGGACCTTCATCTTCAATACGCTTTGCTACTGAACGATAATCTCCTCCTTCACAGAACAGACCGTCATCATATGTGCGAACAACTTCATATCCATATGCTGAACATTGTTCGATTAAATTTGAGATATCCTCTCTGCCCTGATATGGATCAGGAAGCCGTCTGCCATCAAAAGCAAACACTATTTTTTTCATATTTAATGCCTTCTTTCTTTGAATTTAAAATTCAGTTTTGTGTACACGCTCTCTGAATATATTTTTATAATAGCAACAATGATCCGAAATGATTAGTCCAACTTTTTGTCACCAAAAAAAATATTTTGAACTGTTCTATAAGGAACTGATCTACTACTATAAAAATTGAAAGTCTCTATGCTTAGAGGGTGTATTTTTAATAAACTGGATTTTATATATAATTTAGCAATGAGGAGGAAGACTATGATAAAAGCAATCGTTTTGGAAACAAACATCTTCCTGAAGATTATCCATTAATAGGGGGACCCTGGGGATGAATTACTGATTTGAAACGCCCCTATCCTATAATTGTAAACATCATCTCAACAGATCAGATTGAGCTTCCAATCAATAAGCTTCAGGTATTACAGACTGAAGACAAAATCGAAGAAATTTTTTATATTTTGAGAAGGAAATATTATAAGAAGTATGAAATCTTCAGGACAGCCCCCAGACAGTTAGAAATCCTACCCTGCGGGATTTCTAAAGGAAGGGCTCTTTTACAATTAATGAAATTGCATAACTGGTCGTCTAAAGATGTGATTGCCTTGGAAATGGAGAAAATGATGTCAGTCTCTTTGAGATTGTTGAATCTAGTTACGCTATGGGACAGTCTTGTGATTTTGTAAAAGAAAAGGCGGCTTATATTACAAAAACAAATGATGAAGAAGGAATCTACTATGCCCTCCTCCATCATGTTATTAACAGGTCTTTAAAATAAACGTATAAATTTCTTCAGGGGTATCTGCACTGTCAAGTATCTCCAGAAAATCTGGTTTTCCAAGGATATTGTGCAGTTGAAACAATCCATTTAAATGTGCTTGTTTGTCCACAGCTGAGAGTGTAAATATATATTTCACTAACGTCGAATCATCCTCTCCAAAACGGACACCACATTTCAGCCGCGTAAAACTAATCCCCGGCCTAAAACAGTTTTTTAGTGGGTTAGCATGTGCAATTGCGATGCCAGGTGCAACAATATAATAGGGACCGTATTCTTTAGTAACTTCGATAATGGAATCTGCATAGCCTGGAGTAACATACTCATTTGCTTCTAAAAGCTTTGTGGATTGTCTGATGGCGTCCTGCCATGTACTGCAGTTTATCCCTAATTGAATTAACTGGGGTATGCACAACTGACTCAAAGACAGAGCTTCCCCATTAAGATGGAATCCGGGCTTTGAGTGTTCACGTAAGGCTTTGTACACTGTTTCCGATATTCTGGAAACTGCCTCCTCGCAACGATTTTCGACATACTGGTATACAACAGGCCTGATTTTGTTACGTATCATAAACAAATCAGTTTCCTGCCTGACAGGTGGAATATTATTTGCCATCATGTCAAGTAATACGCCCGATATTGCCTGTATATCTTGTTCCGTAATCAGAGCCGAGACTCGAACCGTTCTGATAGAATTATTAACAACCGGCTCCGTTGAGATCAATATATCCTCATTGAATGTATCTATATCCTGCAATTCATGCGAATTTAACACACGTGCTATATGAAGATTTTTTAATATATGCAATTTAACACGGATCAATTCTAATGCCCCTGCCCCTGCATTTGATACCAGTACAGCATCATAGAAATAAGTGTCCAATTTGTACTGCTCAATAGCGGCACAGAAATGAACTGCTATATATAATATTTCAATTTCGGTTAAACTTCTTAAAAAATAAGATTCTATCGCTCCCAGATGTTCTTTTACTTCTTTTACAACGTTACCGTATGTTTCTTTTATCTCTTCCAATATCAGACCTGGTCTGTCATCCATCTGCTGAGCCGAATACAGCGCAATCAGATGATTTGACAAATTTTCAAAAAGTGTATAGTTGCTGTTAAAGTCAATACTTAATGAAGCAGAAACATCCTCGATCAGCTTTCTTGCCAAAAACTGAATTCGCAGCGATTGTTTATAATTAATCTTCGGTGATTTATACGACAATACACTATAATAAAGGTTACACACAAATTGGGTTTCCTGATCCGGAATTTCTATCTCAAGTGCATGGCTAAGCCGTTTTATAATTTGATCAGCAATAATATAATTTTCAGAATATGTATCTTTTATAATGCCATCTACATATTTACCCGCTTTCATTTTTTCTACAGAAAATGCAAGATAGTACTCCAGTAATTTATACGATGAGTCATTTAACTCGATCATGTATTCTTTTTTTATCTCATTTAATATTCTCTTGATAACGGGTCTGTAATCTTTCTGAAAAAACATCGTATTTTTCACAATTATAAGCAGTAAAAAACGGTTTTCTTTTATATACTGCCTCAACATTTTTACCAGCGCTTCTCTTCTGGCCAATTCACTGTCAACAATTTTAATCCCCTTATTTGAAGAACTAATAAAATGAAGACCTAACGCTTTTAGATAATCCTTTAGCGTGGCCAGATTATTAATAAAAGTGGATCGGCTGACTAAGAGACGTTCAGAAATCTCATCAATTGTAATATAGTCTTCTTCATAAAGAAGTGCCACAGAACTTAAAAAAACCAGCTCTTCTTTCGAAAATTTATAGGAGTATAGATTATTCTTTATATATGTATTGATAAACTTTTTACCGTATATCAGGCTTTCCCCTTTATCAATCTGACCATTTATTATTTTAATTTCACTTAAATTATAGCTTCTTAAAAATTGATTGATGCTGTTAATATCATTGCGGATGGTCTGTTTTGAGACTGCATATTTATCTGCAAAATTATCAATGGTATAATTTCCGTCCTCAGTCAGATCTTGAATTATAGATATAAATCTTCTGTACATATCTCCTCCTAACCGCACTGTATGCAATTTGTTCAAAAGTAAGAAACACTATAACCATCATCTGCTGCTGGGGCTGCACCCACATACATCACGGAACGGAAGGCAGTCAGTCCCAATGCGGCAAACCGCTTTTTGATTTCTCTCAGTTTCATAGCTTTTCCTCTTTTTCCTTTATGCTGCCTTATATTCTATAAATATTCTAAAATATAATATACTTATTAATAATTATAGTAGAACTCACCATAGTTTACAAGTAATTTACAGTAGTGTCAAGGGTTGCTTCCTGTCGTATTTTATCTTTTTCCCGGAGTCATATCGTTTCCCTAGGCATCTCTTTCCACCGGTATCCTTACCTGGCCCACAGTTTATAAGAAAGGCTATCTTTCTTCATATGGTAGTATTCCCTGCCAGGAGTCCTGCCGCAAGGCATACCAGAATTTCCGCATGGTCATTCTTTGTTTCCCGTCCGCCTCTTAGGCCATGACCCCTCCTCATATACGCAGTCAGGGGCTTGGACTGGTGCACCTTTCATGAAGGCGGTTCAGTTTTTCCATGCAAGTGGATTACTTACATCGGAAAATAAATCTGTATATTCCGCTTAGTGTATTCCACTTGCACGCAAAAACTGAACCATAGTCACGGTGATACTGGACCACCTTTACGGAAGGTGTGCCATTCACATATATATTTCCTATAATGAAGATGGCACACATTAGTGTAACTATCATTTATATAGAAGGACGTTAATTATGGTGAATTATCGCGAAATTCTAAGGCTGACAAGCCTTGGCTACACGCAACGTCAAATCACTGCAAGTGTTCACAGTTCCAGAAGTACAATCAGTGAAGTACAGGAACTGGCTAAAAAAGCAGATCTATCATTTCAACTCGATGAATCTGTAACAAATGAAATTTTGCTGATGACCTTCTATCCGGAACGGATCACTGCAACAAATCCAAGAGTAGAACCTGACTATAGCTACATTCATAAAGAATTAGCAAAACCGGGTGTAAATCTCAGTCTATTATGGACGGAGTATTGCGAAGCTACTTACACAAATGGTAAGACGCCATATATGTACTCGCAGTTCTGTGATAAGTACCGTCATTGGGAAAGACTAACAAAGGCAACTATGCGAATCCAGCATAAACCGGGTGATGCAATACAGGTTGACTGGGCTGGGAACACGATATTGCTCTATGATCAATATACCAACGAAACAACGGATGTATATTTGTTCGTTGCAGTACTCCCTTGCAGTTGTAAGGCTTATGTGGAAGCATGTAAAAACACGAAAAGTGAATGTTGGCTTACCTGTCATGCACATGCTTATTCATACTTTGGTGGTGTTACACGTGTTTTGATTCCAGATAATCTAAAAACTGGAATTGTTAAGAACACCAGATATGAAACAATCATCAATCGCAGCTATCAGAAACTGGCTGAATACTATGGCACTGCTATTGTTCCGTGCCGCGTCAAGAGACCGCAGGAGAAAAGCATTGCAGAAGGAAGTGTCAAATACGCTTCCACATGGATTGTTGCTGCTTTACGGAATCAGAAATTCTTCTCAATACAGGAGATACGCGGAGCAGTTGCGGAAAAGCTCGAAGAGCTGAATAATTATCCTTTCAAAAAACGGGAAGGGAACCGCAACACTGCTTATCTCGAAGAAGAAAAAAGTTTCATGAAGCCGCTCCCATTAACCCCGTATGAACCGGCAGTCTGGTCTACTGAAAAGGTTCTCCAAGATTATCTCCTAACTGACGGTAAAAACAAGTACTCTGTACCTTTTGATCTGATTGGAGAACAGATAGACATACGTCTTACCAAAAACACAGTGGAAGCTTATTTTCACGGTTCAAGGGTGGCATCACATCCTCGTTTGCTGGAAGCACAGAGGGAGCCAGTCATTCAGGCGGAACACATGCCACAGAATCATCAGAAATATTTAAGTAGAAACGAAGATGAATTTCGTGTTTGGGCCAATAGCATCGGCCCTTGGACAATGGAGACCTTTGAACGTTTCCTCACATCTGGCTCTGAGCCTGAACAGGGATATAAATCTTGTTCCAGTCTCATGAAGCTATCAGACCGATATGGTCATGAACGCTTGGAGAAAGCATGTAATCGGGTTCTCTGCTTTACAACAGAGCCTGCAATCCAAAACATCAGCCTTATTCTTAAAAATGGCCAGGATAAGGTTGTCTCATCTAAACCGACCGCAGATTTCGGTATCACGCAAAGTGGTGGCATTCCACGTGGTCCAGCCTACTACAGGAGAGGCGGTGTTCACAATGATTAATGAACAAACCTGTGATACTCTTCGAAAAATGAAGCTGAATGCTATGGCTGATGAGCTAGCTCGTCAATTGGAAGATCAAATTTCCTATAATTCCTTAGGCTTTGAGGAACGCTTGGGGCTAATGGTAGATACCGAATGGAACAGGTGGCAATCTAATAAACTAACCAGATATATAAAGATTGCTGATTTCTCAGCACCAAATGCCACGATTGAAGGGATTGAATATCACGAGGACCGTAAGCTGGATAAGGCGGAAATTCTTCGTTATGCAACCTGTAAATATATCGACGAGGGATATCATATCATTCTTAAAGGTGCTTCCGGAAACGGTAAAACCTATCTTAGTAATGCATTGGGAAATGCCGCATGTCGAAAATTTAAATCCGTTCGGTATATACGTATGCCGGAACTTTTGGACGAATTAAATGTAGCGAAAGGATGTGGCACTTTAAAGAAGCTCCTCAAGACTTACAAAAAGGTGACTCTTCTTATTCTTGATGAATGGCTGATTCGTCCACTGACTGCATCAGAATCCTATGATCTTCTTGAAATCATAGAAGCTCGATGCACAACTGGCTCCATTATATTCTGTACACAGTATGAACCTGATGATTGGTATTCAAGATTGAATTCAAATTCAGCAGATTCTGATAGCGGCAGTGCTATTACTGATTCCATCATGGATCGAATCATACATAACTCGTATGAGGTGCTAATTGATGGTCGTGTATCAATGCGAGAACGTAATGGGCTTAAAGCCAGCCAGGAAGGCGGTGCCCATGAATAATTATTGTGCATTTAGCAAGGAGCACTTGTGCCTGAAATGGGCTGATTATGAGCTTACCCGTTTCGAATTAGAAGAAGCGGATGAACTTTGTCATGGCAACTGGATTGAAATCCAACGATTGCAGAAGCCAGTGAATCAATTGGAAGAAGTGCTCAGACAATCTGGGATAGGCATCCCACCAGAGCAATACTAATCAATTAATTACTGGGGAAATACCCAGTGGTACAGTCTCCGCGAGATTGGTTCTAAAACTCCGTGCAGACGGTTGGCATCTGGGTTCTTCCGCATATTTTGGTATTTATACATTAGGACGATACATAAGTTTTGCTTCTAATAACTGACGGCTGCATCGGCCATACATTGTACGCTTTACCATTTTCAATTTGTTATTTGTCCCTTCGACAAATCCATTAGACAGAGGGCTTGCAACAATATGACCCTATTTCACGAGGATTTTTACAGACAGCAAAAGAAATTACACCCATGCCAGAAATATTACTGACTATAGGGCACGACTTTGCAAAGAGCAAAAAATAAGTAGCGGCAGTATCACCAAACTAGAAAAAATAACCAAATTTTTACTCCTATAAAAAGACAATACTTGCATAAAATGCGGGTTAAATCGGAGTGACGTGATTCGAACACACATCCTCTAAGTCCCGAACAATTTGGGAGCTTTGTACTCTAGGGTAACCTGTATATCCATATATGCTTTGAAGTCCCTGAATTACCGGGGCCGCAAGTGATCGATAAAATTGTTGTTCATAATCTGTATTGCAGTAACTTTAAAATTGTTAGAACAAATGTTAGAACGGGCAGATATCAAAACATATAACTATCGAAAAGATATATTCTTAAAACGTTAAGGGACTGCTAAAATCCGCAATCCCTTATTGATCTGCTTTTATTTAATTAATATCTCTTTCCAATTCCGACGGTTATGGCCAATCCTTAATATGATAACTGTTCTCATCGTATTCATTATTTCATAAAAATATAATGATTCTTATATGGCATACAACGAATCCCCTGACTGGTTAAAACAACATCATCGACTAAGGGATAGCGTTCTGGTAACTCCTTCAATCTACTCATTGCGCTTCGTAGACCGTTAATTAAGTTCCGTGCAGTTTCAGGCTCTAATAACGTAAATGTAATATAGTCACCTATATCAATAATGTCATCTTTGGCTCGCCTAGTAAGTATAATCCTATAATCAGGCATCTTTGTACCTGCTTTCTATTTTATCAAATACTTCATTAAAATCGTAGAGGTTACCATCCTGAACATCTTTCAAACCTTCATTGATAAAGCTCCGAATTTCCATTCTTGCTAATTCCTCTGGAGAGAAAACAACTTTTTCTGCTGTTAGCATAAAAACACCTCCTAACGTAACATCTTACTTAATTTATAAATGGTATATCATATTTCCAATGATTTTATATCCTCAAATTATAAAATGCTACTAAAATATAAACAACACTTGTCAAAGTTACAACGGAACATAAAGAAGACAAAACAAAGACTCCTGACATTAACCGAGTATACTACCTTACCATGGAAAACTTTTTCAAGAGTGTAATTCAGAAGAAAAAGGAAAATAAAACATTCTCACATCAAGACTCTTTCAAAAAAAACAGTGTAGTAAGCACCTGACTTAATAGTAAGATCATTGTTTTTACTAAAATTTTTCTTGGATTTTGTTAAATGCTGCCGTGTCCTTGCTTACTTCTAATAAATTATATTCCATCTGATTTTTAATTTCAATTATAGACCTCCCATATTGTACTGCTAGAAACTCTATCACATCTATATTCCATGGCATATACAATATTCCATTCTTTTCAGTAAACGGTGCATCTGTTTCTGGTAATATTTTATTTAATGGCATTTGCATGATTATATCTCTTCCTGCTTTTGAATAACACATTTTAGGATTTATGCTAAACCAACAGCCTAATGATAAAGCCCTTTGAAGTTCTTTTATACATCCGGTAAACCAATGCATTATAGTCACATTCTTATTTATACTTTTTTCTATACATTCTAATACATCTTTAACAGCACATCTTGAATGAATACTGATTATTCTTCCATGGTGCTTCTCAGCCTCACTTAATGCATCATAGAAAAAGCTTTTTTGCATAGAATATGAATGCCGATTTCTACTAGTACCATCTATACCTACTTCTCCAATATATCTGGACTTTGAAATTTGTTCCATAAATAGGCCAATCTCATTCCTTCTATCTGCCACTAATTCCGGATGAAATCCTAACGCAACACTCACATTATCAGTATTATTAAAATACTGTGATGTTTTTAGATAGGCACGTGGACTTGTCGTAACCGCTAATACCTTTACATTTCTTTGTTTGACTTCATCAAATACTGCTAACGGATTCTTATATAAATCCAAATGACAATGAAAATCTATCATATAACACTATGCTCCCTTAACAATGCTCCTATTTCTAGCACCCCACGTTCAATAACACCCAAATATAAATTTCGTTCTTCTCCTTTTACAAAAGACAACATACCTTTCACAAGACTTTCAATGCCATTTTTTTCGAATTGAACAATAGCCAATGCTACAGCTGCTACATCTTTTGAATACGAATATTGTAAATTTTCTTTAGAATACCCGCCTTCTGTAACATCACACAAATTATTTTTCAAAAAAGCTGCTCTCCTTACTAAACAAGGAACACAGACCCCACAGTGCTGTAGTTTCCGTTGATATTTTCCGCAACTTGTCGAACCAAAAATAATTTTTTTCATCAAATCCTGATTCTTACATTCCATCAAAACTTCACCTTTTGTTTTATATTTATATGGTAATACAAAATCAATATTTATTCCCACATCATTCCAAACTTCCTGCATTGCTTTCATATATACCGGATGGGTCGTTTTTGTACTAAGGCTTCCTGTTCTGAGTGGATCTAATGGCATATTCAAACTAATATATCCATTTTCAGGTACGAACAATACTTTCCTGCCTTGAGCATTGCAATCAATGCCACAAGATGCCAATAATGCAAAAGCAAAAAAGACCATTGATCTTGCTCTGGTCGAAATTTCCGATTTTCCTTTTTTCTTTATATTATTGCTCCATTGGCACAAATTATTTATTCCAAACTGCATGGCATATTCTCTTTGATGCTCAGCATCTCCCCTAACTGTTTGAGATACAAATAAAGGATTTCTTCCTTCTTCATGCAAATCAATTGCTCCCACTAAACTATCCATACCTCCTGATAACAAACAAATACAATCCTGCTGCCTTAAATCATATTTTTTCTGAGGAACCAGCGATTCTGGTAAAACATTTATATTTAGAACCCAAAAATCTCCGCTGAGGAAACGAAGCATATCCTCTAACTTCCTTTTTTCCTGTCTCCACTTAGGCGCATCATGCAAATATATACAAAGCTCGATTTTTCTTGTCCATCCATCAGCACTCCTTGTCCTCAATACTGCTTTATCTGCTGCAACTACAGCCATAGCAATAATTGTAAAATCCAATGCCTCTACTGTTGGAGCAATTTTTGATTTTCTCAATTCTTTAAACAATTGTACTCCCACATGCCCTACATTGTCTATTTTCTGTTCAGGAACTGTAAACATTTCAAAATAATAACAATCATCACTATAATACTTTGGGGTGCAGCATCGTGGATAACAAATCACTTTATTCATACTTCAACCTCATACACTTCAAACGTATTTTTTATAGCTGTTTGAAATAATTTCTGCATATCAATCGTCTGACTACCAGCGTTTCTAAGCCTATTTAACTGAGATGATATTTCTGATTGTAAATAATCTTTCATTTCGTTCATACGATTAACACGTTCGACAGCTGATACTTCTTGTTTTTCAAAAGCTTGTCCTATGTCCAATTGGATACGACTAAATGCCTCATTGCCAAGAAATGTACCGGTGAGAGACCATATCTGATCATCAGTCAATTTACTAATATCTGTATCAGGATTTTGACTCATAAACTCGCTCAATGCATATCTTCCTGAATCTCTACAAGATACTTCGTCTAAGCTTCCACCAGTTGGGCATATATTATCAATTATTGTATCAATAATTTCATTCGCATTAGCACCTCGTCCTTGCAATTCTGATAAAATTTTACCTAATGGGAAATTATCATTATCCCTTAAAGACTGAAATGTCTGGAAGAAATTCGCAGCTGCTTTGGTTGAAGTACGCATTCGTTTGGAAAGATTTTTCGATCCGCCCATTCCTGTTTTAGAATAATGCCCCAGCGATTTTCTCAAAGAGTCTTTACTCCCAGAGCGAACGTATTCACCCATTCCTCGTCTAGCACTTGCAAAACGGAATTTGGGTGCAATAACAAGTTTTTCATTATAATCCGGTTCTTTTTCGTCAGATTGATTATCATTTTCACTATCGTCATCATTTTGACAATCCGGTTGATCATTATCTTGATTAGGCAACTCAATGTCATCTAACCACTCTGGATCTAGTGAAACCCCTGCACCTGGTCCCATACTTGAAGCTGATGTTCCCATACATTTTCACCCCTACTTCTTTTGTGTATTTTGTGTTATCGCCCTTATTACACTATCTGGTGTTTCTGAATCGTCAGTCCATTGTTTCAACATATCTTTAGCCCATTCCTTTTCAGCAATAACAGGAATAATGGGAGCTTTTCTAGATTTTGCCGGTATCTCACACAAAGCCGAGGCTAAATTACGACCTAATTCTGGAAAAGCTTCTGTAATATGCACTGCTGCAAATAAAGTATTTACATTCCATTGTTCATTACGTCCCAAACTAATTATTCTCTTAAATAATTTCTCGGCCTCTCTTATTCCTAGAGACTTAATTGATTCAACAAGTTCCCTAAGGTATGTACCGTTCTTTACTTTCTTTAACGCGTTCAGCAATTCTTTGCCTTTAATAGAAAGTTCATCATATGCAACAAACGAAAGGGCCTTATCTCTGCTAAGATACAAAAGTGGACGCAAATCAATTCCGCCTAGTTTCGGTTCAATTAATACCCATTTTTGTACAAAATCATTGTTCCATGTAACATCTGGAGGTTCATATTTTTCACCACTTATTAAACTATCTTCTAACTTTTGTATAAATTCCGGTTTTCCTTCCTCTGCGTTTGCGACTTCTTTAGCCAGATAATCAAATGCCCCTTCAGATGCACATCTCTCAAACAATAACATCTTTATTAACACACCTGAATCTAACGTCATTCCATTAATTTGGGCAACTTTTTTTCTTATCTCAAGAGCATTTAATAACCGTTTTATTAATCTAGGATTACCTTTAATATTATCAGCGCTTACAAGTATACCTGCCAACTGATCTGCAATTGCTACATATTCCTTCATGGTTTTTTCTGTATCAGCATCAAAAACCCCTTCAATTTTTTCTGCTGTCACATCATCCTCCCAGGCTTTATACAAAAGATTGCTTAATTTATTTTGTGCGTCTAAAAAGGTTTCTTGTCCCACTCTGTTTCTTTTGACTTCTAATTCCAAAAACAAGAGAACTATGTAAACTTTTACTTCTGCAATTCCCAAATGCGGTATTTTTATTGGAACTTGAATCAACTTATCGAAATAACTTGTAACTAACTCATCTGACAATTCAACTCCATTAAAATGGGCACGTACTCCATTTCTTATCATCTGTTCATCTGCTGCGATGATAAAGGCTGTTCGCTCTACAAATAATAATAATCTCATTGCTTCAAGAGTTGAAATCGCTGTTTCAGGCAAGCATCGGTCTAAATCATCTACCAAAACAACAAGTTTCACTTTTAGCTTTTTAAGTATTTCTTGAAATTCCTTCCTGATTTCTTCAATTTGTTTTGTCACAGGCTCTGACATTTCTTCATTATCATTTAAAAGATTTTCCAATTCTGGAGCCAGCCCTTCAATCGCAGTATTTATCGCTTCGCTATTCTCGGACTTTTTATCACGGTTATTCCAACTACTTTTTATAGCATTTGCAAAATTTGCAATGACACCAACAGGCGTTGCTCCTGGAATAAGGCCAGCTAATAAAGGTAACGCCAGTTTTGATACCTGAAACCAATTAATACGTTTCAGGAAGTTCTTGAATTTCTTTCCAAGCTCTCCATCTTCATCAATTTTCTGTTTTTTCATTTCTTCAGTCAATTTCGTCGTTACCGACTGTAGCAAGGCGGATTTCGCATCTTCATATCCCTGATACAACCATGCATTAAATTCAAGAAATATATAATTGTTATCACTAGACTGTTCATTCAAATCTTTACCAATCATTTTTACCATGGAAGATTTCCCAGTCCCCCAGCTTCCAGATATTCCTATAGATATTGGATTATCTCCTGACTCAATTATTAAATCTGCAGCAGTCTTAGATACAACTGAGAAATGCAAATAGTCTGTAGTAGTTTCAATATCATTCCACATATACTTTTCTCCTAAATCTTTGATAGCTAGTTGAAAGTTTATTTTTTTATTTTTATTGAAAAAATCCGGATTATGTAACGTCTCCCATAGTGCTAAAAACTTAATAACGTCACAGCTTCGCATCCAGTTCTGGCTTATAGCGGCCGAATCTTCACCTATTTATCTTGCAATATCAGTTAAAGAAATATAGTCATCATAACTTCCATCAGACACAACGGAAATTTGAATCTCCTGGGCATTAATTTTACTTTTAATATCTCTTACTACTTTTTTCCCATTATATCAAATATTATGCTAAATATCTTGCTTTTAACACCCCTTTTTAGAATATATTCGACATTTTATGATGTTGACTCAAATCATATTCAAACATGATTTGTCGGATTTTGCCGTCACAACCTCCGTCATACTACTACATCTATTCTGTACGAATTAGAATAGCATTCTAAAGATATTCAGTATTGGTTAGGACATGCAGATTTCTAAACAACTATGAATATCTATACACATATACAGAAGGCCCATAATAAGTTTAATTCTGAACGTTTAACAGGTATACTGATGCCTCGCTGTCCTTCTACCAGTGACAAAGTGTTAGAACGCCTATAAAATGAACTGAATTTTCCTGAAAAAATGCTGTATAGTTATATAACAAAATACCGGAATTCCTCGAAACTATAAGGAATTCCGGCACTTTGCCTTCTCAATCGGAGTGACGTGATTCGAACACGCGACCTCTACGTCCCGAACGTAGCGCTCTACCAAGCTGAGCCACACTCCGATATGTATAAATCTGAGCTTCTCTTAAAGAGAAAATTAAGAATCTGCTCTCGCAGATTCTCAACTACGGATGAAGGACTCGAACCTTCACAAACAGAGTCAGAGTCTGTTGTGCTGCCATTACACCAATCCGCATCATCTTGTCTTGTCCTTGTCAGACGCAACATGGTTATTATAGCAGACTCCCCGGAAAAATCAAGCCCTTTTTGTAATTTCCATCAAAAAAATTTTAGAGGCGCTTTTTTCTGAATATTCTGAATATGGTGTGCAAAGGGGTCAGACCCCTTTGCGACTCCTTTGCACGTTTACAATGCTTTTATTCTTTCTATTGCCTCCACCGTTTTCTCATGACTGCCGAACGCAGTCAGACGGAAGTATCCTTCTCCGCTTGGACCAAATCCTGCCCCCGGTGTCCCTACTACACCGGCCCTCTCCAGCAGATAATCAAAGAAATCCCAGGAGGTCATTCCTTTGGGGGTCTGCAGCCATATATAAGGCGCGTTAACTCCCCCGGAGACGGTGTATCCTGCATCCTTCAGGCCCTGGTATATGACTTTTGCATTGTTCATATAATATGCGACCTGTTTTTTCAGCTGTTCTTTGCCTGCTTCGGAGTATACGGCTTCCCCGGCACGCTGTACAATGTAAGGTGCCCCGTTGTATTTTGTGCCATGGCGTCTGGCCCACAGTGAATGCAGGGTTACCCCATCGGATTTTATGTCTTTCGGTATGATCGCCGCCCCGAGACGCACGCCTGTGAAGCCCGCGTTTTTGGAGAAGCTTCTTAGTTCGATTGCACAGGTTCTGGCCCCTTCACATTCATAGATTGTATGTGGTACGTCCTCCTCTGAGATATAAGCCTCATAAGCTGCATCGTAAATGATGACTGCCCCTGCCTTGTTTGCATAGTCTACCCAATCCTGGAGCTGCGCCCTGGTAATGGTTGAACCGGTTGGGTTGTTGGGGAAACACAGATAGATGATATCCGGCGTCTCTTTTGGAAGCTCGGGTGCAAAATTTGTTTCTGCTGTGCAGGGCATGTAGATCACATCGCTCCAGGTTTCAGTCTTCGTATCGTAGGTGCCTGTCCTGCCGGCCATAACATTGGTGTCTACATAGACAGGATATACAGGGTCACATACAGCGATTTTATTGTCTGTGCTAAAGATCTCCTGGATATTTCCGGAATCGCATTTTGCACCATCCGAGATGAAGACTTCATCCGCGGAAATATCGCAGCCGCGGGCCTGATAGTCGTTTTCCGCCATGGCTTTCCGCAGGAATTCATAGCCCAGGTCCGGTGCATACCCGTGAAATGTCTCTGCACTTCCCATCTCATCCACAGCGCTGTGCAGGGATTCGATGATGGCCGGAGCCAGGGGCTGTGTGACATCCCCGATCCCAAGGCGTATGATCGTTTTTTCCGGGTGCTCCCCGGTATAGGCATTTACCTTTTTCCCAATCGTAGAAAATAAATAGCTTCCCGGCAGTTTTAAATAATTATCGTTTATTTTGAACATGCTAGTTCTCCTTTGCTGATGATTGATTCCATTCCCCGTCAAATACAACTTCTGCGGGGCCTGTCATATATACGGTATCCTTTTCCCTGTCCCATTTGATCAGCAGGTCGCCTCCCAGCAGCCTGACTGTCACTTCGTCCTCTGTCAGGCCGTTTAAGATACTGGAAACAGCTACTGCGCATGCTCCCGTACCACAGGCGAGCGTCTCCCCGGAACCCCGTTCCCACACACGCATGCTGACCGTATGCCTGTCGAGTACAGTCGCAAACTCTGTATTAATACGTTTCGGGAAACGCTCATGGTGTTCGAATTTGGGACCTGTCTTTTCTATATCCAGATGCTCGATGTCATCCATGTAGACAACCGTATGGGGATTGCCCATGGACACCCCCGTCATCTTATATTCTGTTCCATCTACTATAATAGGTTCATTGATTACAAGCTCTTCCTCTGAGATGATCGGGATCACCGCGGCCTTAAGTTCCGGTTTTCCCATGTCTACTTTCACCTGCACTACTTTTCCATTCTCCACGGAAAGATCCAGATATTTGATGCCGCCCAGCGTCTCAACCGATATCGCAGTCTTTTCCGTGAGACCGTAATCGTAAACATATTTTCCCACGCATCGGATACCATTCCCGCACATTTCCCCCCTGGAGCCGTCCGCATTGTACATTTCCATCTCAAAATCAGCCACTGCAGACGGATTGATCAGAATCAGGCCGTCAGAACCGATTCCAAAATGCCTGTCGCTGACCCGTGCGGCCAATTCGGATGGATTTTCTATTTTCTCGGTAAAACCATTTACATAAACATAATCATTTCCCAGTCCCTGCATCTTTGTAAACTTCATTTTTGTCTCTCCTTTTCGCATCTTTTATTCTGACATGATCGTCAATACCATCTGCGCAGTCTCCAGCATATTGGTCCCGCTGTCCATGCTGCACTTCTGCAGATAGCGGTGCGCCTCTTCTTCTGTCATATGGTTACGCTCCATCAGCAGCGCTTTTGCCTGCCCTATGAGCGCCCGCTGCCCGGGATCCCTGTTCCTGGCTGCCTCTCTTCTCTTCCTACGCCTTCTCTGCATGGTCTGCAGCATCATTTGCAATGTGTTCAGCAGATCATAGCCTTTGACCGGCGTTGGAAGCCCTATCACGCCCTTCACCAGATCCTGGCTCCACTTATCAGGCGAGGCAATCAGGAGCATTTCGAAGGATTCGGGCAGGCATTCCCTTAGTTCCGAATATAACATATCCTGCATTTTATATCCACAGATCATAATTCCTTCCCCAAAATTATCTGCATATTGAAGCGCCTGGGCCCCGGTTGTACAGATGCCGGATATGTCAATGCCGCCCCGCACTAACAGGTTGCGAATATTTGCCGCAGTCTCTTTTTTGGGAAATACAACCACAATACTGCTCATACCCGCTAACACCTCCTGCCCATTTTCATTCCTAGCCACACTTTTATCGTTCCCCACACAGAACGTTTACATTTTATGAAGATAATTCGCAAGTTCCCAGTCCGTAACCTGCATACAATAATCATGGTATTCCTTTTTATGTGAGGCAATCGTTTTAGCTGTCAGGTCCGCTCCCAGCACTTCGCGGATCAGTGCGTCTCCCTCCAGTTCGCGAACCGCCTCCATCAGGTTCCATGGAAGAGCTTCGATATGAAGCTCACGGCGCTGTTCCTCTGACATTGCCTGAATGTCTTCATCCACACTGTCTGGCGGAAGAATCTGATTTTTAATGCCGTCCAGCCCGGCGGCAAGCAGAACTGCCAGTGCCAGGTACGGATTCGCAGAAGGATCGGGGCTTCGCAGCTCTATCCGCGTCTTTTCCCCGCGGACAGACGGAATACGGATCAGCGGCCCCCTTGTTCTTGCTGACCAGGACATATATACCGGCGCCTCATATCCCGGCACAAAACGTTTGTAGGAATTCACAGTCGGGTTCGTGATGCAGGTGATGGCTTTCATATGCTTCAGCAGGCCGCCCATAAAATAATACCCCTCCCGGCTCAGGCCGTTTTTGTCACTGCTATCCTGGAATATATTCGTGCCGTCTTTTGAAAGTGACAGGTTCAGATGCATTCCGGATCCATACGTTTCGGATTTGGGTTTAGGCATAAATGTAGCATGCAGCCCGTGGCGTTTTGCAATGGTTTTCACAACCAGCTTAAATGTCATAATATTATCCGCCGTGGCCAGGGCTTCATCATACCGGAAATCAATTTCATGCTGCGCGGGGGCGATTTCGTGGTGGGATGTCTCAATCTCAAATCCCATTTCCTCCAGGGTAAGCACCATATCCCTCCGCGCATTTTCACCATAGTCCAGCGGTCCGACATCAAAATAACTTCCTCTTTCATGTGTAATCGTAGTCGGAAGTCCGTCATCATCCGTGTGAAAAAGGAAAAACTCGCACTCCGGGCCGGCATTCATAGTGTATCCCATTTCGCGGGCTTCACGTATGACTTTTTTCAGCACGCAGCGGGGATCACTTTCATAGGGTGTGCCGTCCGGACGGTACACGTCGCATATGAACCGCGCCACCTTTCCCTGCTGTGGCCTCCAGGGGAAGATCTCAAACGTATTTAAATCCGGATATAAGTACATATCCGATTCTTCTGTCCTGGAAAATCCCTCGATAGAAGAGCCGTCAAACATGCACTCGTTATTCAGCACCTTCTCCAGCTGGCTCACCGTGACGGCCATATTTTTCATAGTGCCGTAGATGTCTGTAAACTGAAGGCGGATAAAGCCGACGTCCTCTTCCTCTACCATTTCTAAAATATCTTCTCTCTTGTAATTATTCATAAAATACCCTCCTGACTGTTATCTGACATATTAGTATGTTTTATACTTCTCACGTGCTTATTTTGTTCCTGTTTACAGGCTTGCCTGGGGTAGGAACCTAATTTCTGCAAAACGGCTTACTCAGGCCATTTATATATTCTACTGGAAAATTTTTTGGAATTTAAAAATGGGCGTTCTCTCCCCTGAAGAAAACGCCCTTGTTTCGTCTTATTATAACGACCTGGTGAAAAAATGTCAAACTTTCTTATCCGACTTTTTTCAATTTTTTTATTTTATGAATTTGCGGATTTTGCTTTTGAGTTTTTCAAACTCTCCGCTGTGTACCTGGAGTTCCATTTCGTCATGCATATTAAGGCTGCAGATTCCTAAAATTGACTTAGCATCCACGGTCATTCTTCCCTGCGCCATATCAAGATCTCCTTTATATTCCTTGATAAGCTGTACAAATTCCTGAATCTCGTTAACAGTTGCAAATCCCACTCTTACTGCGTTCGCTGTTAATATTTCCCCCGCCATGGTTCTTACCTCCTGATTGCTATAGAGTACCCCCATCCATTGACATTTGATGGAACCGCTTGTTACGTGGCAATATTTCATCACCGATTCAATATTGTACACTATCCTGTGCAAAAAGGAAAGTCCTAATGTTAAATTTTTATCTGCTTTTAATCTGCCTTCCGGATGCATCCATATGATAGTCTTCCTTATAGATCAGCTCCGAAACAGGTACAATCTTGTATCCCCTTTCCTGAAGTCCAGTAATCACCTTTTCCAACGCGTCCTCCGTATACTTCGCCCCATTATGGCAGAGGATAATGGAGCCGTTCTGCAGGGATTTGTTTTCCAGAACAGTATCAATGATGTTCTGTTCGCCATAATCCTTCCAGTCCAGACTGTCCACATCCCACTGAATCGCATAATAGCCGCATTTCACGGCGGTCCGGATCACCGTATCATTGTACTCCCCGTAGGGCGCCCTGAACAGCTGCATATCATAACCTGTAAGTTTCTTTACTTTATCGTGCACGCCCATGATTTCGGCCTCCTGCTCCGATTCGGAAAGCTGGCTCATATTCGGATGGTTTTCACTGTGGTTTCCCAAATCATGTCCCGCCGCCAGTATGGCTTTGACATCTTCCGGGTACTTCTCCACCCATCCGCCCGTCATAAAGAAAGTCGCATGGACCTTGTATTTTGCCAAAATGTCTAAAAGCTTCTGCGTAGACTCATTGCCCCATGCGGCATCAAAGGTGAGCGCGGCCTTCTTCTCAGGTGTGTCCACGGAATAGATGGGAAGTTCCCGGCCGGTTACATTCCCCGCCACCTTAGCATGACCCGCCATATACTTCACCGAACATCCTATAATCATAATGACCAGAAACGCACTAAAACTGACCTTGAATAGCCTTTGTCTCATAAAAAACTCCAGAGTATATTTGCTTAGAATAAGTATATGCTGCGTGGGCACGAAAATAGAAGCAAAGGGGTCAGACCCCTGTTGCAGAGGGGTCAGACCCCTGTTGCAGAGGGGTCTGACCCCTTTGCAACATTCTCCCCCGTTTTCATCCCCTGTACACAGCTCCGGAACATCTGGGCCATGAACGCTGCGATCTCTTCCGGCTCTGACTCAAACCCGTTCAACGCCCAATTCCGTATGATTCCCTCGCAGCCATTGACGATAAATTCATACAGCCACTCCAGCCGTTCCTCTTCCATGTCCGGATACAGCCTTTTCCAGGCGCCAAGAGAATCTTCCTTTGCAAAATACATCATCCTGGCAAGAAATTCTTTATCTCCATATTTGCTGAACATCGCTTTGCACAGTTCTTCATTCTCTCTAATTTTTTTTAATATTTCAGCCGGCAAAATTCCCGTATAATTTTCCTGCCCCATATCCCCCGCAAATGAAAGTACCTCCTGATAGAATTCCTCCTCAATCTTGCAGAGAAGATCATACACATCCTCATAATGAGCATAAAAAGTGGCCCTGTTGATGTCGGCCTTTTCGCAGATTTCCTTTACTGTGATTTTTCCCAACGGTTTTTCCTCCAGCAGCTGTAGAAAACTGTGCCTGATCATTTTTCTCGTATATTTGATCCTGCGGTCTAATTTTGAATTTTTCATAAACAATCAACACTTCTTTCTTTTTTGTTGTCTTACTTACAGATACACCGAATCTGGCGGTTGCCAATTCCCGGTACCTTTATTATATTTAAAATAAGGACAGAAAGCAACGCTGTGTCGTATATCTATCACTGGATTTATCTCCACGGCAGATTATCTCTGCCCCTGGAGGCATGTATTTTACTGCTGCCCATCAAGGATGTTCCATCATTATCGGGAGGTGTTGATTATGAAAAATACAATATATATCGTTACCGGAGCCGCCGGTCATCTTGGCAGCCATATTGTTTCGGAACTGGTCAGAGAAGGGAATAAAGTGCGGGCATTTATACTGCCCTCCGAAGCTGGACTGTTCCGTGCTTCTTCCCCAAACCTCACTTACATCACCGGGGACGTCTGCCTCCCGGATACGCTGGAACCTCTTTTTCTGCATGAAAATTCCGGCCCGGCAGAGAATATCATCCTGATCCACTGTGCCGGCCTGATCTCCATCTACGGTGGTAAAACACCGGGTGTATACGCAGTCAATGTGGAGGGCACGAAACATGTGGTGGACGCCTGTATCCGGCACCATATTAAGCGCCTGGTATATGTAAGCAGTGTTCATGCAATCCCAGAAGCGCCGCAGCATAGAGTCATTTCTGAGATCCGGACTTTTTCCCCCGGACACGTCACGGGATATTACGCCAAAACCAAGGCGGAGGCCACCCAGTATGTTCTGGACAGCGCCGCACGCGGGCTGGATGCAGTCGTCATACATCCGTCCGGGATTATAGGCCCCGCAGAGCGCCCGGCGGGAAGCCTGATGCATATGATATTAAATTTTACGGAAAAGGGCATGCCGGTGGCCGTGCGCGGCGGATATGACTTCGTGGATGTAAGAGATGTGGCTTCCGGGGCCATTAAGGCCGCCCAAAAAGGCAGAAACGGGGAATGCTATATTCTCTCCAACCGCTTTATCCCGCTGAAAGAATTATTCAC
>OBZW01000208.1_pt1 | contig 52045 bp, 43 predicted proteins | sample 1477021 | NCBI WGS metagenome assembly OBZW01 (sample SAMEA2580262, study PRJEB22360) | human gut metagenome | biome: human gut; feature: human-associated habitat; material: faeces | place: Denmark | collected 2008/2010
TCCACGAAGCTCCAGCGCGAGCTGGGCTGGAGGCCGGCCCACACCGACTTCGCCGAGGGGCTCAGGGCCACCATCGACTGGTACGTCGCCAACGAGTCCTGGTGGCGCCCCGCCAAGGAGGCCACCGAGGCCCCCTACCGCGCGCGGGGGCGGTAGGGGGTGTGCTGCTGGCGTATGGGATCTGGCTCATGTGGCAAATAGCGTGTTCGCATTGGGGACATCGGCGCAGGTTGACGCCCCCTATTTTTGGCTGGTTAAATCGTGCATGCATTTGTCTTTGCGGACTGTTTACGCGTTTGGCTATCGGATTCATGGGATTCAAGGCGCGCTAAGTTCATGTCCGCACCGGCGCTTAAAATCTAAACGGAACAGCATGAGCGACTTGCTGAAAGTCTTGTGCTGTGGATTCGTTGATGAATTGGTTTCGAGGGCGAGGTGAACATGAAGGGCAGAAATCAACACGTTACAAAGTGGGCGGACGGAAGTTGGCAGGTTAAAGGCGAAGGGGCGAGTCGCGCTTCATTCGTTACGACGACACAACGCGATGCTATAAATCGCGGACGAATCATTAGCTCTAACCAACAGTCCGAGTTGATTATCCATCGCCCTGACGGCAGAATTCGCGCAAGGGATTCCCATGGGTTCGATCCCTTCCCTCCGCGAGACTAAGGGTTCGGGCTCATTTCGGCTGTAGGCGCGGGATATCGTGTCTACAGCCGATAAATGGTTTCTGTACTGCGATTAATTGTGAACACGGGATTAATCCATTCTGGTTATTGGAGGATTATGTAATGAAGACTCAGTTATTGGTATATAGAAAACAGGGTTGTGGATTCGCGGAAACAACCGACCTTACGATAAGAGAATTCAGCAATGCGAGCGCCTTTGATGCCTTTGAGCTAACGGTCATTGACTTGCAGGATGAGAATTTATGGAAATGCGATCCATGCGATGTGTCATTATTAAAGGACCATGCAGATATTGCTTCGATTAGTCAGATGGTGCTGCAATCAAAAAAAATCTGAATGCATCATCTTGCTTCCGCAAAACTGTTTGTATTCATATTCCTACGAATATGATTCACGCATTGACGCTAAGAGATATAAGCGTAATAAGCTTCTGAAGGATTTTATTAAGGATTTTGCCGACTCTCCGATATGCGAATTGTTTCCTTTTCCGCTGCCCATTTGTTTTGGAGAATCGAAAACGGCACTTGCAGACAGAGAGCTTCATTCGGATTTTTCTTTCAGTTCACCGATACTGCATCCTATTAAGCCCCTTCTTTTTTCGAACGCATCAACAGTTTCAGCCGTTCTAATCTCCGAGGCTTTTGCCGCTACAACTCTTCAGGTAAATGACAATGAGGACCTATCGGCGGTTATTTATGGAATTTTTCCAACTGAAAGCCAGCTCACTTGCGTTCCTGATTGGCTGGATGAAGTTGAATTTCATGATGAGACAGTACAAAGAGCGCGAGTAAAAGAAATAGATGAACAAATGGCTGTTCTGAACGAGGAGAAGAAAGGGATTGAGAAAGTCCTTTCTAGTTATCGGGATATTAAGTCAGTCCTTTGTACCAAAGATTTTGATCTTGAAAATAATGCTCGGCACCTTTTGGCCGAGATTGCTGAGGTTGATGAAACCTTTGAAGACAATAAGGAAGAGGATTTCAACTTCTCTTACGATGACACTTTCTATTTGATTGAAATTAAAGGCAGCGGCCGCGGGCTGAAGCGACAGCATATTTCAAAGACATACGATCATGTCCAAATTAAAATGGATGAGATGGAGGCCGAAGGCGACTCCCGAAAAATCAAAGGTGTTTTAATATTTGCATCTCAAATTGAGTTAAGACCCGAAGAGCGCGATCCATTCCCTGAGAAGCAGATTTCTATTGCACAGAGAACTGAAATCGCAGTTCTATCAACTGAGACATTGCTTCGTTGTTATGAAGCCTATATTGAAGGCCGCCTGACTTCAGATGCGTTCAAGGGGACCCTGCGCCAATCGTCTGGCTTGATAAGCCCGGATGCGTTCGGACTGCATGGCTAGATAACCGTTGGCGCTCCTATGAGCTGCAACTTTGATTTGAAAACTAAATTATCAGCTTCTATTAACATATTGCTTGCAAAACAATAATTGCTTTTCCTGTTGGATGGTATTGCGATGGGTTACAACTACGAAGCGTTGGATAGTTTTGAATTCGAGAAGCTCGCGCGTGATGTTACCGAGAAAATCGTGGGCATTAAGGTACCGTCAAGATTCTTTCGCAAATTGGTTTAGCCGTCCTCGGTCCCTTTCTCTTCTTGCCCTCCGCCTTTCCCTTCAGCTTGTCCGTCTTTTCCAGCTTGGACATTTCCAGGTACCTCCTCTTGCCCCATTCGCGCTCCACTGTGTACTTCAGCCTCGCCGTCGCCAGCCTGAGGGGTGAGTTGTCGTCCGGAAAGGTCCCGACGACCCTCGCTCTCCTCCTGATCTCGCGGTTGATGCGCTCGATTCCGTTGTTCGTCCTGATCCGGCGCTAGTGTTCCGGCGGGAATTCCGTGTAGGCAAGTGTCTCGGCGAACCCGTCGCGCACCGTCCTCGCGCCCGCCCCGCGGAGCTTCGGCACGCTGAGCTCGACTTCCTCGGCGCCCGTGACGAGCCTCCTCGCGCAGCGACCGCTGCGGTAGGCCTCCCGGCCTGCCGTCCTCCCGTAGCGCTCGGCCCCGACAAGCTCGGACGCCTCCTCTTTGGGCAGCGCGTCGAGCGACCCATCGTCGATCGACGCGATGTTCGCAGACGGGGCTCGTGCCCCTTTCGTCGATGATTTGTTGTTTGGTCGCCTGAACTCATATGACGACGCGTGAATCGTGTTCCTCTATGTGTTTGTCAATTTGTGAAAGAAATTATGCGTCACCTCCTTATGCGCAACTACTTTCCCCATGGGTTATTAAGACTGCCCAAGACGGATTGTTGATCGTTGGAGATTGGTTTGCCCAACTGGGCTTAAGGTCCTTGATCTGGATTTCCCAGTCGCCCTATAACGTTCTTGCAATGAGTGCTGTAGTGGTCATTGCAAGAACGTTTCTGGCAATCTATGCGCTGTTTAGGAACATGAACTACTACGACATGAACGTACCGTTTCTTGAGAACTTCTTCAACGCCGTTAAGGATGCGGCGATGAAACTGTCCACGGCGATCTTCGGCGAACACGCGATACATGTGTTGTGCAAGAAGAAGGGGGAGTGACAACGGGATGAAATCCTCCGCGAAGAGCAGCCAGGAATAGGCCGAGAATGGGCGACTCGCTGCTCAATAGAGTACATTTTGCAGTATAAACTTGATGCGGGACTAGCATGCTTTCTATTTATAGCCGGCTAATATCAAGCCTTAGACACTAATGTGATGGTAAAGTTACTTGAGACAAGGTCGCAGCTAGTCATTGATCGCCCCGATTGGAGCGAGTCCTCTGTCAAAGATGGACTGAGACGTTTTTACCAATTCGGGTCCGTGCATATGGTTATTCCATAGCCACGGACCCGAAACCGTGCCTACGGAATAACCATATGCACGGCCTGTGCGGCCTTGTCCTTATTGGAATCGAGGTGCAATGCTCTGCGACTGTATCAGTAAAACTGATTTGAATATCCTGAGAAATCATCTGAGGGTTTATCGTGACGTCAATAAACTGCCCTTGTTTATCTTTCCCTGCGGCGGTGATCAGAGCCTGCATTCCTCTCGACGATTCTTTAGAGCTTATGTGTCCAACAATCACACCGAGGCTTTAAAAAACGTTTTTTGTCTTACTGCCGAAGACGTAGCGGCGGAAATGGACGGTTCGAGACTTAATTTACTTCAGCAAGAGGCCATGCTTGCCGACATATCTGACTGGATATTGATTTTTGCAGAGAGCTGTGGATCTTTTTGCGAGTTGGGTGCTTTCTCCGCTTTGCCTCATGCTGCTTGGATTACCTCTGTTGCCGTTGGAAAGCAATATAAGGGCTCTCGGAGCTTCTTGATTGATGGGCCAGTGAAAGAAATAGCCACGGGCGACTCTTCGCTTAACAAAGTCTTTTACTTAGACTTAAATAACCCGATGTCTTCGCCTGACTTGTGCCGCTTTGTTTCTGAACTAAGACTCCTTATTGGTGTTAATGCTACTAAGCGGGGCAAGGCTGGCTTAAAGGCCGCTAGAAAGAAGATCAATCGAGACGAATCCGAGATTAACGTGGGCTCACTCGTCCATGAGTTACTTGATTTGCTTCAAATATTGGGGCCCATGTCAGAGACCGATTTACGAACGATATACTGTGCGGCCAAAGGTTTCCGTGCTAGTAAGCTCAAAATATACTCACCCATTTTAAATGCGGATATGAAAAATGCCGGCGTTCCGATATCTTGGTCGGATGTTTGCTGCATGATGAGAGCTACCGGTCTTGTTTCTAAAGTGGGATGCAACAAGGGTTCGGACTCCCTGATTAAAAGCACGATACACCTCGATTCCTATTTCATGTTTAAGGGAAGCGAAGACCAAGATTTCTCAAACATGAGGGCGCGGGTAATCCTTCGCAAGAGATCAATGGGGTATGGAGGCGTTGCCGGTGTCTATTGCGGATAGAATTTGCTTCGATCTTGGAATGACAAATCGTCAGCTACTGGACCTTGCGAGCTCAACGACAGATAAGTATCACTGTTTTTCTGCCGGCGGGAGAAAGATCGTTGCGCCTCAACCAGATTTGAAGCTCGTTCAGTGTTGGATATCGGACTATATAAATACGGAGTTTGATATAGATCTTCCTTACGCTACAGCCTACGAAAAGGGCTCAAGTGTCTGCCGTAATGCCGGGCTCCATGCTAAGAGCAGTCATTTTCTTCTGCTTGATATTTGCCATTTCTTTGAGTCCTGCACTCAGCAAATGGTTAGGAATTTGTTTTCAGGGGGAACGTATCGGTCGACAAACGCTGAATCTCGCTCGCGTCTTACTGCAGATGATATCGATCTTCTCGTAGCTTTATCATGTTATCGGGGTTCTCTTGCAACGGGTTCTCCGTGTTCGCCCTTTATTGCCAATCGCATAATGGCTTCGTTTGACCAAGAGATTGCAGCTAGACTAGGCGAAGGATTCGTCTACTCACGATACTCTGACGATATCTGCATTTCATCATCTGAATGGATAAACTCTGCGGAGATTTCAACTTTTGTTGGTAATCGCCTACGGCAAAAGGGTTTTGATTTGAATAATGACAAAACTCGTTGTTTTGGGCGAGGGCACCTTCGTAAAATCACGGGTATCTATCTTGACTGCGATGGCGTCCTTCGACTGGGGCCTCAAAGAAAAGCAGAGCTAAAGCGCTCGTTATACCAGGTGCTTATGCGCGAGTGCGATCCTGATCACGCCCATCGCGTTTTAGGCCATCTGAGCTTTTGCAAACAGGTTGAACCGGATTATTGCAATGCACTTTTAGCCAAGTACGCGAGCTATGGTAAGGCTGTGTCCAGCGGAGGCGTTATGCCTGCACTAATGGAGCTCGCCTATGGGTGATGGATGGCGGTGTCGCGAAAGACGTTCCAATGGTTGCCAATCCGCGCTTTCTTCTCTCTCGTCTCCATCGAGAGGGGCTTCATGGGCATAGCTTCTCTTGCGCTTACATTTCCCCTCGGGAACCCGTCTCGCTTTGAATTCGGACGTTCTGTTGTCGCTGCGTGCCCTGATTATGTCGATGCTGCACGGTAGGTTGTTCGCTGCCGGTTTGTTTCACGGCTATAATTACGTCCAATTAAGGAGGAAAGATATGTTTGGCAAAGTCAGGAAAACAAGAAGCGATTGTACGGTTGGTACTTACGAGAAGAAGCATGACCTCCCAACAGACACACTTAGGAATTCTGATGGGCGTAAGGCTAGGAAGGATAAAACTCTGAAATCCCTTCGAAAAGAAACTGGAAGTGACTATCGATAGCTTCTGAAACTTAAAGATTGGGGTTCTGCCATAATAAAGTCTCAGTAATTTTCGTTGATCACATCGACTCGATTAACCATCGGGCCGTGGAACAGGCGCATGGCGATTTCCTTCTATATATTCGGAATGATGAGTTGAGCCATGATTGCCCCTGTCGATATCCGTTGTCGTTTCCCGCATGCTGTTTCGTTCAGACGTCCGTGAAGCATGCCTATCTGGCGTTCGCTCGTCCGTGACGAGCGAACGCCAGATAGCAATATTGATTTGTGTCTAGTCTGCGGCGAAGCAATGATTTTTTGCACGCTATGTGAACTCTGCCTTGAGATCGAGGGAGAGCTCGGATGAGATGTCGAGATTGTCGCTAGCCCGCCTGAGCACATGCGCCCTGCGTCTCGCAAAGTCATTGAACAGGATGAAGTGCGTCTCTATGAAGCAGGATATAAGGACGTGGAGTTCATCGAGGTCATCCTTTCTGATTGCGAGATTCTGGCTAAGCGAATTAATCGCTTCGATGATACGGAGGCTTTTTCGTTGGTGATTTGAGCGAGGAAGGCGAGATTGTACCGATTGGTAAGGTAGTGTCGAGAAAGTTGGTGTAGCGCCCGATTCGTAGCGAACCGGCCTGGCGTCCGGGGGCATGGCCCTGTTTGGCAGATTACCGTTGTGATGCATGACTTATGACACGATCGCAAACCAGTAGAGGGCAGAGTCGGCTCGACTTGACGTCATGAATAAGGTTGATGCCGAGCAGATTCCTTGAGCGCAATATGGAACGATACTTCTTAATCTTACGTTGATGGCCGGCGCCATCATATTGGGCTGTTTGGATAAAACAACCGTTGCCTGTTCTCTTGTAGGCGGGCTTGCGGCGATTAATGTTCTCAATCTATTTGTGTCCAACCGCTCTTCGAAATAGTGATGCTGCGCTATGATGTCCTAAATGAAAAACGAAGGCGTGCTATAGGCCATCGTTTTGCAAGGGGGTTCCTTCCTAAGGGAGGGCATCCCCTAGTTTTATTTAGATGGAGATTTGGGGAGCGGACATCTGTATTTCTGATCGTTCCTCATTAGTGCCCTATTGGGTTGATGGGCGTTACGGTAAGAGGTTCTCGGTGATACTGTCGTCGTGCACTCTACGTGAGGCGATGACCAAGAAGAGTCGTTGTTCGGTTTTCCGGTAACGACCCTTTGACGTTTCCGCGGCTACTAGGTGTTGTCGTGGATGCCACCTTTGTTGTTAGAACCCTCGATGCGGAGTCGTTATTTCGGAAGTGCGGGGAAATCGAAAACCTCCGAGCACAACTCGAATTTTGACGACAAAACCGCAGGTCGTGGAAGGGTAAGACCAAGGTCTGTTCCCCAGATCTCGGTCTTACCCTGCACTTCCGGATAGACGCAAAATAGGGGCGTTAATGCGCCTGGCGTGGACCGTTATATAGAGTTGCCAATTGGCAACAAGACGAATATAGTTAGCATTATGCTAACTAAGGGGTGGTTATGAATCGAACCAAGCTCCGACCGACATATTCACTTGACGAAGCGAAGTCTTTGGCTCGCTCGGGAAAGATGATTGTAAATGGTAGGGTGCGCAGACACCTGATGAATCAGTTTGGTTATTTGGACATCGATCATTTCCTTGCTGACCTATTTGATTATCTGAAGCCTGACGATTTTAGAAAATCCATCGCGCTCGATATGGATGGGCCTCTGCATGATGTTTACGCAGATGTCTACGTGTGCCGAGGTTTTGAATGCGAGGATTGGTACGTTAAGTTTTCAATTGATTCCGAAGGCAATGCGCATTTAAACGTTTTGTCTGCGAACATCGATGGATACATTCATTAAAGGAGGAGTCATGCGTTGCATGGAATGCGGCAAAGAAATGCAATTTACCACGGCGCCAATGACTGAAATTTACCGTGGCGAGAAAATTACCGTAAAAGGAATTGAGCATTATGTTTGCGAGTGCGGTAACGATGAAATGACTGCTACAGAGGCGACTAAGCTTGCCCATGCACTGGCTTCCCAATATGCTAAGGCTCATGAACTTTTATCTCCCTCGGATATAAAGGATTTGCGCTCTGATCTTGGTTTGACTCAGCATGAATTTGAGTCGCTTTTAGGGGTTTCAAAACCAACGGCATCTCGTTGGGAGAATGGGGCATCGCAACAATCTATTACCGCAAATAATCTTATGAGGCTCATTCGAGATGTCCCGGAGGCGCGTAAATATCTGGGTCTCTCTTCTGGTGAGACGACCTCAGGACTTAACACATCGCGGTTTTCGGTGATACCAGGAGGAGAGGCTCCAGCTTATAGGGACTCGACTCCTTTGGCAGATGAGAATGCCTTTCGATTGGAGATGTAGATGGAATCGTTACAGAAGCAACGCATTGAATCTCCGCTGATTACGTGCGTGACCAGAAAAGTGGACAGTTTTTCATTTGATGGCGGAGTGACTCCGAAAAAGGGCATCAATAAGTCTGACGTTGAATGCAACGTCCGAAATGCTATTACCAGTGCATTCTCGGACGAAAACGGAGTCAGGTTTCGTCAGCTCAACTTAGTTATTGAGCTTTTACCTGGCGATGAGGGCCATTATTACCGTTCCGAAATATCCGTTTCTGGCATATATCGCGCTCCTGCGAATTTAGATGACGATGCTTTTGACAGAGAAGCACTTAGCACCGGTATGCAGGACCTGTATTCCTATGCAAGAGGCTTTATTGAAAATGTCGCAGCTGGTGGAGTGTGGGGGCCACTTTATCTGCCACAGATTGGATTCACTATCTAGCTCTCGATGTCCCCACATCCTCTAAAAAAGTTCTTAAAACAGCCTTAAAGGCGTTCCAGCTCGCGTTGACAGCGTAAAATACGCATGTTTGACTATGACAGAAGTGGATTTTAGAGGAGGGGTGCGCCATGGAGGTGCTGGTTGTTGGCAACACCGCATATGTTGACGATGATTTTTGTGCCAAGGCGTTCCCCGGGGACCATGTCCAGGTCGTCGCTGCCGCGGAAGCGTGCCGCGATGAGTCGTCGCCCCATGCCTCGTGGAAAGAGCTTCTGCAACACCTGGATCAGGCCTATGAGTTCGACCGCGTGGTCTATCTTTCTAATTACCTTACCCCGCATATCGATAGCGTGGGCGATATCGAGCTGCTGCGTTCGGTCTTTCGCGCGTGCATGGGTCGCCGGATCCAACTGTTGTATATAGCAGGTCCCGCAGGTGCCGAGGGTGCCGCCGATGCCGCGGGGCGAACGGGCAAGGGTATTATCGCGCACGCAGCTAACGACCTGTGCCGCTACTACGCTGCTCGCGAGGGCGTTCAGGCCAAGATCCTGCGCGTGCCGTTCCTGTATACCGCGTCTGCCGCGATGGAGGACCCGTTTTTGGTGCCGCTGTTCGATGCGTGCTCGACCGGCTCGGTTGCTCTGCAGGGCGCGCAGGATGCGGCGTTCCCCCTGCTGTGTACCGAGGAGCTCGCGGTGCTAGTACGCCGTATCTTCGACAGCTGGGACGCCTCCTTTGAGACGCTCGACGTAGCTGATACCTTCCATCACACGGCGGGTGAGGTGGGCGACACGCCCTCAAGGCGCTGTTCCCCAGCCTTTCCGTTGCCTATGGCGATTCTGCCGGCTATGCCCTGCCCGCCAGCGACGTCGCTCGCGTGCGCTATGGCTGGTTTCAGCGCTACGACTTGCTGCGCGATCTTTCGACCATTCATGCGCGTTGGGATGCTGGCCGCGAAAAGAAGGTCAACCCCTTGCGCGCCGCCATCGACCGCATCCAAATGCGCACGCTGCCTATTAAATGCCTGGAGACGGGCGTTGCCTGGGTCCTGTTCGAGGTGCTGGAGCATCTGTTCTCCCAATCGGCCCAGCTCAACGTGCTCGATTATCGCCTGCTCTACGTGGTGCTGATCGGCACACTGTATGGCTTGGACTTTGGCCTGGTTGCGGCGCTGCTGGCGTCGGTGGGTTTGGCCGCGAGCTACTTTACTCAGTACGGCTATACCTTCCAGGGTCTCTTTTACGAGCCGTCCAACTGGCTGCCGTTTATTGCGTACTTTGTGGTGGGTGCCGTGTGCGGCTATGTGCAGCTGCGCAACAGCGAAGCCATTAGGGCGGAGCGCGATCAAAACGAGCTCGTGCGTAATCGCAATACGTTCCTCACACAGCTTTACCACGACGCGATCGAGGACAAGCGCGCGTACAGGCGCCAGATTGTGGGTCGCCACGACAGCTTTGGCAAGATCTTTGCCGTGACACAGGAGCTCGACGTGCTCAACCCACGCGACATCTATCGCAAGTGCTGCGAGCTTTTGGGCGAGATCCTCGAGAACGATTCAGTGGCGATTTACCATGTTTCGGGCGGGGCATTTGCGCGCTTGGTGGCAGCAAGTCCTGCGATTGCCGAAGATGCCGCACGCTCGCTCACGCTTGAGCAGCTTGCATCTCTTTTGGGCGACGGGGGTCGTTCGAACCTGTGGGTGAACCGCGAGCTGACGCCGGGGCTTCCCATGTTTGGATACACGATCGAGCGCGACGGGGCACCCGCCGTGTTGATCTTTGTGCGTAGTGCAGCCGAAAACCAAATGACCCTCTATTATCAAAACCTGTTCCGCATCTTGTGCGGCCTGGTCGAAAGCGCGCTGGGCCGTGCCTTTGACTATGAGGCGGTGGCGCAGGATAAACGCTGCGTTGACGGCACTTGCGTGCTCAAGCAGGCTGCCTTTGGCCAAGAGCTCGCGGCGGCGCAGGCGCTCGCAGATAGCAAGATGGGGAGTTTTTTGCTCCTGCGCGTGGTACCGGGCATGGAGCCTGTCGGCGAGCTGGTGGACGCAATTGGGTCGGCAATCCGCGAGAGCGACGCGGCGGGCTTGGTCGACGGCGACGTGCTCTACCTGCTTATGCGCCAGGCAAAGGCGTGCGATCTGCCCATTATCCGCGAGCGCCTGAGCGCAAAACAGATTGCGGTGGAGCCCGTCGACGGCGAGAACATCGTGGCGCTGCTGCAGCACATCGCTTACACCGGTGACGGTGAGGGGGGTGCCGCTTGATCTCGCTTGTCGTTGCTGCCGTCTCGCTGCTGATTCATGCGCTGGTTTGCCTGATGCTGTGGACGCTCATGAAGCTGGGCCTGCTGCCGGTGCGCGGGCACATGCTGGCCGTGATAGTGCTGGTGCCGCTGTGGGGCCCGTTGCTGGTGGTTTTGCTATCGGTCCGCAGCGCGGTGTTTGGCGAGGGGCTGAAAGAGTCTGCGCTGGAGTCGCTGCGCTTCAACGACGACCTGCATCGCAGCATCCTGGTGCACGAACGTGATGCCGACGCAGGCGTAGTGCCGCTCGAGGAGGCGCTCATCGTCAACGACCCGGCATACCGGCGCCGCCTAATGCTCTCCATGCTCACCGAGGAACCCGACGCGTACCTGGCGCAGCTGCAGGCGGCTAAGCTTAACGACGACGTTGAGGTGGCGCACTATGCCGCGACGGCGGTGGCGCAGATCTCCAAGGAGTCCGACCTTAAACTGCAGCAGCTGGAGCGTGCCTTTAAGACGGACCCGAGCGCGCAAAACCTCAACGAATACTGCGATTTTCTTGGTGAATACTTGGGTTCGGGCTTGGCTGAGGGGCGCGTGGCTCAGATTCAGCGCCAACAGTACGCGCGCCTGCTTGCGCGTCGCTGCGAGCGCGAGGATACCCTTGAGCTGCGCATTCGATACGCGACGGCGCTGATCGATGTCGGACAGATCGACGAGGCGCAGGCCGTGACCGACCAGCTGGTGCTCGACGTGCCCGAGGAGCAGGAGGTTTGGATGCTTTGCCTGCGCCTGGCCGTGATGCGCCGCGACGGTGACGAGGTCCACCGTGTGATTGATGCGATTGACAAGCAACATGTGTATTTGAGCGCCGACAACCGCGAAAAGTTGGCGTTTTGGCGCGACGGGGAGGAGGCCAGATGAGCGTGGCGCAACATATCCGCGACCGTGCAGGCCGCTTTCGTTGGATGGGGCTCCTCGTGGTGTGGACGGTCTTTATTGCCATGGCCGCCGTGTTGCTGGTGGAGCGTGCCGGCGTGCAGTACAGTGCGGGCCAGCATAAGCTGGGGATGCTTGCCGCCAACGATGCGGTGCCGGCCTCCTCGGCAATCTTTGGCCAAAAGCCCACGTGCCTGGTCATTACCGACTCGGACCAAGATAGCGTCGACGACGTTAAAGACCAGTTCGACCAGATTTTGCTGGACATGAAGATCGCCCATCGCGATGTTGATATTGCCACCGATGGTGCGGACGCGATTCCATCGCTCACGTCGTTTGATCGCGTGATTGTGCTTATGCCCTCGCTTGACGGACTGGGTACGCATCTGACCGATCTGATGAGTTGGGTGAGTGCGGGCGGCTCACTCATGCTGGGCATGACGCCAGATAACTCGAACTGCCTGCAGGCTATTGCTTCCAAGCTTGGGATCGAATCGGCCGGATATGACTATGCGACAGCCGAAAGTATCGTTCCGAGCGAGGACTTTATGTTGGGCGGAGGAGAGCGCTACGAGTTCTCGGATCCCTTCGATTCTTCGCTCTCGGTTTCATTGCGCGATACGGCGCACGTATGGGCAAAGACCGGTGACGCGGGTACGCCGCTCATTTGGTCTAACGATTGCGGCAGTGGTCACACCGTGGTGTGCAACATTGGCATCTACGACAAGGTCATGCGTGGCTTTTACGCCGCGGCGATCAGTCTGCTGGGTGATGCCATGGCCTATCCGGTCATCAACAGCGCCGTGTTCTATTTGGACGACTTTCCTAGCCCCGTGCCCTCGGGCGATGGTACTTATATCAAGCGTGACTACGGCCTTTCCATTGCCGATTTTTACACCAAGGTCTGGTGGCCCGATCTGCAAAAGCTCGCGCAAAAATACGGCATTCGCTATACCGGCGTGATGATCGAAAACTACGAGGACGCGGTCAACCAGACCGAGCCCGCGCGCCAACCCGATACCACGCAGTTCCGCTATTTTGGCGGCATGCTGCTGCAGATGGGCGGAGAGCTGGGCTTTCACGGCTACAACCATCAGCCTCTGGCGCTCTGGGATACCGACTATGGCACGCTGTACGTCTACAAGACCTGGAAGAACAAAGAGACGCTCGTCGCTTCGCTTAACGAACTTATCGCGTTTCAAGACGAGGCCCTGCCCAACGCTCATGGCTCGGTCTACGTGCCACCGTCGAATATCCTTTCGGCCCGCGCGCGCCAACTTATCGGCACCGACGTTCCGCGCATTAAGACTATTGCCAGTACGTACTTTGAGGACGGTACCGACCTGCCGTACGTGCAGGAGTTTGGCGTGGCGAGCGATGGTATTGTGGAGCAGCCGCGTATTGTCTCGGGCGGCATGGTCGACGATTCCTATATGCGCCTGGCTGCCGTGTCCGAGCTCAACATGCACTACGTGAGTACGCACTTTATGCACCCGGACGACCTGCTCGATCCCGATCGCGGCGCCAAGGAGGGCTGGGAAGTCTACAAGGGCGGCCTGACCGACTACCTGGACTGGCTCACCAAGTCTGCGCCCGACCTGCGCCGCCAGACCGGCTCGGAATGCTCGGGCGCCATTCAGCGCTTTTCGTCGGTTACGGTGAGCGTGGATACCAGTGCGGATGCCTGGACGCTCAGCCTGGGCAATTTCCACGACGAGGCGTGGCTCATGTTCCGCGCCAATAATGGCGAGCCGGGTGCGGTGACGGGTGGCGAACTGACGCACCTTACGGGCAATCTGTATCTGCTCAAGGCAAATGATAATACCCTGACGATCGAGCGCAAGGAGGGTGGCGACAGATGAGAATCTGCTTGGTACTCGAGGGTTGCTACCCCTATGTGCACGGCGGTGTATCTACCTGGATGCATGGCTATATCCAGGCCATGCCCGAGCATGAGTTTGTGCTATGGGTGATCGGCGCACATGCTGCCGACCGCGGCAAATTTGTCTACGAGCTGCCCAGCAACGTGGTCGAGGTGCACGAGGTGTTCTTGGACGATGCCCTGCGGCTTTCGGGCGAGCAGCACGAAGCCAGTTTTAACGACCGCGAGCGCGAGGCGTTGCGCCGCCTGGTATCGCTTTCCAATCCGGACTGGGACGTGCTGTTCGATATTTTCCAGCGCCGTCGCGTGCATCCGCTCTCGTTTTTGCAGAGCCGCACGTTTATGGATATCTTCCGCGACGTGTGCCTGGCAGAGTACCCCTACACGCCCTTTGCCGATGCATTCCACACCATGCGCTCCATGATGCTGCCCGTGCTCTACCTTCTGGGCAGCGAGGTGCCGGTGGCCGATGTGTACCACGCCATCTCGACTGGTTACGGCGGCCTGCTCGCCTGCCTGGGCTCAAGCGTTCACCATGCGCCGGTGCTGCTCACCGAGCACGGCATCTATACCCGCGAACGCGAGGAAGAGATCATTCGCGCCGACTGGGTGGTGCCGTCATTTAAGGACCGCTGGATTCGCTTTTTCTACCTGCTTTCGGAGGAGATCTACCGCCGCGCCTTCCGCGTGACCAGTTTGTTCCATAACGCTCGCAAGACGCAGATCGATATGGGTTGCGATGCAGACAAATGTCTGGTCATCCCCAACGGTATCCAGTTCGACCGCTTTAAGGACATTCCCATAAAGCCCGATGACGGCTGGGTGGACATTGGCGCGGTGGTGCGCTTGGCGCCCATCAAGGACGTCAAGACCATGATCTATGCCTTCTTTGAGTTGCACGAGCGACTGCCCAAGGTGCGCCTGCACATCATGGGTGGCGTGGACGACGAAGAGTACGGCGCCGAGTGCCACGCGCTGGTCGATACCCTGGGCGTGTGCGACCTGATCTTTACCGGTCGCGTTAACGTGGTCGAGTACATGGAAAAGCTTGACTTTACCATTTTAACGAGCATCTCCGAGGGCCAGCCGCTCAGCGTGCTGGAGTCGCTTGCCGCGCGCCGTCCCTGCGTGACGACCGAGGTGGGCTGCTGCCGTGAGCTGCTGGAGGGAGCACCGGGCGACGACTTTGGCGTTGCCGGGTTTGTATGCCCGCCCATGTATCGCAAGGGTTTGGCGGATGCCATGGAGCGCATGTGCGCGAGCCGCGCCCGCCGTATCGAGATGGGGGAGCGCGGCCAGCGTCGCGTTGCCACGTACTTTTTGCACGAGCAGATGCTCGCCAACTATCGCGCGCTGTACGACGAGACGGCGCAAGCGTTTGACCTGCCCAGAGAGGGGGAGTAGCCGGTGGCCGGAATTGGTTTTGAGCTCAAGCGCCTGTTTAGGCGCAAGGGTCTGTTTGCCACGATGCGCGCTTACGGCTACGCCGGCATTGTGTGCACGGGCCCCATGCTGTTGGGCGTTCTGCTCCAGGTGGGTATCTTGGTGCTGTGCGGTCTGTGGGGTGTGGGCCGTGCCAACCAGGATCTGCTGGTGTGCATGGTGACCTACACACTGCTGGCCTCGCTTACGCTCACGAGCTTTTTCTCCATGCCGGTCACGCGCTTTTTGGCTGATATGTTGTTTGCCGAGCGCGAGGACGAGATTCTGCCTTCGTTTTGGGGCTCCAATGCTGTCATGCTCGTTGCGGGCACGGTGCTCTACGGCGTCTTTTTGCTGTTCTCGGGCGCCACGCTGCTGCAGGGGCTGCTGTGCCTGTGGCTGTTCAACATTATGATCGTCAACTGGAACGGCATGAGCTACCTCACGGCCATCAAGGATTACCGCGGCATCCTGTGCAGCTTTGCGGCTGCCATTGGCGTGGCGTGCCTGTGCGCCCTGGCCGCGCTGGCGCTGGGGCTGCCGCCGGTCGAGGGCCTGTTGGCGTCAATTGCTCTGGGCTACGGCGTCATGCTCGCCTGGGACGTGGTGCTGCTGTACCGGTATTTTCCTCAGAGCGACCGCAGCCCCTGGCCCTTTTTGCAGTGGCTCGATCAGTTTATGCCGCTGGCGCTCACGGGTCTGTTAACCAATCTGGGACTCTTTGCACACCTGGTGATTATTTGGGCTGGTCCCATTGGCGTGCGGGTCAAGGGCTTGTTTTATGGTGCGCCCTACTACGATGTGCCGGCGCTCATCGCGTTTTTGACGATCCTGGTCACGACCGTCAACTTTGTGGTCTCGGTCGAGGTCAACTTCTATCCGCGCTACCGCGACTACTACAGCCTGTTCAATGACGGCGGCGTGGTAGGCGACATTGTGGTGGCCGAGGAGGAGATGCTCTCCACGCTTAACAGCGAGCTGCGCTTTTGTGCGCTCAAGCAGCTGTTTGTGACCGCGGCGGTCATCTCGCTCGAGACCACGGTGCTGTCGGCCCTACCGTTGGGCTTTAACAACCTTATGCACGGGTATTTTCGCACGCTATGCGTGGGCTATGGCCTGTATGCCGTGGGTAATACGGTGATGCTCATCTTGCTGTACTTTACCGACTATAAGGGGGCCGTGCTGGCTTCGGGCCTGTTTGCCGGTGTGGCCGGGCTGGCGACTGCCGTGTCGTTGCTTTTGCCGCAGCAATTTTACGGCTTTGGCTTTTTGTTGGGTGCAGCGGTGTTTTTTATCGTGGCGCTGTTGCGGCTCGATACCTATACCGCCAACTTGCCGTATCGTATCCTGAGCCAGCAGCCCATTGTGGCGACCGACAAATCGGGCTGGTTTACCGAACTTGGCCGGGTGCTCGACCGTGTTGAGCAATGCTACGAGGACAAGCGCGCAGGCGGTGAGCCGCGCAGTGCGTTTGAACGTATGGTGGTTCGCCTGTACCAAAAACATTGGGGAGGTTCTGATGATCGATAAGTTGATGTCTCGCCGCTGCCTGATCGAGGCGGCTGCCGGCGCGCTGTTGCTTTCGGGCTGTTCGTCTCAGGACGAATCCTCGACTAAAAAGGTCAAAAAGCAGGACAAGATTAAAAAGGCCGATTCCTCGGACGGTACCAAGCATCTGCGCGATAAAGATGAGCTGTACGAGGTCTACGACGACTCGGGCATTGTGACCATGTACCTGACGGTCTCGCGTGGCAACAGCTCCGAGAACACCGACCACAGCTGGGCCGAGATCAACACGTACTCGGTGTATGACTATGCCGACATGGGCGTGACGCGCTATCAGGTTATGGGCCTGCTGCAGCCGGGCGACGAAGACGGCCCGGTGGCCGGCGAGGTTGGCTATGGCGAGGAAGCGCCCAATGCCACCGTGCAGGTGCGCGGTCAGACATCGAGCATGAACTCGCAAAAGAATTACAAGGTGGAGCTCAAAAAGGGCAAGGGTACCTGGCGCCAACAGCGCGCGATTGCGCTCAACAAGCACATGGGCGAGGGTATGCGTTTTCGCAACAAGATGGCCTACGACCTTATCCGTGGGATTCCCCAGATGATGGGCCTGCGCACGCAGTTTGTGCATCTGTGGGTGTGCGACCAGACCGAAAAGTCCAACGACACCTTTGAGGACTACGGCCTGTTTACGCAGGTGGAGCAGCTCAACAAGACGGCGCTTAAGGCACATGGCCTGGATAAGAGCGGACACCTGTATAAGGTGAACAGCTTCGATTTCCATCGCTACGAGGATACCATTAAGCTCGCCGACGATCCCGACTACAACCAGGCTAAATTTGAGGGCATGCTCGAGATTAAGGGCGATTCGGACCACACCAAGCTCATCGAGATGCTCGATGCGCTCAACGACGAATCGCAAAAGATCGACGACGTGCTCGGCACCTACTTTGATACTGAGAATCTGGTCTATTGGCTGGCGTTTCAGATTCTGACGGGCAACTGCGATACGCAGAACCGTAACTGCTATCTGTACAGCTCGCTCAACTCAAATACCTGGTACTTTTTAGATTGGGACAACGACGGCATGCTGCGCAAGCTGGAGCTGTCTCTTACGGGGTTCTCGGACTATGCGAGCTGGGAGCGCGGCGCAAGCAACTACTGGGGCAACGTACTGTTCAATCGTGCGCTGCGCAGCAAATCGTTTCGCAGCGAGCTCGACCGCGCCGTCAAGGACCTGCGCTCGTATATGACCGAGGCACGCCTGAGCAAGATGATCAAGCACTACCGCGAGGTGACTGAATCCCTGGTCTTTGCTTCGCCCGATATTGACCATCTGCCTGTCACCAAGGACCAATACGAGCAGATCGCCGCGGCTATTCCCTCCGAGATCGAGGAGAACTATAAGAGCTTTCGCGAGAGCTATAAAAAGCCCATGCCGTTCTACATCGGCGTTCCGCAGATCGACAACGGCAAGCTGCGCATTAACTGGGATGCGTCCTACGACTTTGAGGCGCGCGACATTCGCTACACCGTGGAGTTTGCGCGTGACTATGCCATAAGCGACGTGGTCTTTAAGGCCGAGGACGTGCTGCTTCCCGAGGTGACCTGTGATGCGCCCGATACCGGCCAGTATTTTGTGCGCGTGCGTGCCACCAACTCCGACGGCTATACGCAAGATGCGTTTGACTACTATGTGACCGACGACGGCAAGCACTACGGCATGAAGTGTTTTTACGTGCAAGACGGCGGTAAGGTCGTGGAGGACACGTATGAGGAGGGCTAGCGCGCTGTTTGAGCGCTTGGCGGCCCCGCCTGTGCGTGCCACGCAGGAGCGTTACCGCCACGAGCTCAAATATCTCATTAACGAGGGCGAGCACGCTGCGCTTGCCTGTCGCATGGCGCCGGTTTTTAAGCTGGACAAGCATGCGCGGGCAGGCGGTTACACTATTCGCAGCCTGTACTTTGACGACTACTGCAACTCGGCCTACGAGGAAAAAGACGCCGGTATTCTCATGCGCAAAAAGTATCGCGTGCGCATCTATAACGGCAGCAACAAGGTGATTAAGCTCGAGCGCAAAAAGAAGTACGGCAGCTGGATCTACAAGGAGGACGCGCCGCTCACGCGTGGCGAGTTTGAGCAGATTCTGGCTGGCGACTACGACTTTTTGCTGAGGAGTCCTTATCCGCTCTGTCGCGAGTTCTACATCGAGTGCATCTGCAATATGATGCGCCCGCGGACCATCGTGGACTATGAGCGCGAGCCGTGGGTGATGGACGAGGGCACCGTGCGCATTACGTTTGACATGAACGTGCGTGCCGCGGTGGGTAGCTTCGACATCTTTGATGCGACGCTGCCCGCGCTGCCGGTCCTGGAGCCCGGCAAGCTGGTGATGGAGGTCAAGTTTACGGAGTTTTGCCCACAGCTCGTGCGCGATATGGTGCCGCCGGGCGCGTCTGAACTCACGGCGGTCTCCAAGTACTGCCTGTGTTACGAAAAGACCGCCTACCTGCGCGGATTTAATTACTGGGAATCGGATTTTGAGAACCGAGGGGATATTTAGACCATGAGCACCAGGGACTTTTTTAAGAACTCCGTTTTGGAGGCGTTTGGCCAGGTCGACCCTGCCAAGATTGGCCTTTCGCTGCTCGTGGCGCTCGCCATGGGTATCCTAATCTATTACGTGTATAAGCGCTTTTTTACCGGCGTGGTGTACTCGCGCAGCTTTGCCGTGACGCTCGTGGGCATGTGTGTGCTCACCTGCATGGTCACGCTTGCGATCTCGACCAACGTGGTCATCTCGCTCGGTATGGTCGGTGCTCTGTCCATCGTCCGCTATCGTACGGCGGTCAAGGACCCGCTCGACCTGCTGTATCTGTTTTGGGCCATTACCACGGGCATTACGGCCGGCGCCGGCATGTATGCGCTCGTGGGGCTCACGGCGGTGGTGATCGTGGTGATGATCGCCGGTTTTGCGAGCCACCAGGACAAGGCGCGCGTGTACATGATGGTCATCCACTACACGGGGCAGACCACGGGTGACGATATCGTGCGTGCATTTGGGCGCACCAAGTTCACCGTCAAGTCCAAGACGATGCGCGGCGACAAGGTCGAAATGGCCGTCGAGCTGTTCTCGGACGGTGTGGATATGCCCTATGCCGACGCTATTCGCGCGCTTGACGGCGTTGAAGACCTGACTCTCATCCAGTACAACGGCGAGTACCACGGTTAGAACCCTAGCGAGCAATTGGGCGCTCCTGGTCGAGCATACGTCAGCGAGCGGGCAGCTGCCGTGGCGAGGTGCCGCGAAAGAGGAGCGACGCGTACTTCATGTACGCGAGCGACGGTTTGAGCGGCAGATCGTCCGGCAGATACCCGCGCAGTGTCGAGTAGTCCGGCGTTCGTCAGAACGCCGGAACGAACAGGTATCATGGTGAAAGCGATTTCAATGACAGGGGTGCTCGTGGTAAAGATGAAAGATGTGGCCGAGCTGGCCGGCGTTTCGAGCGCCGCCGTCTCGCGCTACCTCAACGGTGGGTACATATCGGCGGACAAGGCCGAGCGCATTAAGCAGGCGATTGAGCTGACCGGATATGTGCGTTCTAGTCAGGCTCGTGCGCTGCGCACCGGCTCCACCAAGCTCATCGGCGTCATCGTACCTAAGATCAACTCGGAATCCGTGAGTCGCATTACCGCCGGTATTGGCCAGGTGCTCGGTCGCCGTGGCTACCAGATGCTGCTTGCCAATACCGATAACGCCCCCGATCGCGAGCTCGAGTACCTCGATTTATTCCAAAACCACCCGGTCGATGGCATTGTGCTGGTGGCAACCATGATCACCGACGAGCACCGTCGCGCGATCGAGTCGTGCCGTGTGCCCATTGTGTTGATCGGCCAGCATGTCGAGGGTGCGGCGTGCGTCTATCACGACGATTACGAGGCTGCCTTTGAGCTGGGCCGTGCGCTTGCGGGTCGCGTGGACGGCAAGATTGCCTACATTGGAGTTACCGAAGAAGACCGCGCGGCTGGTTATGAACGCCGTCGCGGTTTTGAAGCCGGTTTGCGCGCCGCGGGTAACCCACTCGATGCTGCCTTGATTCGCCTGGGCTCGTTTACGCTCGACTCGGGCTATCGCGCTGCGCGCGAGCTGCTTGCCGATGCCCCCGATGTTTCGTTTGTCGCCTGCGCGACCGATACCATGGCGGCGGGCGCGCTGCGTGCCATCGATGAGGTTCGCGGCATGGGCGAGGGCATACACCGCGTGAGCGGTTTTGGCGACAACGCGTTTTTGCGCGCACTGACGGGCGGCATTCCCACCGTGCATTATGGGTATCTGACCAGTGGCGTCGAGGCGACCAATATGTTGCTCAATGCGCTCGATGACGAGGAGGGGGAGAGCGGTCTCAAGACGCTCAAGCTCGGCCATCAGCTTATGAATGTCTAGGTCTTGGGCATGCCTGTCTGCCTCTGAGCCGCCTGTTTTTGTCTTAAAACTACCTTTCGCCGGCTTTTTTCTACCGTTCACCCTGCTATGAAAACGATTACAGACTTATGAAACTGAAAACGATTACAGTGTAAGTGTCAAAGATGGCCGGGTGCACATGCGCCCGTTGGAGGAAAGGGAAGTCATGGACTACCGTAAATCAGCCCAAGAGGTGCTCGACAACATCGGTGGCGCCGACAACGTTGTTTCGGCCGCGCACTGCGCCACGCGTCTTCGCCTGGTGATTGCCGATAATTCCAAGGTTAACAAGGAGGCCATCGAGAACGTCGACGGCGCCAAGGGCGTCTTTGAGGCCCAGGGCCAGCTCCAGATTATTTTTGGTACTGGCACCGTCAACAAGGTCTACGAGGAGTTCATCGCGCTCAGTGGCGTCGAGGCTGCCACCAAGGCCGAGGTCAAGGAGGCCGCGGCGCAGCAGCAGAACATCTTTATGCGCGCCATTAAGGTGCTCGGCGATGTCTTTGTCCCCATCATCCCCGCCATCGTGGCTTCGGGCCTGCTGCTGGGCATTATGAGCGCCCTTAACTTTATGGCCTCCAACGGCTTTATCGCGCTCGACACCAATAACTTTATCTACAAGATCGCCGACCTGGTCTCGGGCACGTCCTTTGGCATTCTGCAGATCCTGATCGGCTACTCCGCCGCTAAGGCATTTGGCGCCAACCCGTATCTGGGCGCCGTCGTCGGCGGTGCGTTTATCAACTCCTCGCTGCAGAGCGCCTACACGGTTGCCTCCGAGGGCGTTCAGACTATGGTCACCGTCATTCCCGGCGTGTACAGCTTTGAGTGGGTCGGCTATCAGGGTCATGTGATCCCCATCGTCATCGCCTGCGCCATTCTGGCCTTCCTCGAGAAGCGTCTGCACAAGATCGTTCCCGAGATGTTCGACCTCTTTGTGACCCCGCTCGTCTCGGTGTTCGTGACCGTGCTCGTGACGCTCGTTGCCGTCGGCCCCATCTTCGTGTGGGCCGAGAACGCCATCCTTGGTCTGATCCAGGCCCTGCTGACCCTGCCCTTCGGCATCGGTTCCTTTATCGTCGGCCTGTTCTATGCCCCCACGGTCGTTACCGGTATCCACCAGATGTACACCGCCATCGACCTGGGCCAGCTCGCCCAGTACGGCGTGACCTATTGGCTGCCCATCGCCAGCGCTGCCAATATCGCCCAAGGTGGCGCCGCACTTGCCGTTGCCTTTAAGACCCGCGATGCCAAGATTAAGGGCCTGGCGCTTCCTTCCGCTCTGTCCGCCTTCATGGGCATTACCGAGCCGGCCATCTTTGGTGTGAACCTGCGCTTCTTTAAGCCCTTCATCGCCGGCTGCATCGGCGGCGGTTGCGGTGCCCTGGTCTGCGCGCTCACTTCGCTGGCTGCCTCCGGCACGGGCGTTACCGGCATCTTCGGTATCCTGCTGTGCCTGGCACAGCCCGTGCAGTACGCGATCATGTTTGCGGTCGCCGCGGTCGTGTCCTTTGCCATCTCGTTTGTCCTGTACAAGGATGAGCCCAAGGCTTCCGAGCAGGCCTAAGAGTTTTTGATTGAGGGGTGCCCGCGGGTTGTATGCTCGCGGGCGTTTCCCGTATCTGGTGCCGATCTCTGGTGCCTTGTAACTTTCGATCCGTTAGGACTTTGATATGTCTAATGCACTTGGTCGCGACCTTGCAAAGCTGGTTGCCGCTGTTGACGCTGCCGCCTCTGAGTGCGGCCATGGCGCGTATGGCCAGCGCTTCCATATAATGCCGCCGGCGGGCTGGCTCAACGACCCCAACGGTCTTTGCCAGGCAGGCGGCGTGTTCCATGCCTTTTTTCAGTATGCGCCTTTTGATGTCGAGGGTGGCGTTAAGGGCTGGGGCCATGCGACGAGCCGCGACCTTATGACGTGGGACTACGTTGGCGCCCCACTGCTGCCCGACGAGCCGTTCGATTGCCACGGTGTGTATTCGGGCTCCGCGCTTGCCGAGGACGGTCGCATTCGCGTGCTCTATACGGGCAACGTTAAGCTTCCCGATGCGGACGGCACGTACGACTACGTCAATACCGGCCGCCGCGCCGATACTGTTTATGTGGAGAGCGCCGACGGCCTTGCCGGTCGGGAGTTCAGCCAAAAGCGCGTGGTGCTGGCGTCCGAGGATTATCCCGAGGATTTGACCTGCCACGTGCGTGACCCCAAGGTGTGGCGCGATGATGATGGACGTTACCACATGGTGCTGGGCGCGCGTCGTCGCGTGGACGGGCCGCATGTCCATAGTCGATTTTGCGCCATGCACGGCGAGGGTGCCGGGCGCGATGTGGGTGAGATCCTGGTGTATGGCTCGGCCGATATGCTGAGTTGGGAGCTCGAGAGCCGCGTGTCTACGCCCGAGCGTTTTGGCTTTATGTGGGAGTGCCCGGGATACCTTGAGCTCGAGGCGGATGGCGGTGTACCGGCAAGTTTTCTGTCTTTCTCTCCCCAGGGGCTCGAGGGCGGTCGTTGGAACCGCGGCAACGTATACGCTGCTGGCTACATGCCTGTAACGGGCGTCATCACCGGTGGTGACGGTGCCTATGAACTGGGCGAGTTCCGCCTGTGGGACGCTGGTTTTGACTTCTATGCTCCGCAGGAGTTCACGGCCGAGGACGGTCGCCATATTCTAATCGGCTGGATGGGCATGCCCGATGAGCCGACCTATGGCAACGCGCCTACCGTGGCGTGCGGCTGGCAGCACTGCATGACGGTGCCGCGTGAGCTTACAGCCGGTGCCGGCGGCGTAGTGCTGCAGCAGCCGGCACGCGAGATCGAGCTCCATTATGCCTCGGTGCGTGTGGGGGAGGGCTCGTTGGAGGTTGCTGGCGATACCTGCTTTGACGTTGTTGTTAACGGTGTCGACGGCGCGTTTACCGCGACCGTTGATGGCGAGCTGGAGCTTTCGTTTGCGGCCGCTGAGGGTGAACTGCCCTCTCGCTTTGAGATGCGATTTACCGATGAGGGTCGCGCTTCTGCCGGCTGCGGTCGTACCGTGCGCTGGGAGCCTATCGACGAGGTACGTAACGTGCGCATTGTTGGCGATGTCTCGTCGGTCGAGGTGTTTATGAACGATGGCGCGCTCGTGTTTTCGACGCGCATCTATCCCGAGGCTTATGGCGTGACCGTTGACGCTCCGGGCGCTAACGTGACCTATCACGCGCTCAACATCTAGGCGTTTCGTCGCATATCGGCGCTATACTGCAGCCGTTGCCCACGATGCGGGGAACACCCGCATCGTGGGTTTTTGTTTATGAAGGGGCGGTGCCTTGTGGATGTACAGCAGCTAGAAGAGGCCTGGGCTGTAAGGACCGGCGCGCGTGAGGCGCGTCTTGTTGCGGCCCCGCATGTGCCGGCGGCTCTGTCGTTGCTGGGTATTGTGCGTCCCGGTGACCGCCTGGTGGCCTTTGCGGACGACTTTGTCGATGCGTTTGCGAGCGGCTTTGATGGCTGCGATGTCGCGCTGGTGGGCTCGGGGTTCGCCGATGCGTTTGCTGCCGCGTCCGAGGGCTTTGATGCTTCGCTTGATGCCAAAGGGTCGCACCTGTGGTGGTTTGTGAACTCAATCGGTGGCTTTGGTCTGCGTGTGCCCGATCTGCGCGCTCTGGGCCGCGCTGCTCGTGAGGCCCATGCGCTGTTTGTAGTGGATAACACGGTGGCGTCGGCTTTTGGCTGCGATCCGTTGCGCTTGGGTGCTGCGCTGTCCCTCGAAGCACTCGACCGCGTGTGTGCCGGTAAGGCTCCGCGCAAGTTGGTTGTCGTATCGGTGGCGCGCTCGCAGCTCAAGCGCCATCGTGTGGATGCCGCTGCCGAGTGTGCGCATGCGTTGTTTGCTGGTTGCGGTGCGTTGGCGCTCGACCTGTCTGTCGATGAGGCCGACGTGCTGGAATGCGGGTTGTCCTCGCTCGACGCCCGCATGCAGGCACATTTCGACCGTGCCCGTGCGTTGGCCGAGTATCTGGCCGCCAACGAGATGGTGCGCAACGTGCGCTATCCCGGGCTGGGCTCGCATCCCGACCATGCGATTGCAACGGGAATCCTCGAGCACGGCTTTGGCCCGGCAGTTGAGTTCGATCTTATCGAGCGAAGCGCGCGCGAGCTGTTCGATGCTTTGCCGAACGAATTCCGCACATCGCCCGCCGGCGGCGCAGCGACGCGCCTTTCGGCCCTACGCGGCAAGCAGGGGAGCACCATCCGTCTCTTCGCCGGCACCGACGACCCCTTGATCGTGGCCGCCACCCTGGACAACGCCCTCCGATGATTTTTCTGGGACGGGGATTAAAAAATCATTGTGTACCTAATGATTTTTTAATCCCCGTCCCAGAATAATCATCTATGGTGACCGACCAGCTAAAAAAGCCCCGTCCCAAATTGGCTATTCTTTGATGCTGGCGATGAGGTCGTTGGCCTTTGCGGCAATTACTTGGTTGATGTCGGCCTGCAGCTCCTCGTAGACCGCTATGGCTCGCTTGCCGGCGGGGGTGAGGGTGGACCCGCGGGCTCCGTCGCGCTCGATGAGTTTGCAGCCCAGCTGGCCTTCGGCCTCGTTCACGATGCGCCAGGCCTTGGAATACGCCATGCCCATGCTCTTGGCGGCGCGGTTGAGCGAATGCTCGCGGGCGATGCCCTGCAGCAACAAGACGCAGCCGTGGCCGAACACGCCCGGCAAATCCTTGTCGCACGCTTGAATGACCAACTTTGCCGTCGTTTTGTACTCCATACGCTCCACGTCTCCCCGCTAAAGTGTTTGCTGGGCAAACGCAAAGCCTGCGTCAAACCCTCGTGTGCTCTTCTTAAATCATGCATTGTAGCAGTCAAAGTGCGTTAAGATACTTCCCCAGTATTGGGCGCCCAAGGTTGGGCTGGGTCCTACGAGGCCTGCAGCCGACCGGTCGCATGGAAAAAGGAGAAACATGGCTACGTTCTTTCCCGGTGAGTCCCACACGTTTTCGGAGTATCTGCTGGTCCCTGGTTACTCGTCCTCGCAGTGCATCCCCAACAACGTCTCTCTTAAGACGCCGCTGACCCGCTTTAAGCGCGGTGAGAAGCCGGCAATCACCCTGAACATCCCCATGGTTTCCGCCATCATGCAGTCCGTCTCGGGCGTCGACATGGGTGTCGCGCTCGCTACCGAGGGTGGCCTGTCCTTCATTTACGGTTCCCAGAGCGCCGAGTCCGAGGCCGCTATGGTCAAGGCCGTCAAGGATCACAAGGCCGGCTTCGTTCAGTCCGATTCCACGCTGACCCCCGACATGACCATGGAGCAGGTCATCGAGCTCAAGGAGAAGACCGGCCACTCCACCATGCCGGTTACCGATGACGGCACTCCCAAGGGCAAGCTCCTGGGCATCGTCACCAGCCGTGACTATCGTCCCAGTCGCGATGACCACCAGACGAAGGTCTCCGAGTTCATGACCCCGCGTGAGCAGCTCATCGTGGGCGACAAGAACATCAGCCTCAAGGTTGCCAACGACGTCATCTGGGACAACAAGCTCAACGCCCTGCCGATCGTCGACGACAACGATCACCTGATGGGTATTGTCTTCCGCAAGGACTACGACAGCCACAAGACCAACCCCAACGAGCTGCTCGATGGCGACAAGCGCTACATGGTCGGCGCCGGTATCAACACCCGCGACTATGTCGAGCGCGTGCCGCTGCTCATCGAGGCCGGTGCCGACGTTCTGTGCATCGACTCCTCCGAGGGCTTCAGCGAGTGGCAGAAGCGAACCATTGAGTGGATTCGCGCCAACTACGGCGAGGACGTCAAAGTCGGTGCCGGTAACGTCGTCGACGCCGAGGGCTTCCGCTTCCTGGCCGACTGCGGTGCCGACTTCATCAAGGTCGGTATCGGCGGCGGTTCCATCTGCATTACCCGTGAGACCAAGGGTATCGGCCGTGGCCAGGCCACCGCGCTGATCGACGTCTGCCGCGCTCGCGACGAGTACTACGAGGAGACCGGTGTCTACGTGCCCGTGTGCTCCGACGGCGGCATCGTCTACGACTACCACATGACGCTCGCCCTTGCCATGGGTGCCGACTTTATGATGCTGGGCCGCTATTTCGCCCGCTTTGACGAGAGCCCGACCGAGCGCGTCAACGTCAACGGCCAGTACATGAAGGAGTACTGGGGCGAGGGTTCTGCGCGTGCCCGTAACTGGCAGCGCTACGACCTGGGCGGCGCTGCGAAGCTCAGCTTCGTCGAGGGCGTCGACTCCTACGTTTCCTACGCCGGCTCCCTCAAGGACGGCGTGGGCGGTACGCTTTACAAGGTCAAGTCCACGATGTGCAACTGCGGTGCCCTCTCAATCCCCGAGCTCCAGGAAAAGGCACGCCTGACGCTGGTCAGCTCCACCTCCATCGTCGAAGGCGGCGCCCACGACGTAGTCGTCAAGGACTCTCAGCAGAGCGTTTCCTACCGCTAAGCGGCTTTCCCAAGCACCGCACCTTGCCGTTCAAACCGTCGCTCGCGTACCAAAGTACGCGTCGCTCCTCTTTCACGGCAATCTGCGGCACTTGGAAAACCCGTCCATGCTTGGATGAGTAACAAATAGCGGTTGATTCACAACCACGTTATTTAGATAAAGCGAGATGCCCGCAAGTCGCAGGCATCTCGCTTGTCGTATTTGCTATCATCAGTCAAGTTAACCTTAGGGTCGGTCGGCTTAGCTTTGTTCGCTACAAGTTCCGCACGCAAAGAAGAGCACTAAATGTGCTCTTCGTCTTGCGCAGGACTGTCCGCAGTAGCGAATAAAGCTAAGCCGACCGATCCCAGCTAAGATTAAAGGAGCTGATATGTGCGATTGCACAGATCATAAGGATGAGATCCCTACCTACGACGCGCAGGCCATTGAGTCCAGGTGGATGAAGGCCTGGGAGGACTCCAACCTCTTTGCCGTCGACACCGACGACAGCAAGCCCAAGAAGTATGTGCTCGAGATGTTCCCGTATCCGTCGGGCGACCTACACATGGGCCACGCGCGCAACTATACCATCGGCGATGCCATGGCCCGTCAGGCCCGCATGCGTGGCTACGACGTGCTGCATCCCATCGGCTTTGACGCTTTTGGCCTGCCCGCCGAGAACGCCGCCATCAAGCACAACACGCAGGCTGCCGCCTGGACGTATAAGAACATGGACCAGGCGCTCGCCACGATGAAGCGCATGGGCTTCTCCTATGATCTGGATCGCATGGTCAAGACCTGCAGTCCCGACTACTACCGTTGGGGCCAGTGGATCTTTGAGAAGATGTGGGAAAAGGGCCTGGTCTACCGTAAGAAGAACCCGGTCAACTGGTGCCCCACCTGCAAGACCGTTCTGGCTAACGAGCAGGTTACCGAGGGCAAGTGCTGGCGCTGCGGCACCGAGCCCGAGAAGCGCGACCTTGAGCAGTGGTACTTCAAGATCACCGAGTACTCCCAGGAGCTGCTCGACGACTTGGAGAAGCTCCCCGGCTGGCCCGAGCGCGTCAAGCAGATGCAGGCCAACTGGATCGGCCGCTCCGAGGGCGCCGAGGTCGACTTTACCCTGTGCGACCAGGATGGCGAGCCCATCGAGGGCGACGAGGGCAAGATCACCGTCTTCACCACGCGTGCCGACACCCTCTTTGGCGTCTCCTTCTTTGTCCTGGCTCCCGAGTACGCCGGCCTGCACGAGCTCGTCGAGGGCACGGAGTACGAGGAGGCCGTGACCAAGATCGTCGAGGACTCCAAGCATATCTCTGCCGTCGAGCGTGCCCAGGGCACCCTCGAGAAGCACGGTGCCTTCACGGGCCGCTATGTGGTAAACCCCGTCAACGGCGAGAAGGTCCCCGTGTGGGTTGCCGATTATGTTGTTGCCGACTACGGTACCGGTGCCGTCATGGCCGTTCCCTGTGGCGACCAGCGCGACTTTGAGTTTGCCCGCAAGTACGACCTGCCGATCGTGCCGATCATCCTGGACGATGGCGATCGCGCTGCCGTCGAGGCCAGCGGCGAGACCATCGATACCTTCCATGCCGAGACCGTCGACTGGGATTGCGCTCACGCTGCCGAGGGCACGCTCGTCCAGTCCGGCAAGTACACCGGCATGCGCGGCGGTAAGCACTCCGAGGGCGAGGCTGCCATCGTGGCCGACCTCGAGGCCATGGGCTGTGGTCGTCGCAAGGTCGAGTTCCGTCTGCGCGACTGGCTCATCAGCCGCCAGCGCTATTGGGGTAACCCCATCCCGGCTATCCATTGCGAGCACTGCGGCATTGTGCCCGTGCCCGAGGACCAGCTACCGGTGACGCTGCCCGAGAACCTTGACCTGGGCGCCGGTGAAACCCTCGCCGAGTGCAAGGAGTTCTACGAGACCACCTGCCCGGTCTGCGGTCGCCCGGCCAAACGCGAGACCGATACCATGGACACCTTTACCTGCTCCAGCTGGTATTACCTGCGCTATACCGATCCGCACAACACCGAGCTGCCCTTCTCCCGTGAGGCCGCCGACCGTTGGATGCCCGTCGATAACTACATCGGCGGCATCGAGCACGCCATTCTGCACCTGCTCTACAGCCGATTCTTTACCAAGGCCCTGCGCGACCTTGGCCTGCTGAGCGTGGACGAGCCCTTCACCAACCTGCTGTGCCAGGGCATGGTCAAGGACGAGAACGGCGACACCATGTCCAAGTCCAAGGGCAACGTCGTGCCCCCGAGCTCGGTTATCGAGCCCTACGGTGCCGACACCATGCGTCTGGCGATCCTGTTTATCGCCCCGCCCGAGAAGGACTTCGACTGGGATCCCAAGGCCGTCGAGGGTGCCAACCGCTTCATTAAGCGCGCCTGGCGTATCGTTTGGCAGCTCGTCCAGTCCGGCGACGCCAACGTGGCCTTCGACAAGTCCGCGCTCGACGAGGTTGCGATGAAGCTCTATCGCGAGCGTCACCGCACCATCGCCAAGTGCACCGAGGACTTCGATCGCGGCCAGTTCAACACCGCGATCTCGGCCGTCATGGAGCTCGTCAACGCGGCGAGCGCCTACCTCAACGCCACCGAGGATACCGCCCGCGACAAGGCGCTGTGCTACGGCGTGGCCAAGGACATCGTGAGCGTCCTTGCCCCCATCTGCCCGTTCTGGGCCGACGAGCTGTGGCACGAGGCGCTCGGCTGCGATGGCAACGCCTACACCGCCGCCTGGCCCGAGTTCGACCTGGCCGAGTCCATCGAGGACACGGTGCAGATCGTGGTCCAGGTGCTCGGCAAGGTCCGTGGCCGCATCGACGTCGCCCGCGACGCCTCCAACGAGGAGATGCAGGCTGCCGCCGAGGAAGCCGTTGCCAAGGGGCTTGAGGGCAAGACGGTCGTCAAGGCCATCTGCGTGCCCGGCAAGCTGGTCAACCTGGTGGTCAAGTAAGCGCTGCGCGCATAGATGACATGCAATAAACGAGGGACGGTCCGGTCGGGTCGTCCCTCGTTTTGCATGTATCTGCCTAGGTGCCTTCGGTCAATTGTCCTATTCTTGTGGAGAAGCTGTGCGCACGCTGACCTGCAGATTCGTACTGTGCTTGCACGTTTCCGCAGCTATTGGTATAGTTTTCTTGCAAATGAAGTTGTAATTGAAAGAAGTGGGGTTTCGGCCCCGCTTCTTTTTTGTATGGATGGAGGTGCCGCAATGGTCAAGACCAAGACCGAGCAGGCGATTATCGACGCGCTCGAGGCCGTCGCTCCCCAGCACGATGTCGACATCGTCGACGTCGAGCTCGTGGGTGCCACCAAGGCCCCCTGCGTGCGCGTGCGTATCGAGGGTGCCGAGGGTCAGAGCCTGTCGCTCAACGACGTCACGGCCAACACCAAGTGGGTCGGCGATGTGATTGAGGAGCTCGACCCCATCTCTTCGAGCTATACGCTCGAGGTGTCGAGCCCGGGTATGGCGCGCCCGCTGCGCCGCCCGTGCGACTTTGCCCGCTTTGTGGGCGAGAACTGCGAGCTCACCTCCACCGCCACCGAGGGCCGTCGCAAGTACGCCGGCAAGATTGCCGCTGCGACCGAGACGAACGTGACCCTCGAGCTCGAGGACGGCGAGTCCGTCACCCTCGATTATTCTGATGTTAAAAAGTGCAAGTTGAAGCCCACCTACGACTTCAAGCCCGTGAAGGAAGGAAAGTAAGATGGCAGCATCCGACATGATGTCCGCCCTGATGGAGCTTTGCCAGGAGAAGCACATCGACCAGCTCTACCTGATCGACCGCCTGGAGCAGTCGCTCGCCAAGAGCTATGCCGAGATTCTGCATCTTGAGTGGGGCGCCAAGGTGACCATCGACCGCACCACCGGCAAGATCTACGTCTACCGCTTGGAGCCGATCGACGATTCCATGGACGAGGAGGGCAACTTCACCGAGTTCGAGGAGATCGACGTCACCCCCAAGAACACGAGCCGCATCGCCGCCCAGCACGCCAAGGCCGAGATTAACGCCATCGTGCGTAACTCCGCCCGCGAGCAGATTTACGAGGAGTTCTCCGGCCGCATCGGTGACCTCATCAGCGGTACCGTGCTGCAGTCCACGCCCGACTTCACAATCGTCAAGATCCGTGAGGGCGTCGAGGCCGAGCTGCCGCACTTCGATCAGCGTCGATACGAGAACGAGCGCAACGAGCGTCCAATGGGCGAGCGCTACCTGCACAACCAGCACATCAAGGCCGTGATCATCGACGTTCGCGACCCCAACTCCAACCTGCAGCCGGTTCGTGGCGAGCACAGCCGTCCGCCGATTGTCATCTCCCGTACCCACCCCGAGCTTATGCGTCGTCTGTTTGAGCAGGAGGTGCCCGAGATCTATGAGGGCACCGTCCAGATCAAGTCGATCGCTCGCGAGCCCGGCCAGCGCTCCAAGGTCGCCGTCCACTCGCTCGACGACCGTCTGGATCCCGTGGGCGCCTGCGTTGGCCCCAAGGGCAGCCGTGTTCGCGCTGTCGTGGGCGAGCTCCGTGGCGAGCGCGTCGACGTCATCCTGTGGGATGCCGATCCTGCCGTCTACGTCGCCAACGCCCTGTCGCCCGCTAAGGTCACCCGCGTCCTCATCGACGAGGAGAAGGCCTACGCTGGCGTCATCGTGCCCGACGACCAGCTGTCCCTCGCCATCGGCAAGGAGGGCCAGAACGCCCGCCTCGCCGCGCGCCTGACCGGCTGGCACATCGACATCAAGTCCGAGACGCTTGCCGCAGACATCCTCAAGAACGTTCCCGTTCACGAGGAGCCCGCCGCCGACCTGATCGGTGACGAGGAGGACGAGGATGTCCGCCGCTGCGAGTACGTGTCCGAGGACGGCATCCAGTGCCGCAACCAGGCTCGTCCCGGCTCCCGTTTCTGCGGTGTCCATGACACCGACGCCTTCGATGATGCGGAGGACCTGATCTAGCGCGCGGTTGCGCCGGGCGGGTCCCGGCGCGTCTCCCACGCTCGTTCAGTCTCTAGGCACCCAAGGTGCCAGAAAGGGTAGGTGAAGTCATATGGCAAAAGTCCGTGTGTCCACCCTGGCCAAAGAGTTCGGCATGACCTCCAAGGAACTGATGGGTCATCTCGCCGATATGAAGATTCCCGCTAAGTCCGCTTCCTCCACCTTGGAGGACGCTTATGTCGCTATGGTCCGCAAGCAGCTCGCCTCGGTGATCGAGGCCCGCGCTCAGGAAGTCGAGGCCGCCAAGCAGGCCGAGGAGCAGGCAGCTGCCGCCGAGGAGGCCGCACGCGCCGCCGAGGCCGAGCGTGAGCGCATCGCCGCCGAGAAGGCACGCGAGGAGGAGCGCCGCCAGTTCGCCGCCGCCCAGGCTGCCGAGGAGGCCGCCCGCGCCGAGGCCGAGGCCAAGAAGAAGGCCGAGCAGGAGCGCCTTGCCCGCGAGAAGGAGGAGGCTGCCCGCGAGGCCCAGCGCCGCGCCGTCCCCGCTTCCGACTCCGGTTCGCGCTTCCGTTCGCTGCTCGACCAGATCGCCGCACAGGAGACCGTGCTCAAGGAGAAGAAGGACGCCGAGGAGAAGGCCAAGGCCGAGCGCGCCTCCGAGCGCGGCAACCGTCGTGGCGGCAACAACGACCGTCGCGGTGGCCGCCGTAACGATCGCAACGCCTCCGACAGCAACTCCGATCGCAACGCCTCCGAGAGCCGTCCGCACAGCCATCGCACCAACGCCAGCAACAACGTCGCTGCCGGCATGGACTTCCCCAACCCCGACAAGCAGGGCAAGGGCAAGAAGCGCAAGGGCGGTCACGGCAACGATGAGGACCACTACAGCCGCATGGCTCGTGAGGCCGAGGAGTACAGCCGCGAGAAGGTGCTCGAGGAAGCTCGTGCCGCCGTCGAGGAGGCCTCTCGCGAGTCCACCGGTCGCCGCAAGAAGCGCAAGGAGAAGCGCGAGCGCGAGGCTGCCAAGGCTCAGGAGGAGCGCAAGATAGAGGAGGCGCTGGCCCAGGGCGTGAACCCCGAGGACCTCGACGCCATCAAGGTCTCCCAGGGCGTTACCGTCCAGGAGCTTGCCGAGGCGCTCGACGTTCCGGCCAACGACATCATCAAGCGCCTGTTCCTGCTGGGTACGCCGCTCACCATGACGCAGTCCATGTCCGACGACCTCGTCGAGCTCGTTGCCGACGACCTGGGTCGTCAGATCAAGATCATCACCCCCGAGGAGGAGAACACCTTCTCGTTCTACGACGATCCCGCCGACCTTAAGCCGCGCGCCCCGGTCGTCACCGTCATGGGCCACGTCGACCACGGCAAGACGTCGCTGCTCGACGCCATCCGTCACACCGGCGTTGCTGCCGGCGAGGCGGGCGGCATTACGCAGGCCATCGGTGCTTCGCAGGTCATGATCAACGACCGCAAGATCACCTTCATCGATACCCCCGGTCACGCCACCTTTACGGCTATGCGTGCCCGTGGCGCCAAGGTGACCGACATCGTCATTCTGATCGTGGCTGCCGACGACGGCGTCATGCCCCAGACGGTCGAGTCGATCAACCACGCCAAGGCTGCCGGCGTTCCCATCGTCGTTGCCGTCAACAAGATCGATAAGCCCGGCGCCAACCCCGATCGCGTGCGCCAGGAGCTCACCGAGTACGGCGTCATCCCCGAGGAGTGGGGCGGACAGAACATGTTCGTCAACATCTCGGCCAAGCAGAAGATCGGTATCGACGATCTTCTGGAGACCGTGCTGCTCCAGGCAGACGTGCTCGAGCTCAAGGCCAACCCGGACACCTTTGCCTCCGGCAATGTCCTCGAGGCCAAGCTCGACAAGGGCCGCGGCTCGGTCGCTACCGTGCTCGTGACCCGCGGTACCCTGCACGTGGGCGATACGCTGGTCGCTGGCCTTACCTACGGCCGCGTTCGCGCCATGCTCGACCCCAAGGGCCGCGCCGTCACCGAGGCCGGTCCCTCCGACGCCGTCGAGATCCTGGGCCTGCAGTCCGTGCCCAACGCCGGTGACGAGTTCCGCGTGTTCGAGGACGAGCGCGAGGCTCGCGCCCTTGCCGACGAGCGTTCGCTCAAGGCCCGTATCGAGGAGCAGAGCCGCGTCAAGCACGTCACGCTCGAGAACCTCTTCGAGACCATTGCCGACGCCGAGGTCAAGGAGCTCAACCTGATCATCAAGGCCGACGTCCAGGGCTCTATCGAGGCCCTTCAGGACTCGCTCGACAAGATGGATCAGTCCGAGGTCCGCATCAACACGATCCACTCCGCCGTTGGCGCCATCAACGAGACCGACGTTGTCCTGGCCGACGCCTCCAATGCCATCATCATCGGCTTTGGCGTCCGTCCCGACGGTAAGGCCCGCTCCGCCGCCGAGCGCGAGGGCGTCGAGATTCGTTGCTACGACGTCATCTACAAGTGCCTCGAGGAGCTCGACGCCGCCCGTATCGGCATGCTCAAGCCCACCGAGGTCGAGGTCGCCACGGGTACCGCGACTGTCCTGGACACCTTCAAGGTGCCCAAAGTCGGTATCGCCGCCGGTGTCCGCGTCGAAGAGGGCGAGATTGCCGCGACCGATTCCGTGCGCCTGGTGCGCGACGGTATCGTGGTCTTCAACGGCAAGATCGCCTCGATGCGCCACTATAAGGACGAGGCCAAGAGCCTCAAGAGCGGTTCCGAGGGCGGCATTGGCCTGGAGAACTTCCAGGACATCAAGCCCGGCGACCAGATTGAGGGTTACCGCATCGACCAGGTTGCCCGTACCGAGTAGGGGGTAGCGCTATGAAGCAAACGCAGGCAACCCGCCGTCTGGGCGAGCAGCTTCGCGAGAAGCTTGGTTATATCCTGCTCTTTGAGGTTTCCGATCCGCGTCTCGACCTGGTTACTTTGACCGCGGTCGAGGTCGCCGTGGACCGTTCGTTCGCGCGTGTGTACGTGTCGTGCGATGCGAGTCGCTACGACGAGGTCATGGAGGCGCTCGCAAGCGCTAAGGGCCGTATTCGCAGCCTGTTGGCTCGCTCGCTCGATTGGCGTGTTACGCCCGAACTCGATTTTCGCATCGATCGCTCGACCGATGAGGCCGAGCGCATCACGCGTGCGCTGGAAAACGTTCCCGCCACGCTTGCGATCGAAAAGGACGAGGACGGCTATCCGATAGCGGACGCCGTCCAGGAGGCAGCTTTAGATGACTAATTCCGCCGACCTCGCCTCGTGCGAGTCTGCAGATATTCAGCGACGCATCCTCGAGCTCGTCGAGGGTGCGTCCTCCATTGCGATTTCGGGACATACTTCTCCCGATGGCGATGCCTTGGGTTCCGTGTTGGGTCTGGGTCTCTCGCTTATGAAGTTTTTCCCCAACAAGGACATTGCTCTGCTGCTGGCAGACGATGACCCGGTTCCGCGCATCTACCGCTTTATGGAAGGCTCCGATCGCCTGGTGCCGGCATCTGCGTACACTGGCAATCCGGACCTGTTCATCTCGGTGGACGTACCGGTCGTCGAGCGTCTCAATAATTCCGCCGAGGTGCTTCGTCGCTCCAAGCATGTGGTGTGTTTCGACCACCATCCGGCGCGTGAGGAGTTTGCCGAGCTCAGTCTGAGGCGCGTTGAAGCTGCAGCCTGCGCCATGATCATTGACCGTTTCTTGGACAATTGTGGCATTGTCGCCCGTGATGGCGTCGCGACCTGCTTGCTGTGCGGCTTGGTGACCGACACCGGTCGTTTCCAGTACCAAAACGCCGATGCTGCTGCGTTCCATGCGGCCTCGCGACTGGTTGCTCACGGTGCCGATCCGGCGCGTGTGGCACTCGAGGTATACCAGAGCATGCGCGTTGAGTTTTTGCACCTCAAGTCTATCGTCATGGGCCGCATCAAGACGGTGGCCCACGGGCGCGTCGCGTATAGCTACGCGTACCAGAGCGACCTTGAGGCTTGCGGTGTCACCTCAGATGAGTGCGACGGACTGGTCGATGTGGTGCGCTCGGTGATGGGCGTCGAGGTCTGCCTGTTCCTGAAGGGCATTGAGGGCGATACCAAGGTGCGCGGCAACCTGCGCTCCAAGGGCGACCTCAACGTGTCCGAGATTGCTGCTGCCTTTGGCGGAGGCGGACATCCCGCTGCCGCCGGTTTCTCCAACAACGGAACGATTCTCGAGACGCTCACCGTGGCACTTCCCATGCTGGCCGAACTGGTTGGGGAGGATCCCACTTCGGTGACCGTCGAGCTTTAACTTTTTGGATGGTACATGGCTCGTCGTACGCCTTCTCAACTGAATATGCTGCTCGCCGTCGATAAGCCGGTGGGCTGCACGTCCCACGATGTGGTCTCGCAATGCCGACGCGCCCTCCATGAGCGGCGCGTCGGCCATGCCGGCACGCTCGACCCCATGGCATCGGGTGTCATGGTGGTGGGCGTGGGTCAGGCCACCCGTCTGCTGGGCATGCTCACGCTCGATACCAAAAGCTACGTCGCCGACATCTCGTTTGGCGCCGAGACCAATACCGATGATGCGGAGGGCGAGGCCGTCCGCACGGTGACTGTTGCCAACGAGCTCCGCGATTCTGTCTATGCCCGTGAGCGCTTAGCCGCCATGCTGGGCCCGCAGATGCAGGTGCCGCCGGCTTTTTCGGCTATCTCGGTCAATGGCGTTCGCGCCTACAAGTCTGCTCGTGAGGGCAATGCGGTGGATCTACCTCCGCGCCCCGTCGAGGTCTATGCCGCCGACCTGATCGCCGTGGGCGGCGAGGGTGATTCGTGCGTGTGGACCGTGGCGTTCTCAGTGAGCAAGGGCACCTATATCCGTGCGCTCGCTCGCGACCTGGGCCGCGCCTGCGAGAGCGCTGCGCACATTTCCGCGCTGCGCCGCACGGCCTCCGGTGTTGTTTCCATTGGCGCTTGTCATGCGGTCGAGGAGCTTTCTCCCGAGTCCGCCGCTGGCTTTGCCCTGGATCCCATTGCGGCCCTGGGCGCAACGCGTGTTGACTTGCCGGGCAATCTTGCCGACGACCTTCTCTGCGGCCGACGCGTTCCCGTTGAGCGCGCGCTTGCCGATTTCGATGTCTCGAAGGCGCCGTTTGCGTTGGTGCTCGATGGGGGACTCAAGGCGCTCGCTCGCATTGAGGGCGGCCGCTTTGTCATGGAGCACGTGTTTCCGCAGACAATCGGCGGTGTTCGATGATGTTGTCCGCTCGCGAGCTCGCGCGTATCTTTTTCGCGGGCGAGTCGGACGAGGCTCGCATCGTTACTGCCGATGCGTTTGATGAGTGCGAGCACTTGGGTGCCGCATCGATCGCCATTGGCGTGTTCGACGGCGTGCACCGTGGACACCAGGAGCTCATTGCGGCGCTTGTCCGTGATGCCCGCGCCCATGGCTGTAGGGCGGTCGTGGTCACCTTCGATCCGGACCCGGACGTCGTGGTGAGCCCTTCGCCCGCTCAAAAATTGATGACGACGGCCGACCGCCTGCATGCCCTGGCTCAAACTGGGGTCGATGCGGTGGTGGCCGTTCCCTTTACGCCTGAGGTTGCGGCGCTTGACCATGTTGATTTTCTCTCGCTGGTGTCGCGTCTGGTCGACATTCGATCGATTCGCGTTGGCAGTGACTTTAGGCTGGGTCGTGATGGTGCTTCTGGTGTTGCCGAGATGCGCGCCTGGGGTGCCGAGCACAGCGTTGACGTGTATGGTCACGACCTGCTTTGCGAGGGCGGTGAGGCCATTTGCGCCACCCGCATTCGTCATGAGCTCGGACAGGGCCATGTGGAGCTGGCTGCTGAGTTGCTCGGCCGCCCGTATATGGTGCGCGGCGGTGTTATTCGCGGCCGTCACGAAGGTTCTGGCATGGGCTTCCCCACGGCAAACCTGCAGGTTCCCGATGGCATTCAGGTGCCTGCCGATGGCGTGTATGAGGGTCTGGTGCTGGTCGATGACACCGCGTGGCCCGCTGCCGTGAACGTCGGACTGCCGCCGACGTATGCCGACGATGCCGCTTCGGCGCATCTCGAGGCTAATTTAATTGGTTATACGGGCGACCTCTATGGCGCTTCCGTTTCGCTGGCGTTTACGCACTGGCTACGTCCCTCGCGTGTGTTCGATTCGCTGGATGAGTTGATTGCGACCGTCGAGGGTAATATCGAGGACATTCGTCACAACTTGGGTGAGCAGGGGGTGAGCATTCGTGATTAGCGATGAGGAAAAAGACCAGGTACGCGCTGCGTCCGACCTAGTCGCCATCGTGCAGGAAACGGTTGAGCTCAAGCCCCGCGGCCACGAGTTTTGGGGTTGCTGCCCCTTCCATGGCGAAAAGACGCCGTCATTCCACATTATCCCTGCCACGCAGGTGTGGCATTGCTTTGGCTGCGGCGAGGGTGGCGACGTCTTCACCTATATCATGAAGCGCGAGAACCTGAGCTTTCCCGAGTCAATCCGTTATTTGGCCGATCGCGCAGGTATTGAGCTGCACGACACCGGAGATCGCCGCGAGCGCGGTACCAAACGTGCCCGCATCTACGATCTGTGCGCCGAGACCGCCCAGTTCTACCACACCATGCTTATGCGCGGTAAGGACGGCCGTCCGCGCGAGTACTTTGCCAGCCGCGGCATGGGCGGCGACGTCTGCCGCCGCTACTGCCTGGGCTTTGCGCCGGGTCGCAATGCGCTGGTGTCGCACCTGTCCCAGGCGGGCTTTACCCCGCAGGAGATGATCGATGCCAACGTGGCCGTGAGCCGTGGGCGCGGACAGCTCGCCGATCGCTTTTACGACCGCGTGATGTTTCCTATCTTTGACGAGCAGGGTCACAACATTGCCTTTGGCGGTCGCATCATGGGTGACGGCCAACCCAAGTACCTTAATACCGCCGAGACGAGCGTGTTCCATAAAAAGCGAAACCTCTACGGCTTTAACTGGGCCAAGGAGTATATCGTCGCGCAGGATTCCGCCATCGTGGTGGAGGGATATACCGACTGCATCGCCTGTTGGGAGGCGGGGATTAAAAACGTTGTCGCCACGCTGGGCACCGCGCTCACGGAGCATCACGTTAAGACGCTCACCCGCTTTGCCAAGCGCATCGTGTATATGTTCGATGGCGACGCCGCCGGTCAAAAGGCCGCGCGCCGCGCGATTCAGTTTATCGAGCAGGATTCTATGGACCTGCGCTGCGTGGTGCTGCCCGACGGTAACGATCCCATGGAGTTCATCACGGCGCATGGTGGCGAGGCACTGCAGGCGCGCATCGACGCTGCCGAGCCGCTTATGGACTTTGTTTACCGTTCGCTGCAGGAGTCGAGCGACATCACCACGCCAGGCGGTCGCGCCAAGGCGCTGGAAGATGCGCTGACGCTTATCTATCCGTTGCGCGATAGCTATATGATCGACACGTACTTTATCCAGATTGCCGACCTGTTGGGTTTGGATCTGGAGACCGTGCGCGCGAGCTCGGGCCGTGTGTTTCGCGATGTCGCCAAGCGCGAAGATGCGGAACGACGTCGTGAGCAGAACTATGAACGCCAGCGGGCGCAGGCCGAGCGCTCTGGAAATGCGGGCGGTCGGGCATCGAGTTCTCGCGATGCCGGTCGCGGTGCTTGGGCATCGGGCGCCACGCCGGCAGTAGCGGCGCCGGTCGAGGAAGGGCCGTACGACTACGTCCCGCTCGATGCCTACGGTGCCGCGCCCGTGGAGGTCGTCGACGATCTGCCGCCAATCGATGTCCCTGATGGTATGGGCGCTGTGCCTGCGGCTGACGGTTCGGGCGCACCGGCTGCGGCTGCGCCGATGGTTCTTACCGATCTTGAGCGCAAGTCCTTGGCAGGGGAGCGCGAGCTGCTGACCATGCTCACGAGCTACCCCGACCTGTTTCGCACGTATGCCGACCGCATCTGCTCCATCGAGTGGGTTGACCCACGTCACGAGTCCATCGCGTGGGCCGTTCTGGCAACGCCGCCGGGAACCGATCCTGCAGCCTGCATGGATGCGGCGCGCTCGGTGTGTCCCGATGCGGCAACGCTTGTGAGTGCCGGGCGCATCTCGGCGACGAGCAAGCATCCCACCGAGACGAACATCGTGTTTATGCTCGATACGCTCGAGCTCTACACCATCAAGCGCCGCATGCGTGCCGCACAGGCCAAGCTGCGCCAGGACCGTTCGCTCGATGATGAGGCCCGTCGCGCGCTGACCGTGCAGGCCGCGCAGGATTCGCAGCGTCAACGCGAACTGCAAAAGTCGATCGGCGGCGTGGCGGACCCGTTCCGCCTGATCGGCCTGGAGGCCGCGGGCAACGAACAAGCCTAGATGTTGTGGTCAACCAGCGTATTCTCGCCTATATCCAGTCCTCTTTTTGGGTATAGACGTCAATGTGTGTGCTAAAGTATTGAGTCCTGTGGACTATGAAGGGAGAATCTGTGCCAAAAAAGACTGAGAGCACGGGTACTGGGCTGGAATCCTACGTTGCAAAGCTCATGGGCAACGGCTCAAACAGGACTTCGGTAACCGAGGACGAGATTCAGGTCGCCCTGAAGGATATCGATGTTTCTGACGAGCAGCTCACCGCGGTATATTCCGCGCTGCGCAACAGCGGCATCCAGATTATCTCCGCGAGCGGTAACGACGACGCCCCCATGGACGTCGACGATGACGATAACGATACCGATACCGACGATTTCGATGACGACGACGAGCACGATTCCGGTTCGCTCGACGATCATGAGCTCAAGATGGCCCGTCAGGCCGATGCCGAGATGGGTTCTTCCAAGAGCAAGAAGAAGCGCACCGTGCGCACGTCCCGTTCACGCTCCCGCGTGCGTGGCATCGATGCCTCCACGGTGATGCTGACCGGCGATCCGGTTCGTATGTACCTCAAGGAGATCGGCAAGGTCGACCTGCTGACCGCTTCCGAAGAGGTCGATCTGGCTATGAAGATCGAGGCCGGTCTCGAGGCCACCGAGAAGCTCGAGGCTGCCGATGCAGGCGAGCTCGAGCTCACGCGTGCCGAGATGCGTCGTCTTACGCGCATTGAGAACGTGGGCCTCGAAGCCAAGCAGGCACTCATCAGCGCAAACCTGCGTCTGGTCGTCTCCATCGCCAAGCGCTATGTCGGTCGCGGCATGCTGTTCCTGGACCTGATCCAGGAGGGCAACCTCGGTCTGATTCGCGCCGTCGAGAAGTTCGACTACCAGAAGGGCTTTAAGTTCTCCACGTACGCCACGTGGTGGATCCGTCAGGCCATCACACGCGCTATCGCCGACCAGGCCCGTACCATCCGTATTCCTGTGCACATGGTCGAGACCATCAACAAACTCGTCCGCGTGCAGCGCCAGCTTCTCCAGGACCTTGGTCGCGACCCGACCCCCGAGGAGATCGGTGCCGAGATGGACATGAGCGCCGACCGCGTCCGCGAGATCCAGAAGATCTCGCAGGAGCCCGTGTCGCTCGAGACCCCCATCGGCGAGGAAGAGGATTCTCAGCTGGGCGACTTCATCGAGGATTCCCAGGCTATCGTTCCGCCCGATGCCGCCAGCTTCTCCATGCTGCAAGAGCAGCTCACCCAGGTGCTCGACTCGCTTGCCGATCGTGAGCGCAAGGTTATTGAGCTGCGCTTTGGCCTTGTCGACGGACATCCCCGTACGCTCGAGGAAGTCGGTCGTGAGTTTGGCGTCACGCGCGAGCGCATCCGCCAGATCGAGTCCAAGACCCTGGCCAAGCTCCGCCACCCGAGCCGTTCGAGCAAGCTCAAGGACTACATCGAGTCTTAACCTCGCAAGCAAGAAGCGCCCTCAAGCACATCTGCTTGGGGGCGCTTTCATGTAGTCGTTGGGGACGTTCTTGAATGACTAGTCGTTTAAGAACGTCCCCAACGACAATGACTAGGTCGGAAAAATTCTTAAAAAAGTTCTTGCCCTGAGCTGATTCGTCCGTATAATAAACTTCGTTGCTTGAGAGCACGCACCTATTCCTCGGTAGCTCAATGGTAGAGCACGCGGCTGTTAACCGCGCTGTTGTAGGTTCGAGTCCTACCCGGGGAGCCAGAATTTTCCAGCCCTTTCCGTTGGGCTTTAAATTCCTCGGTAGCTCAATGGTAGAGCACGCGGCTGTTAACCGCGCTGTTGTAGGTTCGAGTCCTACCCGGGGAGCCAGGTTGTAAAACCCGTCGCTTATGCGGCGGGTTTTTTCATGCCGCGACCACTTGACTCGAACGTTGCCATATCAACATTTCGTGTCGAGGATGTAATCCCGCGACCCACCACCTCAACATGGCGCGGTCGTTGTAAAATAATGCAATGATTGCTCCCACGACATGGTGCCGCGAGCACCAGATAAGGAGATTCTTGTGTCTGAGACCATTAACGGCAGCCTGAGCGTCTCGAACGACGTTATTGCCGATATTGCCGGTTATGCCGCGATGACGTGCTATGGCGTCGTCGGTATGGCTGAGCAGCTCCAAGGCGCCGAGAGCGTGCGCCTGCTTGCCGGTCAGCGCCTCCGCAAGGGCGTGCTTGTCTCCGCCGACGAGAACGGCCTCACGGTCGATCTTCACGTCGTGCTCGAGAACGGCGTCAACATGAAGTCTGTCTGCCACAATCTTTCGAGCTCCGTTGCCTTCACCCTGCAGGAGATCGCCCAGATCGATCCCGCCAGCCTTAAGATCGGCATTCACATCGACGCGCTTAAGAGCCGTCTGAACTAGCATCCGAACACGGAGATTTCACCACTCATGATTGCAAAGACCATTCGCACCTGTTTTCCGATCGCTGCGGCTGCCGTTTCCGACAAGGCCGAGGAGATCAACAAGCTCAACGTCTTCCCCGTACCCGACGGTGACACCGGCACCAACATGTCGCTCACGCTCGCCTCGGTGACCAAGGAGCTTTCTGCTCTTCCCGCCGATGCCGATATGGAGGCCATCGCTGGCGCCATCACCCACGGCTCCCTGATGGGTGCCCGCGGCAACTCCGGCGTTATTACCTCGCAGATTCTTCGCGGCGTGGCCGAGGGCCTTGTCTCTGCCGACGAGTCTATTACGTCCGCCAACATTGCCTTCGCCTTCCGTCGTGCCGTCAAGGTTGCCTTCCAGGCTGTCCGCAAGCCCATCGAGGGCACGATCCTCACGGTCCTGCGCGATGTCTCGACCAAGGCCGACGAGTGCGAGAAGAAGAAGTTCTCGGCCGAGGACGCGCTTGATGCCATCGTCGTCGAGGCCTACCAGTCCGTCGCCCGCACGCCCGATCTGCTGCCCGTTCTGAAGGAGAACGGCGTGGTCGACTCCGGCGCCTTTGGCTTTGCCATCTTCCTGGAGAACTTTGTTGCCGCTGCACTTGGCCGCAGCACCGTTGTCGAGGATTTCTCCGCCACGTTTGATTCTGCCGGCTCTGCCCGCGATGCCGCTCTTGGCCGCGTTGAGATCGAGGCTAATGACGACTGGGAGGGCTCGGAGTTCCGTTACTGCAATGAGTTCCTCTTTAAGGCCGACGCCCCGTTTGACGAGGACGAGTGCCTTAAGTTCCTGGGTTCCATGGGCGACTGTGAGCTGCTCGTGGGCGCCTATCCCGACTACAAGATCCACGTGCACTCCAACACCCCCAACCTGGTGCTCGAGCACATGCTGCAGCTCGGTCAGATCTATGAGGTCTTTATCCACAACATGGAGATGGAAGCCCACGACCGTACCGCCAAGATCCACGAGGACCAGGAGAAGGCCGCCGAGCCCGCGAAGGCCCTGGGCTTTGTCGCCGTTGCCGCCGGTTCCGGCGAGGCTGACATCCTCAAGTCCCTCGGCGTCGACGTGATCGTGTCGGGTGGTCAGACCATGAACCCCTCGACCGCCGACCTGCTGGGCGCCGTTGACCAGGTCAACGCGACCTCGGTCATCATCCTGCCCAACAACGGCAACATCCGCATGGCCGCCGAGGCCGCTGCCTCAGCCTGCGCCGACAAGAAGGTCGCCGTCGTTCCCACCAAGACCGTTCCGCAGGCCTTCTCCGCGCTGTTCGCGGTCCTGCCCGATTCCGAGCTCGAGGACGCCGTCGCCGCCATGGTCGACGCCATCAGCGAGGTCCGCGATGGCGAGGTCACCCGCGCCGTGCGCGATTCCAGCGCCTCTGACGGCTCTCCGATTCACTCTGGTGACGTCATGGGTATCATCGCCGGCTCCATCGATGTCGTTGGCTCCGATGTGAAGCAGGTCACGCTCGACTGCATCAACCGCATGCAGGAGGAAGAGGAGGGCGACGCGCTGACGATTCTGGCTGGCGAGGAGCTGTCCGATGAGGCCTTCCAGGAGATCGTCGACGCTATCGAGGAGGCTCAGCCCGATCTGGAGATCGACGCCCATCGTGGCGAGCAGCCGCTCTATCCCGTGATCTTCTCGATCGAGTAGGCAACTGCCCATGTCCGAGCTGTGCTCCGTGCCGCGTGTCTCGGAGCGCTTTGCCCAGAGCAATGCGCTCGACGAGGATATCGCGCGACTCAAATATGTTTCGGGTAAACGTGAGGAGGCCCTTCGCCGTCTGGGAATTCGGACGGTGGGGGACCTCCTTCTCCATATCCCTCATCGATACCTCGACTTTACCCGTTCTTGGTCTATCGAGATGGCGCCCATCGGTACTGTGTGCACCATCATCGCCACGGTCGACCGTATCGTCCAAAAGCAGCCGCGTCCGCGCATGCAGGTGACCGAGGTCTCACTCGTTGACGAGACGGGCGTGCTGCAGGTCGCCTTTTTCCGCCAGCCCTGGATTGCCCAGCAGCTTAAGCAGGGCGACCGCCTGGCCGTGATGGGCAAGGTCGAGTTTGCCTACGGCTTTAAGCAGATGGCCTCGCCGCACTTTGAAAAGCTCGAGGATGGGCGTGCCACAGGCACCATCCTGCCGGTCCATTACGTGAGTGATGGCGTGAGCCAGGCGTGGATGCGCCGCATTGTAAGCGGCGCGCTTGAGGTCGTCGGCAATCCCTTCGACCCGATTCCCGCACGCTTGCGCGTCAAGCGCCGCCTGATGAGCAATGCCCGCGCGCTTCGATCGATCCACTTTCCATCGAGTATGGCTGAGCGGGATATCGCGCGACGTCGCCTTGCCTACGAGGAATGCCTCTACTTGCAACTCGCGCTGCGCCTGCGCAGCGACGGCGGCTTGGTCGACGTGGTGCCTTACGCGCATAATGCGGGCGAGCATCTGGGTGCGCTTAGACAGGCCCTTCCGTTTTCGCTGAGCGACGAGCAGGAGGCCGCGTTCCAAGATATCCTGCGCGATATGTGCGATGGCGGGCGCGTTATGAACCGCCTGCTGCTGGGCGATGTCGGTACTGGTAAGACCGCCGTTGCCGCTTGCACGCTGGCAGTGGCTGCCGATAGCGGCACGCAGGCCTGCGTTATGGCGCCCACGGGCGTTCTGGCGCGCCAATATGCCGATAAGACCGGCCCCTTGCTCTCGCAGGCCGGTATGTCCTGGGCGCTCCTGACGGGTGCCACGCCGGCGGCCGAGCGCGAGCAGATCCATACGCAGCTGGAATCGGGCGAGCTCGACGTCCTCTTTGGTACCCATGCGGTCCTTTCGGATGACGTGGCGTTTAAGCACCTGTCGCTTGTCGTCATCGACGAGCAGCACCGCTTTGGTGTGGGCCAGCGCAATGCCCTGCGCGCCAAGGGCCCCGGTGCGGACCTGCTCGTTATGACGGCGACGCCGATCCCGCGTACGTTGGCGCTCTCGGTCTATGGCGACCTGGACACGAGCATCATTCGCCATCGGCCTGTTCCGGGGGCAGGCGTTACGACACGCGTGCTCACCGAGTCGAGCCGTGACTTGGCCTACGGCGCCATCCGCGAGGCGCATGAAAAGGGCCAGCAGGCCTATGTGATCTGCCCCCTCGTGGAGCCGAGTGACTCGGCCGATGAGCTGGAAGACGTGCCCGGTATTGCCCGCGACGATGAGGGCCGCGTAACCGTCCCCGTGCCGCTGCACGATACGGCAACCGAGCTCGACCGCCTGCGCCTGGCGTTGCCGGGACTTACCATCGAGCGCCTTCACGGCCGCATGCCGGCGGGGGAGAAGGACCGCGTGATCGATGCCTTCAAGCGCGGCGAGATCGACGTGCTCGTATCGACCACGGTGGTCGAGGTGGGTGTCGACGTGCCCAACGCCACCGTCATGGTCATCGAGAACGGTGAGCGCTTTGGCTTGGCGGCCCTGCACCAGCTGCGCGGTCGCGTGGGCCGCGGCAGCGTGTCGGGCACGTGCCTGATCATGACGCACTCCAAGGGCAACGGCGGCGCGTCGGCGGCGCAAGATCGTCTGCAATCGCTCGAAAAAACCTCGGATGGCTTTACGCTCGCCCAGATGGACCTGCGCCTGCGCCACGAGGGCGAAATCCTGGGGTACCGCCAGCACGGCGGTGTGACCCTGCGCTTTGTCGACCTGGATGCCGACGAGGAGCTGATCGAGTGGGCCCATTTGGACGCGATTGAGCTCTTGCGGTATGCTTGCACCCTTGACTCTGTGGCGACGCGTCCCCTGCGCGATGCGGTCGCCATGCGATATCGACACATTTTTAAGGAGGTCAGCGGAGGATGAGAATCATCGGCGGCGAATGGCGCGGTCGTAAGATCGAGGAGCCCCGTGGTCGCGATGTCACCCGCCCCACGACCGATCGTGTGCGCGAGGCATGCGCATCTATGGTCATGTCGGCATTCGATTTCGATTTGGACGAGGTTCGTGTGCTGGACGCCTTTGGCGGCTCCGGTGCCTTAGGGTTAGAGATGCTCTCTCGTGGGGCCCGCTCGCTCACGACGTTCGAGATCGATCGCAACGCCGCGCGGCTCATTACCAAGAATAACGAGTCGCTCTGCCGTGACCGTGCGCGCTGGCGCGTGGTGACGGGTGACGTGCTGGCGAGCGCCTTGCGCGGCCGCGTGCCGGGCGGCCCCTTTGATCTGGTCCTGCTCGACCCGCCCTATGCTTTTGGTGCCGAGCCGGTCGAGGAACTGCTGCAGAACCTGGCTCAGCAGGGTTTACTTGCACCTGGCGCTTACGCCTTGTTTGAGCATGCCGCCGCCGATGCGGGCGCGCATCCGGCAGGCTTTGAGACTGTACGTGAGAAGCGCTACGGCATTACCTCGGTCGACCTGCTTCGTTGGGTCGGCGATAACGATGGCGAGGGCGATAACGCCGGCACCGATGCTGACAACAACGATGCCACGACGTTTCAGGAGGATGCTCATGAGTGACACCATCAACCGCGTGATCGTCCCGGGCACCTTCGATCCCATCACGTTTGGCCATATCGATGTGATCCGCCGCGCCCGCCGCATCTTTCCCAGCGTGATCGTCGCTGTTGCCGAGTCGCAGGGTAAAAACGGTGTGGGCACCACGTTTACGCTCGATGAGCGCGTGGCGCTGGCCCGCGAGGCGCTCGGTGATATCGACGGCGTTGAGGTCCTGCCCTTTACCGGCCTCTTGGTCGACTTCGCTCGTGAGCAGGGGGCGGGTGCCGTGGTCAAGGGCCTGCGCGCCATGACCGACTTTGAGTACGAGCTGCAGCAGGCCGACCTCAACTATCGCTTGGATAACGAGCTGGAGTCCATCTTTGTCATGAGCGCGCCGCAGTACGGCTATATCTCGAGCTCGGTTGTTCGCCAGATCGCCTCGCTCGGTAGTGACGTATCGACGTTTGTCCCGCCCAACGTGGTCGAAGCGCTCAAACATCGCTTTTCGTGACGTTTCTTATTGCCTGGTGGCATGTGGTAAACTAGCACGATGATATGTTACCTATGAAAGGAGACCGGATGCCGGGCGAGAATTTTCCTGGCGATAGGATCGTCAGCTTGGTCGATGAGCTCGAAGGGCTGATCGAGGAAGCCAAGCCGCCTTTCGGCAAGAACGCTCAGTTCAAGGTCATCGACGCCGACGTGTTCTTCAACATCCTCGACGAGATCCGCATGAGCTATCCCGAGGAGTGGCAGAAGTCCCGCCGTATCCTTAAGGAGCGCGAGGAGCTTATGGCTTCCGCCGCCGCCCAGGCCGATTCCATCATCGCCGACGCTCAGCAGCAGGCCCTCACCATTGCCGGTGAGCAGGAGATCGTCCGCCTTGCGCAGCAGCAGGCCGACGACATCCGCGATCGTGCCCAGCAGTACGAGCGCGAGACGCGTTATGCTGCCGAGGACTACGCAGAGCAGGTCTTTACGCACCTGGAGGAGAACCTCAAGAGCCTGACCGGCACCGTTACCCGTTGCCGTCAGCAGCTCAACGAGGGTGCCGCCCAACAGAATGGTCAGTGGTAATGGCTGAGTTCCCGAGCGTTACCGTCGATCTTTCCGAGCAGCTCGAGTTTCCTGGAGATTCGTATCCACTGACCGGTAAGGTCGATGTCGCCACCTACACAGTGGGCGAGAAGGAGTACCAGCTTCAGGACGGCATCGACTACGACGTTGTCTTTACCAATGCCGGTACCGGTGTCTTGCTCACGGGCATGGTCCGCGCGCACGCCACCGGCGAGTGCGACCGTTGCCTGGAGCCCGCCTCGTTTGATATCGCCGGCGAGATCGAGGAGTTCTACCTCTTTGAGGAGCCCGAGGATCCCGAGGCCTACGAGGACGGCTACGAGCTCCTGGGTGAGGACCGCATCGTCGATCTGGGTGAGCCCATCAATGACGCGGTCGTTATGGACACGCCGTTTGTGGTGCTCTGCAAGCCCGATTGTCGCGGTCTGTGCCCCACTTGCTGTTGCAATCTCAACGTGGAGCAATGTGATTGTGCTGCCCAAGCCGAGGCCGAATGGGCCGAAGCCACGGAAAATCCATTTGCAGCATTGAAGAATCTCAAGCTCGATGAGTAAAACTGTGGTAGTATCGCTACTTGCGCGTAATCGCCACACTGGATAGTTCATAAGGAAGGTCAATATGCCCGTACCTAAACAAAAGCAGGGTCGTATCCGCACTCACACCCGTCGTTCCGCCAACATGAAGATCTCGGCTGCGGCTCAGTCCACGTGCCCCCGTTGCGGCGCTGTCAAGCTTCCGCACCACGTGTGCCCCAGCTGCGGTTTCTACAAGGACCGCGAGGTTATCGTTACCGAGTAACGGTATACTCTGGATGCGATGCCGTTCCAAATGGAACCACAATGGCCGGCTCAATGAGTCGGCCATTTTTGTATAAGGAGCATGTATATGAGTAACGTTCGCGTTTGTGTAGACGTTGTGGGCGGAGACGAGAGACCTCAGGTTGTTCTCGATGGTATCGAGGCTGCACTTGCCGCCGATCCCGATATCGAGGTCTTGGCAGCTGGCCCCGCCGAAATCGTCAATCCCTTTGCTGCTTCCCACGCACGTGTTGAGGCCCTTGAGGCACCCGACGTTATCGCCATGGATGACGATCCCATTCGCGCCGTGATGACCAAACGCAAGTCTTCGATCGTGCTGTCGTGCCGCGCCATCAAGAAGGGAAATGCGGACGCGTTTTTCTCCGCCGGCTCCACCGGCGCCATGACCGCCGCTGCGACCGCCTACGTCACGCCGTTTAGATATATGGTCGAAGGTAAGAAGCAGCCGGTGCGTCCCTGTCTGACCAATGCGCTGCCCAATCGTGCCGGCGGTCTGACGGTGCTGTGCGACATGGGCGCCAATCCCGATGTCGAGGTTGACGATATGGTGCGCTTTGCGCAGATGGGAAGTGCCTATGCGCGCGTCGTCTTGGGCATTGAACATCCCCGCGTGGGCCTGCTCGCCAATGGCACCGAGGATGAGAAGGGTTCCAACTTTACCAAGGCCTGTTTCCCCGCTATGAAGGCCGCAGTTCCGGGCTTTGTGGGCAACTGCGAAGGCACCGACCTCACCTCGGGCAATTTCGATGTCGTTGTTGCCGACGGCATGTCGGGCAATATCGCTCTCAAGGCTACCGAGGGCGCTGCCAAGTTTTTGCTGCAGGAGCTCAAGGGTGCCTTTATGTCCTCGCTCGGCACCAAGATCGCCGCGCTGCTCATCAAAAAGCAGATGCGCGAGATTAAGGCCAAGCTCTCTGGCGATGCCAAGGGCGGCGCCATCCTGCTGGGCCTGCGCGGTGTGGTCTTGATCGGCCACGGCGCCACGTCGGTCGAGGCTGTCAAAAACGGCACGCTCGCCGCGGCTGAGGCCGTACGTGCCGGACTGGTCGAGAACGTCGCCAACTCCATGGACGGCATCGTTTTATAACACCGGCGTTATGCGCCTCGGGACGTGCGTCGTGGGGTAGAATCAGAACCGTGTCTTGGTACCGTCCGGGCGGTACCATTCTTTTGGTATTCATGCACTATGAGAGGAAGCGCTATGGACCGCTCCGAAATCTTCGACAAGATCGCCGAGGTCACTGCTGACGTTCTGGGCGTCGATGTTGCCGAAATTAGCGATGAGACCACCTTTGACGACCTTGATGCCAATTCGCTCGAGCGCCTGCAGCTGGTTACGGCTATCGAGGACGAGTTCGACCTCGAGATCGATGATGAGACCCTGCTCTCGCTCAACTCTGTCGCCGACGCCGTCGACGCTATCGAAGCTGCCAAGGAGGCCTAAGTCTTGGCTTTATCCGAACGACTTACGCGCGCCCAGGAGATTCTGGGCCACGAGTTCAATGACAAGGTGCTGCTGCGCGCGGCCCTCACGCATCCTTCGGCCGTCGAAGGCCAGCCTGTCTCGGCAAGCTACGAGCGCTTGGAGTTTTTGGGTGATTCCATTTTGGGCGCCGTCGTTGCCCGTTCGCTCTTTGAGTCCTATCCCGAGTTTGACGAGGGCAAGCTCACCCGCTTGAAGGTGTCGCTCGTCTCGGGCGCCACGTTGTCGGAAGTCTCCCACGAGCTGGGTATCGACGACATCATCATCTTTGGTGCCTCCGAGACCGGTACGGGCGCACGCGGCCTGCATTCGGCGCTCGAGAACGTCTATGAGTCGCTCGTGGGCGCGCTATACCTGGATGCTGGTTGGGATGCCGCGGCGGAGTTTATTCATCGCACGCTTAAGCCGCACTTGGCTACCGAGCGTGCCGAACATCCTGCGAACCCCAAGTCGTTTTTGCAGGAGTGCGTGCAGGCCGACGGCCACGAACCCCCGGCGTACAAGCTCGTTGGCTCCGAGGGCCCGGCGCATGCGCCCACCTTTACCGCCGTGGTTTTGATCGATGGTATTCGCCAGGGTCGCGGCTCCGGCTCCTCAAAGAAAGAAGCCGAGGGAGCCGCCGCGCTCGAAGCGCTCGACCGCATGGGTTACACCACCAACGGCGTGATTCTGAACAAGAAGCACGTGTAAGCGAGGAACCGTGTATCTCAAGTCCCTCACGCTCAAAGGGTTCAAGTCGTTTGCCGACCGCGCCCATATGACGTTTGAGCCGGGCCTGACCGTCATCGTCGGTCCTAACGGCTCCGGGAAACCGAACCACCCTCCCTCCCTTCTCCCAGGCCCGA
>OBZW01000209.1_pt1 | contig 51399 bp, 63 predicted proteins | sample 1477021 | NCBI WGS metagenome assembly OBZW01 (sample SAMEA2580262, study PRJEB22360) | human gut metagenome | biome: human gut; feature: human-associated habitat; material: faeces | place: Denmark | collected 2008/2010
AAAGTGATTTTGGAAAATCACTTTCCATCCCTCGTGGGCAGCTTATTTTGTGTAAGTACTTCTAGACCGTACGCTCTATACTTCCATGCCCCATCCTCTTGTGTCCCGGTGTCTCCCACTCCACATTCCGCTCAGGCTGGGCTTCATCCGGCTGCAGAACCTCCGCTTTTTGGGGGAATCTGACGGTAGGGCCGGATTGAATTGGGTATGCGGTACGCTTTCCATCCCTGACATCCCTGGCCCTCCCAATCTGCCGCACCCAGGATGCTCCATCCGCTGCCCCCGCCGCTGCTCCCCAAGCGGCAGGGGGAACTCTTTTGCCTTGATGCGGCCCCATCACTCAAAAACAACCTCCCCCTCCACAACCGCATACCAGCACTCCCCCTCTTTTTGGATCTGGCTTTTTCCGTTTGTTCCTTCTATGATTTCTTTGGTGATATGTTTTTCTTCCTCCTGGGATACAAGGGCTGTGATATCTACGGAGTCGGTATATGCGGTGTCGAGCAGCGGGATATTTTTTTGTGCAAGCAGATATTGTATTTTTCCCAGGCCGGTGTAATCCGTGCTTATTTTCAGTTTAAATCCGTAAATCCTGGTTATAATCTTACTGTGAGACAGGCCTTCCCGCGATGCTGCTGTGTATGCCCTCACCAGCCCCCCTGTTCCAAGCAGCGTGCCTCCAAAGTATCTGGTGACGACAATCAGCACATTGTGCAGGCCCTGTCCCCTTATAACCTCGAGAATGGGCTTGCCTGCGGTTCCGCTCGGCTCTCCGTCGTCGCTGCAGCGCTCCTGTACATTTTCAACACCGATTACATAGGCCCAGCAGTGATGCCTGGCATCCCAGTACTGCTTTTTTACTTTTTCCAGGTACTCCGTTGCCTCTTCTGCGGAAGAGACAGGAAATACATCGGCTATGAAACGTGACTTTTTTTCGACGATTTCCGCAGAGGCTCCCTGATATACTGTTTTATAATTCATCGGCTTTACCTCGGTTTCTTTAGTAATCATAAATAGAATATAACAGAACTGTAGAAAACCACAAGAAATTATTAAGATTTTTTTAGAAATATGAACTTTTCCTATTTTTTCTTTATTTAAGCAGGTAAATTTGATATAATGAGTGGAATGATTAAAGGAGGATATGATTCATGAATTACGGAAAAGAAAATCTCGATAAGAGAAAGAAGAATATCTCTTCAAAAAAGAATATGAAAAAGAAGCGGGTTGGCGTCCGTTTTTTCAAAGCTCTTGTGATCTGCGTCTTACTCATTGCAGTAATCGGGGCCGGAGGAGTCGGTCTGTTTGTCAAAAAAATTATAGATGATGCCCCAAAAGTGACTCCTAACATGGTCAAGCCCTCCGGAGCCACTTCCTTTGTTTACACGGAAGACGGACAACTTTTGGATAAGTTCCGTCAAAAGGGATCTAATCGTGTCTATAAATCATACGATGACATTCCGATCAATCTGACGCATGCATTTGTAGCTATTGAGGATGAACGTTTCTACAAGCACAACGGGATTGATATGCAGGGTATCCTCAGGGCCGCTGTTGTCGGCGTGACCTCGGGTAATTTTTCAGAGGGTGCAAGTACACTAACCCAGCAGCTGATTAAAAACAACGTATTCCCGAATTTTACAGAAGAGAAGACATTCTATGACAGGCTGGAAAGAAAGCTGCAGGAGCAGTATCTGGCCGTTGAGATCGAAAAGCAGATGAGCAAAGAAGAAATAGCGGAAGCCTATATGAACACCATCAACCTTGGGCAGAACTGCCTCGGCGTACAGACTGCGGCAAAACGCTATTTTGACAAGGACGTATCCGAACTGAACCTCTCCGAGTGTGCCGTCCTGGCAGGTATTACACAGAATCCTACGGATTATGATCCGGTGAATTTTCCGGAGGCTAATGCCGAGAGGCGGGATAAAGTACTGAAAAACATGCTGGATCAGGGCTATATCAGCAAGGAAGAATATGATGAGGCCAAAGCCGATCCGGTATATGACAGAATCAAAGCAACTTCACAGGATGCTACCGATAACACCCCATATTCCTATTTTGTTGATGAGCTTACACAGCAGATCATCCACGATCTCAGGGAACGCAAGGGTTATACTGAGACGCAGGCATATAACTTGCTTTACAGCGGCGGCCTGACAATCACAGCAACCCAGGATCTTGCAATCCAGAATATCTGTGACGAGGAGGTTGCCAATCCGAACAATTATCCCTACACCGTTGAATATGGACTTGAATATGCATTGACTGTTACACATCCTGACGGAAACTCAGATAATTACAGCAAGGAGATGCTTGGAGAGTATATCCGCAACGCATGGGGAAGAGAATTCCCGCTAGTATTCTCCTCCCCTGATGAAGCTGAACAGGCAATTGCGGAATATAAAGGCACACTTGGCATTACAGAAGAAGATACCATAATTGAAAATAAAGATATCACCCCGCAGCCTCAGACCTCCGTGGTCCTGATGGATCAATATACAGGTAAGGTAAAGGCAATCGTGGGCGGCCGTGGTGAAAAGACAACGAGCCTTTCCCTTAACCGAGCAACCGATTCGACAAGACAGCCCGGTTCCTGCTTCAAAATTTTATCAACCTATGCGCCCGCCATGGACTCTGGCGGTTATACACTTGCAACTACAATCGTAGATGAGCCTTTCAGCTATGCGAGCGGAAAACCCGTGAACAACTGGGATCACCAGTATATCGGCAGCACACGCGTGCGTTATGCAATTGAGCATTCTATGAATGTCTGCGCGGTTAAGACACTGACAGCCATCGGCCCACAGACAGGTTATGACTATCTGTTGAACTTTGGATTTACCACTCTGGTGAATAACGACGATGACAACTATCCGGGATTCACCGATGTGGCACAGGCCACAGCACTCGGAGGAATCACACGCGGTATCTACAACCTGGAAATGACCGCGGCATATGCAGCGATCGCAAACAACGGTACCTACACAGAGCCGATCCTCTACACAAAGGTTCTGGACAAGGACGGGAATGTGCTCCTGGACAACACCAAACCTGCAACTCATCAGGTCATTAAAGACTCAACTGCAGCGCTTCTTACAAGTGCAATGCAGGACGTTATCACCCGTGGTACAGGTACTGCCGCAAGATTATACAGCATGCCTGCAGCCGGCAAAACTGGTACAACCGAAAACAGTACTGACCTCTGGCTCTCCGCTTATACGCCATATTACACATGTTCCGTCTGGGGCGGCTACGACTCTAATAAGCCGATGAGCAATATGGATCAGGCATGGCATGAGGTTATGTGGAAGAACATCATGGAACGGGTTCATGAAGGTCTGGAGTATAAAGATTTCACTATGCCTTCCTCCGTTGAACAGAAGACTATCTGTACGCAGACCGGGTTACTGGCTACTGCAACCTGTCCTCCTCTGACCGAATACTTTGCAAAAGGAACCGCTCCGTCACAGAGTTGTTCCGGACACTATGTGCCGAAAGAGGAAAAAGAGGACGACGAGAAAGACAAAGATAAAAACAAAGACGATGATAAAAAGAATGAAAATCCCGAGAATCCGGATGAAAATGGAGGAAGTGTCACACCGCCGGATGGCGGCGGCAATGAAGGCGGCGGCAATGAAGGCGGTGGAAACGAAGGCGGCGGCAATGAAGGCGGCGGTAATGAAGGTGGTGGAGCCGAAACGCCGGATGCCGGAGGCGGAGAAGAACCTCCTGCCGAATAATTCCTTCGCAACAGAACACTGATAGATCCGTCTTTTACGGCATAACAGCCGGGAATAAAATGAAAGCCAGCATGATGAACATGTTGGCTTTCATTTTATTCCCGGCTGTTGCACCGCCATACTACATTTCAATAGACCTGCCTTGCTTCCATACCGCAGGCCCACTGCCATATCCCTCTAAGCCCGATCCCCCAGCACCAGCTTAGCTGCACCGCAAATACCCGCGTCATTACCCAGTGTGGCGAGCACAAACTTTACATTCTTATTTGCAAAAAATGCCCGTTCAAGGTATGGCTTCTCAATGTAAGGAATCAGCATATCTCCTGCTTTGGACACGCCGCCCCCTATTACAAAGACTGCAGGATCTGTCACAACTGCCAGATTTGCAAGGGCATGGCCAAGATACTGGCCAAATTCCTCCGCAATCTCCTTAGCCACAACATCCCCTGCCTTAACCGCATCAAATACGTCCTTTGCAGAGACGCTTTCCAGGTGAAGCATTGTGTTTCTCGTCTCAGCTACCAGTTTCTTTTTCGCCAGCCTAACGATTCCTGTCGCCGAAGCATATTGCTCCAGGCAGCCGTGGTTTCCACAGCCGCAAGTGTCTGTCTCCTCATAATTCACACAGATATGACCGATTTCACCGCCCGCTCCATGAGCACCGGTCAGCACTCTTCCGCCGATGATAACTCCGCCTCCGACGCCTGTCCCGAGTGTAACCATTACCATATTCTTCTGGCCAGCTCCGCCGCCTTTCCACATCTCTCCAAGGGCGGCTACATTGGCATCATTCCCAATCTGTGCGTACAGCCCCGTAAGCTCTTCCAGCTCTTTTCTGACATTTTTATAATTCCATCCCAGGTTCGCGGTGCCATCTACAATCCCTTCTTCTGTTACAGGGGCCGGCACGCCGACTCCCACTCCCACGATATCTTCCTTCTTCAGTCCCTTTTCCTCAATCTTTTCCAGAATCGATGCGGCAATATCCGGAAGAATGGCTTTTCCTTCCTCTTCTGTGCGCGTCACAATCTCCCATTTATCAAGGATCTTTCCCCTCTCCTCGAATAATCCCATCTTAACGGTAGTTCCCCCAACATCTATGCCAAAACAATACTTCATGTTAACTCTCCTGTCTGATTTCAATTCTCTATGTTACTAATCACGGCTTAGGCCGTGATTAGTATCTTTTCTATGCTGACTATCTGTTTTTTGTCAGGTTTTCCTGGACACGTTTGTATAATTCCTGTGCCGCATTATATCCCATCTGTTTCTGTCTGTGGTTAACCGCTGCGGATTCCACTATGATTGCAAGGTTACGGCCCGGACGGATCGGAATACTATGGCATACAACACGGTTGCCAAGAAATTCCGTATAGTTCTCTTCCAGCCCAAGTCTGTCATACTCCTTGTCCCTGTTCCAGTCTTCCAGAGTAATAACCAGGTCGATATTCTGGGTTTCCCTGACACTCTGTACGCCGAACATGGACTTCACATCTACAATACCAATGCCGCGAAGCTCTATAAAATGCCTTGTAATATCGGGAGCAGCTCCGACAAGCGTATCGTCGCTGACCTTCCTGATCTCCACCACATCGTCCGTCACCAGGCGGTGGCCCCGCTTAATCAATTCGAGTGCAGCCTCGCTCTTGCCGATTCCGCTCTCACCCATAATCAAAACACCTACACCATATACATCAACAAGCACGCCATGAATCGATATGCAAGGCGCCAGTTTTACATTCATCCATCTGATAATTTCTCCCATAAATGAAGACGTAGATTTTGAAGTTACAAATACAGGAACATCATGCTCTACTGCTTTTTTAAGCAGTATCTCCTCCGGTTCCATGTCTCTGCTGAAAATAATACACGGCACTTTATGGCTGAGGAATTCATCATATATCTGAAGCTTTCTTTCCTCCTCCAGTGTCTGCAGATATGTGTACTCTACGTATCCGATCATCTGTACCCTGTCGCAGTCAAAATGGTCAAAGAATCCGGTAAGCTGCAGCGCCGGCCTGTTGATATCCGGAACATTCACCTCCCGCCCTAAAAGCTCAACCTCGGGGGTCAGATTCTTTAAATTCATTTTCTCGACAATTTCCTGTAGCTTTACACCATGTCCCATAGCTATCTCCTTTTCTCTTATATTCACTGCACAGCCAGACATCACAAATCTGCACAAAACTGCTTCCATCCGACGGCAGATTGATCCTCATGCGGTTATTATACCATAAACCATAGTTTCATAAAAGCTCTATCAAAATGCATTTAATTCCTCGTATTTAAATCGTTACCGTGCACTGCCCCGTAAGTAGTTATTCTAGTTCCTCTTTCTGCTCCCCTGCATGATGGAAAAAAGCATATACCGCTTCTGCCGATTTTTCGTTCATGGAGGGAACTTTCGCAAGCTCCTCCGCCGATGCGGCCTTAATGGCATCCAGGCTCATATAATGGCGCATGAGGGCCTTTCTTCTGGCCGGCCCGATGCCGTCAATATCATCCAGTATCGAATGTACCTGTCCCTTGCCACGGAGCTGCCTGTGATATTCAATCGCAAAACGGTGAGCCTCATCCTGGATCCGGGTAACCAGCCGGAACGCCTCAGAGGACTTATCAATCGGAATCTCCTCGTTATGGTAATATAATCCCCTTGTCCTGTGGTAATCATCCTTCACCATCCCGCATACCGGAATATTCAGGCGGAGATCTTCGAGTACCTGCAGGGCTACATTTACCTGTCCCTTACCTCCGTCCATAAGGATCAGGTCCGGAAATGCAGTAAAACCGCCCAATTCCCGGCTCTCTTCCCGCTCCTTTAGTCCATGCCTAAATCTTCTTGTCAGTACCTCTCTCATACTGCCATAGTCATCGGCCCCCTGGATCCCCTTTATCTTAAACTTCCGGTAATCATTTCGTTTGGGTTTTCCACGCTCATATACCACCATGGAGCCGACTGACTCAAATCCATTTGTGTTAGAGATATCAAATGCCTCCATACGGCTGATGTCTTCAAGATCTAAAAGGCGGGCAATCTCTTTGACCGCACCGATTGTCCTGCCCTCCTCGCGCTTCAGCCGTTCTTTGTCTTTACTCAGAACCAGACTGGCATTGTTTGCCGCCAGTTCTACCAGTTTTTCCTTCGTCCCCTTTTTGGGCACCCGGATGGTCACTTTTCCTCCGCGCTTCGCACTCAGCCATTCCTCCAGCAGGTGCACATCCTCCAGCTCGGCAGGAAGCATCAGTTCTCCTGGGATAAATGGAGTGCCTGCATAATATTGCTTGATAAAACTGTCTAGAATCTCACTTTCCTGTTCGTCTTTTGAAATACGGAGATAAAAATGATCCCGCCCGATCAGCCTTCCGCCCCGGATAAAGAACACCTGTACAACAGCGTCCTCCTCCTCGGATGCCACCGCAAGAATATCACGGTCTTCTCCGCTGCTGTCCGTGATTTTCTGTTTCTGGGATACCTTTTTCACACTGTTCAGCAGCTCCCTGTACTCAATCGCCTTCTCGAATTCCAGAGCCTCCGAGGCCGCATTCATCTTCTCTTCCAGGTCATTCAGTATACTGTCGAAATTCCCGTTCAAAAACCGTATGATCTCCTGGATGGATTTCCCGTATTCCTCCCGGGAAATATATCCCTGACACGGCGCATCGCACTGCTTAATATGATAGTTCAAACAGGGCCGCTCTTTTCCAATATCCTTGGGCAGATTTCTATTGCAGCTCCTCACATGATAAAGCTTATGAATCAGGTCTATGGTGTCCCGGACCGCCAGACCACTGGTATAAGGCCCAAAATATTTTGCCTTATCCTTCAGCATCTTTCTCGCAAGCATCACCCTGGGAAACGGCTCGTTGGTCGTCACCTTGATAAAAGGATAGGTCTTGTCATCCATCAACATCGTATTATACTTGGGCCGGTGCTCTTTAATCAGGTTGCATTCCAGAACAAGCGCTTCTAACTCAGAATCCGTTACGATATACTCAAACCGACGGATATGAGTGACCATCTGTTCAATCTTAACCCCCTTATTCCTGCTGCTCTGAAAATACTGGCGCACCCTGTTCTTCAGGCTGATTGCCTTTCCCACATATATGATATTGTCTTTTTCATCATGCATAATATAAACTCCCGGGCTCGCCGGGAGCTTTTTCAGTTCTTCCTGTATGTCAAAATTATAATTATCCATGCCATTTATTATAAGGCCTAACGAGGGATTTGTGAAGGGAAAATATAGGAAGTGAAAATAGAATTCCAGAATCAAAATCAAAGTGAGCCTGCACACTTTAGTACCGCCGCGATGCCGCTTTGCGGCTATTTAGCTTAATGCGGCATGTGCATCCCCCCCCCGGAGGGTTTTATATAATTGAAAAGTGCCGAGCACTTTCCTATTATACAAAAAGCTATCCTCTTGGCAGAGAGGATAGCTTATATAACTGTAAAGAACAGTTATCGGCAATCACTGAACGGCAATCCACTGATTAAGCCTAGTACACTGAATAATAATTAACTTATTTTTTAATGTACTAGATAAATTATACATGCCGGCAAAACTTTTTTCAAGTATCCATTCTAACTTTCCTTATCCTCCGGATTCCTTGTGGTACCGTTCAGGCAGGCCTAAACGGTTACTGCGCGTCCGCCTCTCCCTCAACTGGCTTCATAGCGATACGCACTTCTTTTTTTATTTCCTCACCCTGTTCCGGCTCCTCAATTCCCTTAACTTCACGGAATATTCTCATGAACTCTTTTCCCGTAATTGTTTCTTTTTCGATCAGGAATGCAGAAATGCGGTCCAGTGCTTCTCTGTTCTCACCCAGCAGACGTTTTGCTTCATCGTAAGCATTTTTCAGCATGCTCATGACTTCGCCGTCTATCTCAGCAGCCGTGGCTTCCCCGCAGTTCATAACCGGACGTCCGTCCAGATAGCGGTTCTGAATTGATTCCAGCCCGATCAGCCCGAACTTGTCGGACATACCATACTGTGTGATCATTGCCCTGGCAATCTTCGTCGCCTGTTCAATATCGTTGGAAGCCCCTGTTGTTACCGTATCAAACACAAGCTCTTCTGCCGCACGCCCTGCCAGTGCACCAACCAGCATGGCCTCCAGCTCTTTTTTGGTATTAAGGAACTTTTCCTCCTCCGGGGTCTGCATCACATATCCCAGAGCGCCCATCGTTCTGGGCACAATCGTAATCTTCTGCACCGGCTCCGCATCTTTCTGCAGGGCGCTCACCAGCGCGTGGCCTACTTCGTGGTAGGATACGATCTTTCTCTCCTCTTCACTCATAATGCGGTCTTTTTTCTCTTTACCAACCAGCACCACTTCTACAGCCTCGAACAAATCCTTCTGGCTGACCACATGTCGTCCATTCTTAACGGCATTAATTGCAGCTTCATTAATCATATTGGCCAGATCGGAACCGACCGCACCTGAGGTTGCCAGAGCAATCGCCTCCAGATCCACAGTCTCATCCATCTTAACATCCTTGGAATGTACTTTCAGGACATCCACACGCCCCTTCAAGTCAGGCTTATCAACAATGATGCGGCGGTCAAAACGGCCCGGACGCAACAGCGCCGGATCCAGTACCTCCGGTCGGTTCGTTGCCGCCAGAAGCAGAAGGCCCTTGTTGGTATCAAACCCATCCATCTCCGCCAGAAGCTGGTTCAGTGTCTGCTCACGCTCATCATTACCGCCCATGGCCGTATCACGTGTCTTACCAATTGCATCGATCTCATCGATAAATACGATACACGGCGCCATCTGCTGTGCCTGCTTAAACAAATCCCTCACTCTGGATGCACCGACACCAACGTACATCTCTACAAATGCAGAACCCGACAGTGAGAAAAACGGTACCTTTGCCTCACCTGCCACCGCCTTCGCAAGCAGCGTTTTCCCCGTACCGGGAGGGCCGACGAGCAGAGCTCCCTTTGGCAGCTTCGCACCGATTCCCGTGTATTTGCCCGGATTGTGCAGAAAGTCTACCACCTCCTGCAGAGATTCCTTCGCTTCATCCTGACCTGCAACATCCTGAAAAGTGACGCCAGTCTCCTTCTCCACATAAACCTTGGCGTTGCTCTTGCCGATTCCCATCATTCCGCCGCCCTTTGACATTCGTTTCATCAGGAAATTGAACAGGATTACGATCATAATGATCGGCAGCACAACGGTGATAAATATCTCAAATATCATAGAAGAGGCTGTGTCGGGCATCTGCTGCTCAAAATGAACCCCCGCTTTATGAAGCCGTTCCACCAGTTTTTCATCAGCTGTACGGACAACATAATAGTCCGGTGCCCGCTCCTCTTCTCCGCTTTTTTGTTCAAGCTGATTGATCAGATCCGACGCGTCCTTCGGCGTATCACCGCCCGCAGTCTTTTTATCCGATTTCTCATTTTTTCTTGCCTCATCTGTTAAAGTAACATATAACTTTGATGAATCAATCGTTACTTTCTCAATTTCTCCGTCATCTACCTTTGTAAGGAACTCATCGTAACTCAACTCCGCAGGATTCTTGTCCTGCATCATTGAATACAATCCCATTACAATAAAAACAGTCAGCAGCGTGGTTACGAGAATCACTCCCCACCCCTGCTTATTGTTCTTAGGATTATTATTATTCTTGTTATTCTGATTGTCCATTCTATGCCTCCTAAAATCCACTATCCCCATTATAAGTACAGGTTCCATATAAATCAATAAAAAGATTATGAAAATATTGTAAACACAGGGCATTTTATAGTATACTGAGAACGAAATATGTCATGAAAAGGAATGTGAAAATGAAAATAGGATTCGATAATGAAAAGTACTTATCTATGCAGTCAGAACATATCCGCGAGAGGATTAACCAGTTCGACAACAAGCTCTACCTTGAATTTGGGGGAAAATTATTTGATGATTACCATGCTGCCAGAGTGCTGCCTGGCTTTGCTCCGGATAGTAAACTGCGCCTTCTGAAGCAGCTCAGCGACCAGGCTGAGATTGTCATCGTGATCAGCGCACGTGATATTGAGAAAAATAAGGTTCGCGGAGATCTGGGCATTACCTACGATTCCGACGTTCTCCGGCTGATGGATTCTTTCCGTGAAAACGGTCTTTATGTAGGAAGCGTTGTCATCACACAATATTCCGGACAAGAAAGCGCCGTCCTCTTCAAAAACCGCCTTGAGAATTTGGATATCCCTGTATACATGCATTACTGCATCAACGGTTATCCTTCTAATATCCCTCTGATTATCAGCGATGACGGATACGGCAAAAACGATTATATTGTAACGTCCCGTCCCCTCGTGATTGTCACCGCTCCCGGCCCTGGAAGCGGGAAAATGGCGACCTGCCTGTCACAATTATATCATGAGCATAAACGTGGAATTCATGCAGGCTATGCCAAATTTGAAACATTTCCCATTTGGAACCTGCCTCTGAAGCATCCGGTTAATCTTGCATATGAGGCCGCCACCGCGGATCTGAATGATATCAATATGATTGATCCCTTCCATTTGGAAGCTTATGGCGTAACTACCGTGAATTATAACCGGGATGTGGAAATTTACCCTGTTTTAAACACAATTTTTGAAAAAATTTACGGAAAAAGCCCCTATAAATCCCCAACCGACATGGGTGTAAACATGGCCGGCAAATGTATCTGCGACGATGAAATCTGTCGTGAGGCATCCCGGCAGGAGATTGTCCGGAGATATTTTGCATCACTGAATTCTTTATTGATGGGGACAACTTCCGAGGAGGAGGCTCAGAAAATCGAACTCCTCATGAACCAGGCGAATGTCTCCGTCCAGGACCGCCAAGTGGTTGCAAAGGCTCTGGAACGCTCCAGGGAGACGAACGGGCCTGCGGCGGCTATGGAACTGGATGACGGGCGCATGATCACCGGCAAGACAACCAATCTGCTGGGCGCCTCTGCGGCTCTCCTTTTAAATGTGTTAAAGGAACTCGCGGGAATTGACCACGAACTGCATGTTATTTCTCCTGAATCCATTGAGCCGATCCAGAAACTCAAGGTCGATTATTTGAAAAGCAAGAATCCTCGCCTGCATACGGATGAGGTTCTGATCGCCCTTTCCGCCAGCGCCGCCAACAGTAATATGGCCCGAAAAGCGCTGGAACAGCTGCCGAAGCTGGAAGGCTGTCAGGCACACACCTCGGTCATGCTTTCGGATGTGGATATCAAAACCTTCAAAAAGCTGGGCGTACAGCTCACCTGCCAGGCTGTTTACGAGACAGACCATATTTACCACTAATCAAACGGCCGTTCAGACAAATCTGAACGGCTGCTTCCTTTCTCCAAGTGTTTTTCCATGTACTTGAAAAAAAACTGTATTTTTTGTAGAAATTGGTGTATACTCTTTAAGTATTTTTTTAGGCACAGATTTCATACAAGGAGGATTATATGGCAGTAAAATATGTATTTGTTACCGGTGGAGTTGTTTCTGGACTCGGAAAAGGAATTACCGCTGCGTCACTTGGCCGCCTGTTGAAGGCACGTGGATATACTGTGACAATGCAGAAGTTTGACCCTTATATCAATATTGACCCTGGAACAATGAACCCGGTACAGCACGGCGAAGTATTCGTAACGGATGACGGCGCTGAGACGGACCTGGATTTGGGACATTATGAACGCTTTATTGACGAAAGCCTGACGAAAAATTCCAATGTAACAACAGGAAAGATTTATTGGTCTGTCTTACAGAAAGAACGCCGTGGTGATTTTGGCGGTGGAACGGTACAGGTTATTCCTCACATCACCAACGAGATCAAAAGCAGATTTTACCGCAATCCTGCTGCCAAAGACACCGAGATCGCCATTATAGAAGTCGGCGGAACCGTCGGCGATATCGAAAGCCAGCCTTTTCTGGAATCCATACGGCAGTTCCAGCACGAAAAAGGCCGTGATAACGTTATTCTGATCCATGTAACCCTGATTCCCTACCTAAAAGCCTCACAGGAGATGAAAACAAAGCCGACCCAGGCGAGTGTGAAAGAGCTCCAGGGAATGGGCATACAGCCGGATATCATTGTCTGCCGCTCCGAGTATCCTCTGGACGCCGGCATGAAGGATAAGATCTCTTTATTCTGCAATATTCCTGCAAATCATGTACTCCAGAACCTCGATGTTGAATATTTATACGAAGCTCCCCTCGCCATGGAACGGGAAAATCTGGCCCAGGTTGCATGTGAATGCCTGCATCTCGACTGTCCGGAACCAGATCTAAAAGATTGGACCGAGATGGTGGACAACCTCCGCAATCCAACCCAGGAGGTTCACATTGCCCTTGTAGGAAAATATATCCAGCTCCATGACGCCTACATCAGCGTTGTTGAGGCGCTGAAGCACGGCGGAATCTACAGCCATACGACCGTTAATATCAAATGGGTGGACTCCGAGACAGTCACTGCGGATAATGCCGCAGAGGTGTTCAGCGATGTCAGCGGAATCATTGTTCCCGGCGGTTTTGGCGACAGAGGCATAGAAGGAATGATTGAGGCAATCCGGTATGCCCGGACCAACCGCATCCCCTTCCTGGGCCTCTGCCTGGGGATGCAGCTTTCCATCGTGGAATTTGCAAGAGATGTTCTCGGTTACAACGATGCGCACAGTATGGAACTGCAGCCTGACACTACCCACCCCGTCATCCATATCATGCCGGATCAGATCGGCATCGAAGATATAGGCGGGACTCTGCGCCTTGGCTCATACCCCTGCGTTCTCAAAAAGGATTCCCTGGCATACCGTTTATATGGGAAAGAAGAAATCCAAGAGCGCCACCGCCACCGCTATGAAGTAAACAACGACTACCGAGAGGCGCTGGAAGAGCACGGCATGATACTCTCCGGGCTTTCACCGGACGGCAGGATTGTAGAAATGCTCGAGATTCCGGATCATCCCTGGTTCATTGCGACACAGGCGCATCCAGAACTAAAATCAAGGCCGAATAGGCCGCATCCTCTCTTCAAGGGGTTTGTGGAGGCGGCTCATTTGAGGAGTGGGATGCGGGGGGAGTAAAGTGTACGCCTGCACGTACGGGGCCAAGGAGGTCTCTGCACGTGCAGGCTAGGTTCATCCTGGCTTAGTGATCCACTCCTCGGGGAGATTCAGCGGGAGAAGCGGATTGGATTGGCTAATGCGGATATTGTTGGATGAAGATGTTTTTTGCTGTTGACTGATTGTTTTTTTCACATCCCTGATTAGTTCCTTACAAGGGTTTTAATATGCTGTACCCTTCAGTGGGAGCCGGGCTCACCTTCTTTACGGCGCTCCGCACCCTTCTTCTCGACATACGCAATTATCCTGGCGGCTGCCCATGCCGCGAATGCTCCTATAAACAGCCCGGCTATTACGTCGCTGGGGTAATGTACTCCTACGTAGAGACGTGAAAAGGCGATCAGGGCCGCCAGTATTACGGAGGCTGTGCCCCAGAATCTGGGAAGCATACGGTAATAGACAAGCGCCGCGGCGAAGGATGCACATGTGTGGCCGGATGGGAATGAATAATCATGCTGCTTCCCTATTAAGAGAGTCAGTCCCTCCACGACTTCGTATGGGCGGGTCCTGGCTACCAGGTTTTTAAGTGTTACGTTTGTAATAAGCGCTCCGATTGCTATGGCCGCTATAGCGGTAATCCCAGCTTTTCTCGTCTTCCGGGGGATCAGCAGCAGGAGGGAGACCGTAAGCCAGAACCAGCCTGAATCTCCGAGTGACGTGATAAACTTCCAGAAGGAATCCATCCAGTCATGCCGAACATATTCCTGTATCGCGAGTAAGATATTTCCGTCTAGCTGTAAAAGAAAATCCATAAATGCTCCCTTCGAGTTGATTTTATGTATCATAATAATTTAAAAGTATAACATACGCAGGAAAGGCTGTCTATGGCAGTTCTTTCATCGCCCTTTCATTTAGAGGATTAACATGGACCATACAGTGCTTGACTTCCGGGAACTCCATTTCAATCCTCGAATGAACGCTTTCGGCTATTTTATGCGCTTCATTTAATGTCAGATTCCCATCCGCAGCAATTTCTATATCCACATAGGCCTTTGCGCCAAACATTCTGGTTCTCATTTCATCAATCTTTGCTACCCCAGGGTTTTCCAAGACTGACTGTCTCATATCCTGAATTGTCCTGTCATCACAGGATTTATCCACCATCTTGTTCATAGCATCATGGAAGATATCCCAGGAAGCTTTCCCAATAAATATACAGATAATAATACTTGCCAGCGGATCCAGAACCGGAAATCCCAGGCGGGCACCCAGTATCCCCGCAAAAGCTCCGATCGAGGAGAGGGAATCCGAACGATGGTGCCACGCGTCCGCCATCAGCGCACCGGAATTAATTTTCTTTGCCGCAGCCCTTGTATACCAGTACATCCATTCCTTCACAACGATTGATATGACAGCTGCTGCAAGCGCCAGTCTGCCAGGGGCTGCTGCCGATTCCATCCCGCCCCCCGCAATCTTTTCTATCCCATTTACTCCGATTCCAAGCCCTGTCGCAAACAGAACCACAGCCAGGAGAATCGAAGCCACGCATTCCATCCTGTCATGCCCGTAGGGATGCTCCTTATCGGACTTTTTGCCGGATATAGTCACCCCAATTATAACAATCACCGTGCTGAAGACATCCGATGCCGAATGAATCGCATCGGACACCATAGCACCCGAGCCAGCCAGCAGGCCAGCCAGCAGCTTAAAAACAGACAAAATGACATTTACCACAATGCTTACAATTGAGACGCGCATAGCGATCTTATTTGGTTCATTCATACTTAGCCTCCCAAGGGGTCTGACCCCTTTGCGTTCCATTTTCAGAATATTCACAAAAAAGACACCTGCGGAACAAAAAACGAAAACTGTCCCGCAGATGTCTTTTATCTGCTGCCGCTGTCTGGCGGCCCGGTCATGTGTTACATAACCTGCTCAGTTTGTACTGTAGTTATAATATGCAGTGCAAAGAGTTTCTATTTATAATATGCAGTCGTACTCTTTTTGTCAATATTTATATAAAATTATTATTTAAAAATGATCAATTATAAATCATAGACCGGTATTTTATAAATAAGCAATTCATAGATGATACAATTATAGTATTAAAAACTTGCTGGAAATGATTGCCATAAACTAATAAGAGGAGGCTGTTACGGAAAACAGGTTTCTGTAACAGCCTCCTCTTTATGAGGGGGTCGATTTTAGCCGCACTACATATTTGCCTTCATTTTGTATTTTCTCTCTTTTTTGAAGATGTCTTTCTCTCTGCAGTCTTCTTTCCTGCATGTCTCCGCCTGTCTGTAATGACTGATTTCTTCGTCTCTGTGTACGCTCCCTAGTTCTTCTCCGATCCGCATCCTGCGGAAGTCTTTTTTATGGTTTACTCCTCCGCAGAAATCTTCGAAAGCGTATACCATTCTGTTCCAGATGCTCAGATTGGAAATTTTCTCTACTGAAAGCTTCCTGACAGAGCGGAGCCAGTATTCTGCAAGTATCCAGCAGACGATCACCAACGCTGCTGCGGAGATGAATAAGATCATAAATTTTTCTAACATAGCTTCCACTCCCTTCTGCCTTTTCTGTTATCTTTATATTATCCCTTATCCTTTAATTAGTCAATATTTTTATAGTTATTTGTTATCTTTTCTGTCTTTTAATGTTTTCCCGCATGATTTATCCGTCTATGATCTCGTTTTTTACAGCCAAACTATGTTGTACTGTGGTTTAGCTGCTATTCTTCTTTGCTCTTTATGTAAGCATCTGCTGCCGGATCCTTCATCTTATATTGTCGGTACCACTCTTTATTGGCATCATTTCTCAGTACATCTGAACGGTTCTGAGAAAGAAATCTAACCAGGGGATAGACATCGACCCATATCTCATTATTCCCCTCCCGCTGAGATTCATCAAAGATTAGTTGAAGACCAAAATGCAGATGATAAGTATCAATATTATTTACATTCTCCGTCGTGCTATACCCGGTTCTTCCCATGTAACCGATCACATCACCTGCCTGGACAACATCGCCCTCCTTCAGATTTTCCGCGAATGGGATATTCTGACGGAGATGTGCGTAATAATAATATCTTTTACCGTCAAAGCTGTTGATACCGATCCGCCATCCGCCATACTGATTCCAGCCCATGACAGTGATATAGCCCGACTCCACGGCAATCACGGGTGTACCAAGAAGAATATAATATAGAAGAAATAATGTTACAATAATAACTAAATTGCATTTAGTGAGTCCGTGTCATTTCCGGCCGACCAACCAGCTTATATGTACTGTTGAGGATATCATGCATCCTCTGAGTTGTCATTGTTATGCCCGCTGGCAGAGTAACATCCATTTTATTCCCCGTAATATTGCAGAACTCCTGGTAAAGCCGCTAGGTATACTCCGATTCGTAGCGCATGTGTTGTGTTCTTTTGTTCATTGGTAATTCCTCCTTTAATGGAGTTTGTTTTTTCTATAATAATAGGTTACTACCAATAATGCGAAAAGTAAACACGCCGTTTCTTATTTATAACATATTCTTTTGGTCGCGGCCTGCAGGCGTGCATACCAGGAGACTTTACTACTCCAGCTATAAATAGATATCCGCAAATATTTCATCATACGTAGCTTCATACATTTCTTTAAGTGCGAGTAACACACTTATCCTAATATTATGCTTGCCCAATTCCATCTGTGATATTATTTCTCTGCTTATTGTAAATCCCATAACTTGCAGTTTTTCTGCCACTTTCTCCTGGGAAAAACCGGCACGGCAACGTAATACTCTTAAATTGTCCCCGATTGATATATCCTGATTCAATATCTTTGACATAATAACTCCTCCGTAAATTTGTAATGATATCATTCCGCTTGCTATTGATTTTATACAAACCAAGGGTGTAATATTGGAATGTATTCATTCCATTTTGTTTGATTAGAGGAATTAATAAAAAAGGAGAAAATGAGTGAGATTAAAGGATTTTTTAGAAAACTACGAGGATGCATCACCACAAACTCAAGAAGCTATTGACTGGATATTTGATAATATAGACTTGGCTAAAAAGATCACCGAGAAAACTAAAATAATGTCGGAAGAAGAAATGGAACGTAACATGCAAAGGGCCAGGACGAGAAATGACATTACTCTACTTGGATTACTAATACTTAAACAATACTTGGATATTAACTGCCCGGGATCCTGATGGCCCCGGGCTGTAATTATGCTATCCTATTTTAAGCACCTGCCCCGGATGGATCAGGTCGGGGTTGCTGATCCCGTTGATCTGGGCAAGACGCTGATAAGTAGTATTGTATTTGGCTGCAATGCCGGAGAGCGTGTCCCCGCCCTTGACCGTATATGTCTTGGCAGCTGCCGCCGCCCCATCGATCTTGAGTACCTGGCCCGCGTAGATCAGGTCAGGATTGTTAATCCCGTTGATGGCCGCAAGGTGTTGGTAAGTTGTGCCATACTTGGCCGCGATCCCGGACAGAGTCTCACCACTCTTGACGGTATGGGTTTTGGCTGTGGGAGCTGGCGCTGGTGTTGGTTTAGGTGTGCTAGGCGTGCCGGATCCGCCCTTAATCTCCTTAACAAAATCCCGGTAGCAAAGATTCACATCCACATTGCCCGCGATTCCCTGGATACTGCCGGCGCTGCTATATTGCCAGATATCCTCTCCGATATTCGGCCGTGTTTGTGGCTGCCCATTATTGGTACCGTAGGCAGCACACCACTTTGTAAATCTGTTCAATTTTCCGCCAATACAATTATTAAACCAATTTAAATTTGCATATACGCCAAACCAGTATCCCGCGTCCTCGATGGCCTGACCCATTCTGATAAAATAATCAGCTTTAAATGTGGAAAATGAAAGTCCCGGATCCTCAATGTCTATATAAAAAGGAAGGCTCAATTTCCGGCCGGAAAGCAGACGCTTAATATGCGCAATCTCACTCTGAAGATGGGCCTCGTTGGTGCAATAGCTGTACAAATATGCTCCATACGGAATCCCCAGCCGCTCACATTCTGTAGCATTTCTAATCCACTGCGCATCATCCTGGCTGGCTACGTCATCTCCATACCCACAGCGAATGATAGCGCCGTTTATCTGGCTTTTTACTGCTTCCCAATTTATGGTTCCCTGATGCTCACTTACGTCAATTATTAACTTACTCATATATATTCTCCTTCCCCAGCATTGCGCCGGCGCAAAAAGAGGACACTTATTCTACGTCCCCTGAATCTGATTTATTAGTAATATCTGCCTTATCCTCTACTTGTGATTTGATATTCTTTACGAGTGGCTCCAAAAAACCGGGTATATTTACTCCCATATCCTTAACATTTTCAAGTATACTGATAATCTCATTGCAAATAATCCATAATGCAACGATGCATGCCACTAAAAATGTAAACGGCATGGTAAATCCAACTATATCCGATGCGTAAATAAGCATCTGATCAATGATTGCCCCTACCACAATGAGTAACCACATGCATATCTTTTTCATAATACCGCGAATGCTTTTATACGAATTAATGTCCTGATTTCGGTATGACGATGCCATAAGCCCTGTTATGTAGTCAATCAGGTTACAAACAACGACCAGAACTACTGGCAATGCCAGAACACCTATCAGGGACGTCAGGAATCCAAACACGGTCGCGACTGCCGCCTTAATGTAATTTGCCTGTTCCATTTTCTTCATTTCCCTCACTCTCTTTCTATTGTTTTCACAAAAATAAGACCTCAAGGGTCTTGCTCTGATTCTCATATACTTCTCCTTAATTAATTTGTTTGCCGTTTACATATAGGTTTCCGACTATGTACATGTCTCCATTTTGGCGTGTAGTACCACTTAACATAGCATTACTTGTACTGAGCCCCCCACTGTGTATTTTCTCTGTTACATCAAGTTCCTTGCACCATATTTTCCCATCTCTTATATCCAGATAATTAGGGTATAGCGTTGCCTGAACACCATCATGATATAATAGAATAAATGGATCCCCATATTTGGGATCTGTATCGTCACCACCAAATATATTTACATACATCACGCTCCCATTAGTTGTCATACCGCCTACGCCTAAATAACCTGCCTGTAGTGTCCCGCTCTCTCCAGTAATCTTATTATGTATGCGTACACCTCTTTCGAATCTATTAGCAACTTCTATCTGGATATCGCCTCTAAACAATCCGTTCTTTGCCTCCATACTGCCGTCTTGGAGAATCTTAAAATTCTCGTTTGCAGTCACAACGCCATTTAGATTTATCTTATTTGCATTGATCGTGACTGCCTCTGCGGATTGATTTATTGTGGAAATAAGACTGTCCTTACTTACTTTTAGCTGTATCTCATGTGAATTAAGTTCAATTGATGCCTTGGCCTGGGTAATTGCACTGAGGACACCGTTAATGTCTTTGTATTCTGAGGATGATACTGCCAAATTTATTGAGTTCAAATCCATTTCGACAGCCGATAATTTGCTGTACATTGTCTTATCGCCGTTCTTAAGTTCTTCTATTTCAGATGCTGATACAAGAAGAGCGATATTTCCCTGGACCATATTAATAGCGGTCTCCTGGGCCGTGAACTTTCGGGAAATGGCATATCTATCATAGACCGTTGCACGGGATGCCAAAATTAAGGACATCGTATCACCTTCTTTCTTTTTTTATTTGGGACCTTATTTGCGTTTACATATAAATCAACTAAATAGCAATTAGGATGGCTTTGCTATAAAGGTCTCATTGATATTAACGCCCACACCTGTTGCGATATCTGCCGTAGGCGTGTAGGTTACCTTGCCATCCACGTCTATAGATATCCTAAATAAACGGCTTGTTGTGCTGCCGCCTAAAACATATTTTATGATTTTATACGATGGCCGATATGCGGCCGGAAGCGTGCCGATGACAAATTCTGCATTGGCCGGTACATCCTTTAAAATCAATCCAGCGCATTGTAACTGTATCGCACGTCCGCTCGCTATTACATTAGTCACAGGGTAATAAGTCGAATTGGTCAGTGTGAAATTTGCCGCATTCAAATTGCTATTTAGTGTAGCAACTGATGTAACTACTTCGTTGATCGCAACAACCAGATTTGTTTTTTGCGCTGTTGATAGACTGGAAAGCGTGCCTATATACCCCAGCAAGGCTTTTCCCTGTGGGGCTGATAATACCTTGGTTATATCTGTTGTGTTTAGGTCGTCGGCAATTCCTGACGCTGTAAGTTTCCCATTAATAAACTCAGTCAGAGCATCTTCTAGGTCTGATTGTGATACCTTGTTCTTATTTGCAAGCGCACCAAGTCCCAATTTTGTTCTTATTTGATTAAATATCCCCAAGAATGTAGTTTTCTTGGTTGATACAACGTCCTGTAGCAGAAAGATGTCTGCATCATCCGGATTTGTTTTCTCGGTATATTCATTAAATTTTGGCATATTACCCTCCTGTTTTAAGCTGTCAGACCAATAATATTCTTTCCATTCGCATCTAGTATGTTATTACCATTGTGGTCAAGTACTGGTGATTCATCCCAGATTATAAATGTACACTCAAAATCCGCTACCATAGTTACGTCATTACCTGAGAGGGATATCGAATACCCCGTGGCCTGACGGACATTCCATTCTCTATCACCGGAATCATCTTCTGATAATCGGGTCCATATGAAATGCTCTGGCCCAAATGTATTCGTAACTTCCTGGTTGCTTGCATATAGCCTGGCGTGGATCGTTGCTGTCTCCCCGTCTCCGGTATGTCCGCCATCTACGTAGGTCTGCAGCGTATATCCACCACCGGATGTTGCTATACCGTCAATTTCCTCCTGCATAGTGTCAAATTTAGCGGATATGGTCTGCCCTGTCCCATCAATAACCACTTTGCTTCCCTGGATCTGCACATCGCTGCCGTTAATGTTCTGCACCAGCGTCTGTACATTGACCTTATAACCGCTGATACTGGCATCGTCTGCCACCATCGAGTCTTTTATGATGGGGGCCTTAATTCCCGCGGCAGATACGCCGTTAAGGGCGTCAAACATCGTATTCCCGGCGGCATCCACGATATAGTAATTAAATGCACCGGCAGAATCAAGACCGGCCTGCATCCTTATTCTTCCAGCCTTGTCCATCCATTGTTGGGTTGAACCGATTATTTTCATGCCACCGGAAGCGTCGGACCATATCTGGAACTTATTGGTATAGATAGTTCCCGCCAATAGGTCATTTACAGTCACTGACTGCATTACCGCGCTTTTAACCAATGCACTCTCAAGAACTGCATTCTGGGAGGTCAGGTGTATATTGGTCAATTCCCCTACTCCTGCATTCCCCGAGAGTAAGTTTTCAATGTTTCCAAGATTGATATTTGCGGTATTTATCTTTGCATTTATTGCCGTCAGCTCTTCTGTTTCAATTTTTTTAAGTTTCGCGTTAATTGCTTCCAGATCTATGATCTTTGCATAGGTGATGTTGGCAACATTAGCGTCTATTTTATTGACCAGGGCATGGTCAACTAGTGCCAACTGTACCGAGTATCTATCAATCGCCTGGGTGACTGGTCCTTTAAATCCTTGTTGCTCTTCCGTTTCGGATTCCCCCGGGGCTTCCACACTGGTAGTCAGCCCACCATCAAAATCTTGGGTCAAGCTCATTACGGGAACCTTGTAGTCTTTGCCATCCCGCCCTCGGACAACAATTACATCCCAAGGATCAATACGCGGGTCTCCTAAAAATCGGATGCTCCCTGCCATATAGCTGAAACCTTTTAGGGCAGCTTCCACGCTGTTTAAGATGCTTTGGGTCATTAACGGATTGGATATTGTAAGTTCTCGATTTCCGTTACCAGCGGTTATGGAGATGTTTTCACCATTTTCGCCTTTTCCGGTATAGCAAACGATTCGCTGAAACGTATATGGAAAATCGTTATGTTTAAAAGTGTCCCAGTATCTTGCAGGAGCAATATTTATGTTGGATACTACATACTTCTTTATTTCAATTTGCCCCTGTCGGTTGCATATAGCAAACCCCGCATACATTTGTGATATATAAGAAAGAACCTCTCTACAGGTGTAACCATCCGGGCGTTTTATTGTTATTGAACTAAGTCCTCCTGTTGCTATCGGAACCTTAAGGAAAGCAGACATTTCGTTCAGCACTGCGATTGTCGTTGTAGCTGCAGGTAATGATGAAAAATATCCTCTGTCTGCCTTTAGCATCCTATCAAAAGCCGTGAATTTAATCATGTCCTCGTCAGCCTCAGGCTTCCCTGCAGTAAAATACCCCATCGGAACAAATTCTTCCACAGTTGCAGAAATATCAGCTCCTATACGCCATTCAAGTTCTTCATTTTCTATGAATATGGATGGCTTTTCCATTTCTACTTCTATGTACTGACTGATGCAACTCCCAATAATAAAAGAGGTTCCACTATTGGAACCCCCTTTTAATATAATACTTTTAATGCCTGATTCAATTTCATTTTCACCGATAATTAATTTGCTTTTAAACGTCCGGGAATCTTTCTGCACCAATTCCGTAAACGCCGCTGAGGATTGATACATTATCTCACCCCCGATACTACTCCATCATCATATCCAACAAGGTAATGTCCTGGACCGACAACGCGTCAAACTGCTCCATATCGCACTTCTCAATTTCCTCAATTGTAACCGTATGGAGCTGCATCTCATTTTCGATTCCCAACAGCTCCTCCATCTCACGCTCGTATCCCGATATATCAGAAATGATATAGGAGCCGTCTTCTACTTTGAATTTACCGGAATCATCCTTCTCAGCATATTTCCCAAGTATCTTCTGTCTCTCTTCCTCATAGGATGTCGCTACCGGATCCATGATCTTTATGTTACGGGTAATCGCATACCCCAATTTGATTGGAAGTTTTTTCTCTTTAAGATTCATTACACCGTTTATGAAATTAACTATTTGACTATTTCTAATTTTCATGATTGCGCCACCTCCGTATGAATGGAATCTTCTATCTCGTAGACCATCTGATCAAATGCAGCCATGTCCTTCCGACATTCAACCTTATTTGCCTCGTACAGTACTTTATCCTGTATGCTACTGGAATGGCTGGTTGTGCCCCCATCCGTAGATATATTTGCCTGCATGTAGACTACTTGTTTATCATTAATAATGCTATTTCCTGACAGGTTAATAGTTTTGCTTGTCTTTAACATTTCGTCCTCCTATTTCTCTACCAAATCTACTTTTACCCCGTTATAAGTAATCCCGTTGCCATTCACATAAGTGTAAACTGGATATGTGGGCGTGCCCGCATAGAACGTCCTCGTAATACGGGTATTACTTCCTGGATCCAAAAACGTTACATTAAAAAAAGCAGGAGACACAGCTTGATCGATTTTCGCTGTATCTGCCCTGCTTAATGGAGGCCATTCGCACTGCAATTTATATTTTATTGCAACCAAGTCGCCTATGACATTCCCATCTGCTGCTCTTCCGGTGTTTCCGGACCATACTTTTTCCTTTGTAACAGTTAATCCACCTTTTTTAAGCGATGGCATTGTAATGCCGCCTATGATAAGAGGCTGTGCCATATCTTCACCACACTTTCTTATATATAAGAAGAACACCTACCACAATGGTAAATGTTCTTTGTATGACTCATATACTTTAATTCATTGATATTCATTATTTGCAGTACAACATTTTAGCAAAAGCTATTGCAGTAACTGCATCTACATATTCATCTGCTCTTACCCTATTATAGAGCAACTCTTTCTTCCAACCTTTTCTAAATTCTAATAAATCATTCAGTGTAAAGCAACTTAAATCAGATACAAAATCCGAAGTTTTTCGACACTCTTCACTACAAATCCCTATTTCGGTTTTAATACAAGAATCTACACACAGCTTTATTTTTTGTAACAGTTTTACTTCGTCATGTACTGGAAAGATAACTATATTAGAAGGGGATAGTTCTGTCATATCATGCCACCTCCCGATTAATCTTGCCAATCTCCAACTGCATATTTGTAGGAGGTTGCCAACGGTTTATGTATTCCAATGCTTCGTCAAATCTAACTCTCGGAAGATTAGCATATGCATTAATATTAAAATAGTCGTAAAAATCATGCCAAAGCCGGGAATAAACACGAGGTCTTATCTTTACACCATTTTCATCCTTGTGTGTATAGGCTCTTGCCGACCGACCGCCTAGAGCATTAACCACTACCTCACTCACAAAATCCTTTAACTGTTTTTGCTGTGCATAGTCAATATTCATGGTGTTTTCCAGCTTATCAACTCTCTGCTCTACAATCTGAATCTTCTTATCATGGGAAAGATAGCTTGTAGTTCTGGAGATAACTCTGAAAGATTATAGCCGCTCTTTATCGCATCTTCCATATCATGAAAGCGATTATGTATTTTGCTGTAAACTCTGTACCCTTTATTCCGGTTAGCTTATTGGCAATGAACTCACAGCCTTTCTTCGTGACATTGTAGCAAGGTTGTGTTTTGTTCTGGCTGTTCTGATATGTACTTTCTTCAAAGAAATCGGACTGTGCAATTTTGCTCTGTCCTAATTGCTCTACATATCTGCGAATATCCCTCAATAACATATTATGGTCTTTGCCAACCATTTCAGCCACTTCTCTACTGTCTAAAAATTGCTCTGCAATTTGCATTATAAAAATCTCCTTTCAAAATTGTGGTTGAAAGAAGTTCCTACCTATGATAAAATATTTCATAAGAAGGAAACTTCTCTGGAAACAGGTTTGTGTGATTGGTAGTCTGCAACCTGTTTCTTATTTTTTTGTAAGCCTATCGAATAATTCAGAAACCATTTCTTCAAGCAAATCCGTTTTCGTCTTTCCAGTAATATCTGAACATTCCTGAAACTTTTTTACAGTTGTCTCAGTTGCTCTTAATGCTATTTGCTTATTCTTTGGCTCTACTCCTACAATAGGTCTTCCAGTTCTTGGCGACATATTCATCACCTCGCTTATTTACGCCTAGTCATAATATAATATATGTCTAGTCATAAGTCAAGTACTATTTTATCATAACCAGATTTCCTTCAAAATAACTTGAAAGAAGTTCCATGGATATCAATTCGGACTTCACAAGTCCAATCCCTTTTCGTAAAATAATCTTTCATTGTAAACATGCTCCCATAATATTAAGAGTGGAAATATTCTCCACTCTTATATTTAATCAATCCATTCTTTTGTAGTTACAGATAGATCACTCATATCAGTTACAACCGTTACAATTCTTCCAACCTCTTCTCCCCATGTGTCATAGTATACATAGTCATAATCAAACCAGTTTTCATTACTAAGCGTTCCTATAAGGATTCCGACCTCCTTTGCTTTATTCCAAGAGTCCGAAATTGAGTCACTCTTATTTACTTCTATAGAATTCCATATTTGAAGTGCTTTTTTTCTATTATCCAACTGAATCTCATAACAATGTGCATTTCCTAAGAAATCTAACGAACGCTCAATTCTTTCTACATGAAATCTACTTTGTGATATTGCACATGTTATAAACAATACCAAGGAAAGGGTTACCCCAACAACAGGAATCTTTTTCCCTTTTTTCTTTATCAAACATACAATTAAATAAATCAAAAATCCCAAAAATGTTACTGCTGTTATCCTACATATCCAAACTAAAAACATTAACATAAACATTTCCTCCTTCTCAATATAAACTATTATAACATCTTTTTTTCTGAGTAGGTAAAAATGTTTGATTCCAAAATTATTTATGATATGAAGCCAAATTTAGGGTCAGATTGTTTCATATTGTTATAATCTTTTACGATTTTCTTAACTAACTTCTCTCCACCTATTTCCAATGTTAAATACAAGTCACCCCCCTGTCCGTTTCCAGATGATGATAACGCACTTGTCACAGCATTATACACAGCGGGTCCAACTGCTGCAGCAATACCGTCTGTAATCTGTCTGTTATTTGCAACAGTATTTTTGTTTCCCATCTTACCGAGCATTTCGGGGCCTTTTTCATTCGCCACAAATAGTTCTCCTGTATTTGGGAATCCTCCCTTCGCATACCAATTCACCCTGAAACTCGGTATTGGAATGCTGGTATTTCCGACTTTGAGGCTACTAAAAGATACACTTAAATGAGGTAGCGGTATATGTAGGTTTGAGAAAGACCTGAGGATACTGGACGCACTCGACGAAGCGTTCCCCTCCGCTTGCCTGAACTTGTCACGTATTCCTGAGATTGCCTCACTCGTATCTTCGGATAGCCCTTTCAATGTTCCACTCATCGACTTTTTGATGTTTTCACCCAATGAACGAACATTTTGTTCTGCACTTGAGCTTTTGCTCGTAAATCCGTCATTAAATCCTGCAACTGTATTTACACCATAAGAAAAAAATACTTTTGATGGAGAATGCATTTCCAATTCCCCAGTAAATGCCTTTTTTATTTTATCCACTAAACCCAATGTTGCATTCTCGACTTTCGAGCGACTCTGCTCAAGTCCTTCCTTTGTACCATCCCCGATACCTGTGCCGATTATTTTAGCTTTTTTCGGTGCTTCTGTTCCTAACTTGTCTAAAGATTGTGACAACTTAGCTTCAAAATCTTCTGAAGATACACCTGCCTTATCCAATTCATCTCGAACATATACCATCGCATCAGTAAATGGTACTCTTTGTAATTCGGCATTAGACAAAGTCTTATACAAATCGTTGAATTGATCATTTGTGATTGATCCTTCTTCTTTCAACAGACTTAAAGAATTTAATAGCGCGGTATAATCCGATGACTTTGCTGTATCATTAAGCGTTTGTATTCCCATCCTAAACGCTTCCGTAAAAGCTACAGACGTTAGAAATTTCCCACCTAAACCAGTAATCTTCCCGCCAAAAAGATCTATCGAACCACCAGCAGTACTTGCTGCAGCTCCCACGCCAGATGCTGAACTTGCAGCAGAAGAGGCGGTTTTTCCAAAAATACTGCCCAATGCTCCATAGCCAGTTTTCACCTTACCGACAAACTCGCCTATGGAAGCCAGTACTGATGCCCCTTTAAATGCAACAGCTAATCCTGCCATAAAAAGTGCAACTTTGCCTCCCGTTGTCTGAGAAAGACCTTCTATAAGTCCCCCTAAAACCTCAGAAATAATTGTAAATACTTGTCCTAAAATAGTTTTCCAATCAATATTTGACAGAAGCTCTCCCAACTTCCTACCGAACATTTCCCAATCAGTTTGTTCTGCTACATCAACGAGTACTCCAAGAACACCCGTTACAAAATCGCTAATTGCTTTTCCGGCTTCACCTGGATCTATCCCTCTAATAATCTTGTTTAAGCCATCTGAAATCTTTTTTCCTAAACCTTCAAATGGTTTTTCTGCATTAAAGTTCTTCAGTACCTCAAATATTCCATTAAACCCTTTTACAAACGTATCGGCTATAGTATCAAAGTCTATCTTCTCAAATACTCCTTTTAAGGCTCTTCCGAGTCCTTTTCCTAGTTCTGCCCATCCGGTCAACCCTAAATCATTTTTCCTGGACATATCGGTAACAAAACCATTCAATATCTTCCATGGAACCATGAACCAATTTCCCAAAAGATTACCAAGTTCAGTCCATGGTATTTCATTTATGGCGCCACGTAGCCCTGTTGAAATACCGGTTCCAATTGCTTTGAAATTGATACCGCCATCCCCAATAAATAAATTTGCTGTTTTTACAGCAGTATTTATGCCTGTTCCTATAGTCCTTCCAAGCGTATCCCACAGGCCGCGGTTCTCAATAACTCTATTAAAAGTCCGTGTGAAACCATCTGCAAATTTTGTAATTTGAGACCCAACATTGTTCCAATTTATCGCATCATAAATCTTCCGCAATCCTTTATTAAGTCCTTCTGCTATAAGATCGCCCAAACCTTCCCAATCTTCTTTCAGGAACGCTTCTCTTAATCTTTTTGCAAAATCAGCTACTGCACCGGTAACCGGAACTGTTTCGAACATATCGCTTGGAGATAACTCAATTCCGTCTCCTCCGCCAGAACCACTGTTTCCCGAGTCATTGTTAGGGGCATTTAATACATTCAATTCATCAAATCCCAAAATAGTCCGCTGCAACTCTTTGGCTGATTTATTTGCATCATCGAGACCACCGGAGGTTTTATCCAGAGATGCACCATAATCCTGTAACACCTTTTTGGCCTGAACAACAAACCCTTTTCCTGTCAATGCTGCCATGAACTTACCTACAGCATTTAAAGCCGAGGCAATCATATTAATGAAAGATTGAATATAAGGACCCACTACATTAACAATCGGTGCAAACGCCGCAGCCCATGCATTTTTCAAATACAAAAGTGCTGACACAATAGAAGAAATACTTTTATTATATTCACTACTGTATTGCACTAAATTATTTGTTCCATCTGCTATGGCCTGTTTGATCCCAGAGATCATGCCAAATACAGTGGAATACAAAATTGACATTCCTATCATCTGAGGAACGCCAAATTTTCTCCCTGACTGCTTTTGTACGCCAAGCAATGCATTCTTAAACTTTTTAAGAGTTGCAATGGGAGCCGCCAGACCTTTAATCAAGGTCCTGCAACCGTTTACAAAAAATTTAATGCCTTTCGCCGCTTTTTTAGCCCCATTTCCTATAGTTGAAAAGATTTTCGAAACATTAGCCAAAACTCCTTTTAAAGTTTTTAAACCTACTGCAGTATTTTTGGTTGATGCATTTGAATCATTTTCAGCTTTAATAGACGATCTTAATTCCTTCTCATAATTCCTTTTCGCATATGTTACTTCCTGTAATTCCCGTGCAATAGCATCATATTCAGGATCATGCTGTGTATAACCTTGATTTGCCAAATCCGCAAGTTCGTTTTTGAGACGCTTTATCTGCGCCTCATATGTATTAATTTTTGCAGAGTCCATTGATCCTTCGAAATCATTAATAGCATTACCTGCTGATTGTGCAGTCCCTCCAAATCTCCTCATTAAATCGTTAAAATTACGAATTTCTTCAGAGCCTTCGCCAAATACCATTCTCATAGCATCTGGGTCATAATTCATGGAGCTGGGGTTTATCTTCGAAACTTTTGGCACATCTTCCAGCGACGAAACGAAATTATTCCTATCAATAGTAAATTTATTCATCTTTGCCGCTTCGGAATTATATTTTTTCAATGCTTCTCGAGCTATCTCCAACTGATTGCTTACTTTGGCAATATCATATTGTTGACTCACCCAAGACTTACCCGGAATTTTCTCACCTTCAATGGCCTGTCTTTTCTCCTGGTTACCATACATTCTATCAAGCGCAGATTCCATCGACTTTATCTGCTTCCGCAATTCAGTGCTATTCATCCCTGAGAAGTCAATGTTTTTTCCAACATCTTTAAATTTCTTTTGAAGCTCTTCAGCGGTCTTAGCTGCATATTTAATATCTGCTTTATTAATCCTAGGTGTAGCATCCGTATTGTGGGATTTCTTGGATTTTCCAAGTAGTTCATCTATGTTTTTAGATGCTTTTTCATATTCTCCAAAGTCAACATTTCCAACATTGCCCAAAGCACCGGATAATGCGCCAAGTTTATCCAAGGCGTTTGCAATATTGGTTATGCGTTTCTCCATTTTGGCCAGATTACGATTCGCTTTACTGGCCTCAGCCTCAACGACAATTTCCAGCCTATCGATCTCATTTCCCACTTACGCCACCACCTTTCATCATGGCGCTCATGGCACTCTACTTTTTCTCAAATGCTTTATTAAAAGCATCTACAAATTCACCGAATCTAATTGCCGAAATATCGCTATCTTCATCTTCATCAAAAGACCGCATTCCAAATGGCTGATTTGGATATTTCGCTTTTTTTGGATCTAATGCTTTTTGGATTGCACAGACCATATATTGCCCCATTAACCAACAGGAATAATCCATTTTATCAGCCTCAGCCTGCATCTTTTGGTTATAATCGTCTTGAAAAGGCTTTAAGCGTTTTGGGTTCATCCTCCAGAAAGCTTCATATGGGATCCCATATCTTATTGCTGCTGGAAGCCATACTTCATATATGCAATCCGTGTAGCTTTTTACTTTGTTTCTTTTTCCGCCGGAACCTTTTCCTCCATTGATACTTTCCGTGTTTCCTCCGTCTGCTGAATATTCAGCATCTTTCGGAAAAAATCCGACTCACCAGCTGCCTCCGAGAAGGTATTAACAATATCAATTAAATTTCCCCCGCCGTACACATGCTGCGTAATTAATTCTTCTGCTTCTTCCCTGTCAAGCCCTGTAATTACACAAACAAATCCCATGGCAATCAGCATGTACTGTTTTTTTTCAAAAGCCTCCGTAACAGAGAATCCCTGCTCTTCCATCTTCGTAAAATGCTCAAATACTAATTCCGGGACTCTATATTTCTTGTTATTTATTTTAATATCCATCTATGTGCTCTCCTCTTCACAAAAAATAGGAGCGGTTATCCCACTCCTAAAATCTTCTACTCTACTGCATTAGGTGAAATAACAGTGGATGGTGTAATAGTGATCGTCATCTCACGTACGCCATTTACTTCACCTTCATTCACAAATACGCTATGCTGCCCCTTCCAGCTGAATATTCCATCAACACCTGCCTCACCAAATTCTAACTGATAGAACTTTTCCTTATCAGCTGCCGCTTTTACTGCTTCATAGGTGTTCTTTTCATAGTTTGCTGTAAACTGCATGGATTCGACCTGCTGAACACCCGGCACAAATGTCTGCATGGTATCTTCCATATCAGTTGTCTCAAGCTGCTCCGGTTCTCCACCTAACTGTGGATATGTCTTGATTTTACATAACTTCGCAAGACTTTCTTTTGCATCACCACATTTTAATACTGTATTAATGGTACTTCTTCCACCTGCCATTTACACTACCTCCAATAAAAAAAGGCGCTCAATAGCGCTCGAAATCATTTAATTATCAAATTTATCTATATCCTCCACAGACGACACAATTCTTTTGAATCTTGCCACCATGCGGAAGATATTCTTATCACTCACATTGTCTACTTTCTTCGGACCATAATCTCTTTCATACCCCATAAGTCTCATTGCATCACTGCATTTATTTATAAGTGATTTGCTTTCAAACAATGATTTGTTAGAATATGATCTAATCTCAATTATGGACCTCACTGCATTCTCACTGTTTTCCAAATCCACTGCCACATCCGGATTATCAATCTGCTCTACTGACACCGCCGGAAATCCTGCCGGAGTTACTGAACTATCATTCACAACATTCTTGCAGGATGCAGAAATTGTTTGCTTTATGTTAGAAAGAACTCTATTCGATACGTCAATCATTACCAAATACCTCACGTGCAATTTTAACAACCTTATCTGCTAACTCCTGCCCGGTTTCATACATAAATGGACGAGAAATCATACCTTTTGTCCAATGCCACACTCCGTCTTTATAATAAAACCATCCAGATTCTCCATGGTTGTTAACGTCATATTTCCAGTTTGCTAGTCCTGTATCTGGATGAGGATTTTCACTTCCTACAATCCCAACGCCAAACTCTACGAAAGGTGCCCATTCACAACCGGTATAAATAACAAAAGACGCGCCATTTGAGGCAACGTCTCCCGGTTCCATATTTAAACTGTTGAGTAACTCTCCTGTTTCAATTGCATCATATCCGGATACCTTCAATTTTGCCAGTGATACGCCCTCTTCTGCCATTCTTTCAGCAAAATCATAGCACTTAACTGTCAGATCATTTCTATACTGGTGGATTTCTCTGGATATCCTTCGGAATCCGCTGCCAGACAAACCCGTTCTGAATTTCTTAGACATTCTTTGCCCTCGCTTTTAATGCAATTACTAATTCATTCAATCCCGCCGCCGGCGGAGCTGCAACTTTATAATCCGCACTATCAGGATCTGCCGTTCCATCTTTTAATAATTTAGGTTCAGTTTCATACCAGACTAACGATGTTTCCGTTATAGGTAGTGACAGATCTGTTGTTGATATTGTTCTGGTAAAATCAACATTTACTCCGAATATATCTGCCTGTGCAGATCCTTTCCCTGCAGATAAATTAGCTTTAAAAAATTCCGGGGCACTATAACCAACAATGTATTCCCCGGTAAAATCTCCATTTTCGTCAACTATTTCTTTCTTTTCATTATATAAAGCATAGTAAAGAGTACTCTTATTTTTTTTCAATGAACGCATAATCTCATACCCTCCAAATCGCATCTATGCCTTAATCACTCTGCCCACCACCGCCTAATGAGTGTCGCCCTGCGGACTTCTCCACGCACAATCTTCTATCAATGCTTTCATTGATTAGTCAATACCGTTCAAACCTGAGGAAAGGGAATTGTTAGAACACCAGCTATCTGCAAAACGCTACCACACCATTTTTACAATCTATGCGGTTTTTCCATGTCCGGCTAGTCCCATTTTCTGAATGAGCAAGCTGTCCTTCTGCACCAATCTGATTATAATCGTACAAAGCAAGTTCACGTATATTGGAATAATAATTATTTAAATCATTCATAATCTGCTCTTCTCCGTAGGATACCGGATAATTCCGGTCCCTACGGATTTCTCGAACAGCGTTCTTGACCTTTGAGGATAAAGCATCTTCATCAAAATCTTTATCTTTCGACAATTCATCTGTCAAATCTGTAATTATTTCATTAATTAATTTTTTCTCCATCCTCAATCACCTTCTTTATTCTTTTGCTGAAACTGTAGCGGTTCCCGCTTTCACTGCCAGATAATCCGAATCACACTCGATAACGCAAATCTTCTTTCCGGTAGTCGCAGTAATGTCAGCAGTACCATCCCATGCAGTGTAGTTCTTCACAAACGCACCGTATTCCGGAACACTCACATCCGTTCCTACTTTATACTTATAGGAATGTCCGCTTTCTAATGCCGGGGATACCGTAATCTTCGTATCACCGGAATCCGTTCCAGCCGCACTTGTTACAGTTAGTTCCTCTAATTCGCCTATACCACCATCATCAATTGTTCCCGTAGACAGCAGATACACAGAATCCATTCTTTCGTAAGAAGGAAGCAGTGTCTCTGAAACAACAGTAGTTGTCTGCATGGTTGAATCGTATGTAGTCATAACAACCACTGCAACCCCAGATGGGAGAATTGTAACATCCACATCCTGCGCTTCCATCTTTGCGAGCTCTTCAGGAGTCATACCGAACCAAGTATTTCCAAGTTTCCCCTCTGGTACAAATGCAATGAATCCATCAGGAACAAACGCTTTTGTCGCACCAGACTCGTCCTTAAATTTCTTCTTGTATACTATAACCTCAATCCCAGGGAACGTATTTGAAATCAGTTGTTTCGCTACAGTGGCCGTCATCATCACATGCGCCGTTGTATTCTGCGCAAGCAATGCCTCTTTCACTGAATCGCATGCCATAAACAGGTTAAGTTCAGCCTGAGACATCACTAGATACTTAATCGGCTCTTCCGCATTTTCGACAATCTGCCGTATATCCTCAAGTGGCTGTGCTGTCTTTCTATTTGCCCACAGTTTTGGTCCTGTTAAAGTTTTCCTGTTGTTTTTCGCCCAGTTTCCGTCCACATCATAGTTATACTGATATGTGACTCCATCAGATGAGATGTAAATAGACGGTCCGCCCGTCTCCGGGAATAAAAGCTGCATTCTCATGCGCTCCGGAACAACATCTGCACCATCAACAAGATTCTTAGTATCATTAAAGATATTTGCAACCACATCCTTTACGAATGGAGACGTGCAATCGTTCAATTTTGCAAGTTCAATCCGATCATGCTCGGAAATTACCATACTTTCACGGAAGAAAGCCATTTCCTCTTTTGTGAACTTGAATCCTTTCCTCGCACGAATCGTAGCTTTCGCATCAAAGTTGCTCGGCGCAAGAGATACTGGCAGTCCATTTGCCGTCTTAATCCATTTCAAATCAATGGACGCTTTTCTTTCATTCGGCCAAAATGCCGTACCAAGATAAGGAATAGCATTACTTTTTTCATTCTTTACATATACAGCAATTGCAGCCGAATCGTAAACATCGTTAATCTTAATCATTGTCCTTTTACCTCCTTATTCAAACACAATCATCGGAAGCGCCGCCTTTGCTGTATCAGCAATTGCTGTTCCATAGTGTGATGTAATTACGTCATTTCTGACGTATGCTTTCTTTAAAATAGTTCCCTGTGGTCTGCTCTGAAGGACATCCTCTTTTAGGATTCCGATACAGTTTTTATCATTTTTGATAACTCCACCGGCACCAATCGGTGCTCCTGCCCTGCAGACACCATCTGTAAACGCTGTAGAGTCCAACGTGATTGGGATTGCTTCGAATCCCGGTCTTTTTAGAATCTGCACTTCATCTGCAATTTTAGTTTCTGTAACACTCATAGCCTGAATTGCCATAACCTCTTTACCTCCTTATTTATAAGCTCCAATAATGTCTTCCGCTCCCTTTGCACCAGATGCGCTCTCTTTTACCATCGCTTCTGCGAATATTTCAGCATCCGTCTTCTCTCCTTCGTCACCGGAACCTCCAGATCCGCCAGGCGTCTTAGTCTTATCCATTAATTCTTCTTTTACCTTTTGCTCAGTTGCTTCCTTCTGCTTATTAAGCATATTTGCCAGTGACGTTGCCATAGATTTTGACTTTTCAGCATCTTCTGAGACAATTCCGTCAATCAGCCCCGAATAATCATCCTCTTCAAGCCCCGCAGAAATCAGTATTTTTTCCACATCTAAACGATTTGTCTTTTTAGCATATTCAGCCTTAGTATCATCTGCCTCTTTTAATGCTTTCTGGATTTTTTCCGCATCTGTCAAATCTGCATCAAGCAACTTTTGATATGCAACATCTCTTTCCTGCAACCGTTTTAATTCTTTAGGATCAACATTATTCTTCTTTGCTGCTGTTAAATCCGTGCCATTTATATTCAATATGGCTGTTATCTGTTCTTCAGTTGCATCCGGAAACTGTTCTTTTACTTGTTCACGTGTCATTTTTTCATCTCTCCCTTTCTGAAACATACACTTTTTTAACGCGGGACGCTCCGCATAGTTTCTGCCTTCTTACGCTCAGGCCTGCAAAAATAAAAGAGCATCATCTGTTGAATGTTACTCCACTTGATGTCGCCCTATTTTTCAAATAACTTGGCTTTCTTTTAGGTATAAATTCATGTTTTCCAGTGGATGTTTCGAAAATATTCATTCCACCGCATTCTGTACGAGTACACTTGACAGTTCCTTTACCTTCAAAATCACCAAGGAGTTTTCCACAATTCTTACACCTTATTTCCACTGTTTTCAACACCTCCTTTTGTTAATTTTGCCAATTCTAATGTTGACTGTTTCTCCTTTTCATATTCTATCTGCTTCTCTGCGGCTGTCTTGTACAATACATCTAAATATTCTTTAGATTGCACATAAACCTTTTCCGGATCCCCCCAAAGATCACATGTTTTAATTGCAATTTTGGGATGAATTCCTTTTTCGAGCAAATAAAGAAGTGCCTGTGCTTTAACCAGCATGTTATCTGTCTTATTCCTGGTGATTTTTACATCTATATCAGCAATAGTTAACTCTTTCGATATCTGTTGCTTTCTTTTCAATATGAGCAATACATTACGCAGGAAGTCCTTTTCTGACTTAATTGTAAGTGGTTCATCTATTTTGGCCCTCTGTTCTGCGAAGTCCCACCCATTTCTTAAATATACCGCCTGCCCTGTGTCTCCTCCAGTATTTTGCTCTCTGTTTGGCATCCCCTCAATAATAAGGGCATTTTTATACAAGTCATCTTTCGCAGTTTGAGTCTGCTGCTGATCTAGTTGTTCAGATATCATACCGACATCTGCTGGAAATGACGGATTTACCGTTTTTACTTTCAATGCACCTAATTTACACATTTTTAAAAAGGTATCTTCATCTATCTCACAATTAACAAATTTCATAAACGCCTGTACGAACTGTTCAATACCATCTATACGGTTTGATTGGATCTTGTTTATTCCATCAAGCATGGTAATGACAATTTCAATATCTGATAATCGCCTATGATTATTAGGGTATTCTGTAAGAAGTACTCTCCCATACCCGTTGATTGTTTCTTCTACGTTTTCACCTTTTATTTCATATACATGGTTATCGGTGGTGCATAAATAATAAGACTCGCCTTTTTCGTCTTCACAAATAGAAACCGACATCATTTTCCTATGTCCATGGGTTGATGAGTAGATAATGAAATTGGAACGCGGGTCTGATACATCAATACCCATCAGTGGTTCTCCTGGATCAACTTCACGCCTTAATTTCGACCAAACTTCACGATACGCTGTTCCTGCAGTACTCTGCCAGTCTCCTAAAAGAACATCGTCACTGGCCTTATCAAGAACTTTCATAATATTGTTTAACGCATCAATTTCCTTTGTTTTTTCTTCGTCATTATTAACTGATACGTACTGAATAGGCTCACCATACATTTGAGCTGTCATAAATCGCATGATTTCAAGAGCATGGTTTTCAACTATATTATTCTTTATATCTGGCCGCACATCCTTGGCCCGATACAATATAGGCTGATCTCCGTTTGTATAGTGATATAAATAGTCAATCTCCCGTCTATTCTGATTATGGATAGAAAGTGATTTAGATAATATTTCTAAAACATTGGATTTTGAAATCGTTTTCGAGTTGGTATAGATTACTTTTCTCCCAAACCGGCCATGGCAGACATCTACAAACGATTTTCTATTTTTATGATAAATAATGCTACCTATATCCACTATTTCACCAACTTTCATACAACAAAAAAGCATCGGCAAATTTTATCAGCCAATGCTTTATGGGGGATTTTTATTAACTTTTATCTTCAACACTCTTTTTACATTCTAATAATACCATATATAATTATGAAATTTATGAGACTTTGCTATTTTAAATACTTTTTTATCCTTAATGACACATTTGATTGATCCATTCCGATTTTATTTGCAATCCACTGCTGGCTCTTACCCTCAACGGTGTATTCAAAGATCATCTTATCCTCAATGTCTGTTATTCCAGAAATCAACTCATCAATTGCTAATTTCAGTTCCTGCATTCTCTCAATATCCTGTTTAATGCTTATTTCAAGATATCTGCACTTAACATCCCATTCTTCCCATCGCTTATATTCTTCAGATTCAGCTCCACAAACAGTAAAATTGCATTGTACATACGGGAATCCCCGGGAAGAACCTTTAACCTTTCCTGCCGTTACACCAGGTTCCCTGTCTTTATACCGCTCAAGTTTCTTTTTATTTTTTTCAATTGCCGGTTCCAATAGATGATAGTTTATGACATCTTTTCTTGTAATTATCATACATGCCTCCATTAACATGGTCTTTTTACTGCCTCACATTTTGCATATGATTCTCCAGATATTAATTGCAGAAGCTGTACTAATCCATCAGCACTATCTTCATGCTCATTCCTGCCAATTTGCACTATCATGCATAATTCTTCCATTGCTTTTTTATACTCTTCACTCTGTAATTCTGGCTTCAAAAAATAGAATCTACGCTTAATATCCGGGGCGTACTGAATGATTTTTGCCATTTTACCCAACTGATTACTTGCCTTCGCCCATGTAATATTTGTTTTGAATCCTTGTAGCTGAAGCAAACGGTCAATATCTTCCGCATATTCATCCCCACCATTATTAGCTTCGAATCTCTCCATATTTGGTTTATGTTGCATCGTTTTGGCTATGACTAATGGTTTAGTAATATATTTATCGCCTTTATTGAATATCCAATCTGGTATATATACTGGGCCATCTTCTCTACTTCCAAATACTTTTCCAAACGGCATTGATAAACTATCGCCACCACCCCACGCAACATCACAGGCCGCAGCGGTAATACAATCACCGTCAGGAAGAACACCATTATAATAATTCAACTCATCTTCAGGGAATAGCAATCCTTCCCTCACAAATGGATTCTGCATATATTTTGCCATCCACTCATTTTTATCAAGTCGGTTTTTCATATCCAGATAATATCTGGTAGAGAATCCTAATCCAAAATCATACTGAAAGTTGGATTCATTATGCTCATTTAACGCTGGGATTTTTCTGAATCTATAACGTGGATTGTCTTTATTATCCTTTTCTACTCTTCCGAGCGGATCAAGCACATTCCACCGAGTCCCTACCATTAATTCTTTGGCTCCATCATTTTTTCGGTCAACCAGTACATTCAAATAATCCTGATACCGGTTCTCCAATCTGATAGGACTTAATGACTCAGTTCTGTCACGAATCATATCATCCACATACAAATATCCATCAGAAGATATATCAACAGCACCGGTCCATGTACCATCAATACCACGACAAGTAAGTGTTGCAAATGCTTCAAGCTCACTATATCTTAATTCATTCTTCTCTGCTGATTTCCCACATAGCGAAACGTTCGGAAATATTTCTGAAAAAGTATACTCTTCATTTAGCGTGAGTTTAATTACATCATTATAAAATCTATCTGCCAGTACTCCTGAATGGCCTGACATAGCATTATGGCTTTCTGGATGCCGACCAATAATCCATGCCAAGAAGAAAATACATAACGTACTTTTCCCTACTCGTGGCGGGAGACTGATTCCAAGAAAATCTAGTTTACCATCTTCCAAATCCTGTAAATCATCTACTACGATTTTGAGTGTTCGCCTTCTTGGAAAGTAAAATCTCTTCTTAGGCTTCCTGTTACGCTCCATGTACAAAAGAAAAGATTCAAATATATTAGGTGCCTCAAATAAAATGGCTCTCCAATATAAATTATTTAGTTCCTGTGTGGGGGGAAGATTTGGAATTAACTCTTTTATGTATTTCGTTATCTTCAAACAGTAATCCAAATCCGTCTCATCTTCCTGATATACCAGTATAGCCATATCTAAGAGATCACGAAGATGATTGTATTGAGTCAGGTCAGAATACTTTATTGCTTCGATTATTTGTCTATTTTTGTCTGAAACTGCCACATTGCACCATCCTTTGAATGGCGCTCAGTGGCACTCTATTTATTTTTGTCGTTATTCCCTCTGTCAGTAATAGCGGAACCGCGATACTTTCTCTGCAAATTCAACAAATGATATTTTCTAGTGGCATGCTCTATACTTTTAGCTCATTGCCATGTTCTAAACCTCTCATATATCCTTTCACAAATGAAACATCTTCAATACAACCACAATTTTTGCAGCAATACTTTGGGATTCTATTTATTTTATCTCGTTCAAAATCATGTCTACTACAAGATTCCTCTTTTGCATTATTTTCATTAATCTGACGCATTATATCAATTTGCTCTTCACTAATTCCTTTCTGACGCGCTTTTTCTAAATCAAACATCTTCTTCACTCCTCATAAACAATGACACCCGCGGCTGACCGCCCACCACTGATAAGAAAATATTTGGACGTTTGCCGGATTTCACTTCTTTCAAAATCTGTATAATCTCATCATCCGAGAACTCCCAGCATGAAACCACTTCATCTGTCTGAAACTGCTCATTATACTGCTTACATGCCGGAAGATCACCGCATCCATCTGCTACAAATATACTATTCTGTTCTGAAAAATTTACTGGATTCATAATATTCTCTCATATTTTCATAAATTCTTGCACACTTATATGCATTCTCGCATTTGATTGTGGTTGTATATGAATGTGCTCTATCTCCGAAACTAGAAACTTCTATCTTCTCAACATCAGGATCAAAATCTCCACAATGCGAACAGTAATCCTGTAATTCTAAATCAAATCCTTCTGCCATATCTACTCGGCCTCCGTATGATTGCAATACACCAGCAAATGCTCCGCAATCTGGCGTAAGTTCTCTTCTGAATACCTGTCTGCCTCGTATTCATCCGGGCACCCCTCATTAAATGCCTTTTGAAATGGATTTGCTTTACATGTTACTGTAGATCTGATGAGCATAGCTGCCACTTCAATAGGCTTCACAGGTAAATCAACCTTCACGCGCTGAATTTCCTCTAATTCGGATTGCAGACACTTAATATGCTCCCTCAATTCATTGTTTTCTGCCACCAGGTTTTCTATTGCCTTTTCTCTACATTCGAACATTGCAAAACCTCCTTATTCGTCATAACGGAATCGATAGGACTTGAACCTATGACATTTCGGTTAACAGCCGAACGCTCTTCCTACTGAGCTACGATTCCTTGCACGGTTCCCGTTTCTACCACTGAATTATGTGCCAATACGCAGTTACCGCTTAGATTATCACGCTTGTGCATATACCGCGTCCGTATATGACATTAAAGGTTTTCGAGCATACCGTAGGCATACCTAAACTTCCTACAATCAGTTTTCAGCGATCATTGTCTTTCTCTGTGAGGTGTTCTGCTTACTCTCACATCATCCGGGCGCGACCCGGCATCTTGGAAAAGTTTGGATTCGAACCAAAATCTTGCTCTCCCTGTTTTATGGTGCGCACCGCTGCTCTGCCAGTTGAGCTACTTTCCCATAACCGCCATCCGACGGTTAGCAATAATATTTATCGTGGCTTGCGTTCCACTATCCGGTTTTTATTATTACGCCTCCCGAACCGGCAAGTACACGGCGTGCAGATTACTCCGCAGATATGAATTCATATACGGTCTTTCCCGTCGTCAAGAGGGAATAGTCCCACACAGTTCACCCTCCCATGGTCTGCTTCCTTACTGTCGCTTTCGCTTGCCTCCGCAGTTATACTATGTATACCGCTCTTTCAGACCTCTTCCACTTTGCCTTCGAGTCTAAATCTACTTGCACAACCTTGAAACAATTGCTTTAGTGGCTGAAATAATCAGATATGCTACTGTTGATGCAAGCATGCATTTTATGATCGTCCATCCAATAAGCATTCCTGTAAGCGCTCCGGCATCAAATGCAATGCATGCGGTCAGTATGGCCTTAATAAACATCACCCACAAGCCAAAGTATGCGGCTGCCGCAATCCCGGCAACTGTTATAATCAGCGCCAGAAATGCTTTTGCTGCCTGTTTTAAATTTTCATTTTTCATCTTCGCATTCTCCTTTTCATCGGCAGGCCATGAAGCCTTCTCCAATTGTTTTGTTTCAGTTTTTCAATATCAAAACCATATACTAGAAAAAGATACAAATCCCCTTTGCTAAGTCCATCTTTCGGACTTAAACGAAAAGTAATTTCACTATCCTGCTTATTGAATAAATCATTGGCATAATCGAATTCAATTGCATCATACTGACCAATCCTTTCTAACGCGTGAAACTCTCCATCTCCTCCGACTATCCCATACTCAATCTCTTTCTCATCAGGACCCATGTCACATCTCCTATCAGTTCTATGCCTTTTTTATTTAAAATTTGCTTGGGGGACCGAGCAGGTGCCCCGGGGGGCGTTTCCACCAGACCCCCACCCCCATTAACCGTAGTCCCTAAAACGCATCAAAAGATTTTTGATCTATACGACAAATAACTATTTGTTATACAGATAGTATACTACATATTGTGTTGTCAATTGCTTGAATACAACATATAGATTCATCCCTAGTATTATCTGACAATTGCATACAATGTTTATGAATTGTATGTCAAAAATCCTTATCTGGAAGCTGTTTGGGCTCCTGGTAATCTGACGCGATCTGTTCCGCCGTCCTTGTTGCATTGCCGTCCTGCTCTCTATGTAGCACCAAGGAACCTTCCACCCAGCCTTTTTCTATCTTTCCTTTCGCAAGCGCCCCAATATTGCCCTGCAATGTCATCGCGGTTAAACACGTTTCCCGCTCATTGCTCAACTTTTTGTAAATATCGGAGTGCGCAGAGCTGAGTTTCTGCCTATATTCCTCGCCCTGATGCATCATCTTCCAGTAGGCTATATCAGGTATTACATCACCTTGTAGGTCATAATATATATAACTCCTAGTCTCACTATTAGCCCATGCATAAATAGTAGACTCATCTATCCCAGTAAGCTTAGAAAACCCTGCTATAGATATCTCCTTACCATACTCATAACATAGATTAATATAATGGTCACATATACTGTTAATCATATCAGGATCATTGTAATTAATAGTACTGTTACTCCTATGTCTGATATTACTTGGATTATTAAGTGGCTTAAATACATGTCTATATATGTACATCAATACACTATTCCACCTCATCTGATTGATATCATAGCATTTCACCTTCTTCTCTTCTTCGTACAGATGGAGATATAGATCAATATCAGACTCATATACCTCTACAGTATTCTCTTCTTCCACTGCTCTTTCAGTAATTTTAGACATGTATTCTCACCACTCTTTCTGATTCAGTTTATTCTAGTATTCTGGGCAATCTTCTTCATCTTGCTTATTACATGTACTGCATTGCTTATACTCATCACATAAATCACCAATACACTCTGTATCCAGATCCTCGCATATCCTATCATCGTCCAATTTTAAGCATCTCCAAAATTTACAGCTCATTCTCAAACCCTCCAAAATCAAATAAAAAAAGCCGCCACCTGCTGCAATTACGTTATGCAACGGGTCACGGCTCCTAGAGCTACCAAGATTTCAATCCACCTCACAAGAGGACTACTATATTATCTATTACGATATCATTAGATCATGGGGCTTGTCAACCCCTTGATTTTATATTATAGAGCCGGTGGCAAGTCCGGCCCCAAGTTTATGGTGCTATGCTGTTCTCTTCTCCAGCTCCTCAACTCTTCTATTGAGCTGATCAATCATCTTGAGCAATAGAGTTGTATTATCACTTTCGAGTTTTGTGATACGGTAGTACTGACTTAACTCTTCCATATTTTTCTTGACTTCCGTGATCTGCTTCTCTAGATATGTTTGGGTTCTTCCAATTTCATCTAGCAATAGGCTTTCAGTCTGTTCCGCCCGTGCATCAATTAATTTTGCAATTGCTTCTAAGTCTTTACGATCTAACATTTCATTGCCTCCATTCTTTCAGGCACTTGCCTTGCCTGTTAATATTATTATAGTCTATTATCGTGTATTTGTCAACACTCTATTATCGTGCACTATCACTTATTTTTGTACTCCATAATATCACCCGGCTGACAATTCAGCAACCTGCACAAATTACATATAACCTCACACGTTACATTTTCATTTTTAGTCAGCTTTGCGACAGTATTTGAATGCAGGCCATTATTCTTAAGCCACTGTTTATTAAGTTCTTTTTTCTTCATAACAATCCATAATTTCGCAAAATCTATATATCCGTTTTCCCCATAATTAGCCAATTAAAACACCTACTTTCCTATGTATATAATAATAGATTTTCTTCATTTCGTCAACGTCTATTTTCTTGTACTATTTCCATAATAAAAGGGTGTTTCAATACATCTATTTTTGTGTACTATTGCACATTGAATTATCGTCTATTATCGTGTATATTTATATTAACAAATAAAACAGCAGAGCACCCGGAGGACACCGGGAGAAAGAAGGACATTATGATAAATAATAAAATACAAAACACAATTACTCTATATAAGGGGTATAATCCAAATCTTTTCGGCGGATGGTTCTGGAGTCTCGAAGAAGTGTGGAATGATTGGGATCACGTATACTCAGACCCGTATATAATAGAACTTCCAGAAGGATTTTATGTTGGTGAGTGCATTACAGGACAACCTATGATTTTTAAGAAGAGCTGCAACTTAGGGTATGACGTATGCATAGGTCAAAATTCAGAAAATGGAAAGCCACATCTGGTAGGTGGCCACCCTGTAGAAAATATTACCTTAAAAGTCATTGGCCCGGCAGATAAAAAGATTGAAGCAGATGAACATTAACCGCCGCAGAGAATGCCAGCCGGCCCGATACCGGCGGCGGTATTGCCCTCTATAAGGGGCATTTAAAGCTTGTAAGGCATCCACCCATGTATAAGTCCTTACGGTACCACAAGTACTTAATGCGCGACCGTACCCGTCTACAGAACGTATTAAGCCGGTCACTCATCAACCCTAGTAACGCCCCGGTGAAGTTATCCGGCGCTTAACGGTTGCGCGATAGCATCCAGCATATTTACAGTATACAACCTATAGGCCACGGGGCGGGACACGGACGGTTGTGTGCTCGCCATATGCAAAAATAATCAGGCCTGATACTGCCCCAGTGTTATGCTGGGGCATTTGAAGGAGAAAAAATGAAGAATAAAGTATTAAGAGTCGCAATATATATACGCGTAAGTACATATGATCAAGCACGTGACGGATACTCTTTGGATGCACAGGAAAAGGCTCTGATTAAGTGGTGCAATAACAGAGGGTATGAAATTTATCATCTATATGCTGATCGCGGGATATCTGGAAAAGATATTAATCATCGCCCAGAAATGCGTAAATTATTACGTGATGCACAAGATGGTAAGTTTGATTTAGTCCTTTTTTGGTCCCTCAGTCGATTTACCCGAAGCGTATCCGATTTGTATAATACAATGTCATTACTACAGCAACATAATGTAAGGATGACATCACTAACAGAATCATTTGACACCGCCTCACCGATGGGGCGTGCAATGATCGGCATCGTCGGAGTATTCGCGCAATTGGAACGTGAGCTAACAGGAGAGCGCGTATTTTTTGCAATGCAAGAACGTGCGCAACAAGGGAAGCGCACGTGCTCTGATGTGTTAGGATATAATGTAAGCGGAAAGGATACATTTGTCATTAATCCCACGGAAGCAGAATATGTTAAATTTGTATTTGAAAAATACCTTGAACGAAAAAACCTATCTGAAGTTGCAAAATTATGCCGACAACAAGGTTATCGTGGCAAGCGCGGGAAAATTCCTACAGCGTATAGCGTATCTGTCATCTTGACACGGCCTATTTACTGTGGGTATAATACGTTCTGCGGAGAGTTATTTAAAGGCAACCACGAGCCAATAATAGACACAAAAACTTTTAACCGCGTGCAATTCCTCCTTAAAAAGCAGGGGCGGTTTTCAGGGAGGACTAAACAAAAAATGTATAAAATAATTCCTGCGTGCTAGTTAGATAACACGATTTTGAGGGCATTTCTGGAAATCCAGATTTTTGCCCTCATTTTTTTTTCATGGCAACATCTTTTTTCGGAGAAACTTTCCGAAGAATTTCTCGCAAAGATCCCTTATAACGCGCGACTTTTCGGACTGATCGCATACCATTTTTATGTAGTGGATCCGCAGCACATAAAGGCTTAGCCTATTGTGAGCTACGCTGCCTGCCTCCTAATGCTGCGCAATGTATCAGACGTAGACTCCGCGTAATACTTGCTTGTCGTGGCTGGGCTGGTGTGCCCCAGCACCTCCTGAATGACTCCCAGGTCGTATCCCTTGTTTTTGAGGGTCATTCCAAGCGTCTTCCTGAACTTATGCGGGTAGACCTTACAGGACATACCCTGCCTACGCGCAATGTCTTTCAGGACGGCTCTCACGCCGCATGGCTTAAGCCTACTATACGGTGCCCGCTTGCCAACGATCAGCGACTCGCAATCATCTGTACGCTCCTGCAGATACTCCCGCAGGTAGTACATGGCGGCCTCATCGATATACGCTGGGGTATTGAGTCCGCCCTTCTCTCGCTGGATCCAGACATCGCCTGTCTTGAAATCGACATCCGAAATATTAATGCTGCAGAATTCCCCGACGCGCAGGCCAGTACTCCGTAATACCTCGATCATGGCCCGGTCACGCTTTGTCTGGCATCCTGCACGCAGTTTTTCCAGTTCCTCCTGGGTAAAGTAATCTATATTATTTTTGCTTACCTGCTTTTTTCCCACGGATTCCACGGGGTTATCAAAAATGAGCTTCTCGATTCGCATCCAGTTAAAAAATGCCGACAGATACCGGCGCTCATTATTGATCGTGCTTGCCTTATTTACTTTGCCGGTCTTGTCCACGTTTCGCCGCTCGTACCATCTGAGGTATTGTTTAATATCGATGTCGGTCATCTCGACCAGCGGCTTGTCTATCTGCGTCAGCAGCTTTTTGATGGCATTGAGGTAGTTATATTTCGTCTCCTCTTTAAGCTCCTCCTTTTTTATTAAAAAGAGCTGGATCACGTACTTATTTTGCTCATCTATGCTGTTGTTTACCTCTGCCGGCAGCGTGGTTATCTCCTCAACATTAACACGCACCAGCTGCTCCTCAATCAGATTACTCAATATCTGCAATACTGCCTTATCCACGTACTCTGCCATACCTACCAAAATAGCGTCTCTCATCTGTGATTTTATCATTTGTGTACTCATAATAATCCTCCTCTTGAATCCCAAGGACTATCATGGTATACTGTCCTCAGGTAAGTGAGCAGCAGACGGTCCGCCAAGACTATCAGTCCGCTGCTTATTTTTTAGTTATCAAAAAAACTCACTCACCCAATAATTTCTTAGACCGGTTCCCTATACCGGATCTACTTCGTAACCACACATTCATGCGGTAATTTATCATCCCTTATCCCCTTGAATACGGGCTGCCTAAAAGAATCTTTGTCCGTAGGCATTGATTCGACAATACACACTAGTTTCGGCTCTAACCACACGGCATCTTCATTACCTGGCGGAACAAATTGAAAGGGAGATTTCGATATTATATTGTAACCATGTTCATTTAAAGTTCTTAGGCTGACCCCTAATGTCACATGACCCTTGTAAACTAATTTGCTGCCATCAAATTGTCCCAAAACAAGACTAGTCATGTTATTTGCTTTACGGATATATCCACATATAATGCAATCATCTGTAGCCATCACCTTGCACTTGATCCAGTTTTTTGTGCGCTTACCAAAATAATATTTACTATCCTTTTTCTTCGCTACAATACCCTCAAGATTTTGTACCTTTGCCGCCTCAAATAATGCAATACCATTTTCCTCAACATACCTCGATATACTTATGAAATTATTTTCAACCACTGTTTCCTGGAGAATCTTTTTACGCTCCATTAAGGGAAGGTCAATTGTCATCTTTCCAGAATCATAAATGATGTCGTAAGCAACAAATGATGCCGGATACTTTGTTGAAGCCAACTGTATTTTAAACGGATCTGTCATTAATGTCCTGCGCTGAATTTCATAAAAATCGGTCATTCCATTTCGCAACACGAAAAGCTCTCCATCCAAAATGCATTTCTTTTTAATCTGCCGATTGATATCTTTTAGTTCCGGTACGCACGGTAACATCTTCTTGTCTCTTTTATTCCTCAGATCAGTGCCATTTTCATCTAAATATGCAATGCAACGAATACCATCCAATTTAATTTCGTATATCCAGTCTGAAGAATTAAAAGCCTCCCGCTGTTCAGAAATAAGCATCGGCTTAATACCTTTAGATTCAAAAATGTCCATTATGCCGTTCCCTTATGCGTAGCAATGTCAACGGACTTTTGTAATGCCTCCATAAGATTAATAATGTTGTTAGGAGCACTCGTGTCTGCAGCAACAATCTCATTTCCATTAATTTTAGTTGTTATTGCTTCACGTAGTCTCTGTTGGTATTCATCGTGATATGCACTAATATCAAACTTTTGCGTCATTGATTCTATTAGTGTTTTAGCCATGTCTAATTCTGTTTTAGCTACATCTACCTTGATTTGAGATTTTGGTATCTCCTGGATTTCCTCTTGGTAATATAGTATTTTAGCAATAAGACATTCTTTTGTTGGATACACAACCAACAATTCCTCATTCGTTCCGATTACAGTTTTTGCAACTGCCACTTCTTTCTTACTTAAAAGTGCCTGTCGCAACAATTCATATGCTTTATCTGCCCCGGGTTCTGGAATCAAATAATAATCCTTTTGAAAATAAAGTGAATCAATCTCGGACATTTTAGCAAAATGCTCTACATGAATTGTCTTATCTTTCTTTGTCTTGATCTTTTCGAGTTCATCCTGCGTAAACGTTACATAGTGCCCTTTTTCATACTCGTAGCCTTTTATAATATCCTCTGAACCGACTTCTTTATTGCATGAAGGACAATACTTTTTGTATTTAATCCGTTCTTTACTATCTTTGCAAAGCTGATTGAATGAAATGCTGGTATCTCTAGTTGTCTTATAAAGACCAACCGGAATATATAACAACCCTACCGATATAGCCGATTTATGCGCTACTGCCATAATCTCCACCTCTTTTTGGTGTTATTATACGCAGTAGCAATCGGCTATATACAGTTAGTTACTTTGATAGTATCTGAATCAAATTCTTAATTCCACGTTCTTCCATTCCTTTAATCTTTCCGGTACCTGCCCAAAACTCAAATAATTTATCGTCTGATTTTCTCCATGCATGGAAATGGCAGCTTTCTTCATTTTTTAGTTCATAGCGAATCTTATGTTTTGTGAACTGTTCTATCGCATATTCGATCCTATCTGGATTCTTCATTATCCGTTCTTTATGTCGAATTTCAGGTGTTCTATATCTTTCATAATTCTCTTCCATTTCCGCCTCCTATTTTCATATATACGACTAGACTTTCCTTATATATTTTTTTTATTCTGAAGTCTAAATTTTGGTTTAGTTATATATCCAACATTTCTTTAAGTACCTTAAAAACAGGATATACCTGTTGCGGGACTACTGCATTTCCGTAGCACTGCATTCTTTCTTTGTAACGCTTATATCCGTCCACCCGATCGGGAATCCCATCATCCACTCCACATACTGGGGGTTTATGTACTGCCCAATACGTTCCGGGTAAATAATCCCAAGGCTGGAGCAGAGTGCTTGTCCATGATTTCCGTTGTGCTCCGTCGGCGTCTGTTTCCGAATCGGCTTGAAGTCTTGGCTCGCCCTTGGAGATGCCAATAATAAAAACCCTGTATCTCTCATGTGGCGCCGCGACAGCGTAAGCCGGTACACAGAACGTCCTGACTTCGTAGCCTTCCTTTTCCAAATCGGTACAAACGGACTCATGTATTGTTGATAACAGCCCATTAACATTTTCTCCAACAACAAAGTGCGGCCGCAACTCTCTGACGACTCTACAAAACTCCGGCCATAAGTGTCGTTCATCATTTTCAGCCTTTCGTTTTCCGATAACACTGTGCGGCTGGCATGGGAATCCCCCTGATATAACGCTAACTGTCCGTAAACCTGTTTTTTCATAAAAATCTCCTCCCGTTAATGTCTTTATATCTCTCCATCTTGGCACGTCTGGCCAGTGTCTTTCTAATACTGCTGTCGGATAATCTGCATATTCGCATTGCCCTACAGTTTCAAAACCTACCCATTCCGCAGCCAAATCCAGTCCACCAATACCAGAAAACAAACTCAAATGTGTATACCTCATATTTTTCTAAAGGAGCCGATGCGCATCTTCCCGGGAAGCCCGTCTCCTCTCTTTATTTGTTAAATGTCAGTTTTGCTACTTAAAGCATCCCTTATCTGCGCCGAAAGAACCGTCTCCCTGCCATTCGTGTTTTCGATTTCTTCCGCTGCCTGTTCTAGTAAATTGCTTACATAATCTATGTAAGTAACAAGTATTCTCGCATATTGAGCCGCAACAGATTGATAATTTTGCTTTTTGGCCCATTCATAGGCCAACTTTTCTTCTTCATTCACTTTCGATTCCCTCCTAAATGTTAAGTTACCAAATCAACGCCTGACCACATCTATTGCAAAAGTTATTCGAACAAGTAACCATACTAAGACACTCTGGACAATGGTGTACCTTTGTTCCTGCCTTGAATACCACATGCCCAATTTTCATATCCTTGTCAAATGTTTCTTCTTTGGTCTTCTGTGGAATTTGCCTTTGCAGGGCTTCATCTGCATCTTTCAGGGCTTCATACAAATATTCATTACACGTATTACGTCCCGCATTTCCCATAAAATTTCTAATAGTGCTTACACTTTTAACTGCATCCATCATATCTGTTTCTTTCCTTCGGTTCTCCCGAAAAATTTTAAAAATCGCATCCGATAATGCAAGCAAAGCAACTGCAATCAGTACATTCTCCGTGTCCTGTTTCTGAACACTCTTTTGCATTATCGCACAGGTTTTTTGGGATTTTAGTTACAAAATATCCATTGTTTTTTAGTAAAGTAATTGCTTTTTTGATTTCTTCTTCCATTGTTATTCCTCCACTAAATGCTAATTCTACAGTCTGTTTATGAATTTCCGGAAGGATTCTGTTGGTTTCCGCACATTGTCCCAATCCAGTTCCGCTGCACAATGCGGACAAGCTACATAATCGTCTGCCACACCATAACCACATCCAGGACATTGATAATCCGGTTCCATATTTTCAATTCCTGGTCCTCGTCCGAAATAAGCAACAATCTCTGGAACGACTACTTTAATCAGTCTTAACTTTCTCATCAAATCACCTCAATGTTAATTGTCATAATTTGCAGATATTTCTATACATGCAACACTGTTTCCTGTGTATGCTACATTTTTTATTCTTCAATTCTTCTTGACAGAAATATCTCCTGTCAAAGTGCATTGACAACATATCAAATAATTTAAACATACTTGCACTCCTCTAAATGTTAATTCTCTTCATCCAGATCCCAATCCTCTTCTTCATTTCTTTCAGTTTCGAAC
>OBZW01000213.1_pt1 | contig 50948 bp, 45 predicted proteins | sample 1477021 | NCBI WGS metagenome assembly OBZW01 (sample SAMEA2580262, study PRJEB22360) | human gut metagenome | biome: human gut; feature: human-associated habitat; material: faeces | place: Denmark | collected 2008/2010
AAGAAGTTTTTAATTTCCAGCTAATTTAAGGTTGACTTTTCATAGCTGGTCTCCTTGTATTACGAATACTGTTTTTTTGTTTCCAATGTGGAACCCGTTCCACATTGTTTAAAAAAAATACCTCAGCTTGTTCCGCGCCGCATCATGGAACCCGTTCCACAATGCGGCAAAAAAAATAAGTTTTCTAGGATGTACACCTGTTGATTACTTTAAGCCCATTATATAACTCCAATTAAAAAAGTCAACCTTATTTTTTAAATTCACTGTTTTTTTGTTTATTACTACAAAAGATTATGATTTTATTTTGTACACCTTTCACAATGAACTTACTATACAGTTGTCTTGCCTTTTTTAAGCTCTACCTCTAATAAAACCTGCTTATTTTTGTAAGTCTTTCCATTTACCAGCCTTGCCATCAGGCGCACGGATTCCCTGGCCAACGCTTCCATAGGCTGTGCAACGGCCGTCACCTGCGGTTCTACGATTCCCGTCAGGTATGTACCGTCATAAGCCACAATCTTCACATCTCCCGGTACCTTTTTATGCCTTCTGATCGCTTCATTCATATAACCTATCGCCAGCTGGTCAACTCCGAATACTCCGTCAAAATCTATTCCCATTTCAAAAACTGACTCTACTGCCTTTTTATAATATAAGGCGTCAAAACGGTTCCATTCCAGTTCATAGGAATATGTCTTCACATGGTTCTTTTTCATAATCCTTTCGAATTCATAATGTCTGTCATGGTATGGTGACTCAACTTCCTGCGCGCCGCGGAAATGCAGTACGGACTTGCAGCCGCTTCTGATCAGCTCTTCTGCCGCCAGTCTGCCGCCTCTTTTATGGTTCACTGCCACCACAGGGATATCTTCGCCCAGGTAGCGGTCAAGCGCCACAATCGGCTTGTGGATCTTGAGATATTCCTCCACATCAAGTGAGTGTACACCTGTGATCACGCCGTCTACAATATGACGGTTCAACATATCCAGATATTCAAGTTCCGCATTTTCTTCTTTCACGGTATTGCACAGCATGGTCTTGTAGCCGCAGTTATACAGCTCTGCTTCCACATATTCTACAAATTCAGCAAAAAACGGGTGTGCAACCGTGGGAACTAATACGGCGATAATCCCTGTTTTCTTGTGAAATAAATTGCGCGCCAGCTCGTTGGGCGTGTAGTCCAGTTCACGCATGGCTGCTTCTATCTTCTGGCGGGTCTCATCGGATACATAGCCGCTGTTGTTCAGAACCCGTGAGACCGTTGTCGGGCCTACGTTTGCCTTTTTGGCAACATCTCTGATACTTGCCATCTTCAATCCTCCTTTCCTCTGTATTTTTAAGCTCTGCTTAATTCTAGTTGTAATATATTTCCGGACAAAAGTCAAACTAAAGATACGGTTTCAGCCGAAACATTGTCTTTTCCCCAGCCCGTTCATTTGTCAACTCGTACAGATTATCTTCCGTAACCATCAGATTCCTGTGCTTGTCCGATCATTGCCCCGATATCTTTGTTCACATCAAGATAATTGATACATAGTATTCTCGGTTCTTCTATTGTGCAATAATCATTTTCTTTATCAGACAAATTTTTTACTGCTTATATTATAAGACATTACTACTTATTGCACAATCTTTTGTTTTTTTATACAGGGAGAGACGCCTGCAGCAAGACAGGACAAGATGCAGGCGTAAGCATATCTCTGGTTCATCTTGCTGCAGGCTGGTTCATCCGGCCGGCAGGTGAAAACGATTTCCCGTCTGGGAGATTTTACGGGGCAGCGGATGGGATTTATGGCCGTTGCTTTGTTTGATTTAGAAGCAATATTTTGTGAAATTTTTGTATGCAAGATTCCACTCTGCCTCATCTTCCGGCACATATTCCCTCACCTGGAAGGAATCCCTCACTATTCTGCGTATTTCTGTTAATGAGGAGGCATGTCCGCATCCGTAGGCCTGCATCAGGAGATTGCCGGTTGCTGTACATTCTTCCGGGCCTGCCGTTACTTTTTTGTGGAGCGCATTGGCTATAAACTGATTTAACAGTGTATTCTTTCCACCGCCTCCTGTTACGTGTACGACATCGATTTTTTTCTCTGCGGCATCTTCTATCTTCCCTAAAACATATTTGTATTTCAGTGCAAGGCCCTCATAGATCAGCCTACTGATTGCACCGATGTCGTCTTCTTTGAGTTGGATCTGATTTGTTTTTTTCAGGTATTCGACAATCGCTTCCGGCATATTTTCCGGTGCGAAAAAGCTGTTGTCGTCTACGTCTATAAACGCCGTAAATTTAGGGGCTTTTTGCGCCTCTTCTACGATTCTGGAGTAGTTAAGCCCAGGATCTTTTCGGTTCCATTGTTTTTTACATTGCTGAATAATCCAGAGTCCCATGATATTTTTTAGAAAAAGGGATTTTCCAAGTACTCCGCCAGAATTGGAGATATTGAGTGCGAAGCTTTTTTCATTATTTACGGGCTGTTTCAGCTCCATTCCTGCCAGAGACCATGTACCGGAACTGATAAAAGCGAAGTTTTCACCTTCTGTGGGAGTCGCTACTACTGCACTTGCCGTGTCATGTACGGCAGGCGTAATGATCGGAATCCCACGTTTTAGTCCCGCCTGGTCTGCAATATCGTCCCGGAGTGTTCCTACTGTGTCCCCTGCAAACGAGATCTGGGACTGCAGTTCTACCGGGATATTGTAGGCCTCGAAGATCTCGTCATCCCATTTGCGGTTGACCGTATCTACCAGCATGGATATGGAGGCCGCCGTGTATTCGCAAACAGGCCTGGCTCCCAACAGATAGTGCAGGATATCTCCCACAAACAGCAGTTCTCTGGCGTGGTCGAGCTGTGTATCTTTCTGCCTCCTGGCTGCAATAAGCTGATTCAGTGTATTGAACTCCAGAAACTGAATTCCGGTTTTTCGGTATAACATTTTTTTCCTTGGCTCCAGCAGGGCGTCTGTGCCTTCTGTCCTTTTATCCCTGTATGTATATGGGATCCCCATCAGTGTCCCGTTCTTATCCAGCAGGCCAAAATCTACGCCCCAGGTGTCTACGCCGATCGAATCCAGTTCGGGTCCGTATTGATCCGCATAAATCCGAAGTCCTTTTAATATTTCTTCATAAAAGCGGTAAACGTTCCATTTCCATTCTCCCCGGATTTTAAGTCCCTGTGTCGGAAACCGCCACAGTTCATCCAGTTTTATAATGCCGTTTTCCAGGGTTCCTGCGATACAGCGGCCGCTTTCCGCCCCCAGATCGACTGCAAAATATCTGCCCATTTGCACACCCCTATTCTGCGATTTGCTTTAATTTTTCTAAGTCTAAGGGATACCACCCCAATTCCTTTACCGCATCCAGAAAAACCTTGTAATTCCGCGGGTTTATTCCGCTGTGGATGGAGTTGGAGGAGGAGATAATGTGTCCGCCTCCCACGCTTCCCTGGAGCAGACAACGCGCTACTTCCCTGCGTACCTGGTCTTCTGACTTGTTTACAAGTGTTTCCACACAGTCCACATTTCCCTTGAATGCAATCCTGTTTCCATACCTTGCCTTTAATGCAGCGAGATCCATGTTTCCTCTTGCGTCAATCGGATCCAAGCAGTCTATTCCTGCGTTTACCAGATCTTCCACTACGCTGTTCAAGTCTCCGTCACTGTGTTTGATCACCTTGAGTCCCAGGCTTTTAGCCTTTTTGACCAGTGCTTCAAAGTGTGGCAGCACCTGTTCCCTATACATGTCGGGATTCATAAGAAGTGCCTGGTTGTTGGCAATATCATCACCCACAACAATTACCTCAATACCAAGCCCGGCAAGGTTTTCGCAGATTCTGCCGGAGTATTCCACGCTCATCTCCATCAGGCGCTGGACAAGCTCCGGTTCCTCATAAAAACCAGCCAGGAAATTTTCAAATCCCATCAGGTCCCTGGGCTGTGAAAATACGTCCCGCACCCTGGCAATTACACATTTTTCCTGCCCAAACAGATCCATTGCTTTTTTAATCTTATTAAAGCGGTACGACGCATCGGGATCCGGCACCTCATAGGTATCCAGATCAGATAATTCCTGGATCGGAAATCCAACCGGATTCGGATATTCGTCATAGGAAACTCTGGTAATTCCCCATTCATCAATGAAATGCCGGTCATCTATTACCGTATTCTTTGAATCCAGCCCGACGGCAATCCCGTCCAGATCCATTTTCTGTACAAATTCCAGGTCGCTTGCCGTATTGCAGATCTGCTCCATTACCTTTGGATAGAGCACCCACTCACAGGTAGGGACTCTGTCCGGTTCCTGGCGGTTTAAAACCGCCAGAATTCTCTCTCTTCCGTTCATCAGCATCCTCCTCCCAGTGTCAGTATCCCTTCCGCTCTGGTCTCGGACACCCTTTTATGGTAACCGCTCTCCCGGTGATTCCGCAGCGGATCGGTATCCGTGAGCCCCAGTTCCATACGGACAACGGACAACAGCGGCTCCACATCCGTTTCAAATGCCTCCATGATGATCTGGTTGCATTTTACGACATCGTGATCCGCCTGGGCAGCTTTCAAAGCCTTACGGTCAATCAGCAATGCCTTTGCATAGGCGGTCTGAATATTCATGACAGAGTAGATAATGCCTTCCAGGCTGTTTTCAATATTATGGGACTGATCCAGCATATAGGCAATCTGATTATCAACGCCGTCCATCCCCGCATCGATGATTTCTTTGTAAATCAGAAAGATCTCCAGCGGGTTCACGGTTCCGAGAATCAGATCATCATCCGCGTACCGGTGGTTGTTAAAGTGAAATCCTCCCAGTTTTCCTTCGTCCAGCAGAGTGGATATAATATGCTCAATATTGGTCCCCGGCAGGTGATGCCCCAGATCCACCAGCGTCTTTGCCTGAGGTCCTAGTTTACTGCACATCAGATAGGAGGTGCCCCAGTCCTGCACGTCGGTCGTGTAATAGAATGGTTCAAAGGGTTTATATTCCAGCAGCAGCGTCATATCCGCATCCATCGCATCATACAGAACCTTTAGTCCCTCATACAGGCGGTGTTTCCGCTCCCTCAGATTATCCTGCCCCGGATAGTTGGTTCCGTCCGCCACCCACATCCCGATTGTCCGGGAACCCATCTCCCGCGCCATTCTGACGCAGTCTTTAAAGTGTTCCTTCGTCTGTTCACGTACCCAGTCCAACGGCGAACACATGGATCCATACCTGAACTCCTGCCCGGAAAATGTATTCGGATGCACGGTACCGATTTTCATGCCTTTCTCCTCGGCATATTCCCTGACCGGGCCGAATCTTCCGTCCTCAGTCTTGTCCCAGCACACATGGCTTGCCATAACCGGCGTGATCCCCAGGCACCTCTGGATTTCCGCACAGTCGTCGATCTTATCCCAGATCGTAACTGCTGCCCCCTTATCTTTAAATGTGCCATAGCGGGTTCCGGAATTTCCCACTGCCCAGGACGGCAGTTCAATGACCTGCGTCTTTAGTAAATCTTTAATTTCCTCCAGGTCTAACCCCTTTTCACCTAATTCTTCTTTTAAAATCTCATATCTTTTTTCATATCGCTCCATTGACTTCTCCTTTATTCGCAACCATCTTCTCCTTTATTTGAAACCATCTTATTTATTCATGACCATCTTATTTATTCGTAATAGGAATGCTTCGCAGCGTCCACAAATGCCAGTACATTTTCCCATGGCACTTCCGGCTCCAGTATGTGCGTAGGGGCCACAACCAGCGCGCCTCTTTTGCCCAAAATTTTCTGAACTTCCTTTACTTTTTCCCTCACCTCTTGCGGCGTTCCAAAGGGCATCGTGCTCTGTGTCCCGATTCCGCCCCAGAATGCCAGTCTGTCCCCAAATCTATCATATATAAGCGTCAGGTCATTACACTCCGGCTGTACAGGATTCAGGATATCGATGCCCTCCTCGATAAAATCATCCACAATGTCTTCCACTTTCCCATCGCAGTGCCGGAAATAAAGCACTTCCGGATTTACAGCCTTCCCCGCCTGAACGATTCTTTTCATACGTTCTTTTATCAAAGCACCGTACATTTCACGGCTCATCAGCGGCCCTTTTTGTGTCGCCACGTCATCCCCCAGGCGGATGATATCAACACCAAGCTCCGCATATTTCTTCGCCTGCTTTATCCTCAATTCTTTCAGTTTATCGCATATAGCCATAGCCACTTCTTCGTTTTCATAGTAATCCATCAAAAAAGTTTCCATCCCACGCAGCATCCACGCGGTTTCGAAGATCGTTTGATACAATTCTCCCATTACCACGTAGCCACGGGACTTATATTCTTCAATTTTTTCCTTCATTCCCTCAAACCGGTAATCTGCATCCACATCAGGCCACTCGTAGCCATATACATCCTCCGCTGTTTCACACCACGCAAGGGGATGGTATTTGAACTCCAGAAAATGTTCCTGCGAGCCGGGCACGGCCCCAATTCCCCACTCATCAAAGATCACATTGTCCGGAAGTTTCTCTTTGAAGTATTTTGTAAAATCTGTTTTCTTCTTTGTTGCGCCGATATTTACCGACCTGACATCAAAGTCAAAGTATTCTTCCGGTGTTTCCTCTGTTTTTTCCTTCTCATGATAACACTGCATCAGTCTCGGGGTAAACGCGCCCCAACTGATCTCAAATGGCATCCGGTCGGGCTTCCCCTCCCCTTTTAAAGCCGCCAGTACCCTTTCTCTTGCATTCATACACGCGTACCTCCTCCTGCAGACTGCACCGGTTTCCTTCTCAAAGGGGACAGCCCCCTTTGCAGAGGGGTCTGTCCCTTTTGCGGCACAGCTGATTATTTATTTCAGTTAATATTTTTACTGTCATGCCACTTATTTTCAAAAATTAGTAATCATATTCATCCGCATTGTCTTTTGTAAACTTCAACGGATCTCCTGCCGGTACCAGGCAGACATCATTGGCCTTTACCGTACCGTATTCGCCAAGGTCAATTTCAGCTCCGGCTTCCAGCGCCGTTTCTCCCGTTGCAAGCTTAACTGAGAGTGTTCCTGCTACATTTCCGCAAAGCCTGGTATCCCAGAGAAATGCATTCGGCATGGTGCCATTTTCCAGGTATGTCTTGCACTGGGATGGTGTTCCCGTTCCGCTTACCATAATCTTGCCCGTCAGCCCTGCATTCTCCACTGCCTGTGCTGCGGCTACAATTCCTACCGTTGTCGGAGATATAATGCCTTTCAGGTCCGGATATTTCTGGATGGCAGCCTCCGCCTCGGTCAGGCTTTTTGTAGCCTCATCATCGCCATAAAGAACATCCACAAATTCCATTTTCGCGTATTTCTCGTCTTCCGCCATCATATCCCTGTAAATCTGCATCTGGTTCTCCTGGAACGGCGTTCCTGTCTTAGAGCTTAATGCAACAAACTTGCCCTCATAATTCATGCTCTCCGCAAACGCCTCAAAGTTCTCTTTTCCAAGCACATCGTAATCCGTAGACATTACCGCACCGTCTCTTCTGTCTTCGTTTCCGGTAACATCATCATTCACGCAGAGAACGATAATTCCCGCGTCCCTGGCTTTATCAAAAGTAGCGCACAAAGCATCCGGATCACTTGGTGATATACAGATTACATCGACCTTGTCCTGGATTGCTGCCTCAATCAGCGGGATCTGTGCCGTCGCGTCGCTTGTATCCGGAGCCGTATCCTGGAAGGTTGCCCCCGCCTTTTCCACACTTTCTTTCATCCCCTCAATAATCGGGTCAAAGTAGGGAATTCCCTTTGTCAGACAGATATAGCGGACTGTGACATCGGAAGCGTTTTTCGCACTGCCTTGTGCCTTATCGTCCGTACTTCCCTGCTCCTCTTCCTGTTTGCTGCTGTCACTTTTCGGGTTCTGCTCCACGCCCTTCTTCTCGCATCCGCCCACCATTGCCGCGGTCAGTAAACAGATCCCCAATACTACTGATAATACTCTTTTTTTCATAGCAATCCTCCTGAATTTTTTTATTTATATGTTTCTCATGGCTAATTATTTTTTTAATACCACTGCACCTCCTATTCATATTTTTTAGCCTTTTTTTCTAACCCGTTTGAAATAATAATTACAAGAATCAACAGCAGTCCCAGTATCGCCATCTGTGCATAATTGCTCAGAAGCGCCAGCCGCATGCCCGTTCTGATGAAAACGATAATGAAAAATGCTGCCAGTGTCCCAAGGACGCTCCCACGTCCTCCAGCAAATGCGGTTCCGCCAAGCAGAACCATAGTGATAACGTCCATCTGTCCGTCGCCCGCTATGGTATACTTCGCCATCTGCAGCCTGGACATTGTCATAATACCTGCGATTGCACAGAATGTCCCCTGAATTGTAAAGAGCAGAACCTTTGTTTTTTCAACTGCAACGCCGGAATACAATGCCGTGCCGCGGTTCAGGCCGATGGCAGTCACCTTCCTGCCCCATACCGTCTTTTTCAACAGAAAGGAGAAAATAAGGGCGACTACAATCAAGATAATCAGATTTAGTGGTATCAATCCCAAAATTGTGTATTGATCAAGACCGATAAACCATTCCGGAAATCCCGAAATCGCCGCGTCTCCTACCAGAACCTGTGAAAATCCCTGATAGACAGACATGATGCCGATGGTTATCACTAATGAGGGCAGCTTTGTAACCGTCACGAGAAGGCCGTTAAAAAATCCAAGCAGCGTCCCTGCTGCAATACCGATCACAATTAGCACTGGCATACTCATCCCCGCCTGATACAGTACGGCCACCAGACAAGCCACCAGACTCATGTTTGCCGCGATGGAAAGGTCGATCTCCCCTGATGTCAGAAGGAGGGTAAACGGAATTGCCATCAGCCCGAGTTCGCAGTAGAAGATCGTGGAGCCAAGCAGAAATCTAATGTCCAGAAAGTTTGGCGACAGCAGAACCCCGACCACAAGGCTTAAAATCATGAACACAAACACCGTCAGTTCCGGCCGGATCATCCGGTTCATTTTTAATCTATGTTTCATCATTGTCCCCCCTTATCTCGCTTCGCTGACTGCCAGCCTATTTTTAATCAGGTTATCGATAATGACAGAGACTACGATAATAATTCCATAAATAGCCCCCTGCCAATACCCGGAAATGCCTGTTATTGAGATCGCATTCTGTATAACTCCCAGAAGCAGGCATCCCAATACGGTCCCCGTCACTTTGCCGACTCCGCCGTTCATACTGGTTCCGCCGATCACAACCGCGGCTATGGCCGTGAATTCCAGGCCCCGTCCCGCGGCTCCCGGATCCATATAGCCGATTCTGGATATAAAGACCATCCCTGCCAGACCACTCAGTCCGCCGGCCAGTGTGAAGACAAACAACTGTACCCGGTTGTTTGAGATCCCCCGCAGGCTTGCCGCCGCAGGGTTACAACCGATTTCATATATTTCCCTGCCCGCCCGGAAGTATTTTAAAAATAAGGCAAGAAGAACGGCCGCCAGAAGCGCAATCAGTACGGAATATGGAATCCCGATGACGGACTGCTTTGGTTGGGAAAGCGCCATTAAGGACTGGGGTATCACCGAATTATCGATCTGTTTGCCGCCCAGGATGAAAATCACGCCCCGATATACATTCATAGTTCCCAGCGTAACAATGACAGATGGGATCTGAAATTTTGTCACGATAAACCCATTGATCAGCCCCAGCACACATCCCAGTGCAATCGCCGCGATAAAAACAACTGCGATAGGCAGGCCGCTGTACGTTTTAAAAAGCAGCCCCGCCGCATACCCGGAACACGCCAGGATCGCGCCCAATGACATGTCCACATTTCTGCTCACAATTTCGATCATCTCCCCCAGGGATACAATCAGCAAAAATGGAAAAAACAGCAGGATGTTGACCAGCGAAGTGGTGGAAAAGAACCGGGGCTCTATGATACATACGACTGCATAGATAATCACAATCATAGCAATCACGCCTAATTCACGAAATGAACTTAAATTCAGCTTTTTCTTTTTCATTGTGCCTCCTCCAGACAATCGTGCGCCGCAGACAAGATCTTTACGTCTGTGATCTCGTCCTTCTGCAGCATTCCCGTCTGTTTTCCCTCATACATAACCATCACCTTATCACTCAGTGATATGATCTCATTTAATTCGGAGGAGATCATCATGATGCATTTTCCTTCCTCCGCCAATTTTCTGATCAGCCTGTATACCTCTTCCTTCGCACCCACGTCGATTCCCCGGGTTGGCTCATCCAGAATCAGGACATCCGGATTCGTACTGATCCACTTTGCCAGGCTGACCTTCTGTTGGTTCCCGCCGGACAGATCCCCCACTTTCTGGTTGACGGACCTGCATTTTGTCTTCAGGCCTTCCACGTATTCTTCCGAGATCTTTTTTTCTTTCTTTGTATCAATGTAGCCTAACTTCTTTTTGATACTGTCGATGATCGCAAAGGTGGTATTAAAAGCAATCGGTTCTGAAACAAACAATCCCAGTCCCTGCCGGTCCTCGGGCACCAGGGCGATTTTATTTATGATAGCTGCCTCAGGGGAGCCAATCTTTACTTCTTTTCCCTTGATTTTGATCTGACCCGACTTTACCGGCGTAATCCCGAATATTCCTCTGGCTACTTCCGTCCGCCCTGCTCCCATAAGGCCCGCAACCCCCATGATCTCTCCTCTTGCAATCTGAAAGCTGATGTGTTCGAAAATGCCGGGAATACTGATATCTTCTATCTCCAAGAACGGCTGCCCGAAAGTCTTCCTTTCTGTCTCTCCGCCCCCGGCCCTGAATTCTCTGCCGATCATCTTCTGGATGATCTGATCCTTGGTAATTTCTGCATTCTGGTATGTACCTACGATCTCTCCATCCCGCAGAACCGTAATCCTGTCTGAAACTGCCTTAATTTCCTCCAGCCTGTGGCTGATGTAGACGATCGTTTTTCCCTTTTTCCGCAGGGTGTCGATGAGCTCCAGCAGATTATCCACCTCGGAAGGCGTGAGCGATGCGGTAGGCTCATCCATAAAAATGATCTTCGCATCAGAAGAAAGCGCGGAGGCAATCTCTATCAGCTGCTGCTCTGCAACAGAAAGCCCCTTCATCATTCTGCCCGGAGAAAACGCAAGCCCCACTTCCTGCATAGCCTCAGAGGCTTTTCTGTTCAGCTCCTCCCATTTGATCTTCCGTGTATCAAAGTGTCCGGTAAAAATATTCTCTGCAATGCTCAGATCTTCAAAAACGGAAGGCTCCTGGTGAATCATTGCAATACCGTGTCCAATAGCGTCCACCGGATGCTTCATCCGCACGGTCTTCCCGTCCAGATAGATCTCACCCGAGGTTGGCTGGTAAATTCCGAATAATATTTTTAGAAGCGTCGACTTTCCTGCCCCGTTCTCACCGATCAGTGCATGTACCTCCCCTGCCTCCAAATCAAAGTCTACAGACTTAAGAACGTTATTTTTTCCAAAGGATTTACATATCTTCTGAGCGCTTAACAAATTGACTTTTTTCTCCAATATTACTCTCCTTCCTTTCAAAATTGGGATTGATCCCAATTTATGTATTAAAAAACAGCCGTTGCTTCCGGCTTTATTGGGATTGATCCCATTTCTTATTTCCGTTATAACATATACAAAAATTATTGTCAATAAACTTGTGGATTTTTATATTTTTGTAAGTCATTTTCGTTATTTTTACTATATTTTTGTTTTTCATTTGTTCATATTGACTATAACTAATTGTGAATCTCCCGGAGGGTTTTGTATCATAGGAAAGTGCCGGGCATTTTCCTATGATACAAAAAAACATGCTCCAGAATCATGGTCTGAAACATGTTTTCATATTTTCTACGTGCTTTCTCTTTCTATGAAAGTGGTATTCATTTCAATGGTCTCGTTAATCCCATTGTTCTCCTCTATCTTCCGAAACAGCAGCTCTGCCGCCTCGTTTCCCATCATACGTATGGGCTGGGAGATGGTCGACATTTTAGGACGGATAATAGAACTAATCTCAATATTGTCGTATCCGATCACCCGGATATCACCTGGCACGCTGTATCCGTTTTCCTGGATCCAGGATATCGCGCCGATCGCCAGCATGTCCGTCGCGGCAATCACGGCATCCACTTGCTTCCCTGACTGCATGATCTGGGAAATCCCTTCCGCACCAAGCATAAAATGTGACATCCTGCACCAGTTATAGGGAGCCTGATATACCAGATCCCGGGAATACCGGATTTCATGATCCTTTAATCCCTGCTTATATCCCTCAAACCGGTACATAACTGCACAGATCTCTTCCAGGCCGATAAAGGCAATATTCCGACAGCCCTTTTTATATAAATAATCAACGTTCTCGCGCACCGCTTTTTTTCCGTCCGTATAAACCACTGACACTGTAGGATCGCGCAGGTAGGGGTCATCGGTAAATACTACGGGAACCGTCTCCGACAGTTCGAATATATCTTTGAACACCTCATCCTTTCGGTATACGCAATAAATAATGCCGTCAATGTTACGCTCCTGAAGCTGTTCCAGATATACTTTTCCCTTTTGTGAATCATATTCCCCATTGCAGAGCATTACGAAATAGCCATATTTTCTTGCAATATCCTCAATCCCTGACAACAGCATGCTATAGAAAAGATTCGTGGAATCCGGAACGACTAAAGCGATCGTCTTGGATCTGCCCGTCTTAATCCCCTGTGCGAACAGACTTGGACGGTAGTTCAGTTCCTTCATGGCGGCTTCCACCTTAAGCCTCGTAGATTCTTTAATAGCCCCGTTTTTATTGATCACACGGGAAACCGTTGATTTCCCTACCCCGGCCAATTTGGCGACATCATAGATTGTACTCATTTGAACTCCTATTTTCACTCAGATCGTCTCAATACCTTATACCTTGTTCCGCAGTTTACTGCGGATCCGCTCGATGGGCATGTATTACGGGATGCCCTTTGGGTATACATTATTCTGCAGCTAAGCTGCAGACCCGCCCGAAGGGCATGTATTATGGGATGCCCTTTGGGTATACATTATTCTGCAGCTAGGCTGCAGACCCGCCCGAAGGGCATGTATTACGGGATGCCCTTTGGGTATGTTTTCTCCCCGCATTGATACTCTGTACTCATATGGGTTATTTTAACATTCTTAGTGAAAATGTACAACCAAAGAAGTCTGATTCGTACGACTTTTCCCGCTCGGGTACATATAGTAATTGCCCGCGGCCTTACGGTCAGCTGATATAAAGAATCTGCACATCGCCCAGGATTCTTTTTATCTCCGCCCTCAGAAAACTTTCTGCCTCAGCCCGTACTTCCGGCCTGTAGCAGTATCTTCCCCTGCCGCGCCCGGTCATCCGCTCCTGATCGTATAAGTCTTCTGCCCCTGGAAAGGCATCTTGATTGATGGCGCGGTGGACATAGGAATAGGTCATTAATATGATCTCCAGGAACATCTCTCGTTTCATTTTAGCAGACAATCCGCTCTCCAGTTCTTCCAGAAGCTCCGTATAAAGTTTCTTCCAGCCATCAACCATAATTACCGGTGCAATTAGAAGACCGCATGGATACCCTGCTTCACACATCTCGTTCACAGCCTGGATCCGCTGCTTCAGACTGGACGTCCCCAATTCAATCCTGCTGATAATTGGCTGTGGGTTCACGCTCATTCTGAAGATCACCCTGCCGCCGTGTTCCAGTCCCAGAAGCGGCTCCACCATATCGAATTTGGTCGGAAATGTTATCTTCCCTCTTCCTTCCTCTACAAAACGCGGAATGGTATAGAGCAGATTTTGCGTGATGGTGTTTTCTAATACAAGGTCACTGTTACTGCCGATCTCAAATGCCAGCGGCTGTACGCTCTTCATGCTCTTTTTTATCAGGCGGTCCAACATCTGCTCCCGATTCACAAATAGTCTGAGATACGCGCATTTATTGTAATTACACACGAGATAGCAGTAGAGGCACATGGCCGTACAGCCGGAGGAGGTATAGGGCACCAGATAATCGGATACTTTGTGATTCTCCTCATATTTATGCGTCTTTCGGATCCCAATAATCAGGTTCCTCTTCATACGGCCAAATTCGGAATTGGGCTTTTCCTGCATCTCTTTGATGGAGTTGTGGCTGGCAATCGGTATCCAGGGGAGGCTGCTAAATTGTTCCTTCAGCTGCTCTCCTAATGTATAAGACAGAGAGTCCGGTTCATAGTAAACAGCATCAAATTTCATAATTATCTCTTTTCTTTTATTTTTTCAGGCGAACGGCCTGCATATAGTATGCGCTGCGGAAAAGAATTTATCATGTTTTGATAAATATGTTATAATAACCTTAATCCACGGCTCTGCCGCTGTTCTGGCGAAAGGGCATGAGTTTATGGACAGTTTCTAAGCTTTATTTAACATACATGAAAGGAGTTTACTATCTATGGAAAAAATACGTTGGGGCATTCTCGGTACTGCCGGAATTGCGAAAGAACAGACTATCCCTGGTATGCGGATGGCAAAGAACTGCGAGTTGTATGCCATAGCAGGGCGTTCACTGGAAAAGGCGGAACAATTCCGTGATGAATTTCATTTTCAAAAAGCCTATGGAAGTTATGATGAACTGCTGGAGGATCCGGAAGTGGAGGCTGTCTACATACCGCTCCCGAATAACCTTCATAAGGAATGGGTCCTGAAAGCAGCGGCCTGTAAAAAACATGTATTGTGTGAAAAACCGGCGAGCGGAAGCGCCGCAGATACGAAAGAAATGATCCAGGCATGCGACGCTGCGGGCGTCATTTTTATGGAGGCATTTGCCTACCTTCACTCTCCGGTCATGAAGGAGCTTAAAAAGCAGATAGACAACGGCCTGATTGGAAATGTGAATATGATAGAATCTGTCTTCTTTACACCCGGTTACGAGGATGATATCCGCATCCGCAGGGATACTCTGGGAGGTTCCGTCTATGATCTTGGATGCTATACCATCAGTTTCGCTTCCAGCCTGTTTGGTTCAGTGCCGCTTTCCGGGCAGGCTGTTTCACATTTTACCGGGGAGAAAATTGATGACCTGACTACGGGATACCTGATGTACCCCGGCGGCAGGCGCGCGGTGTTCTCCTGCGGCATGTTCCCTTATCAGCGCGGGGATCGTTCCTTTATCTATGGAGATCGGGGAATACTGGAAGTACCGGTCAGATTTAATGCGGAAGGAAAACAGAAGTGGTATCTGGTACAAGATGAAAAGCGCACCGAATTCTGTGTCGATGCCCCACAGAATTATATGTTGGAAGTAGAACAGCTCGGCGCCTGTATACTGAATGGGGAAGCGCCCCTTGTCAGCCATGCATTTTCAATTGGGGTCGCTGAAGCTATGGATATGGTACTGTCATCCTGTGGGTATGGGGAGTGATGTAAAAGCCGCCTCTGCGAAAGCCCCACCGCGGCATCTGTCTCTTACGCCGCGGTGCGCCTCCCACTGGAAGAACTTTTTAGCTTATAGGCGAACTTCTTTCAACCTCACTTCTGTCTTCTGAGGTTCATCACCAGCACTACGCCCAGCAGAACGATTCCGTTTATCACTGCCTCGGCCCAGAACGGCGCCCCCAGAATGCTGATCACATTGAAGACCATTCCCAGGAATACCGCAGACCACAGCACCCCCGGTATATTATATCTGCCTGGCGTATGAACCGTCGTGCTCAAAAAGGTGACAGCCAGTCCTGGAAGCAGATAGCTTTGCCCTGTATCGGGATACACATTTTTTGACTGGCTCATCAGTACGACGGCGCATAGGCCAATCAGCGCAGATGCTATGATAAAAGAAACAAAACGCACTATCTTCGTACGGATTCCCGCAAGTGCGACTACTCGTTCAGAATGTCCGATCGCATAGATATATTTTCCCAGAGGCGAATGCTCCAGTATGAGCCATGCAGAGATACCTGCTGCCAGGCATACCCAAATGCAGATATTGAGCTTCACAATCTTAATTTTACTGATCCACATCAGCAGATCCGGTGTCACACCGGTGAATGACTTGCCGCCGTTCAGCCCCAATGAACCCCCGTACATGATCATGCCGGTGGCCAATGTAGAGATCGTGGACGGAATCTTAAACACCACCGTGATCAGACCGTTAAAAGCTCCCAGTACGACGCTGCTCAGCATAATCACAACAACTACACCCAGGGCTGTCCCCCCGATCGATGCCATCTTGCCGCCAAGCATCAGCAGAAAGCCGATCATGTATCCCAGTGAAATATCGAATTCTCCGACCGCCAGAGGAATCAGAGATGCCATAGCGAACATCGCGACGGGAACTCTGCCGATACCGATTACATTTATATTTCTGAGATTCGCGAACTGTGGAACCGCAAACGCAAATATGACTGCCAATACTACGGTTATCACGGCAAGACCGTTCTTCCTGAGATCCATACTTTTCCTATTGTTCATAGATAGCTCCACCTCGCAATCGTCTCTCTTTCCAGAATGCCGTCTTTTTTCTGAATCTGTCCTGCCGCCTTTCCTTCCCGTATCACCACAATCCTGGTACATAAGTCCGCGAGCTGCTCGGGTTCCGTAGAAAAGACGATGATTCCCATTCCCTGTGCGGCCGCTTCTTTCAACAGTGCGAATAGCCTCTGCCGTGAATTGGGGTCCACTCCGTAGGTCGGATCGTCCAGGACGAATACCTTTGGCTTTAAGCTCATCCATTTTGCCATAATCGCCTTCTGCTGATTTCCTCCCGAGAATGTCCCAAATTTCTTTTCAAAACTATCGCGGGGCTGTATATCGAATATCTCCTGCATCATTTGAAGGGTTCGCCTGGATAGTTTTTTCCGGCTCCAGTATTTCTTTTCGTTCGGCATAAAAAGATTCTCCCTCGCAGAACACTCCATGACGCCTCCTGATTTCGGACGGTCGCTGGGAAGCAGCACAAGACCGTTTTTGATGGCCTTCCTCGTGCTCATATGGCGCGGTAGAGGGCTGCCCCCGACATAGATCTCCCCATCCTTTCTGGACCATCTTCCGGACAGCAGCCAGGGCAGCTCGGATATCCCGCTGTCAGCTACGCCCACGATTCCAAGGATATCTCCCGCATACAACTCAAAAGAACAGCCGTTCAGGTTTCCATACTTCAGATTCTCAACCCGAAGCACTTCCGCACCCATCTGATACTGCGTTTTGCACTTCAGCAAATCCCACAGACCGGTAAGGGTGTGCTCTCTCTTTGCGTCTGTTTCCTTCTGTGCCCCACCGTCTCTGCGGAGCATCTGGCTGACGATGATCTCTTCCGTGATATCCCCCACGTTTCCATGAAATACCATCTCCCCATCGTTCAATATCACCACAGTGTCACAATATTTAAGCACGGCTTTCAGCCGGTGGCTGATCATAATGATCGGAATTCCCTTTGCAGCCAGCTTCTTCACCCGCTTAAGGAAGAATTCTGCTTCATTTTCGGGAATGGAAGCCTCTGATTCATCCAATATCAGCAGCTTCGTCTGCTTTTGTTCTTCCTCCTGGCCTATTGCGATGGCAATTGCCAGCATATTGCGCTGCATGGCGCTCAGCTCTCTCACCAGCTGTTCTGTTTCTAATGAGATTTCATACGTCAAAAGCAGTCTTTCTGCATATTCTTTGATTCCTTTCCAATCAATCTTTCCATTCTTTTTCGGATATCCTTTGAATGCGGCGATACATTCTGCCACTGTAAAATCGTCTATCAGCGGGCTCTCCTGATGCACTGCGCGCACGCCCATGCGGTACGCCTCATTCGAATCGGGAATATCACTGCATTTTTGACCGGCAATCGTGATTTCAGAGTCTGATCCCTTATCAGGATGATAGATCCCGGTCAGTACCTTGATCAACGTGGACTTGCCGCTGCCGTTGGCTCCGAGCACACCGCAAATGATTCCGTCCTCCACCGAAAGACTCACATCTTTTAGTACCGTAACACCGGCAAATGATACTGAAATATGTTCCATCTCAACAGACATTGCCTTCTCCTTTCGTTACTTCACTTTCCGCCCTGCTCTCTGAGTCAGAAGAACCGAGATCCAGATTGACAGGATCAGAAGCACTCCCTGAAAGACATAGCTCCCCCATACCGGCGCGCCGGCGATCTCAATTCCATTCTGGCCCAGTGCACAGAGCGCCACTCCTACGACCAGACCCGGTACATTCAGCCGCCCGGGATGAAAAGACGCCTTGCTCAGGAATACGACGGAGTATGCCGGAAGCAAAAGCGACGTGCCATAGGCAGAGCTGGCGGCGCCCAGCTGTCCCAGCATCACGATTGACGATATCCCGCAAAAGAGTCCGGCCACAGTGAATGCGGTAAGCCTGACTCTCTTTGCCTTGATCCCGGCGAAGACTGCCGTGCGCCCTGACATCCCCACCGCGTACAGATGCCGGCCGAATTCCGTATGGTCCAGGACAAAATGAATGGCCGCGCACAGCACCAGGAGAAAGATCACACTATATCCCACATAGAATACCTTTCCTCTTGCAAAATGAATTATCGACTGTGGAATATTGGTGTTCAGTATCCCCCCACCCGACAATGCCTGTGTAATCCCGGCAAGCGAAAGTCCCACGCTCATCGTCGCAATAAAGGAATTGATCCCGAGCTTCGTGACGATTAATCCATTCAGAGCTCCGCATGCAGCGCCTGCTGCAATCATCACGGAAACTACCACAGCCCCCGGACAGCCTTTCCCTGAAAGGAAGGCGCCAAGCACCATGCAGAAGCACAAGATGTATCCCAGTGAAAGATCAAATTCATCGACTACCAGAATGAACAATCCCCCCAGGGCCAGACACCCTACCACGGATTCACTGATGAATATATTGCTGAAATTCTGTACTGTAAGAAAAGAATCGGATAATGACCCAAAGATCAAAATAATGATCAGCAAAACGCCCAGCATACCATATTTTTCTAGTATTGTATTTCTCCCATTTCGAATATCAGCTTCCTTCATATCGCACCCTCTTTTTAATCCCAAAGCTCATAATAACGTTCTTTGTAGTTCATATTCGGCGCCCACGCTTCCCCCTCTTTGGGCAGGCTCTGGATGTCTATGATCTGATAAGGCAGATTTTCGCCTCTCGGCGCCGCAAGCTCCTGTCCATTTAAGACGCGGATCGCCTGGTCTGCCGTTGCGTAGCCTAAGTATACGTTATCGTAGGCAGCCGTACATGCCGCAACCGTCCCCTGTCTGATCAGAGAGATCATCTCCTGATTCCCTAATACACCGCATACCTTCACATCCTGTATTCCTGCTGTCTCAAGCGCTTCTGCCACGCTGACGGCTGCCGGATCAAAGGGCAGGAAGATAAATTCTGTTTCCGGATTGGCGGTCACATAACCGATAACCATGCGGTTCAATTCATCCCCCATCTGTTCGAATGTAAACTTCTGAAGCTGCCCGTCTACTGACAGCTCTGTCTGTTCCAGCCCCGCCAGCAGACCGTCTTCAAAATATTCCACGGAATAAGATCCCGGACAGCTGTAGATGACGACATGTCCGCTCAGTTCTCTGTGGGACTCCATCCATTCGGCCATCGCCGTTCCGAGCGCCCGGTAATCAGGTCCGACATCATACAGGAAATCAACCAGGCCTTCCTTCTCCAGATTCAGACGCGGGTTGGGGTCATCCGTACCGTTGGAACCGCTCACGATCGGGATTCCAGCCGTATTCGCCGCCTGGATTCCCTGCTGGACGCTTCTCGCATCCAGCGAGATCGTAATAATGATATCTGCCTTCCATGCAATTGCATTCATAATCGCGGTATTTTCCTCATCCGGCGTTCCTTTCCCATCGAACATCTGGATATCCCAATCATATCGCTCTCCCACCTCCTGAATAGCTTCACATGGAACGATGCAGCCGGACAAAGAAGCCTGTGCCGGTACTAAAGCGACTTTTGCGCCTCTTGGCGCCTTCGCTTTCTCATCCGGTCCCTCAAACTCTGTTTTTTTCAAATCTGTCTTTTGTACCTCTTCTTCTTTCAGCTCTTCCGGCAATTCTATCAGAGCATCACATCCCGTCATCAGAAATACCATCAGAACCAGAACCGCCAGAATTCTTATTCTCTTCATATCTTTCCACCTCTATTTTGCTGTCCCTTTGGGATGAATCATCACTTTGATGGATTCTTTATCTTCCAGACTTTCATCAAGCGCTTCAAAATATTCTTCCAGCTTATAATGTCCTGTTATCAGACAATCACAATCCACTTTTTTACTGCTGATGATCTCAATACATTTATCAAACTCACTGTTAAAAGTGGAACCTATATAGGTCCATTCATTGATGATGAACTGAGCGATCGGCAACAGCAGCTCTTTTTGGGCACCGTTCGGAAAGGAATATCCAACAAAAGTCCCGCCCTTTTTCAGGTATTTCAAAGAGGCGCGGCTCATTTCGGCGCTGCCGCATGCATCCACAATGATATCAAATCCCTTTGGGAAACCGGCCGCAGTCTCCGCCAATATCTCCGCCTCTTTGCCCGGCTCGGCAAGATAGGTGAGAGCCCCTTTTTCCTTCAGGATCTCCAGTTTACTCCCCACCAGGTCTATCACAGCCGTATTCTGCGCACAGGAACTCAAAAATAACTGTGTCAGTATATTCCCGCTGGCTCCAGCCCCCAGGACCAGCACATCATCGCAGTACCTGACCTGGCTTCTCTCTACAGCCCTCAGACAGCAGCCGATCAATTCACACAGGGCTGCCTGGTCATAGGTGACAGCATCTGGTATCCGATAGACATTCCTCTCATCCACCACGATATATTCCGCCATCCCGCCCTGCAGATTATGCCCCATAGAACCAAACGCTTCACAAAAAGCGCTTTCTCCTCTCCTGCAGTAATAGCATGTCCCGCACGGTACGCCATTATCGACCGTCACCCTCATCCCTTCCCTGAGAGATACGACGTTCCTGCCGGTCTTAACGATCCTGCCTGCCAGTTCATGTCCCGGCACCGCCGGGTATCTTCCAAGGACAGAGCCATTTTGGTCATGTGACTTTTCTGCCGGCTTGCAGATTCCGCAGGATATGACCTCGATCAGTACCTGCCCGTCACCGCACTCCGGCGTATCGATCTCACGGATACTGCCATATTTTCTTCCGGGTCTGTCATATACTAATGCTCTCATATTGCCCTCCGCTCATCGTTCAAAAAATGTCCGGGGAGTACGGATCAGGAACTGGTCAAAATCCGCCTGCGTCATCCCGAGCCTCTTAAGTTCCGGCCAGATATAATCAAATACATAGGTATATTGATATTCCATGTCCTCATGGTTCTCTTTATAAAAGTCATCCCAGGTACCGCCGAAGATATTCAGGCTGTCCCGCCCGTCCATAAAACACATACAATCATGGCTTACGATGATCTGGTCACGATATCCTCTGTCGCAGAGCTCTTTCAGGACTTGAGCACGAACCTTAAGCGGCTGGATTGTATCAATGCTGAAACGGTCCAGACCAAGATAACTTCCTCTTTCCGCCACTTTCACGATATATTCCACATCATCGAGGTCTCCCAGGTGTCCGATAACGACTCTGCTTAAGTCTACCCCCTCCGCTTCGAACACATCCTGCTGTTCATATCCGGAATGCCCGATAGAATGCGTAATGATGGGAAGACCTGTCTCTTTATGTACTTTTGCAATGATCTTCAGCATCCGCTCATCATCCTGATTGATATGATCCTCATGGGTGGCACACTTGATGACACCTGCCTTGATATCTGTCCCTTCGATCCCGATTACAGCTTCTCTTATGAATAACGAAGCAATATAATCCGGATCCTTATACAGGTGCCAGCCATAACTGTTTCCATAGATACCTGTGCATGCCACGACGTTAACACCGGACTTTTCCGATACCGCTTTTATCATATGGATGTCTCTTCCCAGATCCAAGGGTGTCACATCTACGATCGTATCGATTCCTCTATCTTTTACTTTCTTATATTGCCCCACTGCATAATCAATGAACTCCGACCGATTCAGCCAATCCGGAAATGCCTTCCATACATTTGCGTCCACGGTTCCCAAATGCTCATGCATCAGAGTCATTCCCAGATCTTCCGTACTTAGTTTTCCCAACACTGTATTAATCTTTACCATAGCTGTTCCTCCGTCCTTCTATTATCCTCTTTTTCTTACTCATGATTTTATCATATTGTATTTTTATTGTCAATCTATTTAGGTCTAATTTTGTATTATATTATCATTATTTATGTTGACTTTGTATTGTTATTGTATTATATTTTATTTATGGAGGATAACACTATGAAGAATTATTATGGAATATGTGAGTGGTCCATGCCGGTCTCCGGCCCCCTTGCGATCAGACTTGCTGGCACAGCCGGATTTGACGGGATGCAGCTTGGTGAAGCCGGCGGCCGAAGCCTCAATTTCCCGCTGAACCACCCAGAAATACAACAAATCTACAATGAGACGGCCAGACACTACGAAATCCGTCTTCATTCCCTGAACCTTGGAGCTCTGCTTACAGAAGGAACCATTGATTTTCCTGTCAATACACCTCAAGGAGACGCTGCAAGAGCCAGCATCCGTAATGGAATACGAGCCTGCAGGGCACTCGATATCCGTACACTCGTCATCACGGTCAGTCCTAAGACCGAAGATGCATACAGCAATGCATTGAGTCATCTGGAATATGCATGCCGCCTGGCCGAAATCTCTCAGGTTGAAATTGCTGTCGAATCTGCACTTCCTCTTCCGCTGATACAGGTGCTGCTCGATCGGCTGAAGGGCCGGGTGAAAGTCTGTATGGATATCCTGAATCCCCTTCGTTTCGGTACCGGCGATCCGATTGAACAGATCCAGGCGTTTGGAACAGAAACAATCAGCCATTTTCATATGAAAGACAGCCTGCGCTCCCTATTCACACCTGGTCAGCGTGGCTGCGTACTTCTGGGAACAGGCGATGCCGGATACATACAGACAGCTGAAACAATCAAAAAGATCGGCTTCCAGGGATGGATGATAACGGAAAACTATTATTATCTTCCTCCGATGAATATGAATGATGATTTTATGAAATTTATATTGAAAGATTTCGAAACGTTAACATCTACGTTTGAATCCTAACATAATTTCGTTTTGAAAGCAATAAAATGCATCTGGCAAAACACTTTTTTGAAATCATCTTATGGTCACACTTTGGCACCGCCGCGTTACCGCTTTACGGCTATATATCTAATCGCGGCGTGTGCGTCCTCCCGGAGGGTTTTATGATATAGGAAATTCTAGAGGAATTTCCTATATCATAAAAGAGAGAGCATGGCACAAAATGTGTCATGCTCTCTCTTTTTTCGCTGCGCTTTCCTTTACCTTCTGTCCAGCTGCCTGCATATTCTTTTCCAATTCCGGTAATTTTCCTGATATCTGCTGCTTAATGCTTCATCAGGCTTAAAACATCTCTCCACTGCCACCATGCTCCGAAAGGCTTCCTGGTAAGTGCATATTCCCAATCCTACGGCTCCGATGATTGCCGCGCCTGTCGAAGACACCTCCAGATTCTTTACTTTTTCGATCCGTATTCCAAAGACATCCGCCTTCAGCTGAAGCCATTCATCGGATTTTCCGCTGCCGCCGCCTACACGGATCGCCTCAAATGGGTAATGAAGCAGCTTGAATTGTTCCACGATATCTTTTGACAGGAATGTCATTCCTTCGACCAGGGTATCGAAGATCTTCTGTACTCCCGCCAGATTATCCAGATATACGAAAGAACCTGCCGATGTGTCTAGCCCCGTTGTATAATAGGAGCCGTTCTCCCCGCCAAAATGAGCCGCCTTGAAATAGCCGTCGAGAAGCCTCATGTCTTTCTTTCCGACGATCTGGTGTATAAACCACAGCAAGTCTTTTCCTGCCGGATGTGCTTTGATCGTAACAAAGCTGTCCTTTGTCGGTCCTGCCACCGTCTGGATTCCTGCTGCGGGCAGGGTGTCCTGGTACTCTGACTTCAGATATCCGTAATGGTCAAATGTGCCGCCCACGTTGCCGAGAATTCCACGGCTTTTGCTGTCTAGTCCGAGACCGATAAAACCAACCGCCGAGTCATGCCCTCCTGGGAATACCGGTATTTCGTACGGAAACTTTACGGGGCCGTAGGACGTGATCCTGCCGATGCATTCGTCCCCTCCCGTGATCACCGGCCCCATCTCTTCTGTATTGCTTCCGATCAAATCCATTAATCTTGCCGACCATTTTTTTGTGCGGACATCCAGCATCAGCTTCCTATTCGCCACAGAATAATCACTGACCGGCCCCAGGCCAAGCCTCAGATTGACATACTGCTGCAGAGTCAGATACTGTGCAGTTCTCTCAGCTACATCCGGCATATACTTCTTTAGCCAATGGATCTTCACCCCAGTATTTCTAGGTGTCAGCGGACAGCCGCTGATTTTTTCGAATTCTCTTGTGCCAAGTTGCTCTGTATAAAGTTCCATGTCATTCTTTGCTCTCAGATCATAGGACGCCAGCATGGGATAGGTGGGATTCCCTTTTGCATCTACAGGAACCAGACTGTCTCCAATGTAGGAGAATACAAGGCCTGCTATATGATATCTGCTGCCGGCGTCTTCTATGACGCGCTGCGTCGTCTCTACGGATGCCAGCCAGTAATCATCTACCGGAATCTCATGAAAGTCCGTCTTCGGGCTGTGATAAAATACCTGCTTACTATGTCCCGTCACGATACTCCCGTCTGTGATATCTACCAGGTTGGTCCTGGCATTTGAAGTTCCAAAATCCACTACCATGATACATTCTTTCATAAGATTCCCCTTTCTATCTAGCCCTGGCTGCCGGAGGATGCTTTTCTGGCATCAATTTCTTTCAGAATGCTCTCAAATTTTTCCTGAGTCAGATTATATGGTAAGATAACGATCAGCATCAGGATTCCACCGATGATGAGCGGCACTGCATTCAGGTAGTATATACCGGTATTGGTTGCTGCAGTCTGTACCTCCAGCTCAGCAGAATAGTGGATGAGGGAAAGCGCCTGTCCTACAGACCAGGTCGCAACCGCAATGGCGATCTTCCTGGCAAAAGCACACGCAGATACGACGGCTCCCGGAGCCCTGACTCCTGTCTTCCACTCTCCGTACTCGATCGTGTCCGGAATCATTCCCCAGACTACAGAGAAGGATGCATTCAGTGTAACGCCGAATAATATGAACCCGAATGCTACCATGTAATAGTTCTGATGCGCGAGTAAAAATACGATGCCGTTCAGGATCGTCAGAATTGCCACTAATACCATCGTGTTCTTTTTACCGAGCTTTTTGTACAGGCCTGGGATCGGTATGATCGCCGGAATTCCGACCAATGATACCAAACTGTTGAATCCGGTCAGCAGTCCGGCATCTCCCAGATAGTATTTGCAGTAATACATTACCACCGCAAAGCGGAAGTTAAATGTCCATGCTATAAACATTAAAAGAAAAATCATTAAAATACAAGGCTTGTTTTTTAAGACCATCTTGAAGCTGTCGATGACTTTTACTTTCTCCGTCTTTTCTACGACTACACGCTCCTTGGTACCAAAGAAGGCAATGAGCAGCATGACCGCAGATAAGATTCCCATGACCGCTGCTGCTCCCTGATAACCGCGCGCCTCGTTGCCTGCACCGATTGCTGCCACAAGCGGAAGTGCCAGGAGAGATACAACTAAGGAACCCGTTGCAGAACCGCCGATCTTGAAAACATTCAGCACCCCTCTCTCGTTGACATTCGTAGTCATTGCAGAGCAAAGCGTACTGTACGCTGTATTAATAAATGCATAGCATACATTTACAAGAAGATATGTAGCCATTGCCCAGATTACCTTTGTGCCTTCTCCTGCCTGTATCTTTGTGAAACACAGCACAAGAGCAATGGCCTGTGGAATGGCGCCGAACAGACAGAACGGCCTGTATGTTCCCCATTTGGTTCTCACCTTATCTGCAATCGGGCCGGCTGATATTGCGGTAAAGGCATCGACCAGATTACACACAAGGAAGATATTGGCAGCCACTGCTGCGCTGATTCCAAGTATATCGGTATAATAGTATAAAATAAAAGTTGAGAGAAAATTACCGAATAAAGTTCCATATACATCTGCCGCCCCATAACTGAACCGCTCTCTCCAGGACAGTTTGACATTAGCCGCTTCCAGCGTTTGTTTTATCTTTTCCATAGTATGCCCCTTTCTCACTTCACTCAAGAATGATTATTTGTTCAGTGGCTGCGTATTAAAAATTCTGAACTGTTCCTTCGTTGCATCAATTCCTGCCTGTTCCGCGATCGGAGAGATCTCCGGCCACATGATGTTCCCTTCGGATTCCTTCATCGCTTCATATGCCGCCTTTGAGACCGCCATTGCAAGTCCCGTGAAGAAGTTAATCTTACTAATTCCAAGCTCGATACATTTCCGGAAATCCTCGTCCGAAAGCCCTGATCCGCCATGCAGTACAAGAGGGACATCTACTAGATCACGGATCGTCTTCAGCCGGTCAAAATCCAGTTTTGGAGTTCCAACGAACTTCCCATGCACGGTCCCAATAGATACTGCAAGTGCATCAACGCCCGTTTCTCTGACAAAAGTAACGGCATCCTCAGGCTTTGTGTACATACTCTCATCAGGCGCCCCCGTGGCCGGTGTATTCTTGGAACCCGGCACGTGCCCGATCTCAGCCTCCACTGATACCCCGCACGCATGAGCGATCTTTACGATTTCCCTGGTCTGCTTCATATTCTCTTCCATCGAAAGAAGTGACCCGTCAAACATAACGGAGGAGCAGCCATAGTGAATCGCCTGCATCACGATATCGAAGTCCTTTCCATGATCCAGATGCATACACACCGGTACGCTTGCCTTTCTTGCCCTGTCCAGGATGAACTGCATCAGATACGGCGTCTGTTTTACTTTGAAAGCCGGGGTGGGCACCATCATGATCACCGGAACCCCTTCCTCCTCAGCCGCTTTGATCACCGCCTCTGCAAGCAGATAATCTGTGGCATTAAACGCTCCTACGGCATACTTCTTGGCTCTTGTCTCTTTCAGTATTTCTGTCAATGTAACTAACATCTTATTTCCTCCTTTTATGGGTTGATGATGACTTTGATCGCTTCTCTGTCGGTACGGTTAACTTCCAGCGCTTCAAAATAATCATCCAGACTAAATTTATGTGTGATGAACTGATCTACTTTTACCTTGCCGCTCGCCATATAATCCAGTGCACGGTCAAAACAGAAGGTCTGGCAGGAAACGCCTATATATTTCTGTTCATTATAATGAATCTCATTGAACCAGCTTGGCGGAATCACAAAATCTTCGGTGGAATGATAGCTTCCATATTGGATGAATCTTCCGCCTTTTTTCAGGAACTTGAATACACTCTGGACCAGCGGCCAGTATCCTGTCGTATCAATAATGGCGTCAACCCCATGGGGAAATTCCTTTTTGATAGCTTCCTCATGGATGCTGTAATCCTTCCGGTCCATTTTTATGACCGGTACGCCGCATTCCCTTAAGATCTGCAGCTTGCTTTCCAGCCCGCCGATCGTAACCGCTTTCTGCGCATTGGAGTAATGGCACAACTGTCCAAGAATCAGACCATGAGGCCCTACTCCCAGAACCAGAACATTCTCCCCTGTCTTTACATCTAATACGTCCATGCAGTGGACGGCGCAGGCTACCGGCTCCGCCACAGTCGCTTCATCAAATGAGAGATTCTCAGGAATCAAGAACACCTTATCCTTAGAGGCTTTCACGTATTCCGCAAAACCGCCCTGGATGTTATGTCCGATCGATGCAAAGTTGTCGCAATACAGAGACTGATCATTTCTGCAGTAATAACAGTCACCGCAATTGCTTGCATTATCAACGGTCACGGCATCGCCGATCTCTACAGCCGTTACATTCTTTCCCTTTTCATATACCGTTCCCGCAAATTCGTGTCCCGGAGTACAGGGATACTTTGCAAGGCTGGTTCCGGTGGAATTATGGGCTAGCTCCGACCACTTGCAGATTCCGCAGGACTTGATTTTGATGATCACATCATCATCCCCGCAGACCGGCATCGGAATATCCGTTATCTTTCCTTTTCCCGGCGCTTCATACACTAATGCTTTCATGAATCTTCCTCCATTCCAAATTCAATATTATATTTGTCAACACGCTCTTTGACTCCGGAAGCCGAGACCAGATACATATTAGAGCAAGGCTTCGTCTCACCTGTCCTGATATAGAACTTCGCTCCTTTTGCCTTTTCCCTGAAATCCGGCAGGCTGATATACTCCAGTTCCTGATTATGTACCATTCCCAGAATCTCTGTATGTAAGCCCGGATTCGCCTCCGAAATCCCTTCCAGCATCGTCATCTCCTGTACTGCTACTTCATTCAGGCACGCCTTGAGCACCTTTAGAAATCCAGGCTCCCCCGGCACGAATGTAAGATCGATCCTGACAGCATCAGCCGGTATTGGAAAACCCATGTCACAGATTACGAAACTGTCAAAATGCCCCAAATCTGTTAACGCCCGAATTAATTCAGGATTAATAATCCCATTTTTTTTCATTTCGCTCCTCCCTTTCTTTATTGTATTTGTATTGTATCATATGATGTTTGTCTTTGCAATATTTTTATTTTATTTTTGTATTATTTTTGTATATTAAGATGACCAATGCAAAATTTTCTGGGCAGCTGTCAAAAAGAGCCGGATATCCCGGCCGGGTTGCAGAACATGTCCTGTAATCCGGCCGGAATATCCGGCTCCTATTTCAATTACGCCTCTATTTATACCATGTAAATGAGTATCTGACCACATCTGTGACATGATATGTATCCGAATACTCACACACCTTATCATCTGTTGTATATACGGTACTCCTAATATGGAGGATCGGTTTCTCATTAGACAGCTCCAGCTCTTTCATTCTCTCTTTGGTAGGAGTCGTGGCATTCACGCTCTGCGTAGAATAACGGATCTCCACTCCATACTGCTCCTGCATGACATCGTGCAGAGAATGATCTCTTAACAGCCATGGATTAAAATCTCCAAATAAGGATTTAGGGAGATAGATGGTCTGCTCTGCAAAAGGCCTTTCATCAGCAAACCGAATCCTCTTGATCACAAGCACAGTCTCATCTTCCGCACATTTCAGGTGGCTTAAGATCCAGGGATCCGCCTGCACTTCCTGGTAAGAAATGATCTTGGAGGTGGGGGTGATCCCCGATGCAAGCAGTTCCTGATGCATGCTCCTCATCCTGGACAGATCCTTCTCAAACTTTGGCTGTGATACAAAGCAGCCTTTATTCGGCCTTTTTTCGAGGTACCCCTGCTCCGTCAGATCTTCCAGGGCTTTCCGTACAGTTACACGGCTGACGCCGTAATGTTCGTTCAGCCATTTCTCGGTAGGCAGTTTATCACCTTTCTTCAGTTCATTCCTATTGATCTGATCCTTCAGATCCGCAACGATCTGGTGATACAGAGGAATTGCTTCTTTCCCACTTTCCAAATCAGGTCTGCTGTCTTTCTTCTCTTCCATATTCTACCTTCCTATAATTTACTTTAATCATATCTTTTTTCAGCTTTGCTGAAAACCCGCCCGCAGGGCATGAATTACAGGATGCCCTTTAGGTATTCATTATTTTTCAGCTTTAGCTACAACTCCGCTCACTAAGGGTATGAGTTACGCGATACCCTTGTATATACATTACTGTTAGATTGTATCATAAAAGTCAGCCTACTTTCAATTGACTCCAAACAATTTCTTTCCTCTTTCTTTAAACTGAGGCAGCTCAATCACTTCCCGGTTGCAGAATGACTGCGGGAGTATCCCTTTCAGATAATTCTGGAGATGCTCATTCAACACCCTTGATTGGAATGTAATCCGCTCTACGCTTACTCCCGCAGTGTGCGGCGTAACAATCAGCCTGTCCGGATCGATCTGATAAATTGGATGATCCTCCCTTGGCGGCTCTTCATCCAGGACATCCAGCGCCGCCCCTCTGATCCGTTCCTCCTTCAGCGCCTGGAATAAAGCATCCATATCAAGCAGCGCCGCCCGTCCTGTATTCACCAGGCAGGCCGTAGGTTTCATCAGTCCGATTTCCTTTTCCCCGATCATCCCTTTATTCTCTTCTGTGACACGTGCAAGAAGAACGATATAATCTGATTGCCTCATCACCGCATCTAAGTCATATACCTCGATGTCCATCGCTTTCATCTTCTCTCGATCTACAAACGGATCGAAACCAATGATCCGCATCCCGAAAGCCTGTGCTCTTACAGCAAGGCCCAGGCCGTTTCTTCCAAGACCCACAATTCCAAGCGTCTTTCCATAGACCTCAGTGGAATTTTCGTTGATCCGCCTGAACTTCAGATCATTCTCTTTGATCCAGTTCCCCGCTCTTACCTCTTCTACTACTTTAATCAAAGGCTTCGCCAGTGCCATGATCAATAAGAACGTAAATTCAGGCACAGAACGTCCACATCTTCCGGCACTGAAAAGAACCGGAATTCCAAGTTTTGTGCAGGCCTTGATGTCGATGTTTTCTTCCGGGCCGTCCCTGACACTGAGCAGAAGCTTCACATCCGGTGCATGATACAGGACATTTTCTGTCACCTTCTCATAACCTACGATAAATACATCCACTCCCTTAAGGGCTTCTATCAGCTGTTCTTCATTCAATCTGTCTTTCGGCTGCTTTGTAAGGCTGAAGCCAACCCTTCTTATATCACAGTATTCTTTCATCTTCTCTTCCCACATATCATCAAACTCTGCGGTACACAATACTTTCAGCATCTTTTTTCCTCCTTAGACTTATATTATATATGCATTATATCTGTACGATATCATTTTGTCAATAATATTGTATTGTTTTTGTTATTTATTTTATCCATTAACACTTGACAATAATAATACAATAAGTATACAATACAAATGTGAAACAATCTAGCAAACAAAGAAAGGATGATATTATGCGCTACAAACAATTTGGAAACACAGATTTAAGGCTGTCTGAGCTGGCAGTTGGAACATGGGCCATCGGAGGCACTGGCTGGGGAGACGTTAACGAAAAAGATTCCATCGATGCAATTCTTACTATGGTAGAACAGGGCGTCAACCTAATCGATACCGCCCCAAGCTATGGACGCGGCCATTCCGAGGAAGTAGTCGGAAAAGCGATCGCTTCCTGCCGGGATCGGGTCACTCTGCTGACCAAATGCGGAATCCGCTGGCCCGAAGAAGCTAAATACGGCTCTTCTCAGCCCATCCGTGACAGCAGCAAGGCCGCGATCATTAAGCAGTGTGAAGAATCACTGACCAGGCTGAATACCGACCACATCGACATCTACCTAATACACTGGCCGGATGTAAATACACCGTTTGACGAAACTGTTGAGGCTTTAAATGCATTAAAACAGCAGGGAAAGATCCTATATACAGGAATTTCTAATTTTGAGGATGAAGAGCTCTCCAAACTGTATGACCTGGGCGCAATTGACGTGGTACAGTTCGCTTATTCTATGGTCAATCGTTCTAAAGAGGAAGTCCTGAAAAGATATGCTCAAAAGGGTGTTTATACAATGGGATACGGAGGCTTAGGCGCCGGGATACTGACAGGCGCAATTCGTGAACTGCCGAAGTTCGAAGCCGGAGATGCAAGACTCGGATTCTATGATTTCTTTGAGGAACCGAAATTCTCCAAGGTAATGGAACTTCTAAAGACACTGGATCAGATCGCAGAATCACATCAGGTTCCTGTAGCGCAGGTAGCGGTCAACTGGACGACGCAGCATTCATACATAGGAGCTTCACTCACCGGGGTCAGAAATCCAAAAGAGGCGCTGGAAAATTGTTCTGCATTCGACTGGGCACTGTCTGAGGATGAAATGGCAGTCATCAACCAGGCTATTGACGACACTGTAGGTATCTAAGATACGCTCTTAAAAAGATCCTTTGAGAAAAACATTTAATATAGTAGAGAAACCATTTATAACCAATTAAAATCACCCATAAATATATACCGCCGGATCAACCGGCGGTATTTTTTTGTTAAGCAGAACTCGCTTTACATTTTTCTTTTCCCCTAATCAATATATAAAAAAAGCCTTAACCCTCCGAGATGGAAAGATTAAGGCTCTTGATGCGGATAACAGGACTTGAACCTGCACGGGGTACCCCACTAGATCCTAAGTCTAGCGCGTCTGCCAATTCCGCCATATCCGCATACCAGCAAATGTATTTTATTACATCTGCCGTGCTTTGTCAAAAAAATATCGCAATCTCAATAATTATTGAGTTAACGATATTTCTTCTCAATGAGCGTGCGGGGATTCGAACCCCGGACAACTTGATTAAAAGTCAAGTGCTCTACCACCTGAGCTACACGCCCTCATACTATTCGATTGTTCCCGCCTGCACCCAGGCAAACTGGGCTAGCTGGATTCGAACCAGCGAATGCAGGAGTCAAAGTCCTGTGCCTTACCGCTTGGCGATAGCCCAATAAAGACTTATATCTGACACTGCGTTGCCAGTACTAATAAAACAAGGGTGGGTGATGGGACTCGAACCCACGATATCCAGAACCACAATCTGGCGCGCTAACCAACTGCACCACACCCACCACAACGAGCCTGGGGGGATTCGAACCCTCGACCTACGGCTTAGAAGGCCGTTGCTCTATCCAGCTGAGCTACAGACTCTTATGAAATTATCCCCTGTTTACGGCTCCTTACAACATGATGCTGTAAGAAAGCGGGTGATGGGAATCGAACCCACGTATCCAGCTTGGAAGGCTGGTGTTCTACCATTGAACTACACCCGCACTATCGGGGTGACAGGATTCGAACCTGCGACCTCCTGGTCCCAAACCAGGCGCTCTAGCCAAGCTGAGCCACACCCCGATGTAATTGTGCTTGTCACTTTTTCCCGTGACGCAATAGTTATTATATAATAAGGCACAGCTTATGTCAACAATAATTTTTTATTTTTTTACATTTTTTTCGCAGGCAGCCAATTTGGCCAAAAAACGCCTGATTTCAAACCTTCAATCCAGATAATACTGATGGAAACAGGGCTTTTCATTCTCGTTCAGCTCCATGATCATGTAGCTCCCCTTCCTCCCCTCCTGCCTCGGATATGAAACACTGCCGGGATTCAGGACTGTAATCTCCTTCCCCTGGTCCAGGTATGGACGGTGCGTATGTCCAAACATCACAATATCGGCATTGCGGGCCTTCCCCTCTTCTTTTATATATTCCGGATCCAGCGAAACATAGTAGCCGTGTCCGTGTGTAATAAAGATTTTATACTTTCCTATACTGAATTCTTCTTCCTTGGGAAGGTCGGAAAAAAAGTCGTTATTTCCCTTTACCATATGTTTTTCACAGTCCACTACCGCATCAAGATACTCCTCTCCGCCTTCCACATCGCCAAGGTGGATAAACATATCCACTGCACCGGCCTGATCCAGAATACGGTCCAGGTTAAAGTGGTTTCCATGCGTATCGCTAACTATCAATACTTTCATTCCATTCATCCTTGTTCTTTTTTATATAATATTTACAGCTCTGCTGAATACGTGCCTGCAGGACATGCAGCGGGACGACTCACGGATATGTCTGTCCCTAGGACTGCGTCCCTGCTGTTAATGCCATACATTTCAAGATGTCTTTTCACTATACTTCTTTTTCATAATCTCGCGCATCGCCCGCAGAGCGTTCCCTCTGTGGCTGAGCTCATTCTTCTTCTCCGGCTCCATCTGCGCTGTCGTACAGCCATATTCGGGTACGTAAAAGATAGGGTCATAGCCAAAACCATTGTCCCCTATGATTTCATGCCCGATGACGCCTTCTATAGTCCCCCTGACAGTTTCTGCAGTCCCATCCGGAAAGACAGCCGCTATGGCACATACAAATCGCGCTGTGCGCTGCTCATCAGGCACATGCTCCAGCTGATCCAGAAGCATCTGGTTTTTGATGTCGTAGGAAGTGTCAACTCCGGCATACCTTGCCGAATAAATCCCCGGCGCCTTGTCCAGATAATCAATCTCCAGTCCGGAGTCATCTGCGAGGATCACATCATGCGGTAACAGCTCCGAAATTGCTTTCGCCTTAATCATCGCATTTTCTTCAAAAGTTGTCCCGTCCTCCACGATATCAATATCTATCCCTGCTTCTTTCATGGAGTATACTGGAATCCCAATATCATCCAGGATCATTCGGATCTCTTCCATCTTATGCTCATTGCCTGTTGCGAAAATGATTCTTTTATCCATAACCGTATTCCTCTATTCTTTTGGTTTTGGCGGCTTTGGCCCCAAAAACTGATAAAAATATGTCTTGATCATTCCGTTGTAAATCTTGCGGTTCTTATCCGCCGTACGTCCAAAATACCGCTCCGCATCCTCATAACTGGTGATCATATAGGCTGACCAACTGTCCAGATTCCGGAAGCTCTCGCCAAATTCGCTGTACAGGGATGCTAATGCCTGTTTTTCTTCCAGTCTTTCTCCATATGGGGGGTTGGTAATGATAAATCCGTATTTCTTAGGATGCCTCAAATCCCTGACATCACGCTGCTGGAAATGAATCATATGATCCACTCCGGCATCCTGCGCATTCTGTCTTGCCGCCTTCACCACGTCTGCATCTAAGTCATACCCCTGAATATCAACTTCCACGTCATCCTCAATCAAATCATTCGCCTCATCGACGGCCTCATACCAGGCATGACGGGATATCAGGTTTGTCCAGTCCTCCGCGAGAAACGACCGGTTCATGCCCGGCGCAATATTTGCAGCCATCATAGCAGCTTCTATAGGAAACGTGCCGCTGCCACAGAATGGATCCACCAGAATCCGTTCCCTGCTCCAAGGGGTCAGCATTATTAATGCGGCCGCCAGTGTTTCTGTGATAGGAGCTTTGCTGGACAGCTGACGGTATCCTCTCTTATGAAGGGATACGCCCGATGTATCGATCCCCACCGTTACCATATCCTTCATTAAAAAAACACGGATTGGGTATGACGCGCCGTTCTCCTCAAACCATTTCATATGGTAATGCACTTTCATCCGCTCTACCATGGCTTTTTTCATAATGGACTGTATATCGGACGGGCTGAAAAGCTTGCTCTTGACAGAGGCCGCCTTAGCCACCCAGAACTTCCCATCCTTCGGAATTAATGTCTCCCATGGAATCGCTTTTGTATTCTCAAACAATTCGTCAAATGTCTCTGCCTTGAAATACCCCACTTTCAACAAAATACGTTCCGCTGTACGCAAAAATATATTCGCCCTGCAGATCGCCTTCTCATCACCATAAAAAGTTACTCTTCCGTCTTCCACCTGTGCAATCTCATACCCCAGATCCTGAATTTCTCTCTTCAGAACCGCCTCAAGGCCAAAATGGCAAGGTGCTATCAATTCAAGCTTATTATTCATCAAATCCTCCAATCGGACAATATCAATATATCTTTATTTTTCAATATATGTATACATATTACTATAAATTGGGGACGTAGTAAAGTTGAACTTCTATCCCCTTCTTTACAATAGACAAAAAAGGCGGTTGCAATCGCAACAGCCTTGTACTTTTTTATTTATTATACATCAATTTTAATATATGATGCAGATATCTTACTGTAAGTTAAATTCCAGGTTTACTTTGGCCACGGTCTAATTCCTCCAGGAAACCAGTCATCATTTGATATGCGTTTTCTATGTCTGCAATCCAGTCCTTTCTATCCCGTGCCCAGAACTCGGTTACATATCTTCGTATTCCCAAATTCCAAGCCATTCTAATGGCGGATTGAAAATCCACATTTCCGGTTCCGTATGGAACTCCTCTGTACTTATCCGGAACCGTTTCTTTTAAATGCATAGACAGCATATTTCCTTTTCCGAGCTCCAAGTCTTCTAATACATCCATTTGATATTGCATCGCAGCATTCGTAAGATTTCCGATATCCGGATAAATCTTAACATAATTTGAATTGCAGAGCACCACATATTTCATCGCCTTCTCAACAGTATTCATAAATTCGTTTTCCATGGTTTCTAATCCCAGTATTACGCCTGTCTTTTCAGCAATCTTTGCAGCAGCTTTTAAGTTTTTCAGAAATCGTTTTTTAGTTGTTAAATTAGAAGGTTCATAGTATACATCATATCCAGGTATCATTACGACCCGCACACCAAGATCATCGGCCAGAGCAATTGCCCTTTTTAGTATCTCCATCCCTCTGGCCGATACCCTATCATCTTCATTCCCCAGCGAATATTTAGTTAATGCGCTCACACACATAGAACGGATGGGCAGTCCCGCCCGATACATCGCTTTTATAATATCGAACCTTTCTTCTTTCGTCCAGTATAAGCGGCTGATTTTCTCTTCCGTCTGGTCAATGCTTAATTCAACGAAATCATATCCTGTATCTTTTGCAGTCCTTAGCTTTTCCTCCCAGCTAAGATAATCCGGCATCGCCTTCTCATATAACCCGATGGAATAACCTCTTTCATTCATTGTGCTCATCGCTCACTCCCAGTAACCATTCTTTTATTCTGCCGAATGAATCATCTCATATAGAGCTTTCGCTGTTTCCCTTTGATTTTCAGCATTCATAATGCTTCCGCCAACAATAACATTGTCTGGTTCTGCAGCTAAAATTTCCGCCAGCACCGCCAAATTAATCCCGCCTGAAATAGAGGTCTTCGCATTTTTCACACATTGTTTTAATATCTTCAGGTCCTCCAGCGGAGCCGCGACGGTCTCTCTTAAATCATAAGATGTATGTACACCGATACAATCTGCTCCCAACGCATCAATTTCAATTGAACGCCGTTCAATATCCTTCACGCAGATCAGATCCACAAAAGATTTTTTTCCATATTCATGTGCAATCTCCGTAACTCCTTTGATTGTATTATTATCCGCTGCCCCTAAAACGGTAACGAAATCAGTCCCCGCCTCCAATACGATCTGGGCCAGCGGTGCGCCGCCATCCATCAGCTTAATGTCTGATAGCAGCACAAGCTCCGGATATGCCTTTCTCAATTCCCTGACAGCTCCCGCTCCTTCGCTAATCATCAATCCCGTCCCCAATTCGGCCACATCCAGATATGGATAAATGTTATCCAGAACTTTCAATGCCGAAGCTATATCATTGCAATCCAATGCCACCTGTAATGTCATTTCAACCACCTTCCGCACTTTTTGTATCCAGCTTGTATTTTAAATGCACTCCAATTTATTTGCCAGACAGATATAGTTCTGATATTTTTTGTCGTATACCTCTGCGGCTGACCTGTCTGGATATATCGTTGCCTTGATCCGAATACATTTTTCAACTGCATCCCGATAATCTGCATGTTCACCGGCCGCAATTCCAGCCGCAATAGCCAGACCATATCCCCCAATATCCTGCGCATCTATGATCTCAATAGGAATCTTCAGAATATCTGCAAATAATTGTACCCAGACCTTTGAATGGACAATCCCCCCAGCCAAGCGGACTGCCTTAGGTTTTTTCATATTTTTTAACAATCTGTCTACGTGCCATCTATGAGTAAATACAATTCCCTCATAACATGCGCGGAGCATGTCCCTCTTATCATCCAACGGAGTTAACCCCGACCACACCCCAGTGCTTCGGCTGTTTAAAGCCGAGCCATATAGATAAGGCAGGAAACACAGCTCATTTTCCTCTATCCCTTTGCTTTGAACAATTTCGTCAAGATATTCATAGATATTATCTCCCATAGATTTCTTTTCTTCTGCAAACAATGTATCTATCACCCATTCAATGATTCCTGCCGAAGTATTAGAGCCCTCTTCTATATAATAATATCCCGGGATACAATAATATGAATTCATCAAGACGCTGTGATTCCGAACCGGTTCTTTCGCTATATATGCATTAATGCCGCAGGTTCCTGCAATAATACCAATCCTGTCACCTGTTACGAGTCCCATACCCAGCGCACTGGCATCCACATCAAACATTCCCGTTAACACCTTGGTGCCCGGAAGACACCCCATCTGCAATGCCGCTTCTTCTGTTACTGCTCCACATACTTCCGCACTGTAGTGCAATGGAGGCAGCTTGTCAAACATATCTTCAATACCAAGCAGCTTAAAGATCTCCGGTTCGTATCTTCCGGTGTTTAAATTCATGTAGCTGTTTCCTGACTGATTACAATAATCCCCAACCGCTGTATTCGTCATCTTATATACAAGGTAATCTTTCATGGAAAAAATCCAATTGATTCTCTTGTAATTCTCCGGCTCATTCTCTTTTATCCATCTGAGTATCGATACCGGGTGTGACGCAAAAAGTCCCTGAAAGGTATATTGGTATATTTCATCCGCAATTCCTTCTTCGTGCCACTTCTTTACGATTTCCCAGGCCCTGCTGTCAGCAGATGTGATTGCGCTGCGAATCGTGCTGCCTTGCTTATCAACGATATATAATCCCTTACCTTGACCGGCAATACTGATATTTTCGATGTGTTCTGCCGGTATTTTGCTATTGGTAATCAAATTAGAAATACACTGGCAGTTTCTCCTCCAAAGATTATCGGGATCCACCTCCACCTTCCGGGTTCTATATACAGTAGTGTCATTTTTCAATTTTTCCTGCCATACCTGATCCCCATTTACATCAAATAGTGAGGCCTTTATGTAAGTCCCTCCGTTATCTACTCCAATAAAATATTTTTTCATATTCAACCTCATAATACAAAATAAGTATGTCCCTCTCTAAATTTTTTAATTCTTTACCGCGCCTGCTGTCATCCCTGCTATAAAATATTGTTGAAAGAATAAAAACATTAGTAAAATAGGTATGGATCCCATCACACTCATTGCCATCATTTGATTCCACTCATACGCATGCTGTCCCATCAAAAGGTTGATTCCAACGGGAACTGTACGCATATTATTTGTTTTCGTTAACGTTAGAGCAAACAAGTATTCATTCCATGACTGCATAAAAGTATACATTCCAACTGATACCAAGCCAGGAAGAGAAGACGGTACAAGAATTTTCCAAAGTCCAACAAACCTCGATCCACCATCAATCCTGACAGCCTCATCTAATTCTTTGGGTATCATATTAAAATACCCCGTCATCATCATGCAGCAGTACGGCAGTGTCAACACAAGATATGTTAAAATCAGCGCAAAATACGTGTTGTACAGCTTTAATAATACGATCAGGCTCAGGTAGGGGATCAGCAGTGTTATTGGTGGTACCGCCTGGACGCTTACAATCACAGTATTTATCAAATTTTTCCCCCGAAAATCAAATCTGCTGAATGCATATGCAGCCATAATTCCTATAAATAATGTCAGTAATACTACAATCACAGCTATCAGATAACTATTTATAAAAAATCTCACTTGTTCCGGATTCTTTAGTATTTTTACATATGCACCAAGACTGAAATTTTCAGTGATTAATCTGGGCGGCAGCTCAAAAATTTCAGCGTTTGATTTAAAAGAGTTAACAAACATCCACAAGACAGGGAAGCCGGCCCAGATTGTTCCTATAATCAATGAAAAATATATAAATATTCTTACGGATAATCTTTTTTTACCGATCATAGCTTATTCCTCCGCCCTTTGATGCTTAACATAGAAAACGCCTATAATTGTACATACAGCTAGCAATATCACGGCCGCTGCCGATGCATTTGAGTATTGGAACTTCACAAATGCTTCCTTGTATATAATGATTCCGATTGTTTCAGAAGAATTAACAGGCCCCCCTCCGGTTGTCATCCAAATCATCGCGAACTGCTGCAGCGTCCATACAAAATCAAGCATTAGCAAACTGACTAAAATTGGCTTTAGCTGCGGAATCGTTATGTAAAAGAACCGTTTTACAGATGATGCTCCATCCAATGCGGATGCTTCATATAAATCCGTTGATATGCCTTGAAGCCCGGCTAAAAGGCTCATCATGAAAAATGGATATCCGGCCCAGATATTAATCAATGTCACAGATTTTAAAGCCATATCTCTGGAGGACAGCCACTCTATTGTCCCTGAACCAAGTCCAAAAACAGTAATCAGATAATCCATCACGCCGTTCGGATTCATAATGATTCTCCAGACTATTGCAACTACGGCTGCTGTAAACATCCATGGCAAAGCATAGACTACACGGAATATGCCTTTGGTGCGGTTATGCAGATACTCCGAATTCAGAGTCATCGCAAAAAACATTCCGATCAGCATATGGGCTATAATACTAACCACCACAAAGAAAAGCGTGTTTTTTACAGCGTTCCAAAAGTCACTGTCTTTTAATAAGGATATAAAATTACTAATACCAACAAAAGCTGGATTTTTGTTAACAATTACATTATCAAAAAGAGAATATCCAACCACCATGATAATTGGAATTATCAAAAATATAAGCAATACCACAACGGTTGGCGTAACGAATAAATATGGTGATATATGATTCCATGATAGTCTTTTCCGTTTATGCATCCTTCGTTCTCCCCTGCTGATTATTTCCGATTCCAATGCAGCTGCCACCGATTATTTATACTCTGGTTCCCAATCCGCCTGCGCCGCCTTCAACATGTCACCTGAAGATGCAATGTCCCCATCAAGATATAATACTAATTCCTTATTGAAATCTCTCATCAGGCTCTCCGCAACAGGAGCTCCGAGAAACTCGTTAACCAGATCACAGTCCTTGGACATTTCATACAATTTTACAAACAATTCATCATTAGCAGAATAATCAGGTTTCGCACCAGTGTTTCCAGGAAATCCATTGGCTTGGGCGACCAGGCGGGCGTTCACTTCCGGATTAAGTAAATATTCCACAAATTTAACAGCCTCCTTTTGATGTGCACTATTCGCGCTGATACCAACACCCCATGGGGACGCGATCATTCCAATCCTGCCCGTGTAATTGTCTGTTACTGGTACTGTCATAACATCTAGGTTCATATCAGGAGCCCCTTCCCGGATTGTGCCCAGATGTGAGATTCCATCCATCATAAATGCAAGACGTCCATTAATAAATTCGTTTGTCATATCTTCCTCCTGCATAGCTTCTGCTCCTGCAGCAAGATATCCCTTATCATACATTGTCTTAACCAAATCAACCACTTTCTCCAATTCTGCATTGCCTTCCAGATTTGGCATTCCATCTTTCAGCATGGAACCACCAGATGCCCACAGCCAGGTCATAACCTGATTTTGAATGCCGTTTGGAGCCTCCGCGGATAAAGGAATTGCAAACGCTGCGGCATCTGTATTATTTACGACCTTATCACAAGCAGCCAAAAACTCACTCCAATTTGAGGGTATATCAGAAACCCCTGCCGCTTCCAGCAAATCAAGATTCACATACATCGGATTTGCAAAGTTTACAATCGGGATCATATAAGTACTTTCTTTATATTGAACCTGACTGACGATCTGCGAATCGTCATACCCATCCTCTTTCAGAAGATCTGAGAGATTGGCTATCGCTTCCTGTTCACCAAAATCATACACCCAGGCCCCGTCTAACCCGATCACGTCCGCCATAGTTCCCGTAGCGGCACCAGCTGCGATCTGTGTCTTTGTGTCTGCATAAGGATTACTTAAAAGTTCAACATTAATACCCGTTTCCTCTGTGAAATCTTTTGCAATATCAGCCAGTACACCTTCCGGCAATTCGGGTTCCCACCATTGCTGAAAGCTGATCGTAACCGCTTTTGGGTCCGATGTTTTTCCGCTTTCTGCTGGATTTGTTTTGTCACTATCCGAACCTGATCCGCATGCTATTAATGCCATTCCCATAGTCCCTGTAAGGGTTATTGATAAAATCTTTTTTAACAATCTTTTTTTCATAGCAACCTCCATTTTTTCCGTACTATTTTCTTTAGATATCATTTACAAATCTTTCTCTGCACCATTCCATCGTCTGCGCAAGAGCACTGATTGGGTCTTCATCATAGGGTGAAAATGCTTCCCACCCAAAATATTTTTCGTAACCATTTTCATCCAAAACCTGAAGCATGTATTCAACCGGGACATCCCCTTCTCCCAATAATTTCTGGGTCCAGTGCCTTGCTGAGACCTCGATGCCGTCATTAAAATGAATATGCCTCAGTCTGTTCATCCCAAATTTTTCAATTGCGCTTTCCATCGTTTCATGAATAGACTGTAAACACATTAAATCCGCCATACCGCTCAGCCCCTGTGAATTCACCTCTTCAATCATCTGTATCTCTTTATCAAGATCGGTTACAACAGTCACTGTAGAAGGCGCGGCTTCAAGTATAATCGTAACGCCATACGTTTCTGCTATATGCGCAAGAGAAGTCATTGAGTCTATTGCTCTTTTCCATGCATCCTCCTGGGATGCGTCCATTGTCGCCCAACCGGGAAAAAACAATGCATTCGGACATTCCCATTCATTTGCTGCCTGCAGAGCTTTTAGGTAATAATCATATGTACGCTTTCTTGTATTCAGATTGGTCGAAGCCAGGTTTACAGGATATGTACAGTTTTCTGGACAAACATCTACGACCCTTAAGCCATGCTCCCGGATTCTCTTGCCGACATATCGAATGTCTTGAATCGTGACGTCATCCAAACTCAAATGAGGGTCTGCACAATAGAACTCCATCACTTTTGCACCACTTCTTTCAATAGCATCGAGCGTATAGTCCAAAGAGTATTTGTGAAAAACAAAATTAGCCGGCGCTACCTGGCTGAGTTTAAGCGTTTTTAATTTCATTTCTTCTCCTTCTCCTTTCGTTTTGGTGGAACCGTTCCCATGGCTTAATCTTACCACCAGGCTATTTTTTTTGCAATACCCCTTTTTGTCCAAACATTTATGTATATTTTTGTATATTATGCACAAATATTATTTTTTAATTTAAATATAATATACATTTACAGCATTTTATTGTATTATTATTTTCATAGGTTGTGGGAACGGTTTATCCGCAGAATATAAAGAATCAGGAGGCATTTTTATGACCATAAAAGATATTGCAAAATTAGCCGGAGTTTCAAAATCAACAGTGTCCCGGGTAATCAACAACGCACCAAACGTGGACGAGAAAACCCGGGCGCTTGTCCTAAAAGTAATGGATGACAACAATTTTATTCCTTCTGCATCGGCCAGAAGCCTTTCAAAGCAAGAAACCACTTTTATTGGAGTTATTCTGCCGGATTTAGGCAATTCATTTTTCGGACAGATTGTCGAGGGGATTAACAGTATCCTTGCTGAAACCGAATATACAATGCTGTTCTGCTGCACCGATAACGATGCCGCCAGGGAACTGAAAGCATTAAAGCTTCTCCGCCTGCAGAAAGTCTGTGGTCTGTTGATCAGCTCCTCCGTCAATTACTGTGACGAAGAGATGAATGCTTCGATTAGAAAGGCGCTTTCTGATATTGAGGCCCCTATTGTTTTAATTGACAGATCAATTCCCAATACTCCCTGGGATGGAGTGTATTCCGATAATATCAACGGCAGTTATATCTCTACCGAACTGCTCATTAAGAAAGGCTATAAGCGCATCGGGGCATTTGTCAGTGATACGAAGCTTCTGATCGGTCAAGAGAGACTACTTGGGTTTAAGAAAGCGATGACTGATTATAGTATAGAGATACACGATGATTATATATATACCCAGGATATGCCAGCAGCTATTACGGATGTATTCACATACGTCAGCCACATGATAGAGGAAAAGAAACTGCCGGAAGCTGTGTTTTTAAGCAATGCAATCATAGCAAATGGCTTTTATAAAGCATTATTTTATCATGGAATCCAGCCTGGAAAAGATATTGAATGCGTAGGTTTTGACTATAGCGAGGCATTAGATATCATGCATGTTCCCTACAATTATTTAAAAAGGAATGCAAGACTTTTTGGACAGACAGCTGCACAAATGCTATTAGACTCAATCCAAAACCTAAAACAATCCAACAGCATCCGCCGCGAACATATTATTCCATCATCACTCCATGAATAAGTAGATCAATAAACAGACTTGGGACATCGTATCATTTATGAAATACGACATCCCAAGCCTGTAACTTACTATTTTTATCCATTATTAAAAGGTTTTACACTGCCTCCGCATATCCCGGGCTGTAAAAAATACGATGAATCCTCATACAGCCTTTTAGCGAATAGCAATAAGATTACTGGAATTTTCATATATATTTTTGGGAACATAGTTGGTCAATATAATGGCACTTGAGAACTCTCCAAATGTAACCGAACATACATTGCCAAATTTGGCCGCATCGCACAGCATATATTTCTTCTGTGACTTTTCCATCGCTTTTTGCTTAACCAGCGCCTCACTAACATCAGGGGTGGTGTATCCGTTCTTTTTCGTGATCCCGTTTGCCCCAAAAAAACCAATTGTAAAATGAAACTTCTCCAGGCTGTTCAAGGCTTCCCCGCCAACAACCGCTTCCGTAGACTCTTTCAGTTCACCGCCTATAATCATGGTTTTAAACCCCATGGCCGCAAGCCGCCGTGCATGGGAGACTCCGTTGGTTACATACGTAGCACTCCTCTCCTGGATATAGTCTATCATGTACCCGGTAGTTGTACCCGCATCCAAATAAACAAAATCATCTTTTTTTATCATAGAGGCGGCATACCTGGCAATCTTGATTTTCTCAGTCCGGTTAATCTCTTCTCTGTTGGAAACCTTCTCGTCCTTTGTATGGAACGTATCCCCAGCCAATACGGCACCCCCAAAGACTTTAACCAGCTTCCCCTCTTTGTGCAGGGCAGTGAGATCCCGCCTGATCGTAGATTCAGATGCTGAAAACTCTTCCATCAGTTCCTGGAGAGTCACACTTTTTCTATTTTCCAACAGCCTTAATATCTCCTGATGCCTTTTTCTGAGCAGCATTCAGCTCCACCTCCTGCAAATAGCCTGCTTATCGCTTTCCACTTATTATACAATTCGGAACCTTCTAATTCAATCCTTATCTTAAAGCATATATTTACTTAATTACTGCTTTGAGCATATTACTATGCACGGCCCCGTGAATAGTAACTTGAGTATTCCGCTGCAAACTCGAACATTCTGGCCACATTCTCCGGCGGTATGTCTGATTGGATATGGTTACATGAACTCAGTATAAATCCTCCGTCCCTGCCCAATATATCAATCAGTCTTTTCACTTCATCCTCTACCTGTTCAATCGAACCTGTCATAGCTTTTTGTGTATCTACTGCTCCGTGGAAACAAATCCTGTCTCCAAATTTATCTTTTAAGGTAACCGGATCCATTCCTACAGCAGAGGTTTGAACGGGATTTAGTATATCAACACCGCAGTCGATCAAATCTTCTATAATATCAGCAATAGCTCCGCAGCTGTGCAGATAAATCTTGGCCTGCGGCGCCTTCTGCCTGATTGCCTTGTTCAGCTTTTTTCTGGCCGGGAAGATAAACTCCCTGTATGCATCCGGTGATATCAGTAGGCTTTGCTGGCTTCCGTAATCGTCTCCTGACTCTACAATATCAATATATTCCCCAACTTGATCCAGCAGATATCCATACATCTCTATCTGGACTTTTAATATCTTTTCTATCAGGGCATGGGCAAATTCGGGATCTGTTATCGTATCTACCATGAAATTTTCCATCCCTCTCAGCCAACAGGCGATTTCAAATATACCGTTGCAGGGCATTCGAAGAGATATTGCATATTCGTTCTCCTCATGCAGCTTCTTTGCCCTCTCCTTCATTCCTGTTACATCCAGCATCTCTTCCGGCTGTGGCCATGGATAGGTATCCAAATCTTCCAGTTCTGCATCTTCCAGCGGGTTTTTTACGGTCTCCACATATAAACCGGTGTCTCTCTGAACAAGTCCCCATTCATTGGAAAAAGTACCGTCATCGTGATATTTGGGATATTCCTCCGACTGCTTTGCAAAAACTCTCCGGATATCAATATCAAATCTATCCAGAATCCGTTCGTCATAATAACATACATTGGATCCCTTTCTGTACGGCTCAATCTCTCCTTCTATCCCCAAAAAATCCTTAACCTTAAAGTAAGCCTTGTCTACCATGCTGCAGGCAGTCCCCCCTAAATCCAGGGGGATCCTGTCCACAGGCTTATGATTCACCGCACATAATACTCTTTCTTTTGATGTCATAAAATTTTCCCTTCTTATTTTTTGTTTTTCTTAACCTTCATTCCTTTTAAGAAATTGACCATAAGCGCCGATATAACCATGCCGACCGCTGTGCAGAGCAGGAATAAGAACGGTTTATTCACAAGCCCCATTACAAAGATACCGCCATGGGGCGCCTGCAATGTAAGGTTGAATGCCATTGCCATGCCCCCTGCCACTGCAGAACCGACCATCAGAGAGGGGATAACCCTAAGCGGATCCGCACCGGCAAACGGAATTGCCCCTTCTGCTATAAATGATGCGCCTAAAAGCCATGCTGTCTTTCCACTCTCCCTTTCTGCCGGAGTATAGAGATTTTTGTTCAGGACAGTTGCCAGTGCCATCGCCAGGGATGGCACCATACCGGATGCCATACTTGCTGCCTGCGGGCCATATACACCTTCTGCAAGCAGCCCCACGCCGAACATGTACGCAACCTTATTCACCGGGCCGCCCAGGTCAAATGCAAGCATAGCGCCAATTACGGCCCCCAGTAATATGCCGCTGCTGTTTGACATATTGGTCAGCCAGTTTGTCATCGCGCTCTGAAGCATAACGCAAGGCGGTGCAACCACAAAATACATCAGTAAGCCCACGATAAAAGTGGAGAAAAGAGGAATAATTAAAACGGGTTTCAAACCTGCCAGTGCCTTTGGCATTTTAATCTTTTTAATTGCCCATGCTATGATCCCCGCCAGCAGACCCCCGATGATACCTCCGATAAATCCCGGGCTGGGATCCAGCTGCGTGACAATCAGGCCTGCTACCATACCCGGCGCAATTCCCGGCCTGTCCGCCATGGAGTATGCAATAAACCCCGCCATAATCGGTATCATAACGCTGAATGCAATGCCGCCTATCTTATTCAGATAAAATGGAAGGGATCCCTCAACTCCAGATGCATCAATGCCAAACATAAACGAGATGGCAATCATGATTCCGCCCGCCGCAACAAAAGGAATCATGTAGGACACTCCAGTCATTAAATGCTTTGGTATCCTCTTGAGCAAGTTAAGAAACGTATCTGCTTCCTGTTCTTCACTTGCCTTTTCTTTTGTACCTCCCCCTGTATACAACGGGTAATTCTCGTCTTGTGCTGCTTCAATGGCCCTTTTAATTACAGTATCCGTATTATGTATTGTATCAGAAACTGTAGCCTCTACGATCTTTTTCCCGTTAAACATGGATTTATCGACCGAAACACCAACACCCAATATAACCACGTCTGCTTCTCTAATCTCCTGTTCCGTCAGTTTATTTTCTATTCCAACAGAACCTCTTGTCTCCACCTTGATACCTATCGACATCTTTTTTGCTTCTTCCGCCAGCTTTTCTGCTGCCATATAGGTATGTGCAATACCTGTCGGGCAGGCCGTAACTCCTACAAATTTCATCCCAAATCCCCCATTTCTTCTATTATGTAATTATAGAGTTCCTTCTTGTCTTCAATCTTTAACAGCATCTCCATAAATTCCTGATGCACCAGTTTTCTTGATAGTTTTGCCAAGACCTGTAAATGTGTATTATTCTCATCGCCGGCAGGCATAATCAGAGCGATTGCCACCCTTACAGGCCGTCCATCCATAGACTTCCAGTCTATTCCTTCCTCAAAGCGGAATACTGCAATCATAGGATTTTTTAATCTTTTTACTTTTGCATGTGGAATTGCTAACTGTTCGCCAAACCCCGTAGAATCCATCTTTTCTCTTTTTAAAAACATTTTCTTCAGTTCCGAGGCCCTGACCCCTGCATATTCACTGCATTTTTCACTTATCAGCTCTAATGCGGCGTCTAAGCTGGCTGACTTTGGCCTTTGGTTCACAAAAATGTAATCCGGTTTTAATAACTCTCTCATATGCGTCCCTTTCATTATTGCTTTTCATCAAATTGCTCTAATACTTTATATATTTCTTCCTTTGTTGCAAGATGCTCTGAAAATGCACTGGCACTCCCGGATGCTACTCCCATCCGAAAGGCTTTTTCATAATCGCCCGCTTCCAGCCATCCAGCCAGGAACCCGGCAACCATGGAGTCTCCTGCCCCCACCCCATTTTTTAACTTGCCTTTTGGTGCAGGTGCATCATATATCCGGCCGTTTTCCGCTGCTAATATGGCTCCGTCTCCCGCCATGGATACAAGAACGTTACGGGCGCCCATTTGCTGCAGCAATTTCGCATGTTTCATAATATCTTTTCTGTCATGGATATCTTTTCCAAATATTTCACCTAACTCAAAACTATTTGGCTTAATCAAAAACGGATGGTTTTCCAGGACATTTACCAACAAATCATTGGATGCATCAACAACAATCATGACCTTCTTATCGCTTAAACGGTTCATGATAACCTTGTAGATAGAATCCGGCACAGAATCCGGTACGCTGCCTGCTAATACAAGAATGTCATTCTCGTTCAATGAGTCTAACTGTTTAAATAGTTTTTCTATGTACTCTGAAGAAATATATGGCCCCTGCCCGTTGATTTCTGTTCCTTCTATAGACTTTAACTTTATGTTAATTCTGGAAACTCCTGACGGCAGGAAAATGAAATCCTGCTGGCATCCCATCTCTATGACCCTCTTCCTGATCTCTTCACCTACGAATCCTGCAATAAATCCCAGCGCCTTGTTTTCAATGCCCAGTGACTGCAGAATCATGGAGACATTAATTCCCTTCCCTCCCGGAAGGATCATTTCTGAAGTGGTCCGGTTGGTCACTCCCAGCTCAAAATTATGAACCGAAACAATATAGTCTAAAGAGGCACTTAGTGTAACCGTATATATCATTCCTTCACCCCCTTCCAATGAACTTAGCATCATTATACTTTCATAATCGTTCATAATCAATCTCCATTATTTACAATTTTCATATGTATTTTTCTACATTTCCGCTATTTTTGGCTGTTTTTTTAGACATTGCATACAAATAATGACCGTTTACGTCATTTCTTTCATTTCACTTTTCATTTCTAAAATCCTATATACAATTTTGGGACGTAGTAAAGTTTAACTTTACCACGTCCCAAAATATTTCTTCCCTGTACCAAAATGAGTTTATAACTGTTCAGACCCATGAACAGTCACATAAGTTTACAATTCGACCTGCATAAAGGAGCTCTAATTTAGTAGTTGTTGCTCTGGCTGCTAGAATTCTTGTTGTTGTTATTCTTGTTGCTGTTAGAAGAAGAGTTGTTTGAAGAATTCTTGTTGGAATTCTTGTTCTTGCTCTGTTCATCAGAATAAGATGAATATGAGTTGCTGTTTGTGTTCTTTGATGAGTTGTTAGAGTTATTTGAGTTGTTTGAGTTGTTTGTGTTACTGTAATTGTTTGACATGAGTATTCCTCCTGAGAAATTTATTTGGTACACACATATTGTTCCTGCCAAATCACTTTTTTATTCATATTTTACAAAATCGGATAAATCTTTTTATTTAATATTTTTTTATTTTTGCTTGCTTTTTCCAGTTTTGTATATTATACTTATCAATGTAGAAAGGTTACTTTCTACAACCCCTTATTAATTATTTATACTCCCCTCAAAAGACCGATGGCTCCCCCATCGGTCTTTTACTTTTAAAAGCAAAAACAAAACTCCTCGTCCCAACATATCCTTCTCCCCCAATTCCCATCCTCCCGCTCCCATCAAGGCCCCATCCAGGTGATCTAGATGTACCTGCATGATGCGTCCAGCCTGGGACTGCGGAAAGATAGGAGTGGCTGGAAGCGTCTTATGGCTGTTAGCTGGAGTAGAGTAAAATGGAAGAAAAACCAGGTTGCCCTGGTTTTTCTTCCATTTTGCTCTACTCCAGCTTACAGACCATAACCCGTTTCCAGCCACTCCTGTCTTTCCGCAGCCCCAGGCGCACCCATACCAGCCACTCCTCACCTTCGCCGCCCACTAATGAGCTGAACAATGATCATAATAACGATGATCGGTATGAGTATAGGTGCCAGCAGCCGTACAAGTCCGGTTACAATTGAAAATATAACAACAATTACCATAATAACTGCCAAAACTGCCAGCAGTTTCTTCCACCACGTATCAAATCCAAAACCATGCATCTTTTGTCCCCCGCTCTCCTGTTGGGTGCTTCTCCCCTTCTCGAAGTCATCGTAAGTGCTTCCGCCGGCCTCATAAACTGTGGAACGGTCGGTTCCGTCCACGGCATCAATAACAGTTCTGGCCAGAATCCAGGGATCTCCCAGCATCTGAAGTACTTCTTCTTCGCTTTTTCCCTTTCTCACTTCGTCCGATATATACTGATTATAAAAATCTACATTCTCCTGTACCACACTGCCGCTCAGATCGTTTTCAAGCGCCTGGCGCAGCTGCTGAAGGAATTCTATCCGTGTCATTATTGTCTTTCTCCTCCTACTTATGCATGACAGCTATCTGCATTTTTGTTTCAATCCGCGCTTCGTGCTTCATCCGCCCCCGTACAGGTAATCGGATCCTCACTATCTTATCAAATAAACGCCTTTCACTTAGGATAACACAAACCCCTTTTCATTCCAAGTAGAAGAACCTTAAATTTTTCTAAGAAATTCCTAATGGGTGTTTTTCGTATTCAATCCAGACTCATTAATCCTTAGGTAATTTACAACTTCAGTCTTGCGGACAGATGGGTGCTATGCCGTTCCACCAAGCGAATCAATACGCTCCCCCGTTTAGCGCCCCTCGGCAAACGATTCTCACCTTCCGATTGGATGCCCCCAGCGAAATGAAGGGATAGCCGCCAGCCTCCTAAGGGCACATATGCCGTTGCGAATT
>OBZW01000218.1_pt1 | contig 50430 bp, 43 predicted proteins | sample 1477021 | NCBI WGS metagenome assembly OBZW01 (sample SAMEA2580262, study PRJEB22360) | human gut metagenome | biome: human gut; feature: human-associated habitat; material: faeces | place: Denmark | collected 2008/2010
AAGCTTATTGAATTTTAATGCTTTCCGCAGCCGCCGGATTTTTGTCTTCATAGTATGGATTGCATCTATTTTTGTGCAATATCAACAATAAATGTTAAAAAAATAACGTTAAATATTTGACAAAAGCAATATTGACAATTATTTAACGATAGGTTAAACTAAAACCTGTAATTAAGAAAATTATTCTATTACGGGAGGAAAAATAGAAATGGCAAAGAAGGAAAAGGTCGTAGTACCTGAGATTGTAGACAGCGTAGAAACACTCGAAGCAAAAATGAAAGCTATGCGTGAAGCTCAGAAAGTATTTGCTGCTTTTACGCAGGAACAGGTAGATAAGATTTTTTATGAAGCAGCCATGGCTGCGAATAAGATGCGTATTCCGCTTGCAAAGATGGCGGTAGAAGAGACGCAGAGAGGAATTGTGGAAGATAAGGTTATCAAGAACCACTATGCAGCTGAGTACATTTACAATGCGTATAAAGACACCAAAACATGTGGTGTGATAGAGGAAGATGCGGCGTTTGGCATTAAAAAGATAGCAGAGCCGATCGGTCTGGTAGCTGCGGTTATTCCGACTACAAACCCGACTTCAACAGCGATCTTCAAAACACTGCTTTGTCTGAAGACCAGAAATGCAATTATTATCAGCCCCCATCCTGCTGCTAAAGCATGTACGATCGAGGCGGCAAAAGTTGTTCTGGACGCAGCTGTAAAGGCTGGCGCTCCGGAAGGCATTATCGGATGGATTGATGTACCGTCTTTGGAATTAACAAACACCGTTATGAAGGATTCAGACATCATTCTTGCAACCGGCGGACCGGGAATGGTAAAGGCTGCTTACTCATCAGGCAAGCCGGCGCTCGGAGTAGGACCTGGAAACACACCGGTAATTATTGATGAGACAGCTGATGTTAAGATGGCAGTAAATTCCATTATACATTCCAAGACATTCGACAACGGCATGATCTGCGCATCTGAGCAGTCTGTAACAGTTCTTGACAGCATTTATGAGGAAGTGAAAAAAGAATTTGCTTACCGTGGATGCTATTTCCTGAAAAAGGGAGCAGAGCTGGATAAAGTACGCAAGACAATCATTATTAATGGCGCACTGAACAGCAAGATTCCGGGCAAATCAGCATACGAAATTGCAAAAATGGCTGGAGTGGATGTTCCGGAAAACACAAAAATCCTGATAGGTGAAGTGGAATCAGTAGACATTTCCGAAGAGTTTGCTCATGAAAAATTATCTCCTGTACTTGGCATGTATAAAGCAAAAACATTTGATGAAGCGTTGGAAAAAGCAGCCCAGCTTGTAGCCGACGGCGGATACGGTCACACAGCTTCCCTGTATATCCATCCGGCACAGACAGAAAAAATAGCAAAACATGCAGCAGCCATGAAAACGTGCCGTGTTCTTATCAACACACCTTCTTCTCACGGCGGCATCGGCGACCTTTACAACTTCAAAATGGCTCCATCCCTCACACTGGGATGCGGCTCATGGGGCGGAAACTCCGTTTCTGAAAATGTTGGGGTAAAACACTTACTGAATGTTAAGACAGTGGCTGAGAGGAGAGAGAATATGCTTTGGTTCAGAACACCTGAAAAGGTTTACTTCAAAAAAGGCTGTATGCCGGTTGCACTGGATGAGCTGGGAACAATCATGCACAAGAAAAAAGCATTTATCGTTACCGACTCCTTCCTGTACAAAAATGGCTACGTAGCTCCAATCGAGGCAAAACTGGATGAAATGGGTATCCAGCATTCATGCTTCTATGAAGTAGCTCCAGACCCGACCCTGCAGTGTGCACAAAAAGGTGCAGACCAGATGAGAGCATTTGAGCCGGATACAATTATCGCACTTGGCGGTGGTTCTGCAATGGATGCAGCAAAGATCATGTGGGTAATGTACGAACATCCGGAAGCAAATTTTGAAGACATGGCAATGGACTTTATGGATATCCGCAAGAGAGTATATACATTCCCGAAAATGGGAGAGAAAGCTTATTTCGTAGCGATCCCGACCTCTTCAGGAACCGGTTCTGAGGTCACACCTTTTGCAATCATCACAGATGCAGAGACCGGGGTAAAATGGCCGCTTGCAGACTACGAACTGCTTCCGAATATGGCAATTGTAGATGTTGATAACATGATGACCCAGCCAAAGGGCCTGACAAGCGCATCAGGTATCGACGTTATGACACATGCAATCGAGGCATATGTATCTATCATGGCCACAGATTACACAGACGGCCTGGCAATGAAAGCTGTAAAGATGGTATTTGATAATCTTCCATCCGCATACGAGAACGGGGCAAACGACCCACATGCACGCGAAATGATGGCTAATGCTTCCTGTCTGGCAGGTATGGCCTTTGCAAACGCATTCCTCGGACTGAACCACTCCATGGCACACAAACTGGGTGCGTTCCATCACCTTCCACACGGTGTTGCAAATGCAGTACTCTTGACAGAAGTTATGAAATACAATTCAGCAGAGGCTCCGACAAAAATGGGGACATTCTCGCAGTACCAGTACCCACATGCACTTGCAAGATATGCTGAACTGGGACGCTTTGCAGGCTGCACAGGCAAAGATGACCAGGAAGTATTTGATAACCTTGTTGTAAAATTAGAAGAGTTAAAAGAGACAATCGGTATCAAGAAAACGATCAAAGACTATGGCATAGATGAGAAATACTTCCTCGACACACTGGATGACATGGTAGAGCAGGCATTCAACGATCAGTGTACAGGCGCTAACCCAAGATATCCATTGATGAAGGAGATCAAAGAGATCTATCTGAAGTGCTACTACGGCAAATAAGCTTCCCGGTCTTTCATCCACAGCCGCCGTGTCATACGGCACAGCGGCTGTATAAAAATCATAAGATATCCTCTTGAATATAAATTTTTTCTCACAAATATGAGCGTGGCGCATAAGCGTCACGCTTTTAAATTCCGCAAAGGGGTCTGACCCCTTTGCTTCAGAATGATACAAAATTAACAATAAAACTATATAAAAAAAGATAGTTAAAAATTGCACAAAATTACTCGAGGGGTCTTACATTGTTAAAAAAGTTGATGTATAATAAATACAACTTAAAAGAGCGGCATCAAAAATAGGAGGTATAGCTTATGAAACTGGAAGAAAAGAATTTAATCGTGGAACGTCCTTATAAGAAAGTTTACAAATGTGAAGATAGTGTAGTAAAAGTATTCGAATCTGCGCATCCAAAATCCGCAGTATTCAACGAGGCGCTGAATACTGCCAGAGTAGAAGAGACAGGACTGGATATCCCAAAGGTAAAAGAGGTAACACAGATAGACGGCAAATGGGCGCTTTCCATCGAATACAAAGCAGGAAAGACATTGGAAGACATGATGGAAGCAGACAGCAGCAACCTGGAAAAATATATGGAGGACTTTGTAGACCTGCAGCTGACGGTACATGCCAAGACTGCACCGCTGCTAAACAAGCTGAAAGATAAACTGTCCCGTCAGATTAACGGCCTGAAAGACTTAGATGCCACAACAAGATACGAGCTGCTCACAAGGCTGGAGAGCATGCCGAAGCACAATAAAGTCTGCCACGGCGATTTCAACCCAAGCAACGTAATCGTAGGGAAAAACGGCAAGATGACAGTCGTAGACTGGGCACACGCAACCCAGGGCAACGCCAGCGCAGATGCAGCCATGACCTATCTGCTGTTCGCACTAAAAGACCAGAATGCAGCAGACCTGTATATGAAGCTGTTCTGCAAAAAGAGCGATACAGCAAAACAATACGTACAGCAGTGGCTGCCAATCGTAGCAGCGGCACAGCTCACAAAAGATAACGAACTAGAAAAAGATTTCCTAATGAAATGGATTGATGTGATCGATTATCAGTAGGGGTGTTTTGGGGAGGGGGACGCTAAGAGGAAGGTGAGACTGTTTCCCCCCGCGGGGGCAGTACATGCCGTTTCAAACTCCTGCCCACTTGCGGAGAATCCGTAAGAGAAAAAACAGGGAACAGGAAGGGACTTGCCGCAGTTGGCCCGAATGCCGATGCATTGGCGCCGCCGGTGGCAACAGAATTTGTTTTGGTAAAACAAATTCTGCCCTCCCTGTTCCCTGTTTTTTCTCTAACGGATTCTAACCGCGCGTTCTATGGAGTTTTGAAACGGCATGCACTGTCCCCGCGGGGGGAAACAGTCTCACCTTCCTCTTAGCTGGACGCATCCGCCGGTAACTAAAACCTCCCTATTGGGGAGGTCTTTGGTCGGTGACAGTGGATCTGATGTGAATGGCCGTAATTTTGCCCAGGGCGGAAGTGATACTGTGTACATAATTAATTCCCATAAGACATACCCTCCCCATCTCAGTCAGGCGGATCTCATCCAAAAAGCCCTAAAATCGAATCCCCCCGCTACCAGCTTGGGAAGAAGAGGTTATTTCCGATGTTGACTCCAGGCCTCCCCGCTGTTCCTGCGTAGAGGAAGTAATAGCAGTCGGATACTGCGGCCAGCCGTGCTCCGTTGATGGCATCCTGGGCCACGGTATAGGCCAGTTCGCTGGCGCCTCTTGCGAGTACGGCATCCAGACGGCCTGACCATACCGGTTCAAACTGTCCGCCTGCGTAGACGACATCTGTGATCGTGTTCGGGAAGATTGGACTGTTTACGCGGTTCATGATAACTGTTGCTACGGCAAGCATGGAATCGTAATCATGCATGGCCTCACAATCGAGTATTGCCGCAAATACATCCAGATCGTTTCCGGCCACATTGGTTGCTCCGCCGTTGACTATGGTGTCATCATAACCACCGTTATCACTGCCGCCTCCGGAATCATTGCCTCCGGATGGCGTATCTCCGGGATCATTGTTGTCATTCGCATTGTTATTGCCACTGTCAGGCTTCTGAGCAGCGGCGTTTTCTGCGGCAACTTTAGCGGCCGCCTCTGCAGCCAGTTTGGCGGCTTCCTCCTCCCGCAGTTTTTTAAGCTGTGCGTTGAAGGCGTTCAGATCAGTAGAGGTTGCCTCCGCCTTCTGAACCAGCTCTGCCTGCCGGGTCTCCAGGTTTTTCTGCAGTTCCTTCATGGAATCCTGCTGAGCCTCCAGAGTTATTTTTCTGTCAGCAATCTCTTTCTGGGTCTCCTGCAGGATCTGGAGCATACTCCGGTCATATTTACTGATATTCTGTATGAAGTCGGCTTTGTTTAAAAAGTCAGTCAGGTTGTCCGCCGAAAAAAGCATCTCCAGGAGTGTTGCATTACCGGTTTCATACATATACTTAATACGGGATTTCATATCTTCGTATTGTTGTGCTTCGTCTGCCTCTGCCTCAGCTAAGGAATCTTTTGTCCTCTGGATTTCACCGTTGGTAATTTCAACCTGCATCTCAGTTGTTGATATCTCATCACTTATTGCCACAAGTTCCTGATTGATACCTTCAAGCTGGTTCTGCAGATCAGAAGTTTTGCTTTCGAGACTTTCTGCATCTTCGGCGTGCGCCGGGAAAACAGAAAGCACCAGTACAAGAGAACAGATAAATGCCAGAAGAGCCTGTCCCCTGTGTTTTAAGCGCAATTTCATATTCTACAATTCCTTTCTTAATTGTTTTGCCCTGATATTATACTATAAATTGCTTTATTAAGCAAATTTTGATAGAATAAGTTATAAAAATTTAGTGAGATGTAAGGAGCTGGCAGGAGATGAAACAGCAGATAAAAATGATTGGACTGGACTTGGACGGTACACTTTTGAATGACAAAAAGGAACTGCTGCCGTATACAAAGCATGTGCTGCAGGAAGCAATTGCAAAAGGGATAGTTGTACTGATGGCAACAGGAAGGCCGTTTACGGGCATTCCGGAGGAACTGAGATTTTTTCCCGGCATACGCTATGCACTTACCGCAAACGGGGCAAGGGTGATCGATGCGCAGGAAGAGAAAATTCTCATGGAACGCCTCCTTCCGATAGAAAAAGCGAAGAAAGCATTGGAAACTCTGCGGAAATATGATACATTACAAGAAGTGTACTTTGATGGACAGGGGTATGCAGATAAGGATAAGCTGGATTCCATCAGCCGTTACCATCACAATCCACATATGTGGGATTATGTGCGCAGGACCAGGAAAGCAGTGCCGGATGTCATGGCGCTGGCAATGGAACGATATCAGGATATGGATAAAATGCAGGCGTTGTTTGCCAATCCGGAAGACAAAACAGCCGCGTGGAGGGAACTGGAACAGCAGGAGGGTATCGTACTGGTCAGCTCACTGGGATATAATATAGAAATAAACGCTGCCGGAGTAAACAAGGGAACAGCATTAGTTGAACTGGGCAGCATGATTGGAATCAGGCGTGAGGAGATTATGGCATGTGGTGATGGCGACAACGATATTGAGATGATAAAAGAAGCCGGCTTTGGCGTTGCGATGGGCAATGCGGAAGAAGAGGTAAAGGCCGCCGCAGATTACATAACACTTTCCAATGAAGAAGAGGGGGCGGCAAAGGCCATTGAAAGATTTGCTCTAAGAGGAGGAGACATATGTTAGAAGCTTTAAAGGTAATTGTACTGGGGATTGTAGAAGGTATTACCGAATGGCTGCCGATCAGCAGCACGGGACACCTGATACTTGTAGAAGAGTTTATAAAGCTGAAGATGACGGAAGACTTTATGTCAATGTTTAATGTGGTTATTCAGCTGGGGGCAATCCTGGCGGTCGTAGTCATCTATTTCCATAAACTGAATCCGTTTTCTAATACGAAGACGCAGAAACAGAAGATGCTGACCCTCCAGCTGTGGGTTAAAGTTCTGATCGCATCGGTTCCGGCAGCCATAATCGGCCTTTTATTTGATGACTTTATTGATGCGCATTTGATGAATTATGTGGTAGTAGCGATTACGTTGATCCTATATGGTATTGCATTTATTGTTGTGGAAAAACGGCATGAACATGTGAAGCCGGCGGTGAAGAGGCTGTCAGACCTGACGATCCCAATGGTAGTGATTATTGGATGCTTCCAGGTACTGGCACTGATACCGGGCACCTCACGGTCGGGCGCAACGATAATCGGCGGTCTGCTGATTGGGGCGGCGAGAGGCGTAGCCGCGGAATTTACATTTTTCTTAGCCATTCCGGTTATGTTTGGGGCCAGCTTCCTTAAGATCATTAAGTTCGGTTTCCATTTTACGGGTGCGGAAGTATTTTTGCTGCTGCTTGGATGTATCATCTCCTTCGTGGTATCTATATTCGCCATCAAGTTTTTGATGCAGTATATCAAGAATCATGACTTTAAAGTATTCGGATATTACCGGATTGTTCTGGGAATCATTGTGCTGCTCTACTTTGGAATGACAGCATTATTTGCATAAAAAGCGGCAGACAGAAGTGATCCTATGCACGGCCCATGGGCCGTGCATAGCAGCGTATAAAGTACAGAAAAGAAATAGTACATTCAGTACGGAGATGGCCTCTATGGCCTTCTCTTTTTTATTTCCTGGTGGAATATTAAGGGAAATACGGCGCATAGTCTTGTTTTTTATAGAAAACATGATAAAATATAGAGATAATGTGTATGATTATGCATAACAATGTAAATTTGGAGGGTACGGAAAATGAAAAAGAAAGTTTTAAGTGTTTTATTGGTGGCAGTATGCGTATTATCAATGGCGGCATGCGGATCTAAGAAAGAAGACAGCAGTGCAGGGGATGCAGGTGACAGCGGCAAGAAGGAAAAGCTGGTGATGGCTACGAATGCAGAATTTCCGCCGTATGAATTCTATGAAGGAAAAGAAGTCGTAGGAATCGATGCTGATATTGCGGCTGCAGTAGCAGAGGAGATGGGAATGGAGCTTGAGATTGAGGACATGGCTTTTGACTCTATCATCACAGCAGTAACAAGCGGAAAAGCAGACATTGGCGCGGCAGGTATGACTGTGACTGAGGACCGTCTGGAAAATGTAGATTTTACAGATACATATGCAACAGCAACACAGGTGATTATCGTCAAAGACGATAGTGCAATCGCTGGACCAGATGATCTGACAGGAAAGAAGATCGGCGTACAGCTGGGAACCACAGGAGATATCTATGCGGACGACATTGAAGACGCAACTGTAGAGCGTTACAACAAGGGTTTTGAGGCTGTACAGGCATTGCAGCAGGGCAAGATTGATGCGGTAATCATCGATGGCGAGCCGGCGAAAGAATTTGTAAAAGAAGCGGAAGGGCTCAAGATTCTGGACGAAGCATTTACAGAGGAAGAGTATGCAATTGCCGTTAAAAAAGGAAATGATGAACTGAAAGAGAAAATTAATGATGCACTGGCTAATCTGAAGGAGTCTGGTAAATTGGATGAAATCGTAGCGAAATATATCAGCGCTGACAGTGCAGAATAAAAGAGGATACGATTATGTTGCAGACGTTGCAGGATAAGTTTTATGGGAATTTTATAGAAGAAAACCGCTGGGAATACATTTTAGATGGACTGGGGGTCACTTTACAGGTGACCTTCTTTGCCGTCATAATCGGAATTGTAATTGGTTTTCTGATTGCAATTATACGCTCCACGTATGATAAAACAGGAAAGCTGAAGATCCTTAATTTTATCTGTAAGATCTACCTGACGGTGATCAGGGGAACTCCGGTTGTTGTACAGCTTTTGATCATTTACTTTGTAATATTCGGAAGCGCAGACATCAGCAAAGTTCTGGTAGCTATTATGGCATTCGGGTTTAATTCCGGGGCCTATGTTGCCGAGATATTCCGCTCCGGTATCATGTCTATTGATAACGGACAGTTTGAGGCTGGGCGCAGCCTGGGATTTAACTATGTACAGACCATGATCCATATCATTATGCCGCAGGCTTTTAAGAATGTACTCCCGGCGCTTGGCAATGAGTTTATCGTGCTGTTAAAAGAGACATCCGTATCTGGTTATATCGCCCTGCAGGATCTTACCAAAGGCGGCGATATCATACGAAGCCGTACATATGATGCATTCATGCCTCTTATTGCGGTAGCTTTGATTTACCTGATTATGGTAATGATCTTTACAAAGCTCGTAAATCTGCTGGAGAGGAGGCTGAGAAACAGTGATCACTAATGGAGATGTATTGATTAAGGTAGAAGACCTTCATAAGGTATTTAATAACAGGCTTCATGCACTGGACGGGGTAACGGAAGAAATCCGTAAAGGCGAAGTTGTAGTAATTGTCGGACCGTCAGGCTCCGGCAAGTCAACGTTCCTCCGATCCCTAAACCTTCTTGAGACTCCGACAACGGGGCACGTATATTTTGAAGGAACAGACATTACAAGCAAGGAAACGAATATCGACCGCCATCGCCAGAAGATGGGTATGGTGTTCCAGCATTTTAATCTATTCCCACACAAGACGATTATGGAAAATATCACGCTTGCACCGATTAAGCTTCTGAAGAAGAGCAAAGCCGATGCTGAAAAGCGGGCGATGGAACTTCTGAAGCTGGTGGGGCTGGAGGAAAAGGCACATGCCTATCCGTCCCAGCTGTCAGGCGGTCAGAAGCAGCGTATTGCAATTATCCGTTCTCTGGCAATGAATCCGGATGTCATGCTTTTTGATGAGCCGACTTCCGCCTTGGACCCTGAGATGGTGGGGGAAGTCCTGGAGCTAATGAAAAAGCTCGCCCATGATGGAATGACAATGGTGGTTGTGACACATGAAATGGGCTTTGCACGGGAAGTGGCGACCAGGGTTATATTTATGGACGAAGGGAAAATAAAAGAACAGGGGGCTCCGGAGGAATTCTTTAATAATCCGGAGGAACCTCGGTTGAGGGAGTTCCTTTCGAAGATTTTGTAGGCAGAGGGGGGCGCCTGATGGAAGCGGGACGCTCCGACAGCGCCGAGGGATGCTTATGCTGTTTTTGGAAACCGGCCGCTTCGCCTAAGAAGAGCTAACTGCGAAAAAACCGCATTTTATGGGACCGAGCGTATTCACTTAGAAAGCCGATGCTTTCTAAGCTCAGACGCTCTGGGAAATTGATTCCGAATCAATTTTCCCCCATAAAATGCGGTTTTTCGCAGTAAACTCTTTTAAGGCGCGCTTGAGGCTTCCAAAAACAGCATAAGCATCCCCCGCCGCTGTCGGAGCGTCCCGCTTCCATCAGGCTGGGCTGCATCAAATCGGGGAAGAGAGCGCTGGTATGAGGAGATTTCGGAGAGGGGATCTGGGCGGGGGCGGCGGATGGAGTTGAATTGGTGTGTAAGATTTGACAGCAGAACTTTTTTAAAGATATGATTACTTTTAGCTATCAGCCAATAATCTCCATCTATTATTTGGTTTCTTTTTAGGGGGTTCTGTGGTAGTCTAATTTTACGATGTACTAGAACGGGAAATGAAAGAGGTTTTGGTGAATGAAGTATGAACGAATAGAAAAGGCAGTGTTTCTGGAGCGGCCCAATCGGTTTATTGCTTATGCTCTGATTGGGGGGCAAAGAGAGACGATTCATGTGAAGAATACGGGGCGGTGCGCGGAGCTTCTGAAAGAGGGGGCTGTTATTTATGTGCAGGAGAGCCTTAAGCCGGAGCGGAAGACGAAGTGGGATCTGATTGCTGTGGAAAAAGGGGACAGGATGGTGAATATGGATTCTCAGATTCCGAACAGAGTGGCTCAGGAATGGATCGAAGCCGGTAATTTGTTTGGAGAGTCTCCGTTTGTCAGGGCGGAGACTACTTATGGGAACTCGAGGTTTGATCTCTATGTTGAGGCAGACGGGCGCAAGTGTTTTGTAGAGGTGAAGGGGGTTACGCTGGAAGAGGATGGCGTGGCACGGTTTCCGGATGCACCGAGTGAGCGGGCGGTTAAGCATGTGGAAGAGCTTTGTAAGGCTGTAAAGGATGGATATGAGGCTTATGTTTTGTTTGTGATCCAGATGAAGGGGATACGCTATTTTACCCCGAATATGGATACGCATCCTGCGTTTGGGGAAGCGCTGCGCAGGGCTAAGGCGGCGGGTGTGCGTATATTGGCGCGGGACTGTAGAGTGACGGCGGATAGTATTGTTATGGATGAGGCGGTGCCGGTGGTGCTGGGGAGTCCGGAGCTGAAAGAGGCAGTGGTACCCCTTGTGCGCTGGTACCGGGAACATAAACGGGATCTACCCTGGCGGCATGATATCAGTGCATACCGGGTCTGGATATCTGAGATTATGCTCCAGCAGACGAGGGTGGAGGCTGTGAAGCCCTATTTCGAAAGATTTCTAAAGGAGCTTCCTACGGTGAAGGATCTGGCAGAGGTGGAGGAAGACCGGCTTATGAAACTGTGGGAGGGGCTGGGCTATTACAACCGGGTACGGAATATGCAGAAGGCGGCCCGGCAGATTATGGAGGAATATGGCGGGGAGTTTCCGGATACATATGAGGGAATCCGTTCGCTGACGGGAATCGGGAGCTATACGGCAGGTGCGGTCGGCTCTTTTGCATTTGGGATTCCCAAGCCTGCGGTGGACGGGAATGTCCTTCGGGTGGCGGCAAGACTTATGGCGCGGGATGAGGATATTATGAAAGCGGGTGTCCGGGCGCGTATTGAGGAGGAGATTGAGGAAGTGATTCCCGCCGATGCGCCGTCGGATTTTAACCAGGGGCTGATTGAGCTGGGAGCTATTGTCTGCGTGCCGAACGGTGAGCCTAAATGTATGGAGTGTCCCCTGGCCGGTCTTTGTAAGGCTAGAAAGCTTGGCATCGAGACGGAGCTGCCGGTCAGGACCAAGGCAAAGGCCAGACGGATCGAGAAGAGAACGGTTCTGATACTTTTGGACGGGGACACGCTTGCGATTAAAAAACGCCCGCCAAAGGGGCTTTTGGCCGGTCTGTATGAGTTTCCAAATCTGGAGGGTCACCTGAATAGAAAAGAAGTGATACAGTACTGCAACTCCATTGGGCTGTCTCCGCTGCATATGAAAAAGGTACAGAGTGCGAAACATATATTCAGCCATGTAGAGTGGCATATGACGGGGTATGAGATTAAAGTGGACGGGCTGGAGAGAAACTGCAGCGCGGATATGCTGTTTGTCCGCAGAGAAGAGATCGAGGATAAATACCCGATTCCTTCTGCCTTTGAGGCATATCGCCGGGGCATTTTAGAGTCCGCTCTGTTTTCTTGAATCCCGGGCGGATTTATGGTATACTCACTTTATAACATGTGGGATAAAAGGAGTGTAAATTTATGGGCGACAAGATAGAGCTGTCCAGGCAGCAGCAGAAATCAAAGGAAACAAAAGAACGGATATTCCGCGCTGCAAAGCGGATTCTCCAAAAGAATGGCTACGAAGAGCTTTCTATTAAAAATATCTGCGAAGAAGCCGGCGTGTCAAACGGAAGCTTTTACCATCATTTTAAAACAAAGGACGATCTGCTGTCTTATTATATAGAGGATCAGCCCAGCATCAACCCGGATTTGCTCGATCTGCCCAGGAATGCAGAGGAAGCGAAGATTGCCATCATCCATGTATACCTGAACTATGTGAATTACTGCAGGGAACTTGGCGTTGAGTTTATTTCAGGATATTACGACACTAAAAACCAGGCGCTGAATCCTGCCAGCCGCGCAGAGCGACCCTATCCCATTGTGACAGTGCAGACATATGTTGAGAAAGCCATGCGGGAAGGAATTGTCAGACTGAATGTCAGCATTGAAGAGTTTACGACTGACATCCGTATGATTGTAATCGGCAATGTATTTGAATGGTGTCTCCGCGGAGGGAATGCCGACTTTGAGGGCAATATGCGCCGCTCACTTGGTAAATACCTGGACAGTACGATCTTATAGGATGCGGCCGTACCCTTTGAGATTACCGGGCTTGATTTGAAAAAACTTATCCCCAGAAATGGAGGCAGCAGTATGAGATACAGCTTTATAGTGAATCCGAATTCCCGTTCTGGTATGGGAGGCATGATATGGGATATCATAGAGCCGGAACTGAAAAAAAGGCAGTTTGAATATGAGAGCTTCCGTACGGAGTACCCCGGGCATGCGTCTAAAATTACCAGCAGGATCACCGGGGACGGGGAGGAACATACCCTGGTTGTACTGGGGGGAGACGGAACCGTGAACGAAGTGCTGAACGGAATCACCGACCTTGGGAAGACGGTCCTGGGCTATATTCCCACAGGTTCCAGCAACGATTTTGCCAGAGGGATGAAGCTTCCCGCAGATCCGCTTGGGGCACTGGATATGATTCTGAAGCCCGGCAGGATCCAGCCCATGGATGTAGGGCTTTTAACCCGCGCAGGGAAAGAACGGCGGTTTGCGGTGAGTACGGGAATCGGGTTTGATGCGGCAATCTGCCATCAGGCGGCTGTATCCAGGCTGAAAGTCCTGTTAAACCATCTGAAACTGGGCAAACTGACATATGTAGGAATTGCCTTGAACAGGCTGTTCCATGACAAGCCAGTTCAGGCAGAGATCACTCTGGATGGACAAGAGATAAAAAAGTTTCCGAAGGTATACTTTGCGGCTGCCATGAACCAACCATACGAGGGCGGCGGGTTTTGTTTCTGCCCGGATGCTTCCGGGGATGACGGCCTGCTGGATGTGATTGTAATATCGGGGCTTCCCAGGCTGGCTGTCCTTTTGCTCCTGCCCACGGCATATAAGGGATGGCATGTGCATTTCCCGGGAATCCATGTTTTCAGGTGCAAAAAGGCAGTGATAAAAACAGAACGTCCGCTAGCTGTACATACAGACGGGGAACCCGTATTCCTGAGAGATCAGATAACGGCGGAGGTACTGGAAGAACAAATCAGGGTGATCACAGCGTAAAAGAAGGAGCAGGTTATGTATGTACTGATTCTGGCTGCAGTTGGAATAGCAGCTGTTTATCTGTTTATGATTATGCCGCGTATGACGAAGCGGAAACAAATGAAGCTCTTTATGGGCCAAAAGTGGGCCCACAGAGGGCTTCATTGCGTTGAGAAAGGGATACCGGAGAATTCCATGGCGGCATTTAAGCTGGCGGTAAAAGAAGGGTATGGGATAGAGCTGGACGTTCATCTGACGAAAGACGGCCGTCTGGTTGTTTTTCACGATGATACCTTGAAGCGCGTCTGCGGGAAAGAAGGCAGAATAGAAGATATGTCATATGAGGAGCTGCAGCAATGCTATCTCAGCGGAACTTCCGAAAAGATTCCCCTTTTTTCCTCCGTCCTGTCCTATATTAAGGGGCGCGTCCCTCTGCTGATCGAGGTGAAGCTTCCCACGCAGAACACGGATATTTGTGTGCATCTGGAAGATCAGCTGCGCGGATACACCGGGCCTTATCTGATTCAGTCCTTTAACTGTCTGGTGCTTTGCTGGCTGAAAAAACACCGGAAGGATATTCTGCGGGGACAGTTATCGTCCAATTTGGTGAAAAGTGACCATTCTCCGCATTATATACTGCGTTTCTGCGTAAAATATTTGTTAAGTAACTGTATCACCAGGCCGGATTTCATTTCCTACAAATTAAAGGACAGCCAGAACGTCAGCCTTCTGGTATTACACAGCTTTCTTTTTACACCGGTGGCAGTATGGACGCTTCGTACTGCCCAAGCCATGGAACAGGCGGTAAAGCAATATGATATGTATATATTTGAGGGGATAAGGCCGTGTAGAAAAAAGTGAAGGCCCGTTAGTAATAAATTGGTAACAAATAAGCTGCAAAGGCCCATAAAATCAAAAGATTTTGTTAAGGTTTTATGAACTTTATTGTTGTGGCATGTGATTCGTGCTATAATCGGGGCAGCTAGAGAATATGCATTAAAAAAAGGGAGCGTTCGGTATGGACTTTAGGACGAAAGCCACGAATTTTATTAAGAAATATAAGCATGCCTGGGTGTTCAGCTATATCCTGATTTACATGCCATGGTTTATGTATCTTGAGAAGCATGTAACATCAGACTATCATGTCATACATTCCGTAATAGATAATAAGATACCATTTATAGAATACTTTATTGTGCCATACTTACTGTGGTTTGTATTCATAGCAGCCACATTTTTATATTTCTTTTTTACAGATGTGGACGGTTTCTACAGGTTGGCAAAGCTGATGTTTACGGGAATGACGATTTTTCTGATTATTTCCACGTTAGTTCCGAATGGCCTGAATCTGCGTCCCATGTATTTTGCCAGGGATAATGTCTTTGTGGATATGGTAAAGATGCTTTACAAGGCAGATACCCCGACCAACGTTCTGCCAAGCCTTCATGTATATAACTCTCTGGGAGCCTGCATAGCCATCTATAACAGTAAGGCGCTGCAGAAGCATAAGGTGATAAGCTGGGGGGCTTATATCCTGGCAGCCCTGATTATACTCGCAACAATGTTCCTTAAGCAGCATTCGATCATAGACGTAATGGCAGCTTTCATCATGGCTTATACTATTTACCAGTTTGTCTATGAGATAAACCGCAAAAAAGCGCCCAAGCTCTCGAATCAGATTGCTACCTGGGGCAAATAGTACTCACAGCATATTTTAGAATATTTCATCCGTAACAGAGAGGGTTTCCCAAAGCATACTTTGGGAAACTAAGAGGACTGCGGAAAAGTGATCTTGACTTTTCAAAGTGGCTTCTGGAAACTCTGATCCGGGTGAAATTTTTTCGGTACCTGCAGGTTAAGCGGCAGCGATGGCAGCAGGGCCTGCGGCCTGCCCTGGCGGGGGCTAAAAAAAAACGTCGGAATCACTATATCTATAGCCAAACCATTGGCTGTAGTGTTATAATGTGAAAAGATTAACCGGGAAGAAGATAAGGCTCCTACTTTTAGGCGGCAGGCAGGAAAAGGAAAGAGTCCTGGCGGATGATCCATCTTCTTACGGGAATAGGTGCCGGCGTATGGCAAAGGCACGATGCTGCGCAGCGGATAAAGCGAACATCGCCGAAATGATGCTTGGCGTACTTGAATATGAAAAGAATTAGGAGGAATGAGATTAGACATGGGCAAGATAATGTTAACAGGGGACAGACCGACCGGGAGACTGCATGTGGGGCACTATGTCGGTTCATTGAAGCGAAGAGTGGAACTGCAGAATGCAGGCGAGTATGACGATATATTTATTATGATAGCGGATGCACAGGCACTGACGGATAACGCGGACAATCCGGAGAAGGTACGCCAGAATATTATAGAAGTGGCGCTGGATTATCTGGCATGCGGGCTGGATCCGGAGAAGTCGACGCTGTTTATCCAGTCACAGATACCGGAATTATGCGAATTATCTTTTTATTATATGAACCTGGTTACGGTTTCTCGTCTACAGCGTAATCCTACGGTAAAATCCGAGATCCAGATGCGGAATTTTGAGGCAAGCATTCCGGTCGGATTCTTTACTTATCCGATCAGCCAGGCCGCTGATATTACAGCGTTTAAGGCAACCACAGTTCCGGTTGGGGAGGACCAGCTTCCGATGTTGGAACAGACGAAGGAGATTGTAAGAAAGTTTAATTCAGTTTATGGCGATACGCTCGTGGAACCCGATATTCTGCTTCCCGACAATACGGCGTGTCTGAGGCTGCCGGGTACGGACGGAAAGGCAAAGATGAGCAAGTCTTTGAATAACTGCATTTACCTCTCCGAGGAGCCGGATTCAATCAAACAGAAGGTATTTAGTATGTTTACGGATCCCACACATATTAAAATTGAAGATCCGGGTAAGCTGGAGGGCAATACGGTGTTTACGTATCTGGATGCCTTCTGCAGGCCGGAATATTTTGCGGAATTTCTTCCGGACTATGCGGATCTGGATGAACTTAAAGCACATTACCAGAGGGGCGGGCTTGGAGATATGAAGGTGAAGCGTTTCCTGAACGCAGTCCTTCAGGCAGAACTGGAGCCTATCAGAAACAGAAGAAAAGAATACCAGAAAGATATCCCATACGTATATGAGATTCTGAAAAAGGGAAGTGAGAAGGCTGAGAGCGTGGCTGCCGATACTTTGCGTGATGTGAAAGAGGCGATGAAGATTAATTACTTTGAAGACCTGGAGCTGATCAATGCACAGGCAGAGAAGTTCAGGGAGTAACGAAGCGAAGGGGTCCTAATATGCAGGATATAAAGAACTCTGAAGAGTATAAGAACCTTTGGACGCGTGCTAACTATGATGACCTGACAAAGGTATTGAACCGCAGGGCGGGCAGAGAACGTTTGATAAGTTTGTTTGAGAAGGCAAGAACAGAGAGCAGGATGCTGGTAGTGTCCCTGTGCGATGTGAATGACCTGAAGCAGATCAATGACAGATACGGGCACCGCGAAGGCGACAATATGCTGCGATATGTTGCACAGGCCATGTCCCAGGAGCTGAAAGAAAAAGATATTCTTTTCCGGTTGAGCGGGGACGAATTTGTTATGGCGTTTTATGATGAGAATGAAAACAATGCGGAAAAGCGCATGCAGAGGATCCTGGCATATCTTAAGGAAAAAAAGAATTCCAGAAAAGTGGTCTACGAAACGTCTTTTTCCTATGGCCTTGTAGAAATCTATCCGGAAGAATGCTATATAGTTGAAGACCTTCTTGAAAAAGCGGACTGCAGAATGTATATTCAAAAGAGGAATTATCATATACTGCGTGCGAAGCAGAGGCTGGAGCAGCAGAAAGATTCTGGAGTCCGGGAGTTTTTATATGATAAGGAGCATCTTTATGATGCACTTATGGAAAGTACAGATGATTATATATTTGTTGGAAACATGAAAACAGGGGTATTCCGTTATCCGCCTGCTATGGTAAAGGAATTTGGGCTGCCGGGAGAGGTAGTAGAGAATGCCGCTGCGTTCTGGGGCGGGAAGATACACCCCTATGATGAACGACACTTTCTGGAGAGCAATCAGGAGATCGCCGACGGAAGGATGGAGTCCCATGATATCGAATACCGTGCCCGGAATGCCAGGGGAGAATGGATTTGGCTTCGCTGCCGCGGCAGGATGATCAGGGACGAGAGAGGCGAACCGAATCTGTTTGCGGGAATGATTACCAATCTGGGGCGTAATCATAAGACTGATCATATGACAGGCCTTGACAACCGGTTTGAATTTGAGGGTGATGCAAAAAAATATATGGTTGATCTGGAGGCAACAGAGTATCTTGGAATTATGCTTTTGGATATGGATGACTTCCGCAATATCAACGACTTAAATAACCGTTCTTTTGGGGATGCCGTCCTGAAAATAATTGCACAGAAGATTGTCAAATTTCTTCCAGCCAATGCGAAAGTGTACCGGATGGATGGGGATGAGTTTGGAATCCTGTTTCTGAATGGATGCCAGGAAGATGCGCTGGAGGTGTTCTGCCGGATTCAGAGACATTTTCAAAAGATTCAGGACTATAAGGGGCGCAAATATTACTGCACGATGTCGGCTGGTTTTGCTTCCTATCCGGAGGATTCGGATGACTATCAGGAACTGTTGCAGTACGCGAATTACTCACTGGAATGTTCAAAACTAAAGGGGAAAAACCGGCTCACTGTATTTACGCAGGAGATCCTAGAGAGCAGAGGAAGAAAGCTTGAAATGACGGAACTTCTCAGAGAAAGTATCGAGAGAGGCTTTACCGGATTTTCTTTGAATTACCAGCCTCTGATTGTCTCCGGGACAAAACAGCTGTGTGGGGCGGAAGCGCTTGCAAGATGGCAGTGCACTGCATTCGGCGATGTGCCGCCGTCAGAGTTTATACGGATCCTGGAGCAGAGCGGACTGATTATCAATGCCGGAAAATGGGTATTTAGAGAAGCGGTCCGTCAGTGCAGTGAATGGATTAAGCGGAGGCCGGGTTTTCGAATGAGTATAAATCTTTCGTATCCCCAGATGCTGGAGGAGGATTTTGAGGTCTTTGTACTTGGAACGCTGGATACTTTCCACGTACCATATGAAAATATCACCTTGGAAGTTACGGAGACCTATCTGATTGAGCAAGACGGCATTGTACATGATATCATGGAAAGACTGCAGGAAAAAGGGATTCAAACAGCAATGGATGACTTTGGGATGGGGTATTCATCCCTATTTGAGTTGAAAAATACGCCTGCAGATATCGTAAAGATAGACCAGGGATTTGTAAGCGGGCTGACAACAGATATGTTCACTGCCACATTTATCCGCTCAATCACAGAGCTATGCCATGACGTAGGCAAAATGGTCTGCATGGAAGGCATAAAGACGGAAGAAGATTATAACGTTGCAAAAGAGATTGGGGTAGACCTGATACAGGGGTATTATTTTAGTAAAGCGCTTCCGCCAGGTAAGTTTGAAGAAGTGTTCTTATAATAAAGGAATGCTTCTATAAAAAAGAAGTTCGGATAACAAAAAAGTCTGAAAGCAAATGCTTCCAGGCTTTTTAACGTGCGCGAGAAGATTCGAACTCCCGACCTTCTGGTCCGTAGCCAGACGCTCTATCCAGCTGAGCTACGCGCACATACTGCAACTATTTCGTTCACAGCAGATATTAGTATATAATAAAAATCATGGGTTGTCAATAGGTTTGCGAAAAAAACATTAGGAAGTCATTTGGCCTGCCGTATTCCGGCTCAGAGTGGGTCTGAAAAATTGATCAAAAAAACTCGCTGAGAATTATCTGGATTTTATAGTATTGTTCTTCTGTAATTAAAATTTTCCCCTTGTTTGAAGATAGCAGACCTTCTTTATAAAGAGCATCTAATTGGCGGTAAAGCGTACGGAGGCTTATATTTAATATTTGTGCCAGGTCTTCTTTTTTTGTTTTAACAATGACTGGAAAATGTGTATTTGGACAATATTGATAAAGCTGGAGTAAAAGTTTATCCCGGGTGTTGTTTAAAAGTAAGCCGTCATTTTCTGTTAATACCTGGTTAATGAAAGAAGAAAGATATTGAATATTTATCCATCCTAATATAGGGTCTGCTAATAATTCATTTATATATTTTTGGTTTGAAATACGGATATAGGAACAGGAAGAAATACAGCGTATGGTTGCCGTATGTTGTGTAAGAGTGGGATGTACGGCTTCAAAAAGCCCATAAATTTGTATAGGCCCTGCGGCGATGGATTTCAGCAATTTACCGGAAGGGCTGTATTTTTCCGTACAACAGTAACCATCCAGAAGAAGGTAGATATTGTTTGAAGGCATTTCATTCGAAATAAGCAGATCGTTTTTATCTGCGTGGTCAATTTTTAAATGTTCCTTGTGCAATAGTTCTATAAAGTCTTTGCTCAGTGGGTAGTGATAGTCTGGAGATGTAACATACTGAATAATTTTCCGAAAATTAACCGACATTTTTTGTTCCTTTCTACCAAAAAAGTGACAGATGACATTTTTTGAAAGTGTCTGTAATGATATCATATTTTCAGATAAGGCGCAACCAGAAAATGAACCGGCCTCACATTAATATTTCTAATATTGGAGGAGGAAAAAATATGTTAAATATTACTGATTTAAAAAAGGATGTAGAATCCGTGATTACGAACGGAGCTTTTACACATGAGCAGGCCATGATGAACTTGTCCGCAATTCCTTTAAACTATGTGGAGTTTTTTGAAACTACAAAAGAATTTCGAGAGCTTTTTGAGGCAGGATGTTTATGTACTATGACAGAAGGGAATGTTACGTATCAACCCAGATATGCCCTTCCTGATTATGAAAAATTAATGCGGGAGGGATGTAAGTTTCTGAGGCTGGATCCCCCAAAATGTTTGTTTGATGCGATACAGACACTGGAAATGTTTTACCGTCATATTCCATCTGTTACGCATTATCCGGTGTATTTGGGGTCAGTTGATAAACTTTTGGAACCGTTTATGGATGACGAGCATGCATATGACCTGATCAAAAGTTTTTTGATTTTTTTAGACCGCTCGATTCCTGATTCCTATTGTCATATGAATCTTGGTCCTGAAGCTACCAGAGCGGGAGAAATGATTGTTGAAATTGAAACAGAGCTGAAAAATGCAATTCCATCTATCACATTACTTTATGATTCTGACATAACGCCTGATAATTTTGCAGAAAAATGTGTTATCTGTGCGTTGAATTGTGCAAAGCCAAGCTTTGCAAATCATAAAGAGTATAGTAAATTGTATGATGTGCCATATGGCATTGCAAGCTGTTATAACGCACTTCCAGTTTCCGGAGGCTCGTATACTTTATCAAGAATTGTACTCAGCAGGCTGGCAGAGAGGGCCAAGGATAGTGAACATTTTGTAAATGAATTGCTGCCGCATGCGGTGAAGGTATTATGTGAATATATCGAACAAAAGATTGAGTTTTTAGTGGAAAAGAGCCATTTTTTCAAGTCTAATTTTCTTGTAAAAGAAGGATTTTTGAAAGTAGAAAATTTCACGGGTATGTTTGGCATTGTTGGAATGAACGAATGTGTAAACAGGCTGATGGAAAAAGAAGGACGGCCGGATAAGTATGGTTACAGTGAATATGCAGATCAGTTGGCGGTTAATATATTAGAGACAATGAAAGAATGTGTGAATTCTTTTAAAAGTAAATATTGTAACTGCACAGATCATCATTTTACTATGCATGCACAAGTAGGGATTGACAGTGATTATGATATCAGCCCCGGAGCAAGAATTGCAATTGGTTCTGAACTTCCGCTGCATGAGCATCTAAAACATTGTGGCATGGTACATCCTTACTTCACATCGGGTGTCGGGGATATCTTTCCATTTGATGCTACAGCGCAGAGAAACCCTGATGCAATCCTGGATATGATAAAGGGAGGATTCTCTCAGGGAATGAGATATTTTTCTACCTACTCATCTGACAGCGATGTTATACGTATTACCGGGTATCTGGTGAAAAAATCAGACGTCGCAAAATTGGATGCAGGAATTGCTGTTCCGCAGGCAAACGCTATGTGGGGATACTATGAGGTGAAGAACAGTAAGGTTTATGATAGAAAGGTGCGAAATTTATAATGGCTGCGGTGAATAAAATCATACATAGCAGCGTAGTGGATGGGCCGGGGAACAGGGCTGCGGTATTCCTTCAGGGATGTAATTATAAATGTGTTTACTGCCATAATCCGGAAACGATAGAAAAATGTACAGGATGCGGACTCTGTATAGAACAATGCCCGGCCGGAGCATTGCGTTTGGAGAAAGGAACTGTGCAGTGGGATAAAATGCTTTGTTGTGAGTGTGATACCTGCGTCCATGTTTGTCCGCATCTGTCATCCCCAAAAACAAAGAATTATACAGCAAGGCAGATAATGGAGGAGATTCGGGGTGATATACCTTTTATACGGGGGATAACAACATCAGGAGGGGAGTGTTCCCTGCAGAGAGATTTTATCGTTGAGTTGTTTAAGCTGGCAAAGGAACAGGGACTTACTACATTGGCAGACAGTAATGGCAGTTACGACTATACTCAGGATGAGGAACTTTTACAGGTTTGCGATGGCCTTATGCTGGATGTGAAAGCATTTGACCCGGATGCACATATTAGGCTGACAGGAATGGATAATAAAATGGTTTTAAAAAATGCAGTATTTCTGGCAGAACATGAAAAGCTGGAAGAAATTCGTACGGTAATCGTACCGGAGTACTTACCAAATAAAGATACGGTGGATAGGATCACGAGATTGTTAAGACCATATTTAAAGAGAAGAGAAATCCGATATAAACTTATCGCATACAGGCCGTTTGGAGTCCGGGCTCCTTACAGGGAAACACTGCGGTCTCCCGATCCTTCGGATATGCAGCGCTATAAAGAGATCGCGCTGAAAAATGGATTTCATGATATTGTAATAATCTGATAGTGTCACGAAAGAAAGGAGGAGTTCTATGATGAAAATCTGTATCGACTGCGATCCGGGAGTGGACGATTCACTGGCAATATTATTTGCGTTATGCCGGCCGGATATTGAAATTGTCGGAATTACGACAAGTGCTGGGAATGTAACTGCAAAGCAGGGGGCCGAGAATACATTAAGGATTCTGAAACTGGCAGGAATGGAGGGGAGAATACCAGTCTGTATTGGTGCGGAAAGCCCGCTGGAAGGGGAATGCGGAGAATTCCCGTATTTTATACATGGAAAAAATGGGATTGGAAATGTTGAGTTACCCGCAGCAGAGCAAAAGCCAATAGAAATGGATGTTTGTGATTTCCTGTATCAAAAGGCATGCGAAAATGACGGGGAAATGACATTAATTACATTAGGGCGTATGACAAATATCGCTATGGTGTTGGCAAAATATCCAGACTTTCATAAAAAAATCAAGCGGGTTGTTTCCATGGGGGGAACTCTGCATGCATCAGGAAATGTGTCACCGGTAGTGGAAGCTAACATAGGCGGGGATCCGGAGGCAGCGGATATTGTAGTACAGACTCCGTGGAACTTAACAATGGTCGGCTTGGATGTCACTTTAAAGACAATCCTTAGAAAAACAGATATCGATCAGGCGCTTGGCAGCTGCCGACAAGAATGCAAAGAGCTGCTTGTATTCTTACAACAAGAAATGAAGTGGTATATGCAGGGCGCTCACCGTCAAAATTGGATGCGGGAGTGCTGCCCGCTTCATGATCCACTGGCAATGGTCATTGCAGCGGATCCCGCGCTTGTTAGCACACAAAAACGAATTACGAGGATTGAGTGTGAAGGAAAGTATTGTCGTGGTATGGTTGTAACAGATTTAAGAGAGCACCCGATAAAAGGGAGATATGTTGAACATTGTATAAATGTAGATTCTGAAAAAGTACTGAATACATTATTTGCAGCTTTTCAGTAACTTTTATTAATGAGGAGTAATACAGCAAAGGAGAAAGAATATGAAAAAGGTAGTATCGTTTTTATTAACACTTATCATGGTATTTGGTCTAATGGGATGTGCAGGTTCGGACAAAGAGAAGAAAAAGGAGGACACAAATGTGTCCGGAAATGAGAATACGGATCTAAAGGCTGCTGTCATATTGGGAATAGGAGGACTTGGAGATCAATCTTATAACGATTTGGTTTATAGCGGGTTAGAGCGTGCAAAGGAAGAATTGGGAGTAGATTTTGACTATGCAGAGCCCAAAGAAGTTACAGATTTTGAAACGATTCTCAGGGATATGAGTGATTCTGGTGAGTATGCAGTCATTATTGGAATCGCTTTTGATCAATTGGATGCTTTTACAATGGTTGTACCGGACTATCCTGATCAGCAGTACGCACTCATTGATGCGACACTTCTTGAAGAAAATGTGGCAAGCTATGCAAGCAAGGAGCAGGAGGGCGCATTTCTTGTAGGTGCGCTTGCAGCTTATATGAAACAGGATGCGGCGTCCTATCATTTGGAGGATAATCACAAGTATGGGTTTGTCGGCGCAATGGAGTCAGAAACAATTGACCGGTTTGCCGCAGGCTATCAGGCTGGCGTTAAGTATGTAGACTCAGATGCCGATGTGGCCATACAATATGTAGGAGGAGATAATCCTTTTGGGGATACTACAACAGCTAAGGAAATCGCAGGCAGCCAGTTTGCAAAAGGATATGATATTATTTTCCATGCTGCGGGAGGATCAGGTCTTGGAGTATTTGCAGCCGCAAAAGAGTCTGATTTCATCGCAATCGGTGTGAATTCAAATCAGAATACAGTAGATCCAGATCATATTGTTGCAAGCATGCTCAAGCGGGTAGACAATGCAGCATATGATATTGTAGAATCTACAGTAAATGGCAATCTAAAAGTTGGTGAAGAAACCGTACTGGGTCTGTCTGATGAAGGAATTGGTTATACATTAGAGGGGAGCAATATAAAAGTTCCGGATGAAATTGTAGAGCAGTTAGAAACAATTAAATCGCAGATTATCAGTGGAGATATCGAAGTACCATCAGAGCTGTAAAAATTAGAAAAAGAAGATGTTTTTTATCGGGGAACATCTTCTTTTTTATAGAGAATAGTTGAGGTGACAACGGTGTTAGCTGTAGAAATGAGAAATATTACAAAACGTTTTGGGAGTTTCACTGCAAACGACCAGATCAACTTTTTGGTGGAAAAAGGGGAGATACACTGTCTGCTTGGAGAAAACGGTGCGGGGAAAACAACTCTCATGAATATACTGTTTGGTTTATATAAGGCAGATGAAGGATCCCTGAAAATAAATGGAGAGGATATCGTAAAGCATTCAGCAAAGAAAGCATTCCAATGTGGGCTTGGCATGGTGCATCAGCATTTTATGCTCGTAGATGCACTGACAGTGTGGGAAAATGTAGTTGTAGGGAATGAACCGGGCAGATTTGCGATTGACAGAAAGACAAGCATTCAGCAGGTACAGCAAATTTCAGACTGTTATAATTTCGGACTAAATGTAGAAGATAAAGTCTCGGAGTTGTCCATAGGCATGAAGCAGCGTGTTGAAATACTGAAAACACTTTATCGGGGGGCAGAAATCATTATTTTGGATGAACCGACTGCTGTGCTTACGCCTCAGGAAGTGGAACAGCTGCTGGACATTTTCCGGGACATAAAAAGGCAGGGAAAAACCATTATTTTTATTACACACAAATTAAATGAGACAAAAGCGGTCTCTGACTCTGTTACAGTTTTGCGGGGAGGAAAATCAGTATTTAGTGCGGCTACAAAAGATGTGGACATAAAGACTCTTGCGAACAAGATGGTCGGCCATGAGGTTGCTTTTAATCTAAAACGGCTTCCGAATGATATTGGAGAGGCTGTTGTTTCTCTCAATCAGGTACGTATTTTAGACAATGCTCAAGAGACAGTATCATTTGATATTCATGCAGGAGAGATTTTGGGAATTGCCGGTGTAGAAGGAAATGGCCAGATGCAGCTAGAGGAAATTCTGATGGGATTTCAAAAATGTAAAGAGGGATCCATAATAATCAAAGGGGATGATGTAACAAAATGGTCCACTAGAAAACGCTTAGAGAAGGGGATCAGCTATATTCCATCGGAAAGACATCAAAGGGCAATACTAACTAACTTTTCAATTTTGGATAATTATTTACTGGGAAATCAATATAATAAAAAGTTTGTAAAAAAGGAACTGATTAATTATACATACTTAAACAAAATGGTATCAGCATCAATGAAAAAATATGATGTACGTGCGATAGACGAGAAACAGACTGTTGGTTCCTTATCAGGCGGAAACCAACAAAAAATGGTTCTTAGCCGTGAAGTGGAGAAAAATTCGGATTTTGTGCTTGTTTGTCAACCGGTACGTGGGTTGGATATAGGTGCCATTCATTATATTCATAAAATATTATTAGAATTAAGAAAACAAGGGAAAGCGATTTTATTAATTTCTGCAGAGCTGACAGATATTTTTCAGCTCAGCGATAGAATTGCGGTATTATACAAAGGTGAAGTGATGGCTCTGAAAAAGAATGAAGAATTTACGAAAGAGTCCATAGGTCTTTTAATGGCTGGACAGAAAGGCGGGGAATAAATGGGGGTGCAGGAAAAAAGAAAAAGTCATTTGATGTTGCCTGATCTGCAAAATTTATTGCTGTCAGCCATTGCAATCATCTTATCTTTATTTATAACAGCGGCTATTATGTTAGCTTCTGGATATCACCCGATTGAGGCTTTTCGGGCATTACTTGATGGCGCTTTTGGCTCTCGAAATTCGATGGCTACAACGTTGGGCAAGACCATACCATTAGTGTTTGTGGGTTTGGCATGTGCATATTCCAATAAGGGCGGGCTTTTTAACATTGGCTGTGAAGGACAGTTGTATATTGGAGGACTTGCGGCAACAGTCACAGCTTTGCAAATGCAGGGTATGCCCAGAGTCCTGGTATTAGCAGCATCTTTTACTGCGGGGATGTTGGCTGGCGGGCTTGTCGGCGGGGTGAATGGTTTCTTAAAAGCGAAATTGAATATCAATGAAGTATTAGTAGCAATCATGCTGAACTATATCTTAAAGTTTTTTGCCAGTTATTGTGTACATGGCCCCTTACAGGATCCAAAGTCCAGTGTGGCACAGACTACTGCGATTGGGGAGAATTATATGCTTACAAAATTAGTGCCTAAATCTCAGTTAACTACAGCTGTTTTGATCGGAATCCTATTGGCTGTCTTATTATATCTTTTTTTTAATAAAACAAGGGCGGGATTCAATATCAGGGCTGTTGGAGAGAATGGTACGGCAGCGCAGGCATCTGGTATTGGAATGATACGTACAGTGATTATGACGATGGCTGTGAGTGGTGCATTAGCTGCACTGACAGGTATTACGGAAGTATTTGGAAAAACAGGGAAATTTGTGGATGGTTTTTCACCAGGTTATGGCTTCACCGGTATTGCAGTGGCAGTGTTAGGACGAAATCATCCGTTAGGCGTGCTATTGAGCGCACTTCTGTTTGGAATCATGGAATCCGGGGCAATGAAAATGAGCTACATAGCAGGAGTATCTACCAGTATGATTAAGGTAATGCAGGGGCTGGTGATCCTGTTTGTAGCAACGCCTGAACTTGTTTCTTTCATAAAGGGAAAGGGGGCAAAATAGGTGGATAATTTGGAACAACTCATTTCTATGAATATGCTGCTAGTGACGTTGAGAATGGCAATTCCTCTTATTCTGGCTTCCATCGGGAGTGTGATTTGTGAACGCAGCGGGATCATAAATCTTGGCATTGAAGGTATGATGCTGGCTGGCGCTTTAGGTGCGGTGATCGGGACCTCTATATTTCAATCGCCATGGATGGGAACATTAGCTGCTATTTTGATGGGAGGAGTATTTGGTCTGATTCATGCAGTTCTTTGTATCCGATACCATACAAATCAAGCCGTTAGTGGTGTGGGAATAAATATTTTTGCTTCTGGATTGACAATTGTTCTATGTAAAGCAATCTGGGACAAAGAAGGATTGAGTGGAGAAGTTGCGCAGATTCCAACCGTGACGGTTCCTCTTTTACATAAGATTCCAGTGATCGGTCCACTATTTGAAGAGCAGTCCCCGTATTTGTATATCACTATATTGATCGTAGCCATTTCATGGTATGTGATGTATCGTACAAAAGTGGGCCTGCGTCTTCGTACAATAGGCGATCATCCGAAAGCGGCGTCTACTGCCGGGGTAGATGTTACGAAATATCGTTATGTAGCAGTGATAGTATGCGGAATGTTATGCGGTTTATCCGGTTCCTTTTTGTCGATCGTGCAAAATAATCTTTTTGTAAAAGAGATGGTTGCGGGAAGAGGATACATAGCTCTTGCAGCGACAATTTTTGGAGGCTGGAATCCACTGGGATCTTTTTGGGCAAGTATGTTGTTTGCTTTTTCACAGGCACTTAGAATTACGCTTGACTTGAATATACCGGAACAATTTCTGCAAATGCTTCCATACCTGTTGACAATGTTTGTTCTGATACTTGCAGGCGGAAAAGCAAAGGGGCCACAGGCCTCAGGTGACATCAAAGACTAGAGAGTGAGTAATATGGAAAAGGAAAGTATTCTTATTAAAAATATTAAATGTCTTGTTACATGTGATGAGAAGGATCATGTATTTACTAATGTGAATATGTATGTAGAAAAAGGTAAAATTTCTTATATCGGTTCAGAGAGCAGAAAAGCGAAAAAAATTATTGATGGAACACATTTTGTGGTTTATCCTGGTTTAATAAATACACATCATCATTTGTATCAGATATTTAGCCGTAATCTTCCAGAGGTTCAGCACATGGAGTTGTTTCCGTGGCTGCGATATTTATATGAAATATGGAAAAATATTGATGAAACAACGATATATTATGCCACGTTAATTGGTGCCGGTGAGTTGATGAAAAATGGCTGCACAACTTGCTTTGATCATCATTATGTATTTCCGGAAAACGGAAAGCATCTGATTGAAAGTCAATTTGAAGCGGCAAATAAGCTGGGAATTCGTTTTCATGCATCAAGGGGGAGCATGGATCTCAGTCAAAAGGACGGCGGACTTCCTCCGGACACGGTAGTGCAGACAACCTCAGAAATTATAAAGGATTCCCAAAGATTAATTGAGCGGTATCATGACGTTTCGGAAGGATCCATGCGGCAGATTGCGTTAGCTCCCTGTTCTCCGTTTAGTGTTTCAGAAGATCTAATGAAAGAGTCTCAGCAGCTTGCAAGAGGCTTTGGCGTGCGCCTTCATACACATTTGGCAGAAACGCGGGATGAAGAGTGCTATATGATGGATAAAATGGGAATGAGACCATTAGAGTATATGGAAAAACTGGATTGGCTGGGATCGGATGTATGGTTTGCACATGGAATTCATTTTAATGACAGGGAACTGGAATTGTTAAAATCAACGGGTACCGGGATTGCACATTGTCCGATTTCAAACATGAAATTATCCTCAGGGGTTGCCCGGATTCCCGAGATGCTCCGTCGGGGAATCCGGGTTGGCCTTGCAGTTGACGGCAGTGCCAGTAATGATGGATCCAACCTTTTGGAGGAAATGCGGGCAGCATATTTGCTGCATAGACTGCAGGCAAGCTCTGATGCACCAGATGGATATGAGATTCTGAAAATGGCAACCAGAGGTGGCGCAGAGATTCTTGGGCGTAAAGATATAGGGAGTCTTGAGATTGGAAAGCAGGCAGACTGTTTTATGATCGATATTCGGAAATTGGAGTTGGTTGGAGCGCTGGAGGATGCAAAATCCATGCTTGCTACAATTGGGTATAAACAGCCGGTCGATTATACGCTTGTGGCAGGCAAAATAACGGTGAGCGAGGGAAAGTTGACTGCTTTGGAAGAAGGGCGGTTAATTGAGGACGCAAATCAAGTTTCGAAAAATTATTTGTGTAATTAACATGTTTAATATAGCGGAACACATGCGGAAATGTATGGCTGTTCAATAGAAAAAGGAGGAAAATGAAAGTGTTTCATTTCCTCCTTTTTTCTGTTACATATTCTAAACGGCTTTTATATTGGCCGGAACAGATGGCGTGGGATTCCGTCTACAACGATCGGAGAGACATCGCCCTGTATCAGCGGACGCACGTAGTTGAGGAATTCCTGGGTTACGTAAGTGCCCTCTTTGTTTACCCAGTTTCTCGGGACGAGCTTTTCATCATTTGCTATTTTGTGTACGTCTTTGACCTCTGTGCCGCTCTGATATGGGTCATCGGAGAGCCGCTGCAGGACGACCATTTTGCCGGAGTCGCCTTCATCTGCAGCTTTTACCGCCGCACCGCCTACCTGATACGCTTCCAGGATGTCCACGCGGGATGCACAGTGGGATGCGGAACGCTGCAGGCTGCTCAGTTCTATTGTACGGGTCTTGCAGCCGACCTCACCTGCGATATAGCTAGCAAGATAGTTGGCAGTGCCGGAGAGCTGTTTGTGTCCAAATGCATCTACGAAGTCGATGCTCTGTCCCAGCTCGCATACATAACGGTTGTCCTTGAGCCGGATACCTTCGGAAACGGCAATGACAACAGAGGGTTTCCTGGCGAGCAGTTCACGGACCTTGGCGCCGAAAGTCTCAATGTCAAAAGGCAGCTCCGGAAGATAGATCAGGTCGGGCCCTGCGCAGTCCTCGCCTTTTGCAAGCGCAGAAGCGCCTGTCAGCCAGCCGGCATTGCGTCCCATGATCTCTACAATAGATACGAGTCCCTTTTCGTATTCCAGGCAGAAGCTGTCGCGGATGATCTCTTTCACAGATGTGCCGATATATTTGGCGGCGCTTCCATAGCCCGGGGTGTGGTCTGTGAGTGCCAGGTCATTATCAATCGTCTTGGGGCAGCCCACAAAGCGGGTGGGATGTCCTGTGACAATGGCGTAGTCGGATAATTTTTTAATAGTATCCATGGAATCATTTCCGCCGATGTAGATGAAAGCTTCGATTTCGAGTTTATCCAGAATCTGAAATATCTTGTCGTATACATCCATGTTTTCGTGAATCTCCGGGAGTTTATAACGGCAGGAACCGAGAAATGCCGCGGGAGTTCTCTTGAGTAATTCCGCATCCAGTTCAGTTTTAATAAAATCTGCCATATCTATATATCTTTCCTGCAGCAGGCCTTGAATCCCGTGCAGCATTCCGAATACTTTTTTGGCTCCGCGGTCCTTGGCCGTGCGGTATACTCCTGCGAGGCTCGAATTAATTGCTGCTGTTGGTCCGCCGGACTGGCCGACGATTACATTTCCTTTCATGTCTGTTACCTCCGTCTCTCGATTATAGTAGTTTTCGCTTCTGATAAAGAAAACGATTTATATCCATTTTAGTGCATAATGACCAATTTGTAAACGAAAAAATATAATAAGTTGTGGAAATGTGCAAAATAATTACGCGGATTGGGACTGCAGATTGTGGAATGCCTGGGTTTATGAAGGCATTCTATGTACAGAATGCCCTGAAAATGCTATAATATTGGACAAAGTAAGAAAAGTCCCAATAAAAAGGACTTATATTTAGGAGGAGAACAAATGCATCAGTATGACTATCTGGTAGTGGGGGCAGGTCTGTACGGCGCTGTGATGGCCCGCGAACTGAATAAAAGAGGAAAGAAGTGCCTTGTGATTGACAGACGTGACCACATAGCAGGAAATATTTACTGTGAAGACATAGAAGGGATTCACGTACACAAATATGGAGCTCATATTTTCCACACATCCAATAAAAAAGTATGGGAATATATGAACCAGTTTGCTGAGTTTAATCATTATATTAACTCTCCGATTGCAGTTTACAAAGATGAGCTGTACAACCTGCCTTTTAACATGAACACATTCAGCAAGATGTGGGGGATCCGGACTCCGCAGGAAGCGAAAGACATGATCGCAAAGCAGGTTGCGGAGACAAATATTACAGATCCCCAGAATTTGGAGGAGCAGGCTTTGTCTCTGGGGGGGCGTGATGTCTATGAGAAGCTGATCAAGGGGTATACGGAAAAGCAGTGGGGGAGAGACTGCAGGGAGCTTCCGGCATTTATTATCAAAAGACTGCCGTTTCGATACACCTATGATAATAACTATTTCAACGACAGGTACCAGGGGATTCCAATGGGGGGCTATACGGCTGTTGTTGAAAAGATGCTGGAAGGAATCGAAGTCAGAACCGGAACAGACTTTTTTGCATTTAGAAAAGAAAACCCGGATATTGCGGCGAACATCATTTTTACCGGCATGATAGATGAATATTTTGAGTACAGACTCGGGGCGCTGGAATACCGTTCTGTGCGTTTTGAGACAGAGGTGCTGGACTGTGACAACTATCAGGGCAATGCGGTGGTGAATTATACAGAGCGGGAAGTTCCCTATACCAGAATCATAGAGCACAAGCATTTTGAATTCGGTAAACAGGAAAAGACCGTGATCTCCAGAGAGTACTCCTCAGAATGGTCTGTAGGAATGGATCCTTATTATCCGGTTAATGACGAAAAAAATAACAGCCTGTTTGAACAGTACAAAGAGCTGGCGGCCCGGGAGAAGAATGTGATATTCGGGGGGCGGCTCGGAGATTATAAGTATTATGACATGGACAAGGTCGTGGAAGCGGCCTTAAACAGACTGGAAGAAATGTAAGGGCAGGCGCATAAGATGAATAATAAGAAGACAAGCCTGTGGCAGCAGATTACCAGGTTCGCGGTGGTCGGGGGAAGCGCGTTTCTCATCGATTACGGGATTATGATTTTATTGACGGAACTGTGCGGGATCAATTATCTGATTTCCAGTGCAATATCGTTTACGGTCTCTGTGATCTACAATTATCTGCTGAGTGTCCACTGGGTATTCAATGTAACAGGAAACAGAAGCCAAAAGCAGGATTTTGTGGTATTTATCATCCTGAGTATAGTCGGGCTGGGGATAAATCAGTTAATCATGTGGATCTGTGTGGATAAACTGGGGATATTCTATATGATTTCCAAGATCGGAGCAACCGCTATTGTAATGGTTTATAATTTTATCACCAGAAAGATATTTCTGGAGAACGGAAAAGAAGAGTAGTGGGCAAAAAGTTACTGCGTATGGCTCATAGGCCGTGAATAGTAACGGCAAAAATGCAGGCACAATAGTGCTTGCATTTTTTGTGCAGATCAAGTAAGATACAAGTATTCTGATAGATCTGATTTTACATTTCAAAGTTTCATTCACCATCGGTTCTGATAAATATCTCCATCAAGGAAACACTGCAGAAAGGAGTATGATTGATTAAGGAAAGAAAATATGATGTAATTAAATTCATAGAACATAACGGAAAATGCCGCGTGGTTATGGACTGCATTGCGGGCAGGCTGCTGATATACAGGCTGCAGGATACAGACAGGCTGACGAAGGAAGCTGTATTTGAATGGCTCACAATGCTTGTGGGAGAATTGGATAAGTACCACAGATGCAAAAGGGAACAGTGCTATCGGTATCTGAATCCATACAGCGTCCTTGTAACAGCTGAAAATAAAATATTTCTGCTGGATCTGAGTGCGGCGAGCAATGGCTTTGTCCTGCAGAATATGCAGAAGCCCGCTATGCGGGAGCATTTTGTGAAACCGGTTATCCAGATCAAAGAGAACACCAGGCTTTCTATGGATCTGTACAGCCTTGGAAAAACAATGCAGTTTACACTGGCCCGTGCAGAGCCGGTGATCACTCTCTCAAGAAGGGAAGAATACCTTCTGTCTGGAATTATTGAAAAGTGTCTCGGTGAAAATCCCAAGAAAAAATATGTTGATTTGAAAGAAGTTCTGAAACAATTACCCAAAGTGAGCAGTATAAAGAATGAGATACAGAAGAAGATGATGAAAAAGAGCGTGCTTATTATAGCGGCCATCGTAGTGCTTTTGACGGCTGTATGGGCAGGCAAAGCGCTTGCATGTACCGGCGATGTGGGAGAATCCGGCAGGGAGGCCATAGAAGAGACGGTATATAGGTAAGGGAGAAAAGCGTGGTAAAACAGATCGATCAGAAAAAGTTCCTGTAAAAGGGAGGATGCCGGGTAGTCGCTTTTGCGGCTCCCGGCATGTATTATGAAAAAGTTTATTCAAATAGTATTGCACCTGTTGTCGAATGTCAGTATCAAATGTTTTATTCTTCATTTGATATATTTAGTATATTCAAAAGAAATGAAGAAAGCATGAGTAGAAAATGAAAGTTTTTTTAATGATAAATGAACAAACTATGAACAAACGGAAGGGGCAGTTTTGATTCCGCCCCGTTTTTGGTTCTATTTAGATTTTACGGCCAGATTGCTCTTGCTTTTTTTGCATCCACTACACGTTTTACTGCAATCAGGTATGCGCCTGTACGAAGCGTTGTATGTTGCTGCTCTGCGATATTCCATACGGCTTCAAATGCGGGATCCATAATGTTTTTCAGCTTTTCGTTTACCGTTTCTTCTGTCCAGCTTACGGATTGGATATTCTGTACCCATTCAAAGTAAGAGACTACAACACCGCCGGCGTTTGCGAGGATATCCGGAACAATGACAATCCCTTTGGCATTCAATGTTTGGTCTGCTTCCGCGGCGATCGGGCCATTGGCGGCTTCTACGATGACGTCTGCTTTGATCCTGTCTGCATTAGAGGCGTTGATCTGGTTTTCCAGTGCAGCTGGAATCAGAACTTTGACATCCAGTTCAAGCAGTTCTTCATTGGAAATGCGGCTTATTCCGTCTTCACTGTAATCTTTCAACAGATTTCTGCGATCTTTGGACAGGTATTCGAGGATGGCCGGGACATTCAGGCCGTCCTCCTTGTAGATTCCGCCGGATACGTCGCTGACGGCCACTATTTTCATGCCTTCTTTGTAAAGGAGTTTTGCAGTTATGCTTCCTACATTACCCATTCCCTGGATGGCCGCGGCTGCTCCATTCGGATCCTGGCCCAGCTTCTTGAGGATGTTTTTGGTGGTGAACATTACGCCGCGGCCTGTCGCCTCGTTACGCCCGAGCGCGCCCCCGAGTTCAATTGGCTTTCCGGTAACAACGCCATGTACACAGTGGCCCTTTAACATGCTGTAGGTGTCCATCATCCAGCCCATGACGGCTGCATTGGTTCCTACGTCCGGAGCCGGAATGTCCTGTTCCGGTCCGATCAGCGGGGCGATAGCGGCGGTAAATCTTCTCGTGATGGCACGGATTTCATTTTCAGATAACTTATTCGGGTCACAGACAACGCCGCCCTTGCCGCCGCCGTAGGGGATGTTGACAACAGCACATTTGAAAGTCATCCAGGCCGCCAGTGCCTTAACTTCATCCAGGTTTACGGCCGGATGAAAACGGATACCGCCTTTGGCAGGCCCTCTGGAAGTAGAGTGCTGGATGCGGTAGCCCTCAAAAACATGAGTGGTTCCGTCATCCATTCGAACCGGAATTGCTACCTTTAACTCTCTTTCAGGATATTTGATTGCTTCAATGTCGCTGTCCGAGTACCCCAGAATGTCGGCAGCTTCTTTTACTACTTTTAATACGTTGTCATAAGGATTATACTGTCCCATAACGATTCTCCTTTTCATGAACTAAAAATTAATCGGGTTTCATTATTTTTTCGATTCCGGCAATTTTTACACAGATGGTAAAGATATCCATTGCCTTTTCCAACTCCTCAATGACGGGATAGGTTGGGGCAATACGGATGTTGCTGTCCTTCGGATCTTTTCCGTAAGGATATGTGGCCCCTGCTTCTGTCAGTGTAACGCCTGCAGCCCTGGCCAAATCTACGGTGCGTTTGGCGCAGCCCGGAAGCGTATCCAGGGATACGAAGTAACCGCCTCTCGGAGTACTCCAGGATGCAAGGCCGGTTCCGGACAGGTTCTGCTCCAGCTTATCGAGCACCATATCAAATTTGGGCCTTAATTCTTCCGCCAGCTTTTCCATATGAATTCTAATATTTTCGGGTGTTTTGAAAAACCGGACATGCCGCAGCTGGTTTAGTTTGTCATGTCCGATGGTCTGTGCCGACATATGCTTTTTCAGTTCTTTTATGTTTTCCGGCCCGGAAGCGATTAGTGAGATTCCTGCGCCGGGAAAGCTGATTTTGGAGGTGGAGAAGAAATAGTATGCTCTCTCCGGGTGTCCGGCATCCATACAGGCCTTTAATATGTCTTTTAATGGGACCTCCTCATATATATGATGTATGCCATAAGCGTTGTCCCAGAAAATTCGGAAGTCGTCTGCAGCAGTTTCCATAGAAGCAAGCTGATCTACAACGTGATCGCTGTAGCATACTCCCTGTGGATTTGAGTGGAGCGGCACACACCAGATTCCCTTGATGGAGGCATCCTTGCGTACCAGATCCATCACAATGTCCATGTCCGGACCGTCTTCTTTCAGCGGTACAGATATCATCTCGATACCGAGCTCCTCACAGATCTTGAAGTGCCGGTCGTAACCGGGAACCGGGCAGAGAAATTTTACCGGAGTGCCAATATATTTTTGCCAGAGCCAGGGTTTGCAGCCGCCGGTTCCGAACAGACACAGGAAACTGAGTGTATCAAACATCAGGTTCAGGCTGGCATTTCCACCGATTATTATCTGTTCAGGGTTCAGGCCAAGCAGCTCCCCAAAGAGCTGTCTGCACTCGGGAATCCCTTCCAAGATACCGTAGTTTCTGGCATCGGTACCATCGGCCAGGGTATAGTTTTCCATTTTGTTAAGCAGTTTATTGCTCAGGTCCAGCTGTGCGGCAGCAGGCTTGCCTCTCGCCATGTTCAGATTCAGGTTCTGCACCCGGGCTTCCTGATACTGAATCTGCAGGTCCTTCAGTAAAGCATTCAGGTCTTCACTTGAATAGTCTGTGATTGCTTTCATAATCTCCTCCTTCTGGGGTGTTTCTTTTCTTGATTTTATTATAGAAATAGCATAGAATAAAAACAAATATTTATATTTATATAGTTAATATAACCAAATGCTTATGGGATGGAGGAATGGTATGTTCAGCGGAATGAACTATGTGTATGAAGTATATAAAGAAAGAAGCTTTTCCAAGGCTGCGGAGAACCTATATATATCACAGCCGGCGCTCAGCGCCATGATTAAAAAGGTGGAAAACAAGGTGGGAATGCCTCTTTTTGACAGGAGCACCAACCCCATCCAGCTGACAGACTGCGGGAAACGGTACATAAAAACGGCTGAAAAAATCATGGATCTGGAAGATGAGTTTGCCTACTATGTGGGCAATCTGCATGAACTTAAGACCGGGCATCTTTCTGTGGGAGGAACATACCTATTCTCCTCATTTATATTTCCACCTATTATCTCCAGATTCCGTGAGACTTATCCTAACGTAAAGGTAAGCCTTTTCGAGGGGCACACTCCGCTTCTGGAGCAGAAGCTTTTTGCAGGGGAACTGGATATTATTATTGATAACTATCTGCTGGATGAATCTATTTATGAAAAGAAAATCTTCATGGAGGAGCACCTGCTGCTGGCGGTCCCGGCTTCTTTTGACAGCAATAAAAGGGCGACAAAATACCGGCTGAGCGTAGACGATGTGAGGGGAAATGTCCATCTGCAGCCGCAGTTTCCCGGCGTTCCGCTGAAAAAATTTAAGGATGATCCCTTTATCGTACTGCGGGCTCACAACGATACAAGAGAGCGGGTGGAGGCTATCTGCCGGAGGGCGGGGGTGCAGCTGAACTATTCCTTAAAGCTGAATCAGCTGCTGACCACCTATCATCTGACGGAATTTGGAATGGGCGCCTCTTTTGTCAGCGATACGGTTGTGAAGAGCCTGCCTCCGGACGCAGACATTATCTATTATAAAATAGATGACCCGGAAGCTGTCCGGGAGGTCTATCTGTATTACCGCAAGAATAAATATCTGACAAGATGCATGACTGAATTCATGAAAATGGCGCTGCCGGGAATAAAGATCGGGATGGAGCAGGCTGCGGAATAAGGTATACCCAAGGGCACCCCGTAACTCATGCCCTGCGGGTGGGTCTGCAGCATAGCTGCAGAATAAGGTATAACCATATACTTATACCAGCTATAACTTGAAATGATTTGCTATTTCGCCCGGTTTAATTTACACTTAATCTAAGACGAGAATTGATGTGCCGGTAAACCAGGAAGCACAGAGTATTGCGGAAAGGGGGAGTTCTTATATGAATATATGGCAGGAACTGCTTGGCAGGGAAGAGATGACAGAGCAAGAGAAGAAAACGGTATGCAACAGCCTTATGACAAAGGAAGCGCGGATGGAACGGCTGATATTAAAACATTTTTCCACAGAGGATTTCAGAAAGGTGTGGGAGCGCAGGATCGGGGAGGGGCTGATCGGAGGGAAGGCATGCGGGCTTTTAGTGGCACGGAAGCTGATTAAAGTGCGTCTTCCGGAATTCAAAGACTACATAGAACCACACAATTCTTTTTTTATAGGTTCGGATGTGTTCTGCAAGTATCTGGAACTGAATGACTGCATGGAACTCCGGGAAAAGCACCGCCGGGAGAAAGAACATTTTCAGGAGGCCGAGGAGCTGAAAAAACGGCTGTTAAACGGTGTATTTCCGGAAGCGATACGGGAAGAACTGAAGAAAGTCCTGCAGCATTACGGAGCTACACCGATCATTGTGCGTTCCAGCAGTTTTTTGGAGGACGGCTATGGGAATGCCTTTTCCGGAAAATACGAATCTATTTTCTGCATGAATCAGGGCAGCGAAAAGGCGCGTCTTGAGGAACTGGAGAATGCGGTGCGCCAGGTGTATGCCAGCACAATGAATCCGTCCGCGATTGAATATAGAAGAAAGCGGAAGCTGCTCGATGCGGATGAGCAGATGGCCCTCCTGGTTCAGAAGGTAGAAGGGGAAAGGTATGGCGATCTGTATTTTCCGGTGGCTGCGGGGATGGGATGCTCCTACAACCCTTATAAATGGATGGAACATATGAATCCAGATGCGGGAATGCTGCGCATGGTAATGGGGCTTGGAACCAGAGCGGTAGAGAGGACCCCGGGGGATTACCCTCGTCTTGTGGGGATGGACCGGGCGCAGGCGAATATCCGGACAACGATTGCAGACCGGCACAAGTTTTCCCAGCGACAGGTAGATGTACTGGATCTCTCTGGGGAGGGACTGTGTACAAAAATGCTGGAAGCGGTCATTCCTAGTCTGACAGACTGGCAGAAGAAGCTGGTCTTAAGCAGGGACAGCGATGCGGAATATATATTGTCCCAGAGGCGGCAGTTCAGAAAGGTATACTTTGCAGACTGCCAGGGCCTGGTTGAGAATAATGATTTTATAAAGATGATGAGGAAGATCCTGAAGATGCTGGAGACAGAATATGAGAGGCCTGTGGATGTGGAATTTGCCGTCAGAAGTCCCGGGGAGGGGGTCTGGAAGGTGAATCTTCTACAGTGCCGTCCGCTGCAGGTGGCTGCGTCCGAGCAGGTTGAGATACCGGAAGGGATTGACGATGAACTCTTATTCGATGTGCGCCGTACTTCTATGAGGCGCTCGAAGAAAGAGTCGCTGGACTGTATTGTCTGGGTGGATCCGCAGGCATATTATGAGCATCCTTATACGAAAAAGCCCGATGTGGGCAGAATGATCAGCTGCATTAACCAGTATTACGAGGAGGAGGATAAAAAACTTATGCTTCTTGTGCCTGGCCGGATCGGAACTTCATCCCCGGAACTGGGAGTGCCGGTTGTCTATGCCGATATCAGCCAGTTCATTGCCATATGTGAAGTGGCATACAGTAAGGCGGGCTACCGGCCGGAGCTTTCCTATGGAAGCCATATGTTCCAGGACCTGGTGGAGGCGGACGTTTATTACGGGGCAATTAACGAGAACAGCAAAACCAGGCTGTATCAGCCGGAATTACTGACCCGTTTCCCAAATGTATTTTCTAAGCTTTGGCCAAAGGAAGAGGAGCTGTCGCATATTATAAAAGTGTATGATGTATCGGGAACCGGCACCAGCCTGCTTTTGGATGCAAAAGAAGGCAGGGCAGTCTGCCGGCTCGGTAAAAACAGCAGATAGTGGCAGGAGAGGAGCGGCAGTCAACGGAAGGCCTCTTTTGCAGCGCTCCCCTGTTCCGGCCCTTCCGCTGTTTGCCTGACCGGGTAAACACCGCCCTTGAGATGATCCATGTTTTCCTGGCATACGGTGAGGAACTGCCGGCTGCTGGGGGCAAAAAAACTGTTTTTCATCCAGGCGAAGTTGAAGAGATGGTAGGATGAAAAATTATGAACATGTATCTGGCTGAGCCGTCCGGCATCGATATCATCCTGCACAACAAAACGGTAGATAAATGAGATTCCAATGTCCTCCATGATCAGTTTTTTGACAGCATTGATGGTTCCGATCTCCACATAGGAATGGAAGGTGTTGATGTCCTGATTATGCGTATGCAGAATTTTCATCAGGTTGCGGTGGGAGTAGGTGTCATTTTCACGAAATACCAGGCGGTATCTGTTGAGTTCTTTGAACTGGACCGTTTTTCCGGCAAGGGGATGTTGGGGGGAACAGACGCAGATTGTCTCTGACTCAAAGAGCTCTACGCTTTCATATTCGTCCGGTGGACAGTAGATATCTGTGATGCAGAAATGGATACGTCCGCTCTGCAGCTGCGTCAGCAGTGCATCCGCCTCGCCGAGATACATGCTGACTTTTTTATTGGGAAAGCGTTTGAGATATTCGGCTACCATGTGAGGCACCAGTGATTCCCCTGTTGTCGTAATGGTACCGATTTTGATCTCCTCCGGTTCCTTCGGATCTGCCTTCAGGCGGTCCGCGATCTGCTGTGAATCGGATCGGACCGTCTGTGCAAATGCACGCAGGAGCCTTCCGTGTTCTGTGAGGTGCAGGCGGCGTTTTTCATCGTAATAAAGCAGTTTGGCCTGGTAATGATTTTCCAGATGCTTGATGTGCTGGGACACCGCGGGCTGCGTAATGTTCAGAACACTTGCCGTCTGTGTATAATTTCTTGTCTCGCATAGGACAAGAAAGGTTTCAAGTTTTAAATCTAACATGGTGAAATCCTTTCTGGGCAGTATATCGTTAAACTCTATAATCTGAACTTATCGGGGTATAAAATAATCTAATTTCATTTTAGTATTTTTATGTGATAAAATCAAGTTAATAACTACATAAGAGCATACAGCAAGGAGGCTTATCTTACAAAAATAGGATAAGTCCCTTTTTGTATAAAAATTGCTATGATGTCTAGGGAAGGAGGATGTAAAGAAAAAGGAGGTGGGTTGATGAAGATTGGAGCGGTTACAATCGGGCAATCACCAAGGGTGGATGTAACACCTGATATTCTGCCGATATTCGGCGAGGGGGTGGAATTGCTGCAGGCAGGCGCACTGGACGGGCTGACAAAGGAACAGATCCGGTCTATGGCGCCTCTGGAAACAGATTATGTACTTGTTTCACGTTTAAATGACGGTACGTTTGCCAAATTCGGAGAAAGTTTTATACTGGATCGGATGCAGAGCTGTATCTCAAGGCTGGAAGAGCAGGGGGCGGTTCTCATCATGCTGTTTTGTGCAGGAACTTTTCCGGACATATTTGAAGCAAAGGTACCGCTTGTGTATCCGGCAAAGATTTTGAATGGTTTGGCTCGAGCATTGAGCAAAAACTCCAACATCATAGTGATAACACCTGATGAACAACAGGTACAGCAGGCATATGACCAGTGGGGGCCGATCATGGAGAAAGTAACTCCCATACCGGCAAACCCCTATGGAGATATGGCTGAAGTGCGGAAAGCTGCGGAAAAGGCAAGGGATATTGACGCGGATCTGATCGTGATGGATTGTATTGGTTTTACAAAAGAGGCGAAAAGCATTGTTTCATCTATCGCGAAGAAGCCTGTCCTGCTCTGCAGGACAACTCTGGCAAGGACCGTCAACGAAATGTTAGACATTTAAGCAACACAGGTTTACAACTAACAGAGTTTAACACAAAGGAGGCGTTTTAATGAACGAACAAAATAACGGAACACAGGGACAGAAGCATCCGTTAGCGTTAAGCCCGGCGATCTTGATCCTGAATATTATACTTGCAGTTCTGGGTGCGATCATCGGGATGGAGCTGATCGTACGCGTCGGTATCAGCACGAATACGTCCATCGTAGGTGCACTTTTTGCAATTATCCTCTCCAGGATACCGCTTGCAATATTCAAAAAATATAAGAATATCCATTCGCAGAATCTGGTGCAGACATCGATTTCAGGTGCAACTTTTTCTGCGGCGAACAGTCTGATCCTTCCCATTGGTATTCCATACCTGATGGGGGAAATCCAGCTGGTTGTTCCTATGCTGGTGGGTGTGCTTTTAGCAACCATTATCGATGCAACCATACTCTATAAGACTTTTGATACTCCGATGTTTCCAGCAGATGAGCCATGGCCGCCGGGAATTGCGGCTGCAGAGACCATTCTTGCGGTAGTTAATAAGGGCAAAAAAGCAATGCTGCTTATTGTAGGTATGGGAATCGGTATTGTCGGAAAAGCACTGGGAATTCCGACCGACCTTCTCGGCGTTACATGGATCGGTGATATGTGGGCACTGGGGGCATTTGGAGTGGGTGCGCTTGTAATAGGCATCAGTAACGACAATCAGTTTAATATGTCCCAATACTATGTGCCTCACGGTATCATGATCGGGGCCGGCCTTGTAGCTTTGATCCAGGTTGGAATTATGCTGTTCAAAAAGGAAGATGGCAAGAATAGCGTTGCCGGCAAGTTTACAAGCAGCATTGCCGATATGAGAGGGGCGCTTGCCAAAGGCTATATTGCTTATGTTGTAGTTGCTATCGGTCTTGCGGTGGTATCTGGCATGTATGCTGAGATGTCCGTACCGAAATTGATTATCTGGGTAATATTTGCAGCGTTCTCTGCAATCGCATCAGAATTGATCGTAGGGATGTCAGCGATGCATTCGGGCTGGTTCCCTGGATTTGCTACGGCCCTGATCTTCCTGCTTGTGGGTATGATGATTGGCTTCCCGAAGGTTCCGCTGGGAATACTGGCAGGGTATACGGCGGCTACAGGACCGGCATTCTCTGACATGGCGTATGACTTAAAGTGCGGATATATTCTCCGTGGAAACGGTGCTGATCCTGAGTTTGAGCGTGCGGGGAGAAAACAGCAGTATATCGCGGAAATTATTTCATTCTGTGTAGCTTTTGTTGTTGTTCTTGCGATGTTTAATACATACTTCGAACAAGACATGTTTGCACCGGTTTCCCGTACCTTCGTGACAACAATTGATGCCGGTTCCAGTCCTGAGATTGCCAAATGGCTGCTGATCTTTGCGATACCGGGTGCGATTATTCAGTTCATCGGCGGTCCTAAGAAGCAGCTGGGTGTCCTGTTTGCAACCGGACTTCTTGTAGGAACTACGATTACAGGTATCACAGTTATCGTAGCCCTGATATTCAGAATCATCGTTGTGAAGATGAAGGGCGAAGAAGGACAGAGTATCCTGTACATCCTTGGCGCTGGCGCCATTGCGGGTTCGGCTCTTTATAGTTTCTTTACGTCAACCCTGCAGCTGGGAAAAGCGAAAAAATAACCGTCAGACAGATGGTGTGAAAATGGGACGGTCAGTTTTCTTCAGGATAGTGAAGAAAACTGACCGTTATTTTGAAAAATAGAAGAGTTCAGGACTTCTCTGCATACCTCCAGGAACTGCAGATTGCCGCGGGTAAAAAAGCTGTTTTTCATCCATGCAAAGTTGAACATAGAATGGGACGAAAAGTTGTGGATATGTATCTGGCTGAGAAGGCCCTTATCCAGGTTCTCCTGTACGACAAAACGGTAGATAAAGGAGATGCCGACGTTTTCCATGACCATTTTCTGTACAGTATTGATCGTGCCGATCTCAACATAAGATTGGAAACTATCGATATCCTGGTTGTGTGCATGGAGGATCTTCATCAGGTTCCGGTGGGAGTTGGTATCATTTTCCCGGAAAATCAGCCGGTAGCTGTTCAGATCCTCGAAATCGACGGTCTTGCCGGCCAGCGGATGCTCCGGTGAACAGACACAGATCGTGTCGGCCTCAAAGAGTTCACAGCTCTCATATTCCAGCGGCGGACAATAGGTGTCTATGATACAGAACTGGATGCGGCCGGATTTGAGCTGCTGCAAAAGCGCATCAGCTTCCCCCAGATACATACTGACCTTTTTGTCAGGATACTTTTTCAGGTATTGTGCAACCATATGCGGCACCAGGGATTCCCCTGTCGTGGTCAGCGTCCCAAGCTTGAGTTCATCCGGCTGTTCGGGTTGAATCTTCAGCTTTCGTTCTATAATCTGGGAGTCTGACTTGATCGTCTGGGCGTAGGAGCGGAGCAGTTTCCCATGATCGGTCAGATGGAGCCGGCGCTTTTCATCGTAGTACAAAAGTTTGGTCTTGTAATATCCCTCCAGAAATTTAATGTGCTGCGTGACAGCGGGCTGCGTAATGTTCAGCCTGTTTGCCGTCTGAGTATAATTCCTGGTCTCGCACAGGATCAGGAAAGTATCCAGCCTTTGATCTAACATTTTACATAAATCCTTTCTGAATTTTCTGGTAATTATCCGTATAATCGGAACTTATTAGGCCATAAAATTATATGATTTTATTTTATACAAAAATTGTGGTATTATCAATACAAATGAAAGCCATCGCAAAAATAATTTATGATGGGGAAAGGAAGTGGGAGCGTGCTGAAACTGGGGATTGTGCAGATGTCGGTTTTGGAGGGAAAGGTTTACGAGAACTGCAGTAAGATTAGAAAGGCGGTTGAAAGCCATGCGGCAGGGGATATTGACCTGCTTTGTTTTCCGGAACTGTGCATCAGTGGATATGATTTTGAAAGTGCTGTACTGTCTGACGGAGAGGCGGCATTTTTTTCAGAATTGGCGGCAGAGTATGAAATAGCTATTTTGGCAGGGATCCATATGCCCGAGGGAGATAAACATTATGATACGGCCTGCATCTGGGACGAAAAGGGAGAACTTCTGGCAGAATACAGGAAGATCCACCTCTGGGATACGGAAAATGATTTTTTTGAAAAGGGGGACGAACTTGTTACAGTACCCTTCAAGGGCTGGAATATCGGTATGCTGATCTGTGCAGATCAGGGGTTCCCGGAGGTCTCCACGCCGCTGGCGCAGAAGGAAGGTGCGGATGTCATAATATATCCGAGCGCATGGGGCGTTGGGTGGGAAGATTTATTTACCACGTGCAGCAAGATGAGGGCTGCGGAGAATCAGGTATACACAGTTTCTTTGAACAGGGCATCGGGAGATGTACAGTACTGCGGCAATTCTACCGTGTCCAATCCGGACGGGAGCACGCTTATGCGGCTTTGCACTACGGATGAGGCCTATGCGAGAGTCGTATTGGAAAAAGAAAAACTTGCGGAAGCAAGGAAAGGCATTCCCTGGAGGGATATGAAGAGGTATGAGGTTTACAACAAACTATAAAGAATGAGGGACTTAGGAGGATACTAGAATATGGGCAAGAAAAAAGAAGATAAGGCAGCAATCGTGGACGAGCCGATGACACCTGTGCCGCTGGATCAGCGGCAGAGCTGGGTTACACCGGCGGTTATATTCGGCGGACTCGAGTTCTGTGTTCCGATCCTGATGATTGGTGCAACGCTGATCGGGGCGTTCGGAATCAAGGGGATGGTTCCGGTCGTACTGTTTACATTTTTGATATTGACATGGGGCGGCAATACATTGAGCGGATACATAGGCGCTAAGACAGGCCTCTCTTCCTCTGTAATCGCGCGTCAGGGATTTGGCGACAAGCAGGCGAAATTTATCATAGCGCTGGTAATCGGAGTCATCAGTATGGGCTGGTGGGCAATCCAGACATCGGTTACAGGAAATGCACTCTGCGTGATACTGGGGATAGACTATACAACGAACAGAATCGCATGGGCGATTGTGACGATTATCGTTGGATTTTTATTCGCAGTGCCCTCTATTATTGGATATTCTTCCATGAAATGGACGGACTATCTTGCGGTTCCCTGCGGATTGCTGTTATGCGTGGCAGGTATATATCTGGCACTGAAAAATGTGGGCTGGTCCAACATTATGAACTATCAGGGCAGCGGAGATATCTCTTTTGCGGCAGGTGTAACAATGCTGCTGGGCATGAATGTATCCCAATTTGTAATCGCTGCTGATTACACCAGATATGCAAAGCCAAAGTGGAAAGACAATATCCTGATTCCTCTAGGAATTATCGCGATCGGTATCCCGCTTGTATTTATCGGCGCTATAATGGCAGCAGGCAACGGAACAGCTGACATCGTGGCAGTGATGCAGAACCTGGGATTCCCGGTATGGGGATTCATCGTGCTGTGGCTTGCATCATGGACTAGCCAGCTGGTGAACAACTACACAATGGGGCTTTCTTTTTCAAATATTTTAAATGTTACATCAAATAAAGGAAGAGCGACTGTTACACTGGTCGGTACAGTATTATCAATTATCCTGTCTCTGTGGGGAATCCTGGAGCATTTCCAGGATCTGCTGAGCCTGGCGGCACTGTTGTATCCGGCGATCGCAGGGGTTATGTTTGTGGACTTCTTTGCAAGAAAACAAAACTGGGTCGACAAACTCGGATGGAACTTTATGGCTACATTGGCGATGGTGGTCGGAACGGCAGTCGGTTATGTGACAACATATGTCGTAAAAGTCGGCATCCCGCCGCTTCAGTCTCTGCTGATTACCGGTATCGTATATTATGCGGCTATGAAAATTAAGGCAAAAACAGCTCCGGATAAATTTACCGAGGGTATGTTTGAGTAAAAAACAATTTAAAAGAAGGAGTGATGGAAATGGAATATCCAATCGGCATCGAAATGACAGATTCGTATCAGTCTTATGAGGTGCAGAAAGCAGCGATGAAACTTGTGAAAGATGTCATGCTTGTAAAGGCGGGGGAATCCGTTGTGGTTACAGCAGACACTTCGACCGACATGAGGGTGGTCGACGCAGTAATGGGTGCGGCATACACCATCGGAGCCAACCCTGTTATGATAAAATATCCAACAACAGGCAAAGCCTTTGAAGAGCCGTTCCTGCCAATTGCGAATGCGGTGGCAGTGGCAGATGTATGGATTGAGTTTGCATATTATTGTGTGATGCACACACCGTGCTTCCAGAAGGCGATTGCAAATGGGGCAAGGTATACCTGCCTCTGCGGTATGGATACGATCATGCTGGTAAATACTGTAGGCAAGGTGAAATACGATGTAGTGGTTGAGTTTGGGGAGTACCTGACACAGAAAGTGCAGGCTTCTAACGAAATCATTGTGCGTGATGCGAATGGAACAAATCTGAAGGCTTATAACCAGGGAAGAAAAGTAAAACACTCCGGACAGCTTGCAACAAAGAAGGGCTATCCCGTGATGCTGGGCGGACAGGTAAGCTGGTGCCCGGTGGAGGAGACAATCGAGGGCACGCTGGTGTTTGACGCAGCGCTGTTCCCGCCGAGTGAGATCGGGCTTCTGAAAGAGCCGGTAAGGCTGGAATTCAAGGAAGGCCGTGTGACAGAGATTACAGGCGGGGCACAGGCTGAAATCTTTAAGAAGTGGCTGGCATCGTTTAATGACCCGAATATGTACCGCCTGGCACATTATTCAATCGGATTTAATCCGGGTGTGCGCAAAGCCACAGGAAGAATCGTGGAAGACGAGAGAATCTTCGGATGCATTGAATTCGGTATCGGCAGCCAGGGAGCCAGCCTGATGGGGGCATTCTGGGATGCGGCTTCCCACACGGACGGAGTTGTATCTAAGCCGACGATTATTCTGGATGGGGAAGTTCTGGAAGAGAACGGTATATACAAAGAAGAAACCTGTATATCATACTGCAAAAAGCTTGGCATTGCAGAGTATGAGTAGAAAACGAATGTATTCAGTTTAAAGGAGGACGAAAGGTATGGAATACCCAATTGGAATCGAAATGGCCCCGGAGTATTTATCTTATGAGGTAAGCAAAGCGGCTTATAAACTGGTAAAAGAAGTTATGCTGGTTGAACCCGGAGAGAACGTAGTGGTGACAGGGGACACATCTACAGATAAGAGAGTGCTGGATGCTATTATGAATGCGGCATACATTGTAGGCGCAAACCCGGTGCTTGTGTATGTTCCAACGAATGAAAATGCTTATGCGGAACCAATCGCTCCACTTGGCAATGCGGTGGCAGTGGCAGATGTGTGGATCGAGTTATCCTACTCCTCCATCATGCTCTGTGAATCCTGGAGAAAGGCAATCGATTTCGGATGCCGCTATATCAACCTGACGGGTATGGATGTAACCATGATCGTGAACTGCATCGGAAAAGTCGATGTGGCACGTGTCGTGGAACTCGGGGAAGCACTCAAGGCGAAGATGGAAGCAGGCAATGAAATCATCATCAAGGATGAAAATGGAACCTATCTTACAGCCAGAAACGAAGGAAGAAAGGTTCGCCATTCCGGCCAGCTTGCTACATTTAAAGGATATCCGTTCATGATGTGCGGACAGATCAGCTGGTGCCCGATCGAAGAGACGATCAACGGCAAACTGGTCTTTGACGCAGCTATCTTTCCACCGACTGATATGGGAATTCTGTCTGGCAATGTAGAGCTGACATTGGAAAATGGAATCGTTACAAAGATTGAGGGCGGCAAAGACGCAGAGCGTTTCAGCTCATGGCTGCACTCATTTGACGATCCGAATATGTTCCGTCTGGCCCACTATTCACTTGGTTTCAATCCGGGAGTATCAAAGGCTACGGGACGTATCGTAGAAGACGAAAGAATCTTTGGCTGCATGGAATTCGGTATCGGAAGCCAGGGCAAGATGATACGCGGAAGTTACTGGACAGCGGCATCCCACACGGATGGTGTTGTTTCCAAACCATCCATTATTCTGGATGGAGTTGCAATTGAAGAAAACGGCAAATATGTAGATCCTGAGCTTGCTGAAATCTGCAGAAAAATGGGAGTGGCAGGTTACTAAAAGTAAAACAGGTCTGAAGTAAATGGGGACACCCACAGGCTTGTGCCAGGGTGTCCTTCTGTTATATAAAAAAGAAGGGAACGCAGCGAATGGACATAGAAAAAGTGATTTCTTATTTTAAAAAAGTCTGCTCTATACCAAGAGCATCGGGGGATGAAAAGGCGATCAGCGATTATATTGCTGATTTTGCGAGGGAGAGAGGGCTGGAAGCTGTACAGGACTCTCATTATAATATTATAATCCGGAAACCCGCCACAGTACCCGATGCCGGGGAGCCCGTGATTCTCCAGGGACATCTGGATATGGTATATGTAAAGGAAAATGACAGCAGCCATGTATACGCCGACGGGATCGAGGTGAAGGAAGACGACGAATACTTTTATGCGGACGGAACTTCTCTTGGGTCTGATAATGGTATTGCTATCGCGTATTGCCTGGCTCTTCTCGACAGTGATGATATCGCGCATCCCGATCTGGAAGTCATATTTACTGTACAGGAAGAAGTCGGTTTGATCGGCGCGGATGTGATTGACATTTCTTCTCTGAAGGGGACGCGGTTTATTAATCTGGATTCTGAGGAGGAGGGCGTATTCTACACAAGCTGTGCAGGCGGTCTGAGATGCCGTATGGCCTGGGATGTGGAGACAGAAACTCTAAAGGAGGCAAGGGTGCCTCTCAAAGTGGCCTTCCAGGGTCTTGCGGGCGGCCATTCAGGCATCAATATCGGAATGGGGCTGGGGAATTCTATTGTGCTGCTCGGAAGGCTCCTATATGCCCTCAGAGATATGCAGATACGGATCAATGATCTGGATGCCCCCGGAAAGGCGAACGCCATTGCCAGCAATGGTGCGGTATGCTTTTATATAAAGCCGGAGGATCTGGATCCCGTTAAAGCAAAAATACGGGAAGTGGAAAAAACATTCCAGGCGGAACTTCAGTACACGGATTCTATTTCCTTCCAATTAGATGAGGGGAGTCCGCTGGAAGGTGCTGTTGTCTATACGGAAATGTATCAGAAGAAGATTATGAACAGCCTGATGCTTCTGCCCTACGGGGTAGCAGGATATTCTTTTGCGATTGAAGGTCTTATAGAGACTTCTATGAATATGGGGGCGCTGACACTGGAAGACGGAAGGCTTACCCTGCTGATGTCCCTGCGCAGTTCCGTGGAATCACAGAAATACATGCTGAGGGATAAAATCCAGATTATAGCGGATGAGTACTGTGATACCTGTATCTTCGAGAATGATTATCCGGGCTGGCAGTACAGGAAAGAGTCTCCTCTCCGGGAGAAGGCAATCGCACTGTACGAAAAATTGTTTGATAAAAAAGCTGAGGTGGCCGCAATCCATGCGGGGCTTGAGTGCGGGTATTGGGATAACAAAAAACCGGGCCTGGATATTATCTCGACTGGGCCGAACCTTTACGATGTGCATTCCACAAAAGAAAAAGTATCAAAAGAATCTATTGCGCATATGTGGCTTTATCTGACTGAGCTGCTGAAAGAATTGGCGTAGTATTCTTGAGAGAGACGGGGGGATGGAGGACGCGAAATGAAGGGATAGCCGCCAGCCTCCTAAGGGCACATATGCCGTTGCGAATT